>Ga0081539_10000355_pt1 | contig 100784 bp, 70 predicted proteins | sample TabmetS4T2R2_FD_71023 | JGI IMG/M metagenome (GOLD analysis project Ga0081539, IMG submission 71023) | Tabebuia heterophylla rhizosphere microbial communities from the University of Puerto Rico - S4T2R2 | ecosystem: Host-associated > Plants > Roots > Rhizosphere ... | reverse complement strand
CGCTCTCGGGTTTCCAAGCAGCGGTGGACGGCGCTTTTCCGTCCACGGCTGCGGCAGCGTCCACGCCGTGGTCGAACTCAGGGAAGACGCGCGCTAATTACACCATTTGACGGGACACTACCGAATTGCGTCGCGGCGGAAGCTGGCGATCCAGCGCCTCCGCTCTTCATCAAGCGGTGGTGCAGCCAGTTCTTCCGCTTGTGAAAACAGCGACACGGCTGATCATCGTGCCAGACGGAACACTTCACGTTGTGCCGTTTGACACGTTATTGGGCGCTGCTGATATCGATGGTGTCGTCACCAGTATTTCGCCGTCCGCAAATGTGTTCTTCCTGCTGCGCACACGACCTCAGACTGTGCACTCGGACGCACGGGCGCTTCTCGCGATCGGCGGTGTCCCTTACGATCGAATGTTTTCGTCCTCCGCTCCCACGCTTCGCGCGTCGCGGTCCACCGACGATGCGCGGGGCTTCTACGACGCGAGCTTCCCGTTGGCTCTGCCCGTGCTTGCGACCGCGCAACAAGAAGTGCTGTCCATCGCGCGGACCGTTGGACCCAGCAGCGTCACACTGGTTGGTGACGAAGCGGCGGAATCGCGCTTCAAGGCGCAAGACCTGCGCACGTTTGAGATCGTGCACTTCGCGGTTCACGCGGTTGCCGATCCGAAGTCTCCGGAAAGGGCCGCGTTGGTCCTCCTCGATGATCCTGCAACCGGTGACGATGGACTCCTTCAGCCACGTGAGATCGCTCGAATGCGCTTTAGCAATGCAGTCGTGGTGTTGTCAGCATGCGACACGTCAGTAGGTCCGACGATCGGCCAGGAGGGCGTTCAAAACCTGGCGAGAGCGTTCTTGCTCGCCGGCGCGCAATCAGTAGTGACGACGTTGTGGTCCGTGAGCGATGCGACTTCGATGGCGCTGATGCGTGGCTTCTACGAGAACCTGACGATGGGGCAGGACATCGCAGAAGCGCTCGCGAACGCGAAGCGGCTGGTAACCGGCCGTTTCGGGCCGAATGCGTTGCCGACTGTTTCTGCATTTCAAGTCGTCGGCTTGGGCGACCATCGCCTGCAGGCTCGCAGGCGCGTGCCAACCGCTGCGCCCAGGACAAATTGACCTTCAGACCCAACCCGGAAACTGGATATGACCCTCGACAGAGCCGCTATCGACGCAACGGTCTCAAAGATGATCCACTTGATGGAGACGAAGAGCATTTCGCTGAATGGCAGTCAACCAGATTGGAAGGCGCTCTTCAGCGCCGATCTTGATCACATCAGACAGTCACCGACGCAAAACGATTTTGAAAAGCGTGTGAGCGACGTTCTGGCACGCGGCGGTCTCAGTCACGTCGCGTTTTTTCACCAGAGCGGCCAACGGGCGCCGGCTCGGTACGCCATCAACGCAACGTTCATGGCGACCGACGAGACACCGCCGCGGTGGATGTTCCAGGATGTCCACGAGGGCGGTCCTGCCTACAACGCGGGAATTCGGCCTGGCGATATCTTGCTGTCGCAAGACGGCCAGCCGATCGCTCCACTCACGCTACCGACGTTCAGTCTCGGCGTCGATTCAGAAATCGTGGTCGAAGGCCGAAACGGGCAGGTGCGAAGAGCCCTGATCGTCCTCCCGAAGGCCGACCCCTCGCGACGTGACGGCAGACCGCCGATGGCGGAGCCCACAAGCGTTACGGCGCGAGTGCTCGAAGACGGACTCGGGTACTTGCGCGTCGCGTTCTTTCCCGGCGCGAATGGACAACGGTTCGCACGCGAGCTGGACGTCGCCTTGGGCAGCCTGCCCGGATGCGAGCGGTTGATCGTCGACCTCCGAGGAAACCTCGGTGGCTTCGTGGGTTCCTTGCGGTTGATGAGTTACTTAACGCCGGACCGCATTCCAGTCGGCTACAGCCTCACGAGGCGCGGACAGGATCGCGGCCTTCGCCCGGAGCAGCTGACGTGCCTCGATCGACTGCCGGAGACCACCTTCGACATGCTCAAGATGGCGTTTCGGTTCAAAGTTTTGCATCGAGACCGATCCGTGAGGCTCGTGACGGAAGGCCTCGGCCCGCAGCGATTCCATGGGCGAGTGGTGATGCTGATCAACGAGCATACCTGCAGCGCCGGTGAGATGGTCGCGGCGTTCGCAGCCGAGAACAACCTGGCAACTCTTGTCGGAACGCGTACCTCAGGTCAAGTCCTGGGGGGAGCCAACTTTCCCGTCGGCAACGGTTTTGTGCTCCGACTTCCGGCAGCTGCGTGGTTCAAGTGGCGCGGCGGCGCGGTCGAAGGTATTGGCGTAGGGCCTCATGAACACGTACCGGTGTCAACCCAACGTGTGCGACTAGGTGACGACAACCAGCTTGAATTTGCGATCACAGTTACTCCGATCTCGACGGTTAGTCAGCCATTCACAAGAATGTAAGGTTGGATCGAGACCTTCGTCGGTAGCCCTTGATGACCACTCGGAGCCGAAGCCGCTCGTCGCTCCGCACGACAGGGTGTCCAGGTACTCGAGGAGCCGCCCTGACACGTCAGGAACCGGCTGTGTCGGAAGCCGTCCGCGGAGTCGGCTCATGTCCGAGTAGAGAGCGTTCGCTCGTCGAGATTCGCCATAACACATCACGCCGTTGCGGCACAACGGTGCGCCGAAGTCTTGCCTGCGTGCGTGACCCTGTGGCGGCTCCCAGAAGGGATCGAAGAGGAGTTCGACGCACGGTGAGAACACTGGCTTGACCACGCGCCCGACTGGGCTCCCTTCTTTCACAAACTTGAGGGCCTGCAGGGTTCCGACTTGGTGGAAGCTCTGGGTTCATTTGAAATCGTGAACGACCGGGACTTCGACCCGCTCGCGACCTTTGCCGTGGACAGGTGCAGACGCACTTGTTAGGCTTCGCGATTGTTATCAACACAAACGTACGCGAAAAATGAGTCTCCGAGCGCCGCCGCGAGTAGGGTCAAGGTCTTGTGGCTATTCTTGTGCAGCGCGTTGAGATCCGGGGCGAACTCCGATGGTCGATGGTGCAGGGTGTTACGGAGACCGCTGATCTTGTCGAGGGTACTCCTGAACGTCTGTCCGAGCACACGTCGATTCTTGAACAAAGTGGTTCCTCGTGGAGTGCGCCGACACGCAGCTGTGATGGGAGCATTGTGCTGTGCCATGAAATCGATCAGCTCGCCAAACGTGAGCCTGTCGAACGGCTTTCGAGAGACACTTTCCTGCTCAGGAGGAAGCACGCGGTACGATTGCACACAGGCGCGAAACAGCTCCTCGAATGAGTCGACGGCTTTCTTAGCGATTCCATGAAGAAGCGTTCCGCGAATCTCGCCACTCGCCAGCTCGGCTTGCCATCGGCCAACGTTCTTGACGAGTGCTGCGCGCGAGGCTGCCAAGGCCGACCCGTTACGGCGAGATTCATCTGAGCTTGGTCCGTCACTTGGGTACGTCCGCTTCGCCACCGGAGCAAGCCGTCGGATGTGTTCTTCGATCTCATCGGCACAACGCTCATACGCAAGACGTCCGCGCAGGTAAGGGTCCTCGATGTGCCAGATCAGGACTTGCGAATCGGGAACGCCGTACTCTTCCCGAAGGGACTCAGCCACTTTGATGTCCATCGCGATGATGTAATCGTACTGCCGAAGTTCGTCGGGACGGATGCCGTGCGGCTGGTGATCCGAGATATCGACGCCAATACGATCGCGCACGACGGCTATGGCGTCGGCTGTTGGACGGTCCCCATGCGGGGCGACGCCAGAACTGTCGATCCGTCCGTGGGCGCCTAGATTGTGCCGACCGAGGGCGGCCGCTATCGGGCTGCGGCAGGTATTGCCTCCACAAACGAAAAGGACGTTCATTTGAGCGAGTCTGCGCTGTGACGCTCAGCGGCGAGCCTGATCGGCAACTCTCTCCGCGCCCCGGAACCTCGCGATCAAGACTGCGCCCGCATCACGCGATTCGATCGGAGGGGCGTGAATCGCGTTGCAGTTTAGGCATAGGGCGAAACCCCGACTTGGCAATGCGCCGACGGACGACTGCCTCGATGCGAGCGATGCACTGGCCTGAGTCGAATTTGACTTGATGCTCCCAAAGGCGAATGACTACCCATCCCTGGCGCCTCAGGCATCTGAAATTCCGCAGATCGCGTCGTCGATTGCCCTCAATCTTCTGTTTCCAGTACGGAGCCAGCTTGTGCTGCCACTGCGGGAATCTCCAGCCGTGCCAATAGTCGCCGTCGATGAACACGATCACTCCTGCACTGACGAACACAAGGTCCGGTTGGCCAGGGAGAGACCGGACGTGCTTGCGGAACCTGAGCCCACGGGCATGGAGCAGGCGGCGGATGGTCAGTTCCGGCCGAGTGTCCTTGCTCCGGATCAGCGACATGGTCCGGCTGCGTTGCGCCGGCGTGAGGTTGTCCATACGAGCGTTAGGGAGTGTCGAGTGCTGGAGTAACGGGTACAACGCGTTCAGAAACCGTCCACACCGAGGTGATTGTTCGATCCACGCGAATCACAGACGCAACGCCTGCCGAGGTCGCGCGGCCGTGCACTACGCGAAGGATCTCGCCAATTCTCGGTGGCGGGCATCCACCGACGGTCATCCATGTTTCTGGCACTTGCTCCACGAAGGCACGCGCCGCATCCAGTGTCCCCCGGTTCACTTCAAGAGCAAAGGTTAACAACCGCACGCCTTGGACCTGAGAATCTGTGATGGCAGCACGCCAACGCTCGACGGATTGGCGGTATAACCGTCGGGTCCGGCGGCGCGATCGCGACCCCGTTCACACGCAGCAGCAGATCACCCGGGCGAATGCCTGCAGCGTGCGCGGGTCCGCCGTCATGCACGTCCTCAAAAAGCCAGCGCGAGCCGTCTGCAGTATCGAACGCACAGAACGTTCGAGTCGCGGCCGTTGAGACGGATGCACCGGCTCTCGAGCAACTCGATACTCTTGTCGACAACGCCGCGGAGCATCGCGGCGCTGAATGGTGTGGCCTCTGGCTTCATCGTGACGTGGTCCGCCTTTACCTTCGCAGCGCCGCTGTCTTCTGAGACGCCACGGCCACGCGATGATCGGCCACGCCGACAATCTGGAACGCCGCCGTCGTCGCGCGCGCCTCGGGTCCAAACTGCTCGACCACCGTCGCCTTGGCCCGCGCCAGAGCGGCCGCGACATCGTCACCGGTGGCGAGGTTTTCATAGAAGCGTCGCATCACGGCCGCCGACGTCGTATCGCTCACCGGCCAGAGTGTCGTGATGACGGATCGCGCGCCCGCGAGCAGGAACGCGCGTGCGATGTTGAGAACGCCCTCCTGACCGAGCGTCGGCCCGACGGCCGTGTCACAGGCAGAGAGCACGACCACGCCTGCATTCAATCTAAATTGTGCGATCTCCCGCGGCTGCAGGAGGCCATCGTCGCCCGTTGCGGGGTCATTCAACAGGACGAGTGCCGCACGCCCCGGGAACTTGGAATCGGCGAAGGCGTGTACCGCGAAGTGGAACACGTCAAAATCTGCGAGCGGTTGCGCCTTGACCGCCGATTCCGTCGCATGGTCGCCCGTGAGGACGACGCTCGTCGGGCCGAGAGCGCGTGCTGCGTTGATCACCTCGCTCTCCGCCGTCGGAAGCGGGGCGAGCTGCGTTGGATACGACGCGTCGAGCAGCCCGCGTGTCTCGTCGGATCGTGTTGCGACGGCCGGCGCCTTGCCTGACCCGAACATCCGATCGTACGGCACGCCCCCGATGGCCATCAGCGCTCGTTGCGGCGGTGTCGATGGCCGTCTCGTTCGGAGCAGGACGAACACATTCGCCGATGGCACCGTCGAGACGAGGTGTGATTCTGGCGCACCCTGATTGACGATCGCATCGAACGCGAGCAGATGCAGCTTGCCGTCTGGAACGACGAAGAGGCGCCGCGCCGCTTGCGACTCCTGGATCGGAGCGAGGATCGCGTCGTGCAGTTCCTTCGATGCTCCCGGTAACGGGTTCTTGCTGTTCCGCAGTTCCTGCGTGAATCGATCGACGAGAGCCTCAATGTGCGGCCTCGGTGGGAGCTTGACGATTCGGATCCGGTTGCGGCCAATCACCAGACAGTACGACTGTGGTTCCGACAGCACGTATTCGAGCATGAGCTCGTCGTTCGCCAGCACGTGCTGGAGCGCCCTCACGCTCGCGCGCTGTCCGCCGACAAGCAGCGAGACACTCCGCTGCGCGCTCTCCGTAACGGATCGCTGTTCGGCGTCCCACAACTGCTCCAGCAGCAGCTGCCGCTCCCTGGGCGCCTGAGAACGCATCAACCGAAGCTGTAGCCTGGCGATGGTGCGCTCCTGAGCGGCTGCTGCCGTCGCGCTTGCCGGATCGTCGAAGGGTAGCGTGCGCAGGACGTCGGCCGCGGCGCGTCCCCGAGCCCGCTCGATGATGTCGTACGCCTTCGTTGGATCCGCCAGCCTGTCGGCGGCGAGCTTGAAATGCCCTTCGTAAAGCTGGCTGGTCACGCCGACGAGACGGGCCTGCGCCTCGCGGCTTGGGACGTTCACCATGATGGCCTCGACCACGTCGGCCGCCTGGTCGTAAATGCGGTTGGCCTCCGAGACGCGGTTCTGCGCCATGTGAATTTCAGCGAGTACGCGCAAGCGGTCCGGCAACAGGAACCGACCACCGGCCGCCATCGTGTTTGCCACGGCCGCTGTCGCGTGCTGAAGCGCCCGAGTGAGATTGCCGCGTGCGCGGTACGCATCGGCAAGAGCGGAGTCCGCCTCCGCGAGCAGCCGTTGCACCTGGCCCGCCCTCGCAGTCTGCATCGCCTGTTCGAGATACGTGAGGGCCTGCTCGCGCCGTCCGCGGTTGTCGGAGATCTGCGCGAGCATCATCCACAGCTCGATCTCCTTGATGCGGCGGTCGCCTGCCTTCGCCTCGGCCATCGCTGCCTTCGCGAATCGTTCCGCTTCGTCGGGTTGATTCAGCGCGAGGAGCGTCTCGACCTTCGCGCTGTACGCGACAAATGGGAAGCCCGTGTCAGGATGTTCGCTCGCGAACTTCAGGGCTCTGTCGATGTACCCAAGGGAGAGCGGCGCGTATCCCGCGAGGCGCAGTCCCTCTCCGATCGTGCTCATGTACCGGAGCTGGCCACCGACGTCGCCGGACTTCTCCGCCGTTTGATACGCCTGTTGCACGAGCCTCGTCGCCTTCCCGGTGTTCCCTTTGAGAAACGAGACCATCCCAAGCTCGCCGTTCGCGCGGTTCTCCCAGCCAGCGTCAGCGAGGTCGCGCGCGAGTTGCCGCACCTCCCGCCAATCGCGCTCGGCCGCGAGGACGTCCCATTCGAGGTCGATGTCGCCCTTGACCGTCAGCCCACGGAGTCGGAGCCGGCGATCCTGTTTCGCGAGCGGAGTCTCGAGGTCAGCGGCGATCTGTTCGGAGATGTCGGGGAGCGGCAGAATCTGCATCTGGCCGCGGAGCCGGCCGAACTTCGCGTACATCGCGTCGCGGCGATTGCCGGCTTTGGCCGCGCCTTGTTCCACCTCGGTGTAGATGGGAAGGGCGTCGTACCAATTCGTCAGCCAGGCAAGGCGATCCGCTTCGGCCAGGCGCGCGCCGACGGACGCTGAGGCGCCTTGCGCACTCGCGATCGAAGAGAGCAGCAGAAAAGCGAACGCCGAATTCAGTAGCCCCTTCCCCATGGCTCGAACTCCCGAACCTGCAGGCGGCTTCGCAGGGGGCGGTCGCAAGTATCCGGAGGAGGCAAGGCCATGGCAAGCTGTGCAGCGGCTGCTCGGCCACCCTTCGTCGGTTCACCTTGACCGAGCGAAGCTGAGCCGCAACAATCACTTCGGCGCTCCGGAGACAACGGCTCCTGCGTATCAGCGTTAGCGACTAGGTCGTTCCTCGCTCTCTTCCCGGTGCATGCAGCTTCCTGTATGTGCGCTAGAGGTTGGGAGGAAGCGTTGATGAAGACCGTCCGGACGTTTGACGTGTACCCAGCGCCCGGAGCACCGGAGTGCTGCCAAGTCCGATAACCGGATTCTGCCAATGCCCAGTCTTGCTGCGCCTGTTGAACCGCTTCCTGAACGGGTCCCGGATGAGGGCGAACTCGTTCACGTTCGATCGAGACGCTGGCTCGTCGAAGAGGTGGTCCCGCCAAGGGTCCCCGGCCAATCGGCTCTACTTCGTCTGGCGTGCGCAGATGACGACGCTCAGGGGCAGCCGCTGGAGGTGTACTGGAATTACGAGATCGACCGTCGAATCCTGAAAGACGAAGGCTGGGCGGACCTGGCCGCAAGAGGCTTCGACCCGCCCAGGCGATTTGCGGCGTTCTTCCACACGCTGCGTTGGAACTGCGTGACTGCGACGGATCCCAACCTGTTCCAAGCGCCGTTCCGAGCCGGGATCAAGATCGACGCCTACCAGATGGAGCCACTGCGCAAGGCGCTCCGACTGCCGCGGGTCAATCTCTTCATCGCCGACGACACGGGCCTGGGCAAGACCATCGAAGCCGGGCTCATCGCGCGCGAGCTGCTCCTCCGCAAGAAGGCCAAGACGCTCGTCGTCGCAGCGCCGCCATCGGTCCTGGAGCAATGGAAGGCGGAGTTGGAGGAACGGTTTGGTCTTATGTTCGAGATCCTCGACCGCGCCTACCTGACGCTGATGCGTCGCGAGCGCGGATTCGGCGTCAATCCCTGGCGGACGCACAGTCGCTTCCTTGTCTCGCACAACTTGCTGATCGATCCAACGTACGCGGATCCGATGCGTGAGTGGCTCGGCTCGCTGCTTCCGGGCAGTCTGCTGATCCTGGACGAGGCCCACCACGCGGCGCCGTCAAGCGGCGGGCGGTACGGCATCGAGACCAAGTTCACTCGCGCGATCCGCGACCTCGCCGGGCGTTTCGAGCACCGGTTGTTCCTATCCGCGACGCCGCACAACGGTCACTCGAACAGTTTTTCCACGCTCCTCGAACTGCTCGACCCGTATCGCTTCACACGCGGCGTGAAGGTGCGCGGTAAGAAGGCGCTCGACGAAGTGATGGTTCGCCGGCTCAAGGAGGACATCCGCGCGGTCCAGGGTGGCTTTCCTCTGCGTGATGTCGTCACCGAAGTCATCGACGGGTTGCCGGACGATGCGCCCGAATTGGCCCTGTCGCGACTGCTCGACGATTATCGAGCCGCGCGCGAAGAACGCTTGGCCAATACGTCGAAGCGCGCGCAAGCCGCGGCGGGCCTACTGGTGGTCGGCCTTCAGCAGCGCCTGCTGTCGTCGATTGAGGCGTTTGCGCGAAGTCTCAAGGTGCACCGCGCGACCGTGGAACGCCACTGGGCGAAGACAGCCGCAGCCCTCACCGCGGCGCCGCTCACGGACGACATCGCGCTGATCGCGACTGCGCCGGGTGCTGACGATGAGGCCGCCACTTGGAGCGGCGACGAGCTGGATGCCGCGGAGGCGTCGCAGATGGAAGCGGCGACTGCAGGCATCGAAGCAGAGGCATCAGGTGACAGCGCGGCGGAAACCTCGTGGCGCCGCGAGCAGCGCCTGCTCGACGAGATGCAGGGCATTGCCGAGCGAACCCGACATCTACCCGACGCAAAAATGCGTCGCCTGCTGGATTGGATTCGAAAGCATCTGTGTCCCGAGCTGCCGGAGTTCGGCCAGCCCGTGAAGGGGGCCCCTCCCAAGTGGACGAACAGGCGCGTCTTGATTTTCACGGAGAACCGGGAAGGCACGAAGCGCTACCTGAAGACGGCACTCGAGCAGGCGATCGAAGGCACCGACCGCGCGGATCAACGAATCGAGGTCATCGACGGCTTGACGGCCGGCGCGCGCCGCAAGGAGATTCAGCAGCGGTTTAACACCGATCCCGCGAAGGATCCTCTGCGCGTCCTGCTCGCCACGGACGCCGCCCGCGAGGGCCTGAATTTTCAGGCGCACTGCACGGACCTGTTCCACTTCGACCTGCCGTGGAACCCAGGCCGTATCGAGCAGCGGAACGGCCGCATCGATCGCAAGCTTCAACCCGCGAACGAGGTGCGGTGCCACTACTTCGTGCTCCCGCAACGCGCCGAGGACCACGTGCTCGATGTGCTCGTGAAGAAGACCGAGACGATTCGCAAGGAACTCGGCAGCCTCTCGAAGGTGATTGACGATGACATCGAGCGGCGGCTCAGCGGAGGTATTCGCCACCGGGACGCAAAGAAGCTCGCGCGTGAGATCGAGTCCGCAGATCTCGACGCCGACACGAAGCGCGTCACTGAGGAGGAACTGGAAGACGCGCGAGAGCGGCAGGACGACTTGAAGGCCCAGATCGAACGCTGTCGCACGCTGCTTGAGGCATCGCGAAGCTGGACGGGCTTCGAGCCTACGCCTTTTCGGGACGCATTGTCCTGCGCGCTCGAGATCCTCGGCGTCGAGCCCCTAAAATCGAGCACGGGCGACAACGGTGAGATCGTCTGGACGTTTCCGCCACTCGATCGCCGCGCCGAAACGGACGCGAGCTGGGCGGCTACGCTCGATACCCTGCGCGCGCCGCGCCCTGCGAACCAGAAGCTGGCAGACTGGCGTCGGGAGGCGCCGATTCGGCCCGTCGTCTTCGAGGACGCCGGCGTGCTGACCGAAGACACCGTACACCTGCATCTCGAGCAGCGCGTAGCCCAGCGGCTTCTCGCCCGTTTTCGCTCGCAGGGCTATATCTTCAACGACCTGTCCCGGGCATGCCTGGCGCAAGTGTCCGACTCGATTCCCCGGGTGGTGCTGCTTGGGCGACTGTCGCTGTACGGCCAGGGCGCTGAACGGCTCCACGAGGAGATCGTACCGGTGACGACCAGGTGGATTGAGCCGTCCCAACGCAAGGGACGGCTGCAGCCGTTCGCGCGGGAGGCCGAATCGAAGACCCTCGACCTCCTGGAGCGCTCGCTCGCCTCAGAGGGTCGCCGGACGCCGGGCGATGCCATTCAGCGCAAGCTGCTGGACACGGCGATGCGCGACATCGACGAATTGCTCCCCGCACTCGAACCACGCGCGAAGGAACTCGCGACAGCGGCGATTGAGAAGCTGCGAACGCGTGGTGCACGCGAAGCCAGGGACTTTCGCGAGACCGTCGAACGTCAACTGGCTCGCGTCCGCGAGGAACTGATTCGCTACGAGGGCGAGTATCTGCAGCTTACGCTTGGCTTCGACGAGGACGAGAAACGACAGGTGGAAGTCAACATGAGCGCGTGGCGGAAGCGGCTGGAACAGTTCACGCGCGACCTCGAACACGAGCCGCAGCGGATTCGCGAGTTCTACGAAGTGCGCGCGACGCGCGTTGAGCCGGTTGGTCTCGTGTACCTTTGGCCGGAGACGAACTGAGGGAGGGAAAATGGCGAAGCTGGACCCTCACATCCTCGCCCATCTGGAATGGCTTGGGTTCGTCCGGCCGACCGGGTTGGTCGTGTCCGCGCCGGCCCTGGTTCGCGCAGGCGCGATCCTCGACAGCAGGGATATCGAGGGCCAACGGTTGCTCCGGGCGATGGTGCGGGAACGCTCCTTCGATCCGAAAGAAGGCCCAGCCCCATACCTGCCCGGCTTCGCCGCGTTCGCCGGATCGGTGCTCGGGTGGAACTTTTCGGCGAAGGGCTATGCGGGAACGACCGACAGCGCCATTCCCTCGGAGCTGGAGGTCACGCAGCCCGAATACGGCGAAACCCTGCGGCCCGACTTCGCCGTGCGGGAACTGGAGCCGCAGAACGGCGTTGCGTGGCAACTGCTGGTACGCGTGCTCGATGCCGGCGCGGACCTCGATCATGTGGTTCGCGGCCACGGCCATCTCGAAGCGTCGGAGCATGGTCGCCTGGAACGCCTGCTGCGCCAGACGCGCGTGCCTGCCGGGCTGTTGTTCAACGGGCGCACGCTGCGATTGATCTCGGCGCCGTACGGCGAGAGCTCCGGCTGGGTCGATTTCCGCGTCGCCGACATGGTCCAGACCGCCGGCCGACCGATCTCCACGGCGCTTCGACTACTTCTCAGTCAGACGCGTCTCCTTAGCTTGCCGCGGGCACAGCGCCTTGCCGCCCTCCTGCATGACAGCCGCAAGTTCCAGAACGAGGTGAGCGAACGGCTCGCCGAGCAGGTGCTGCATGCGCTGTACGAGTTCGTCCGCGGTTTTCAGGCCGCGCATGACGCGTCGGGCGGTCAGCTGCTCCGACAACCGCTGGCCGAGCAGCCCGACGAAGTGTACCGAGCGCTGCTGACGGTCATCCTACGGCTCGTGTTCCTCCTCTACGCGGAGGAACGCGACATGTTGCCCGAGGACGATACGTTCCTTCAGAACTACTCGCTCGCCGGCCTGTACGAGCGCCTGCGTGAGGATGCCGCGCTGTTCCCTGACACGATGGATCAGCGTTACGGCGCGTGGGCGCAGTTGCTCGTGCTGTTTCGGATGATCCATGACGGGGCGGACGCGGGACCGATGCGCCTGCCCAGCCGGCGCGGCGTGCTGTTCGATCCGGATCGCTTCCCATTCCTCGAAGGACGGCGCGCCGTTGGTGCACGACAAATTCACGAGAGAGTGAATCCGCCACTGGTGCCCGACGGCACGATCTACCGAGCCCTGGAAAAGCTGCTGGTGCTCGATGGGGAGCGGATCTCCTATCGCGCCCTCGACGTCGAGCAGATCGGGTCTGTCTACGAAACGATGATGGGCTTTCGCCTCGAAACCGCGACGGGAAGGTCTATCGCCATCAGGCCACAAAAGAAGCACGGCGCGACGACGTCCATCGATCTGGAGGCGCTGATAGGCGAGCCCGCGGCCAAGCGCGAGAAATGGATCCAGGAGCGCGCCGACAGGAAGGTCACTGACACGGTCAGGAGAGGGTTGGTTGCGGCTGCTTCCGTCGAAGACCTGCACGCAGCGCTCTCGCCCGTCATCGATTTTGCCGCGACGCCGGACCTCGCGCCCAAGGGCGCGATGGTGCTCCAGCCAAGCGAGGAACGCCGGCGATCTGGGTCCCACTACACACCACGGGAGCTGACAGAGCCCATCGTCCGGACGGCCTTGGAACCTATCCTGGCTCGCCTACGTGATGCCGACGGCCGGCCACCGCGTCCAGCGCAGATCCTTGATCTAAAGGTGTGTGACCCCGCGATGGGATCGGGTGCGTTTCTCGTCGAGGCTTGTCGCCAGTTGGGTGATGCCCTGGTGGAGTCGTGGCGGGCGCATGGTGAGGTGCCTACCATCCCGTCGGACGAGGACGAGGTGATCTTCGCCCGTCGGCTCGTCGCGCAGCGCTGCATCTACGGCGTCGACAGGAATCCCGTTGCCGTCGACCTAGCGAAGGTGTCGCTGTGGCTCGTCACGCTCGCGCGAGACCACGCCTTGACGTTCGTCGACCACGCCCTCCGCCACGGAGATTCGTTGGTGGGGCTGTCGCGCCGGCAGATCGAGGCGCTTCAGTGGGACGAGACGGGGGCGGTCGTCAAGGGCTTGGGCGTTAGGGAGCACGTCGATCGAGCCTTCGAACTTCGCGAACGGATCCGTGCCGCTGACGAGACAGTCACCGACTGGGAGCGCCGAAACCTTTGGGACGAGGCCCAGTTCGAGCTGTCTCACGTTCGACTGTTCGGCGATCTCGTCCTGGCAGCATTCTTCGAAGCGGATAGCGCGCGTGAACGCGAACGCAAGCGGGTCGAGTACGCGGGCGCCATCTTGGGAGCCCGTGCCGATCAGCATCGAGAACGGCTCGATGCCTTGTGCACGGCCGACAAGCCGCTCGTGCCGTTTCACTGGCACATCGAGTTTCCAGAGGTCTTTGAACGCCAGACGCCGGGTTTCGACGGAATCGTTGGAAACCCCCCATTCTCGGGCAGGACCACGACGACCGGCGCGAATGTGCGAGGTTACTTGGCCTGGCTGCAGTGGGCACATCCAGACAGCCATGGGAATGCCGACCTCGTCGCCCACTTCTTTCGTCGCTCGTTTGACTTGATTCGAGAAAGTGGGACGTTTGGTCTAATTGCGAAGAACACAATTCGGCGGGGAGATACGCGAGCGACAGGCTTACGTTGGATTTGCACGCATGGTGCCGAGATCTACACTTGCCGAACCCGTATTGAATGGCCAGGACAGGCGGCAGTCGTGGTGAGCATCGTGCACATCATCAAAGGTCGGACGCAGTCAAAGCCGCTGCTGGATGGCAAACCAGTTGATGTGATCACTGCCTTCTTATTCCATCGTGGCGGGCATGAGGATCCCGCTAGGCTGGCTGCGAACGCTGCGAAAGCTTTCCAAGGCTGCGTAGTGGTCGGTTTAGGGTTTACGTTCGACGACACCAATAAGAATGGGGACGCCAACTCGATCGCCGAGATGCATCGACTTGTCGCAGGCAATCCGCGCAATCAACAAAAGATCTTCCCGTATATCGGTGGTGACGAAGTAAATACGAGCCCAACCCACGCGCACCATCGATACATCATCAACCTCAGCGACCTTGATGAGGCGGAGGCGCGCCGGTGGCCGGATCTAATGGCTATCGTTGAGAAGAAGGTTCGTCCAGAACGAGAAGCATCGTTGGCGAAGCGGTGGAGTCAAGACAAGCAGAAACGCGCCGACCGATGGTGGCAGTTCTCCAGATCTGCCAAAGAGCTTTACGCGGCGACGGTTGGACTCGCGCGGGTACTCGCTACGGCGCAAACAGGCAAGTTTCGATCATTCGTCTTCCTTCCACGTGAAATGATCTTTGACCAGAAGCTAATTGTGTTTGCCTTCGCCGGATTCGACGCGTTTTCTGTGCTGCAATCTAGCGTCCACGAAGCATGGTCACTGTTTTTTGGTTCGTCACAGGAAGACCGACCGGTATATACGCCATCCGATTGCTTTGAAACGTTTCCGTTTCCGCCTCGGTGGGAAGGAGACACGCGTCTGGCAGCGACTGGTCAGGCGTACTATGAGTGTCGCGCCAAAGCGATGGTTCGTTGTCATGAGGGATTGACCGATATTTACAACCGTCTACATACCCTTGAAGAGCCCGACGACGCCATTCTCGAATTGCGCGACCTGCACGCTCGTCTGGATCGGGCCGTTCTAGCCGCTTACGGTTGGTCAGACATTCCCGTCAGCTATGATTTCCTCCCGGAATACGAAGGTCAGGAGGAGATTTCCCTTGGCAGGGCGAAGCCTCTTCGCTACCGATGGCCCGACGCGGTGCGCGATGAAGTTCTCGCCCGGCTCGTTGAGCTGAACGCGGAGCGTGCGAGGGAGGAAGCCCGGTCCGGCGCGGCCGCGAACAGGCAACGAAGTCGTAAGGCCGGAGCGAAACGAACGGCCCCGCCAACTGACGCTTCGGACATGTTCTCATGAGTACGCGCAGCACTCCGGTGTCTCGTGAGATCGAGGGCAAAGGCAGGACCATCCGTGAGCTGCTCAGCGGGCGCAAGTACTCGATCGACTACTACCAGCGCGAGTACAAGTGGCAGCGGAAACAAGTGGCCGAACTGGTCGAGGATCTGACGGGCAAGTTCCTCGAGAGCCATGACGACGGCAACGAGCGAAGCGCGGTGGCCGAGTACGGCCACTACTTTCTCGGCTCAATCATCATCAGCGACAAGGACGGCCAGAAGTTCATCATCGATGGCCAACAGCGGCTCACGACGCTGACACTCCTCCTGATATTCATCCACCACAATCTGGCCGATTCGGAGCAAAAGGGGCAGGTCGCCGATCTGGTCTTCTCACAGAAGTACGGCAAACGCTCGTTCAACCTCGACATCGAAGAACGAGCGGCGTGCATGGAGGCACTCTACAAGGGCGAGATGTTCACGGGCCCCGAACCATCTGAGTCCGTGTCGAACATCGTCGCACGCTACGCGGATCTCGGCGAGCTGTTCCCGGAAGAGGCGTCGGGTGTCGCGCTGCCGTACTTCGCCGACTGGTTGATGGAGAACGTACACCTCGTCGAAATCACGGCGTACTCAGATAGCGACGCGTACACGATCTTCGAAACCATGAACGATCGTGGGCTGTCGCTGACACCCGCTGACATGCTCAAGGGCTATCTCCTGGCCAACATCACCGACGGAGAGCGACGGACCCGTGCGAGCCGCGTGTGGAAGGAGCGCGTGCAAGCGCTTGCCGACATCGGGAAGGACGAAGATGCCGACGGCATCAAGTCATGGCTGCGGAGTCAGTACGCTGAAAGCATTCGCGAGCGGAAGCAGGGCGCCTCTCCACAAGATTTCGATCTGATCGGCACCGAGTTCCACCGATGGGTGCGCGATCACGAAGAGCGCCTCGGACTCGCCGCGAGCGCCGAGTTCGGGCGCTTCATCGAACGCGATTTCGCGTTCTACAGCAGGTGGTACGAGCGGCTGCGTGCCGCCGCCGAAACGCTGACTCCCGGTCTGGAGTGCGTGTACTTCAACGCGCAGCACAACTTCACGCTGCAGTACCCGGTGCTGCTGGCGCCCCTTCGCGTCGAGGATGACGAGGCGATGTCGATGCGAAAGGTCCGCGTGGCGTCGGCCTACCTCGACATCCTCATCCATCGACGGATCTGGAATTTCCGCGCGATCGACTACTCGACGATGCAGTACGCGATGTTCCTCGTGATGCGAGATATCCGCGGGAAGACCGTCGAACAGCTCGTTGCACATCTTCGGCAGCGGCTCAACGACGAGGCCGAGACCTTCAGCAGTAACGAGCAGTTCCGGCTGCACGGCACCAACGGGCGCCAGATTCATCGCGTGCTCGCAAGAATCACCGACTATGTCCAGACGCAGTCGGGACATACATCACGCTACGCAGAGTACGTTCAGCGCGGCGGCAAGAACGGGTACGAGATCGAGCATATCTGGGCCGATCACCCGGAACGACACACCGACGAGTTCAACCACGCAACGGATTTCCACGAATACCGGAACCGCATCGGGGGTCTCCTCCTCTTGCCGAAGAGCTTCAATGCCAGCTACGGAGATATGCCATATCGCAAGGTGGTCCGGGATGAAGCAACAGGAACGGAACGAGACGACGGCAAGCGGCAGCACTATCTGACGCAGAACCTGCTTGCTCAGAGCCTTCACGAGCAGGCGTACGAGCGGAACCCTGGATTTCGGGGATTCATGGAGCGCGCCGGCCTGCCGTTCGCGCCTCACGCCGAGTTCAAGAAGGCCGACCTCAATACCCGTCAGACCTTGTACCAACAACTGGCCGATCGCATCTGGAGTCCAGAGCGGTTGGCTCAGGAGGTGATTCGGTGACGGCTCCCGTGACGTCAAGGGAGGTCCGCGAGCGCCTCGTTCAAGCCCTCGAACTCGATCTCGTCGGACCGTGGCATGGCCACTCGTTCTCTGATGAACGTCTACCAGGTTGGATTCGTCCGTCGAATTGGTACCTGACGGGCTTTCTGATTCCGGCTGGCACCCCACCCGCGAAAGCCAGCGACGACGATGAAGACGATGATTTCGAGCTGGTCGCCGAGACTGGCGGTCCTACGGAAGAATCGAGCGACGAACGTAAGGCAGCCAAGAAGGGTTTCTTCCCATCGTCAATGGGCCTGAGCTTCCTCGTTGCGCACGAGGTGGCCGAGATCGACGTGACCGTCCGCTGGGGTGAATACGCGCAAGCAGAGGTGCCGGGAAACGACGGAAAACCAGTCTCCGTGTGGCAGCGCACTGCTCGCGAGGAACGTGTTCCCACCCCGCTGAGGGACGGGGTCCATGACGTACCTGCGTCGAATGGCTTGCAGCTCCAGGTCCTCGCGAGACCGGTCGTCTCGTCCGAACTCGAGGCCCACATCCCAGCGGGCACGAGGTCCCTGTCGGTCTTCCTCGTCAACCGCCGGTCACCGGACACGACTCAGGACGGCAAGCGTGACAGCGCCTATGCGTTCCAAGCGGAAGTCGAGATCGCCAGTCGGCAAGCCTTCGTCCCACGACCCGATCTCCGGGGTGTGCATGCATTCGATTGGGATGAGCAGGTCGCCGATCTTCACTACGCCGACGCGCCTGAGTACGCAACTGGGCACGGAGTGTCGGCCGCTTGGGACGTGGTCGATCGAGCATGTCATGTGATCAGAACGGCGTGGATTCCACAGGCGGAGGTCGAGAAGACGACGACCGTTGAAATTTCTTCGCTTGAAAACAGTATGGAGGCGCTCGGCGCCCTTCAGGATGGTAGCGCCGCAAGGTCGGCGCTCTCGCCGGTCGTGGCGCAGTACCGGGCGTGGATCGAGCATCAGGCGAAGGAGGTCGCGTCGCTCAATGGCAAACGGCGAGAGACTGCGGAAGGGTTGCTCAACTCCGCCCAGTTTGCGGCGACGCGCATCGAGCGTGGCATCAAGATTCTCGACGAGGACGCCGATGCCCTCGATGCGTTTCGAGTGGCGAATCGCGCAGTGGCTCGTGCGCTTAAGAAGCGCCTCGGCATCGATGCGCCGCGCTGGCGGCCATTCCAGCTTGCGTTCATCCTGCTGAACCTGCCGGGGCTGGCCAATCCGCAGGATCCGAACCGCGAAACGGTGGACTTGCTATTTTTCCCGACCGGCGGCGGCAAGACCGAGGCGTACCTGGGTCTCGCGGCGTTCGCGATGGTGCTGCGTCGCCTTCGGCATCGAGGCAACGAGGGGCTGGCTGGGTCCGGCGTCAGCGTCATCATGCGCTACACACTGCGCCTGCTCACGCTGGATCAGCTCGGGCGTGCCGCCGGCTTGGTATGCGCTCTGGAGTTGGAGCGGGAGCAGGCCAGGGGCCGCTATGGCGCGTGGCCGTTCGAGATCGGCCTGTGGGTGGGCAAGGCCGCAACCCCGAATGTGATGGGCCATAAGGGTGACGGTCGCCCAGACTCCGCTCGTACGAAGGTCCGTCAGTTCAAGGCCGATCCAAGGGGCAAGCCTTCGCCCATCCCGCTGGAGAATTGCCCGTGGTGCAGCTCCCGCTTCACGCCGGAGTCGTTCACGCTGCTGCCGAACGATGACCAGCCGCGCGAGCTGCGAATCGTGTGCACGAACTTCGAGTGTGACTTCACGCGCGATCGTCCACTGCCGATCGTCGCTGTCGACGAGCCGATCTATCGGCATCTCCCGGCATTCCTCATCTCAACGGTCGACAAGTTCGCGTCGTTGCCTTGGGTTGGCCCGTCAGGTGTGCTCCTCGGCGGCGCTGAACGGTACGATGCATCGGGCTTCTACGGGGCCGCCCAGCCGGGCTTCGGCACGCGACTGTCGTCACCGCTTCCGCCGCCCGATTTGGTCATCCAGGACGAACTTCACCTGATCGCCGGTCCGCTCGGAACGATGGCCGGGCTGTACGAAGCGTCGATCGAGGCGCTGTGTGCGCGCGACGTTGGCGGCCGTTCTCTGCGGCCGAAGATCGTGGCGTCAACGGCGACCGTGCGTCGCGCTCAAGACCAGATCCAAGCACTCTTCGCGCGGCCCTTAACGCAGGTCTTTCCACCGCCCGGACCCGACCGACGTGATTCCTTCTTCGCGAGGACCGTGCCGTCGACCGACGCCGACGCGCGCCTTTACGTGGGCATCGCGGCGCAAGGGCGAAATCCTAAGGTTGTGATGCGGAAGGCGTGGGTGGCGCTCATGGGCGCCGCCGAGCGTGCGTACCGCGACGCCGGCGGGCACAAGAACGCCAACAATCCCGCCGACCCGTACATGACCGTCCTCGGCTACTTCAATTCGCTGCGCGAGCTGGGTGGCGCGCGCAGGATTCTGGAAGAGGAGGTCCAGAACACGATCAAAGGATACGGCGGTCGCCGCCGAATCGGCGAGGAGCCTGGATTGTTCAGAGACCGGACGACGTTCTCCGAGGTGCTGGAGCTCACCTCACGCGTGCCGACCGACAAGGTCGCTGAGGCGCGCCGCCGACTCGAATGCCGGTTCGACGACCAGCAGCGCGTGGATTGCGCGATCGCGACGAATATGATCTCGGTCGGCCTCGACATTCCGCGGCTCGGTCTGATGGTGGTGCTCGGTCAGCCGAAGACGCACGCCGAGTACATCCAGGCGACGAGCCGCGTCGGACGCGACGACAAGCGTCCGGGCCTTGTCGTCACGCTGCTGAACATTCACAAGCCGCGCGATCGGTCTCACTACGAACGCTTTCCGTACTACCACCAGACGTTCTATCGCTCTGTTGAAGTGGCGAGCGTGACGCCGTTCGCGGCCCGCGCACTCGACCGCGGCTTCGCGGGCGCGCTCGTGAGCCTCGCGCGTCACGCCGCGGTCAAGCTCACGCCGCCGCGTGGCGTCGAGCAGATTGCCGACGTACGCGCGGCAGTCGAGCGGAACACGTTAAATGTCTTCCTCGATCGGGTGCGACAGCAGCCTCTGGTCGACGACTCCGAGCGCGATGAGCGCCTTCGCAGCGTGCAGAACCGTGTGGTCGATCTCTTGGATTCGTGGCGCAAGATCAGCGACGACTATCAGTCCGCCGGCGTAAGGGTGCAGTACCAGAAGTACGAGGAGTCAGGTCCCAGACCGCTACTGCGCGAGATGCTCGACACGCAGTTCGAGTCGGAGCATCACCGGAAGTTCCGTGTTAATCGCTCCCTGCGGGACGTGGAACCTGACGTGAATCTCTTCCTCAAGGATCTGAGCGGCCTCGACGTGGAGGACGCGACGTGAGTCGTAAGGCGCATGGTCAGATCCGTCGCAGCCAAGTCATCACCACGTACGGTCCCGGCGCGCTGATCGATCTGCCCCGGCACTCCGCAATCGTTGGCGGACTCGACACCTGGCCGAAAAGCGGCGATCTCGAAGAGATCACCGAGGTTCGCCTGTCACGCAAGCTCGAGATCATGACGGGAGTGACGGCGCCACGGCTCTACGCGCCGCCACCCGATCCGAACGATCCGCGCGAGCCGGCCCGAGGCATCGGGGCGTGGCGTTTCCCTGAGTGGTTCGTTGTCCAGGAATCTGGTACGGATGGGCGCGAGCGCTCCCGTCGACTGGTCACTCGCAAAGCCCTCGACGACAAGGGCCGCTTCGACGGCAGGCCCGTCGTGGCGACGCGATTCGTTCGTGCCTGTCCGAAGGGACACGTAGACGATCTCGACTGGTGGCGATTCGTCCACGGGTCCGATGACACCTGCAAGCGGCAGTTGTGGCTCGATGAGCGCGGCACGAGTGGCGATCTCGCCGACCTGATTGTTCGTTGCGAGTGTGGCAAATCGCGAGGGATGCATGAGGCGACGGTCATCGAGCTGAATCCACTCGGGATCTGTCGAGGCGCACGTCCGTGGCTCGGTCGCAAATCGAACGAGGACTGTAACCAGCCGAGCCGCCTCCTGATCCGCACGGCGTCCAACGCGTACTTTCCGCAGTTGGTGAGCGTCTTGTCGCTGCCCGATCGGGGATCGGCCGTGCAGGGCGTCGTCAAGGAGTTGTGGGACTTTCTGGAGATCGTCGAAGACGCAGCGGATCTCGCGCTGCTCAAGAAGAAGCCGAAAATCGTAGAGAAGCTCGCTCAGTTTACCGATGACGAAGTGCTCACCGCCGTCCGGGAAGCCAAGGCCGGCCGCGGTACCGAGAAGCCGGTCAAGCAGGTCGAAGTCGAGGCGATTCTTGCGGTGCCGGAAGGGTTCAGTGACGACGTGCCGGTGGATCCCGATTTTCACGCCCGCCGGTTGCCAGAACATGTCTGGCGACGCTCCGATCGGAGCAAGGGGATCGCCTCGATCGTGCAGCTCCATCGTCTCCGCGAGGTCGTCGCGTTGGTCGGATTCACGCGCCTCGAAGCAGTGTCGCCCGATGTCAATGGCGAGTACGAGTCCGATGTGGAACGCGCGCAGTTGGCGTTGGAGCCGAAATGGTTTCCGGCTGTGGAGAATCGGGGCGAAGGGCTCTTCGTGCAGCTGCGCGCCGACGCTGTCCAGGCGTGGCTGGGACGGCCCGGTGTGAAAGCGCGGCTCGATGCCCTCGCGAACGGTCATGCGCGGTGGGCAAAGGAGCGGAAGAGCAAGCGGTTGTTTCCGGGTGGGCCGTACGTGCTGTTGCACACACTCTCCCACTTGCTCCTACAGTCGCTGTCCATGCGCTGTGGATACCCGACGAGTTCGCTACGTGAGCGCATATACGCCGACACCGGCGCCGGCCGTTTCGGCGTGCTCATCTACACTGGTAGTCCTGACGCGGAAGGCACCCTCGGCGGACTCGTTTCGCAGGGACGGCACTTCGAGGACCACCTCGCGGAAGCGTTGCGTCTCAGCGCACTGTGCGCTAACGACCCGATCTGCGCCCAGCATGCGCCGGGGCAAAGCATGGAGGAGCGCTGGCTCCATGGATCGGCCTGTCACGGGTGCGCCCTGGTTGCCGAAACATCCTGCGAGATGCGGAACGACTACCTCGATAGAGCCCTCGTTGTTCCTGTCCTCGGCCTGCCGGAGGCCGCCTTCTTCGCTGCCGCGCCATGATCGACGCGCTTCTCCACCTGCCGCCCTACGTTCGGGACCGCCTCGCGAACGCGCTCGAGACGGGGTACCTCGCCGCTCCGTACAACACTGGGGCGCTGCGGTCGGTTCTCGGCTCGCCAGAGTCGGGGGACGAAACGTTGATGGCACTGCAGGAAATGGAGCGACGAGGGCTGGTCGGCACGTCGGCAGCAGCGTTCGTCCAGGCCGTAAGCGAGGTGACAACCCGCGCAACGAAGCCAGATATCGTCTGGTCAGGCCCCGAAGTTCCCGGCCTTCACGCGCGCGATACCCGACGCGTGTTCGAGGAACTCCTCAACACGGCAGAGCGCTCGATCTGGGCCAGCACCTATGCGTTCTTTGACGGACCAAAGATCTTCGAGGTGCTTTCAAAGCGCATGGACGCGAGGCCGCACTTGCAGGCTACGTTGCTGTTGAACATTGAGCGGCGCCGCGGCGACACGAGCGCAGCCGACCAGGTCGTCCGCAGGTTCGCTGAGCGCTTCTGGCAGACGCAGTGGCCTGGAACCGCTCGTCCTCGCGTGTTCTACGACCCGCGGTCACTTGATGCCGACGGCCCCGCTGGTGTGCTTCACGCCAAGGCCCTCGTGACTGACGACGAGACCGTGCTCGTCACGTCGGCCAACCTGACAGAGGCGGCGCTTGATCGGAATATCGAGCTTGGCCTGCTCGTGCGAGACCACGCGCTGGCCGCGAGCGTGGCCAGACACTTTCAGGTGTTGATCGACAGGGAGCTGCTGCGGCCACTGCCGATGGCGTGAACTGCCAGGATTGCTTGTGCCAATAGGCACATGTGTGCTGTCTGCACGAGGCGAGGATCTTCACCGCTGATGTCGACTGGACGTTCGTGCGCTTCGGACGTGCACGGCAACGGCGGTGCGATTGCCTTCGTTCAGCCAGCAGAACATTTGTGGCGTTCGGTACCGAGAGTGAGGCGACCCAAGGATGCAGAAGGTGACCGCTTACCTGCTCGAGCGCAGGGACGACATGCAGTGGTCGGAGGCGCGTCGCACCGAGGCGAAACGTCTTCAAAGTGTCGTTGGCAACTGGCTGCTTTCGAAAGGAGCGCCCGCCATCGAGGCGCGCGGCACCTATCAACCTGAAGATGGCAGCGCTGGGACATTCACGATCCAGGAAGCCGTCGATGGTGAGCGCAATTGGTGGATGGCCAACCTCAACGAGGAGACGAAGGAGGGGCGCCGGTTCTCCGTGGCTGTCTCGATCACTGTGGTGAGCGATCGCGTGTCTGTGTACGTCACGTTGGAGACCGGCTGGACGACGAGTCGGATTATGCCAGCGACCGTGGACGCGCGCTGCCCCCGCCTTGTCCGGGAGCTTCTTGCGATCCCTGGAGCGTGGTACCACGGAGCGTCAGTCCTTCGCTCAAGGCTACACGTGGAGGGCTTCGACGCCGGCGAAGGACTTGCGGCGGAGATCGAGCACCAAAGTCGAGCCGTTCCGGTCGTCGTCGTGAGCACGATCGCGGGCTCGCTCGTGCTTCCGGGCCTCGATACGAACCTGGCCTATGATCTCGCGGGTCTCGCGAACGTCGTGGTAGTCGACGAGGACGCCGCTTGGGCCCTGACGGATGTCCTCGGATCAAGCTTCAGCTGCTACTCAGGCGCGGTGCGTGTCTATTGGCCGCACTTCTCCTCGAAGCAGGACCGCTTTTTTCATCCGCTCTGGACCGGCGACCGCCTCCGGTCATTAGCCGTCGGTGCAACCGACTCGCGCGACCGCTTCCGCAAGCAACTCAGAGGGATCTTGTTCCGAGCCGCTGCTCTGAGTGTCACGAGGCCACGCGAGATTGACGACATCCGAGACGCAGCCGACAGGACGATTGTCAAGGCGCTGCGAGAGCGTGCGACCTCTTTGGAGGAGTTCGAGCAGCTTGCGGACAGCTACGCCAACGAAAACGAGCAGCTACGCGTTGAACGCGCTGACCTACGAGCGCAGGTCGAGTCCCTCCAGCAGCAAGTTGGGAAGCTTGAAGCCGATCGCGAAGCCCTCCTTGCCCACCTGCAGGCGGCGAAAGGCGGTTCGACGGTTCAGCCGCCCCTCGCCAGCGAAGAAGCAGCTGTCGAATCAGACGACGCCGATGTCCCTCCCAAGCCCGGGGAGGTTCGGTACTACAAAAAGATCCACTCGCGGCCGACGCACGACGTCATGAAGCGCGTCGCAGACTGCGGATGCAACGCCTGGCAGGGCGCTCACGGAGCCGACAAGGCCCGGAAGGGCATCGCGAAGCTGGAAAGCGATCGGTCGGACTGGCAGTCGATGCAGCATTGCGCTTCTTGCACAGGCGGTGGCACGTGGCGGGTGCGCTGGTAGCGTCGCCACAGGTGCCGGTCTGGCGGCGTGTTCGTCCGCTAAAATGTGTATCGGTCCGACGCGGAGGTCCGAGGCAACGAAGCAGGAGAGCTCTGGTCATGGCAGCACGAGGCGCAGGCGGGCCGCGACCGCAGGACGGAACCGGTCAGTGAGCCGACAGTGCAGTTGGAGGAGGACACGATGGCGACCGGCGAACAACTGAAAGCCCTCCTCAAGAGCCATGCCGCTGGCGACGACGAGCGATTCCGGTCGACCGCGTTGCAGATCGCGGCCCACAGCGCGAGAAAGGGCGCAACACAGCTGGCGAAGGAGTTGCGCGACATCGTGGACCAACGTCCGCGACGTCAAGCGCCGACAGGGATTCCACGCGCGATTCCGATCGTTCGCCCGGCCGGGGAGCTGGCCGGACTCGTGACCGCATCGTACCCCTCGACGCGTATAGCGGAAATGGTTCTGTCCGACGAGATTCGAGACGAGCTCGCCGAAGTTGTGAGTCAGTACCGCCAGAGGGACAGACTGCGCCACCACGGACTGTCCCCAAAACGGAGACTCCTCTTGATCGGTCCGCCAGGTTGCGGAAAGACGATGACGGCGTCGGCCCTAGCCGGTGAGTGCGCACTGCCGTTGATGTTCGTTCAGCTGCACACACTCATAACAAAGTACATGGGCGAGACGGCGGCGAAGCTCCACCTTGTCTTCGATTCGATGAATGAGACACGCGGCGTGTATCTGTTCGACGAGTTCGACGCTATCGGTTCGACGCGCGCGGCGAGAAACGATGTCGGTGAGATTCGTCGAATCCTCAACTCGTTCCTGCAGTTTCTCGAGCGAGACGAATCGGACAGCATCGTCGTAGCTGCGACGAACCTGGTAGGAATGCTCGACGAGGCACTGTTTCGCCGGTTTGACGATGTGATTCGCTACACGCTGCCCGACGCGAAGATGATCAGGGCGCTGATTGAGAATCGACTGGCTAGGTTCGAGTTGGCCAATATCGAATGGCGCGTGCCATTGACGGATGCACGTGGTCTAAGCCACGCTGAGATCACCAGAGCTTGCGACGAAGCGGCGAAGGGATCGGTATTGGCCGACACGAAGGCGATCAGCACTTCAGCGCTGTCCCACGCGCTGCGTAGAAGGCGTCGGATGCACGCGCCACAAAGCACAAGCCGCCGCAACCGCACCGCCAACGGTCGCACGCAAAGGGCATAGCTCGAATGAGTGACCTGCCGCACCTCCGCATCGAAGGCGGAGTTGTGCCCGTTGCGTACACGTACGCTGGCGGCGGCGGAGGTAGTGAGTTCCGGCTGCCGCCCAGGGATCGCTTGCCACACGCTGAAAAGCTGAAGGCGGAGCTTCAGCAGACCGAGGACGAGGCAGTTGCCAGGCGCCAGACGGCGGCCGAGCCGATTGGTCAAGGCGAGGTGATTGCTGTCCGCAGCGAGGAGGGCTTCGATTTGAAGCTCGAGAGCCTTGAGCGACACCGATCGGGAATCGAGCTCCTCAGCGTAAAGGTTGAAGACGGCATTACCGTCGCAAAGCTGTTCGTTCCAAGCGGCAAGTTCGTCCTCCTGCTTCGTCTGATCGAAGCCTACGAGACAAAGACGACGCCTACGAAGGGTGCCCCTCGCAACAAAGAGTTGGTCGAAAGCATCGCGTCGATCCGGTTGGCGGCGGTACGCGATTTCTGGCAGGACACGATCGACTTTCCGGAAGCAGATCAGAGCCTGTGGTGGGAGGTGTGGCTTCGAGCCGAAGCTCAGGAGAGATCAGAAGCGCTCCACGCCGATTTCAGGCAGCTCGCTGGTCAACGGGGCCTTCGCGTGAGCGAGCAGTTCATTCGGTTCCCCGAGCGGGTAGTCACTCTGACCTACGGCACTGCCAACGCGCTCGGTGCATCTTCGGAGCTTCTATCACGAATTGCCGAACTGCGGGCTGCGAAGGAGGTTGCAACCGACTACCGAGAACTGACCGCGAAAGAACAAGCGGAGTTCGTGCGGGAGCTCGCAGCGCGGATCGTGGCGCCGAGTGACGATGCTCCATCTGTTTGCATCTTGGACTCAGGCGTGAATCGAGAACACCCCTTGCTGGCGGCGGCGCTGGCCCTCTCCGACACTCACAGCATCAGGCCTCAGGAGTGGGGCACGGCAGACGATTCCCGCCAGCACGGTACAGGGATGGCAGGTATTGCGCTATATGGGTGTCTCACGGAGGCATTCCCGACGACGGGCCCGTATGTTCTGCGTCATCGTCTCGAGTCGGTAAAGTTCCTGCCGCCACCGCCGGGGGAGAACGAACCGAAGGACTATGGCCCATTCACTGAACAGGCGGTCGCCCGACCCGAGATTCAGGCGCCGACTCGGAGACGAGCGATCTGCATGGCAGTCACCGCCGACGATCGGGACCTCGGTATGCCGTCCCTCTGGTCGGGGACGGTCGATCAGCTGGTGGCCGGGGCTTCGGATGATCAGAGGCGGCTGATGTTCATTTCCGCCGGGAATCTCCGCGAGGAGATCAATGATCCCGCGTACGTGTACCACGCTTGGAACTGTGAGCGTGCAGGGATCGAGGATCCGGCCCAGGCATGGAACGCCGTGACCGTCGGAGCGTACACGGACAAGGTCTTCATTCGACAAGAGGACTACGCCGGCTGGCAACCGATCGCGGAAGCAGGCGATCTCTGCCCGACGAGTCGGACGTCACTCCCTTGGCCCGCGGAAAATCAGGCCGGATGGCCGATCAAGCCCGACATCGTCATGGAGGGTGGCAACTACGCGCATCAGGGAGTACAACGGGCGCAGCCGGACGACCTGGCGCTGCTGACGACGGTCCTGCCGGCGGGAGTTGGGAATGCGCGGCTCCTTGAGACCACAGGTGACACCAGCCCCGCCACGGCGGCAGCCGCTCGCATGGCGGCCATCATCTGGAGCCAGTACCCGGTCCTCTGGCCGGAGACGGTTCGGGGTCTCCTGATCCATTCCGCCAGATGGACGACGAGGATGACTGCGCGATTTCCGCGGACGCAGAAGGCGTCGGTACAACGGTGTCTGCGATGCTACGGCTACGGTGTTCCGAGCCTGCAGCGGGCGCTGTGGAGTGCCGAGAACGCCGCCACTCTCATCTTCGAAGGCGAGCTGTCGCCGTACCACAAGGTCGGTGGAGAGGTTCGGTCGAACGAGATGCACGTTCACCGGCTGCCATGGCCCGTGGAGGTTCTCCAGGAGCTTGGTGAAGCTCAAGTTACCGTGCGGGTCACATTGTCCTACATGATTGAACCGAGCCCGGGCCGGATCGGCTGGACGCGAAAACATCGGTACCAGTCTCACGGTCTGCGGTTCGACGTGAATCGACCGCAGGAGGACGAGGAGGCGTTCAAGCAACGACTTTCACGTTCGGAGTGGGACGAACCGGATCTGCGCCCCGACAACGTGGCCGAGACACGACCTTGGGTGGTCGGCGACCAGGGACGCCGGCGTGGGTCCGTGCATTCCGATTGGTGGACAGGTCCTGCGGCGGACGCCGCAATGACGAACCTGATAGCCGTGCATCCAGTGACTGGCTGGTGGCGTGAACGACCGCACCTTGGCCGCTATGGAAAGGCGGCAAGGTACAGCCTCATCGTGAGCATCGAAGCGCCTGAAGTCGAAGTCGACCTTTACGCGGCGATCTCAACGCAGGCAACCATCATCACGGAGATCGAGACGTAGCCGCGCGCACGGCGGCCGTGCCAATTTCCGAGCGGCGCCCCGACGGGGGCTGATTCGCGGAGACCCAATCGATTCGGGCGAGGCGACGCGATGTCGAGGGCAGCCCCACCTGCCCGATCGACGCTATGCTGGCCACCGAGGCCTTTGGTCGCGACCGCCGAGCCTCACAAGGCCTCTGCGGCGCGATTCTGGGGGAACAATCCATCAGAATCATCAACTCGGTGATCGTGGATAGCCGCTAAAATGTACGGACACCCCAAGGGGGTTAGGGCACAATCCGGGGCACAATCTCGTTTTCGACGAAATCAATGTCCCCGTAAGTGATTGATTCTAAAGACACGGAGAGATGTCCGAGTGGTTGAAGGAGCACGCTTGGAAAGCGTGTTCTCGCCACAAGATAGCGCGTCGAACCCTTCGCTGCGGGAACTCGGTAGTTAACGCACTTCTGCCGGAAACAGTTGCCACTCCTGCCCAGCGCGACGTATCGCAAGCTGATACCGACCGCTCGCGGTGAGGGCCAGGTCTAGAGTGGCCTGAAGCGTCGTCACAAACTCCCTGATTTCGGCGCTGCCCATTGCGGATGCGCGTGACGTCAGATTTGCATCGAGTACCTGGACTTCGTAGGCGCCGGGCTCTGAACCAGTTGGCAACAGCATCGTCAACGTCACGCGGCCCCGCGGCAACAATAGCGGCTCACGGTTCGCTCGTGCGTCGCTGCGCGTTAGCGCGTACGGACGCAGATCGAGCTGCGCGCGAACGTCAGGCGCAGAACGGCTCGGGCCAAGGATGAAGAACCAGACCGCTACGGCGACGACCAGAACGAGCATTGCGGCGATGGCAGCGATCTTCGCTCGACGTTGACGTCGTTGCACTGCATCCGATTGCTGAATCGCTCGTACCTCGAGGTAGCACGGCGAGCACCGCGTCAAGTGCACATACCCCGGATCGGTGAGCGGACGCTCTCTTCGGGCGAGAGCACGCAAGACGTCTTTGCTCGGACACCCCTCGCGAGTTGGGTTCGGGTTTGCGCGCCCGAAAATTTCGTCAATTTCGTCTGGATGCTTGAGTTTGGGAATCGGATCGTCTGGGCGCTGGCTGGGCATGCGGGCGTCTCGCCGAAACCTTCGTAGTCTCCGTCGACGCTTACGCTGTTCGCGCTTTCGTGCGGGGCGCAGCCGGCGACGAGGAGGCGTTCACATCGGGCGTGCGCAGAGCATCGCGAATCTTCCGCTTCACGCGATGGAAGAAGGTGTTCACACGTTCGACTGAGGTTCCCTGCTCCTTGGCAATCTCTCGACTCGAAAACCCGAGTTCTTTCCAGACGCAGACCATCCGCTCCTCGGGCGTCAACCTTGCCAACAGTTGTTCGACGAGGATATCTGACTCGATCTGTTCGGGAGTGCCATGACTCGATCGCATCCTGTCCAGCGCTTCAGCGGCGTCCTCGCCGGACATCGTCGCGCGTGCGATTCGCATTGATCCGCGCCGCATCCTCGACGTCGCCACGTTGCGGACAGTCACCCACGCGTAGGCGTGCAGCTTCTCGACCGGCCCCACTCGACGCTCGTGGTCCGCGAGCTTCCGGCCCGCTTCCTCGAGAACCTCGATCAACACGGTCTCCTCGTTCAGCGCGGGAAACTGTCGCTGAAGTCGCGGCATGAGAGTTCGAAGCGCCGCGTCGATATGCGGCTGGAATGGTTGCCCAGCCTCGTCGAGCAGCCCGATCTTTGCCACGTCCTTCATGGGTCGCCCCGTGCCGGCTCGCGGTCGCCTTGGGATCAGAATCGCGCGAGCGGACAGCAGTATACGACGATGCGCGGCGCCGTTAGCAGCAGCGATAACGCGCCGTAAGATTTCCGCCGCAACCCGCGTTCATCGAATCAAGGACGGGGACAACGACGACCACTGGCCCTGTCAGGAGCTGTCCGATGTCGCGCGATTCCGTCATAACGATTCGACGTACCTACCTCCTGATCCTCACCCCACTGCTTCTCCTGCCGAGCTCAGCGTTTGCGCAATCACCGTGGGAACGTGCCGCCGGCAACCTCGAACTCTCCTTCACCGGCCCTATGGCCAGATCACTGGCCCTCGTCGCCATCGTCATCGGTGGTCTGATGTTCATGTTCGGAGAGGGCGGCGCGAAGCGCCAGATCTCCGGAATCGTGTTCGGCGGAGGTCTCGCGTTGTTCGCGGGACAGTTCCTGACCTGGCTGTTCTGATTTCCACTCGCAAGGCGCAGCGATGCAGGACCAGCCTACATTTCGTCCGGTCTACAAGGCGATTCATCGCCCCTTGACCATCTGCGGTGTTGACCGCCGCCTCTTCTTCCTCGCGCTGTTGCTCGGCGCAGCCACCTTCAACCTGTTTTACTCCTTCCTCGCCGGCTTGTTGGTATCGGGTGGCCTGTACGCATTCGCGCTCTGGGCATCTGCTCGTGACGCGCAGATGCTGCAAATCCTGTTGACCTCGTCGACGGCGCGACGCCGTTACGACCCTGGCAAGCACGCGCAATTCGACGTGGAGCTCAACCGATGCTGAAGGTCGGACGCATCCTTCGCGACCACTCCGACGCCGGGAGTCTCAACGAGATGCTCGCGCTGTGGGGATTCGTTGACGATGGGGGAACGTTCCTGACCAAGGCTGGACACGTTGGTGTCGCCTACGGGCTCCGCGGCGTCGATTACGAGGGTCTGACGCATGGTGAACGCCGTCTCGTCGTCCATCGCCTTGAAGCGGCGCTGCGTCTGCTGGACGACCATTGCCGCCTGTATCAGTACTTCATCAAGACAACTGTCGCTCCGATAGAGGCGCCGACTTGCCGCCAGGCAGTCGCTGATGAGGCGATTCAGCGACGCACGGATTACCTGAATGGACGACGGCACGAGCTGTACGACCTTGCGCTGTACTTGGTGCTGTTGTATGAGCCCGCCGGTGCACCGCGTACCGCATCGCGGCTGCAGCACTCGGTGCGTTCACCGCATCGTGCGTTCCGCGACTGGCTCTCGACGAGCCATACCCTGTCGCTTGTCGAAGCCGAACTCGACCGCGCGATTACGGCCCTGCACTTCAAGGCGCAAGCGTTCGAAGTGCAGCTCGCCGATCTTGAACCGCAGCGTTTGAAGAACGGAGATGCATTCGCGTTCTTCCGTCGTCTGTTGAACTACGAGGTCGCAACGCTCTCGTCCGCCCGCCACGTCTACGACACGCATCTTGACTACTTCCTCGCGGACTCCGCAGTGGAGTGCCACCGCGACCATCTGGTCGTCGGTCGCCGCGCCGTGAAGGTGCTGTCGATGAAGGAGCCACCCAACCAGACATTCGCTCACGTGCTCGCCGATCTCCACGCCATCCCGGGCGAGTTGATCGCCTGTCTTGAATGGCAACGGATCGCAAGCGAACGAGTGCGGCGCGATATCCAGGCACGACGACGACACTTCTTCAACAAGCGGGTGTCGCTCGTGAACTACGTCTCACCCGACACGCGGGCGGACGAGATGCTCGTCGATGATTCCGCAGCGGCAACGGTACGACAGCTCGGAGACGCACTCACCGAGATCGAAGTCAACGGGCACTTCTTCGGCGCCTGCTCGCTGACACTCGTGCTTCACAATCGTGACGAACGGGCTCTCGAGCGTCAGGTCGCCGAAGCGTTGAAGACACTGGCCGCACACGATGGAAGCTTCTTCGAGGAGACCTACAACCTGCTGAACGCCTGGCTTGGGATCATGCCAGGCAACGCTCGTCACAATCTACGGCGACTGGCGCTGCTCGAAACCAACGCAGCTGACCTGAGCTTCGTCTTCACGCTTGACGGAGGCGAATCGCATAGCAGCCATTTGGGCCGCGAAGCACTGGCGATTTTCGAAACACCGCACAACACGCCGTTCGCCTTCAACCTGCACGTTCAGGATGTCGGCCACACCGTTGTACTGGGCGCCACGGGCAGCGGCAAGAGCTTCCTGATCAACTTCCTCGTCACACATGCGCAGAAGTACGACCCGATGACCGTCGTTCTCGACCTGGGTCAGAGCTATCGAAAGCTCGCAGGACTCCTGCAGGGACGCTATCTCGAGATCGGCCTGCGGAACGAAGGGGTGAGCATCAACCCGTTCGCGTTCGATCCCACGCCAACGCATCTGCACTTCCTGCATGCGTTCGTTCGAGTGCTGCTCGAAGGCCGTGATGGCTACCGCCTCAATGACCTCGAAGATCGAGAGGTTTACGATGCTGTGGCGAACGTCTATGCGCTCGACCGGAGCCAGCGTCGTCTGCTCACGGTGGCGAACCTGCTGCCCCGAGCCCTCGCTGGTCGTTTAGAGAAGTGGGTCGAAGGTGGGCGGTACGCCAGCCTGTTCGATAACGAACACGACACGCTGACGTTTGAACGGCTTCAAGTGTTCGAGTTCGAGGCCATGCGGGAGTACCCGGCGCTCCTCGAACCCCTCCTCTTCTACGTCCTTCATCGGGTGACTGATCGCATTCAGACTCAGACGGACGCGGGGACGTTCAAGTTGTGCGTGCTCGACGAAGCGTGGCGGTTCATCCAGCACCCGACGCTACGGGCGTACGTTCAAGAGGGACTGAAGACATGGCGAAAACACAACGCCGCCATGATGCTCGCCACGCAAAGCATCGACGACTTCGCGTCCGTCGATCTTCTGAGAACCGTTGTTGAAAGCTGCCCAACGAAGCTGTTCCTCGCGAGTCCGTCTCTTGACCGCGAGAAATACGCCGAACTCTTTCAGTTGAACAAGGCGGAGTTGGAACTGTTGGTGAACCTGGTTCCACGCCAGCAGCTTCTCTTGAAGCGGCCAGGCCTGACCAAGGTGCTCACGTTGACGGTCGATCCCAAGAGCTACTGGATCTACACCAACACCCCAGTTGACAACGAACGGCTCGCGGCGGCGTTCCGCGACCATGGATTCGCCGCCGGATTGGAGCGCCTCGTCGCGACCGCGTGATCTGTTCGGAGGAAGCCATGCACGACCGCATTGCTGCAGCACTGATGCTCTTCTCACTCACTCTGCCGACGTCGCTCGGCGCAAGTGACGCATCGACGACCGGCATTCGCGAGGTCTCCGCCTCGGACCGCACGCTGATCCCACTACAGACCAAGCTGCGATTCACGACGATGATCGTGCTGCCGGACGGCGAGGACATTCTCGACGTGATCTGTGGGGACAGGGACTTCTGGGTGATCACGGCCACTCAGAACATCGCCCACGTAAAGCCCGCCAAAGAAGGCGCGACCACAAATCTGAACCTGGTCACCAGTAAAGGGACGGTTTACTCGTTTCTTCTGGCGGAGAAGGGCGGCAACGCCAGCCCCGACTTGAAGGTCTACGTCAACCCTGACGAGATCAGCGAACGAGTCAAACCCAAGTACTTCAGCGCGGCACAGGTCGAAGGGCTACAGAGCGAACTGGCGGAGACGCGGTCTGCGGCGGAGGCCGCCCGACGCCACGCGACGGAGACGATCGTCGCGTACCAACAGCAGTACCCGTTGCGCTTGCAATTTCCCTACGTGACACCGAAGTACGAGAAGCCGTTTCTGATTCGTGCGATCTGGAACGACGGCCAATTCACCTACATCCGGTCTGACGCAACCGAATTGCCGGCGTTGTACGAGGTGATTGACGGGTCGCCTTCTCTGGTGAATTTTCAGGTTCAAGGCAGCACGTACGTCATCCCCAAAGTGATGGCGAGCGGCTACCTCGCGCTCGGAAAACAGCGTCTCTCGTTCGCGCAGCAGGGACGGTAAACCATGACCGAGCCAACATCAACTCCGGGTACCGCGCCGGTCACGGATCATCGCCCCGTTCCCCGCGGCGTTCTTCCGCGCGGAGCACAGGCGTGGTTGATGGCTGCAATCGCCCTCGGGATCATTGCCGTGATCGTCGTCGCTGGAAAGCCCGAGCCAGCAGGAGGCCCTGCGTCGGTTCACGTGCCAGCACAGGAGCCGGTGAGCCCGGATCGAGTTCGTGATTATCGAGACCGTTTGCGCCTGCTGGAATCGCGAGGGTCGCAGGACACCCAACCGGAGCCGCCGCAGGCAACTCCTCCGGTCGCGCGACAGCCATACGCGCCGACCGACGTGTCAGTTGCCGACGATCCGCTTGCGGCCGACCGCAGGCGACGCGAGTACGAAAGCCTGTTTGCAACAAACCTGGTCTTCACGCGACGGCCTGGATTTGAGAGGACGACGAGTGCAGCACCCACACGGGTTGCGAGTTCGGGAGCGGTCTCTGGGGATGCATCCGCGCCGCCGAGCATTGATGAGATCGCGGATGCCGTCGTAAGAGCCACGACGCGAGCCGGAACAGCGCCAGCGATCGTCAACGGCGTACCGATGCCGGAAGACAGGAGCACTAGCACTCGGTCGATTGTCGATGCCGAGCCGATACCCGCCCGGCCAGCTACCCGCGCGCCCGCGGGTCCGATTAGTGCGGCAGGCCCCCTTCATCGCTTGACCGAAGGCACTCTGATCGACACCGTGCTGACGAACAGATTGGAGAGCGGGGCGACGGCACCGGTGAATTGTCTCGTAACAAATCCGGTGTACTCGCACGCCGGGCAGCAGGTCGTGATTCCTGCAGGCGCCCGTCTGATTGGCGAAACAAAAGCCGTTCAGAGCCTTGGGGAGACCCGGCTCGCCGTCGCTTTTCACCGAATCGTCATGCCGGATGGAAGTTCGTACAGCCTGGACGACTTTCTCGGAGCCAATCAGATCGGCGACGCCGGGCTCCGCGACCAGGTCAACCATCACTACTGGTCAACGTTCGGAGCGGCTGGAGCCGTGGGGCTGATCAGCGGTCTCGCGCAGTTCCTCGGGACGATGGGGCTGAACCGCGGAAACGGCGACAGGACGGTGGTGATCGCAGGCTCCACGAGTGACGCGACGTCACAGGCGACGCTTCAGGTGATGAACCGATTCCTGAATCGGATGCCGACAGTCACGATTCGCGAAGGCCACCGGATCAAGGTGTTCCTCACGAGCGATCTCCAACTCCCAGCGTACGAAGGACCTGGCAAGTCGTAGCGGAGGAAGTCATGTCTCGCACTTTGTGTCTCTGTCTCCTCGTCGTGTTTGTGTCGGCGAGCACTGCCCGAGCCCAAATCGCGGTAATCGATCCGGCGAACCTGGCGCAGGCGATCCTCATTGCGGAGCGCACGTGGAAACACTACGACGAGCTGCGTCGGGAATTCGAGACGGTTCGCCGAATGGCGCAGGGACTTGGCGACATGGAGCGCTTTCGAACGCCGGCTGTCCAGTTGACGGAGCACGACCCTCTCCGCTGGAAGTACGGACGTGCGTGGCTCGAGGGCCTGAACTCCGGCGATCCGTCAGGCGCCGCGCTCAACGCGTCCGCCTTGCCGCTCGAATCGCCTTATGGAGTGCCGACACCAATCAGCGCTGACGCTCGCCGGATGTTCGAGCGTCAATACGCCACCGTCGAGATCACAGACTCCGCTGCTCAGACCGGCGGCCACCAGGTTGGACTGACCCGCGGGTATCACGATGCGCTCCAACGCGCGGTCGCGGCTCTGGAGTCTGACGTCCTGAATCGACGTCCCGAATACCACGAAATGACTGCGATCCTCGACGAGATTGCGGCTGCCGAACTTCTCGCGAGGCGTCAAGACATGACCGCCAATCAACTCCTGTCGTATGCCCTCGAGCAGTTGCTCGCACGGGGCAAGAGTGTGCGCGATACGGAAGCGACGGCCATGAACATGCAAATCAGCACCTGGCGCGATGCGGCTGATGCCAACAAATCATTCGTCGCGGGAACTGGCGACGCCTTACGCACCTGGCGCCAACCGTAAGCGTCATAGCCGGACAGGGAGGTTCACATGCGGCGCATCGCTATCGTTCTCGCCGTCATTACTCTCGTCGCGCGATCGGCGTCAGCCCAGTGGGTGGTCTACGACAAGGCCGTGACAGCACGAAACTCGATTACGGCGACGGTAAAGGAGTACTTACTCGCGACCCAGCGCGATCAGCACGAGCGACTGCGGAGGATGGCCGCTCGACTGAGCGCACTGACCGATCTTCGGAAGTACGCGCCAGCGGACCCGCCGTCTTGGCGAGCGGCCACTCCAACGGGCCTCGCCATCTCGCAGGCGTACGCCTTAGCGGCGTACGATGGCGATCCACTGGGTGCCGCTTACGTGAACGCAGTGGTGCCGGTGGGAAATGCCGAATCCGCCCTTAGCGTCCTGGCGGCCGCGGCGCGCCGCGATGTAGTCAGCAGGCTCGGCACCATCGATCTCTCCGACGCCACGATTCTGGCCGCCCTCGACGATATCGGCCGGCTGCGTGCGAACGGCCGAACGCGCGAGCAGAGCGCCATCGACTCGCTGGAAGCCACCGTGATCGACCCGTCGAGCACGCAAAGCGCGACAGCAGTCCTCGACAAGGCAGCAGGCGCGGCTCTCATCGGGGCACGGCAGCGGCAGGCCCGAATCCAGTTGCTCACGCGCGTCGTGGAGCAACTCCTCGTCGACAGCAAGAGAGCCCGGGACACGGCAACGACAGCCCTGAATATGCAAATCGCGACCTGGCGTGAGTCGGCCGGGGCAAACGAAGCGTTCTTCAGTGGCACTGCCGACGCCCTGCGGACGTGGCGCCAACCTTAACTCGCCGGAGGAGATGTCGTGCCGCCGCAGCCGTCCCTCAATCTCGTGCCGACGATTCAGCAGGCGATTTATACGCTGCTGACAACACGCGAGCCGGAGTTCCTCCGGTTCGGTTACACGCTGTTCATCGCGTTCGCAACAATCCTGATTGCCTGGCAAGGAATCAGGATGATGTTTGCGCGCGACGGCTTGAACCAGCAGATGTTCGACTTCGCGAAACTGTTGCTGTTCGTCTCGTTTGGATACGCGTTCATCGCCTTTTACGAAACGCCGTTGCCGGGTATCGGGGTGTCCTTCAGCAACTTGATTACGGACCAGATGTTCTACTTCCAGAGCGTTCTGGAGGCACGCGCGTTCGACAACGTTTATCAGCATTTCGACGAGCTGTCGGACCATTTTCTGCAGCCGGATGCCTGGTCGCTCCTGGCCAATCTGATCTACTGGACGGTGCTCGTGCTGATCGCGGTGGCAAAGGCGCTTTCGCTGGCTGTCATCGCCTTCGGATTGATCGCCAGTGCGGTCTGCGCCTTGCTCGGACCGATCTTTGTGCCCTTCTTCATCGTGCCCAAGCTCGATTTCCTGTTCTGGGGCTGGCTGAAGTCGTTCCTCCAGTACTCGTTTATTCCAGTTGTCGCGATCGCGTTCCTGATGATTTTCGAGCAGTTCATCTTCAGGTATGTGACCACGCTTCCGCCGACCATTACGTCCGCGGAGTACCCGGTGTACGGGCTTCAGGCGGTCGTTGTCATCGCGACGTTTTGCGTCGGCATCGTCCTGGTGCCGTCACTGACGAACTCGATCTTCACCGGCGCAAGCGGCGAGACGATCGTCAGCCAGGCGAGCGTTACTCGACTCCTGCGGCGCTGAGGAGACCACCATGCCACGACCTTACGGAAACGATCCTCATCGGCTTGACCGCACTGCTGGACCTGACCTGACCAGGGTGTTGCTCATCGCGTTCGGTGTCGCGCTCCTGGTCGGCCTCTCGTCCGGGCTGGTGTGGATTGCCTGGAACCTCTTTCGAGTCCATGTGCTGCGTTGAACGGGGATGCCATGAGCGCCACGGTTGCGGATCTCAATCCGAAGACGCTGGAGAACGCCAAGCGGCAATTCGTCGAGCTCTACGGGTCCGCCTTGGTGATGAACACATATTTGAAGGTCGCCCTGGTCCTCGTGTCGCTGGTGGCCTTTGGATTGTTGGTTCTGAACTTCCAGACGACGCGAAGATTCGCCGCGGTGAAGCCTCTCGTCGTGCGAATCGACGAAGTCGGCCGAGCCGAGGCTATCCAGTACGACGCGACGAAGTACCAGCCGCAAGCGCCCGAGTTGCGGTACTTCCTGACCCAATTCACGGTCAAGCATTTCAGCCGGATACGCGCCACAGTCCAGCGTGAGTACGCGGACTCGCTGCTATTCCTCGACACCTCGCTTGCAGATGCCACGATCGCGGAGAACGAGCGAAGCAGGTCAATCGAGACGTTCCTGGCAAATCCATCCGCCGACGAAGTGGACGTCGTGGTCCAGAACGTCAGCCTGACCGAGCTGGCGAAGCCGCCCTACAAGGCGACGGTGACGTTTCAAAAGGTCCTGTTCGCGCCGGGCACCCGAATGGAAAGAGCGCGTCAGACGCACGTCGCGCAGGTGGATTTCCTCATGCGCGACCACGTTCCGAATGCGTACGTGCGCGTGAACCCCTTGGGCCTCCAGATCACCTACTTCCGCGTGGACCAGGCCTTCGATGAGGCACGGCCGTGATTGCGAACATTGCGTTTCTCGCGGCACTCACTCTCTTCCTCCTGGTTGCGTGGTTGGCTGGCGAACTGCGGTTTCTGGCGCCGCATAAGGGATTGCTCTTCCGGCAATACGGACTCGTGATTGGCGCTGGCGCGCTGCTCGTGTTCATCCACCTGTGCGCCATCTACTACGCGATCGCGCGTTGGGTGTTTCTTCGGGACACGGGTCGGAAGTTGATGCACGTCGATCAACAGCTGGGAACCGCCGACGCCGTTCATCAGGAACTGCGCGAGCACCTCGCGTCGCCGCGGCGGGGGTAGTTATGTTGGACAGTCTCGACCCGCGTTCGCTCGACACACGGGACAGAGAGCGTTCCGACGAGAGGCACGCGGACGCTCTCGAGCCCCAAGCCGCACTGGCGGCGGGGCTGGACCTGCCGCGCGGCCTGGAGCGCGAGCACGTGCACGTCCATGACCACGACTACGACATTCGTGGCTCGGAAGTCCGCACGCTTGCCACGGTCGGCGCATTTCGCGTCGTCGCGGTCGATGACCTGCGCGAGCGGAGTGGGCGTGCCGCCGATCTCTGGCACGGTGATCTCGAACGACTTCGCGCCAGTGGGTTGATTCGAACTGTCGCCCCGGTCGACCGCGGTGACCGACAGCGCACCACGCTCGTCACCCTAACCGAGCGAGGACGCGAGCTCTTGGAGAGGCATCGGTCTCCGGAGCACGAGCCGCGGCAGGCGTTTTACTCCGATATCGCGAAACCGCGCGAGTTGGCGCATGACGCGCAACTGTACCGCGCCTACCTGCGGGCGGCAGAACGCCTTCACGCGGACGGCGCGCGCATTAGCCGGGTTGTGCTCGATTACGAACTCAAACGCGAATACCAGCGGTTTCTTCAGGAGCGAAATCGCGGGCGCAGCGACAGTGACGGCCGCCCCGCACGGTCGCCGGAAGAAGTGCGGGAGTGGGCCGATGCCCACCATCTGCCGATCGTGGATGGCCGTGTCCAGTTCCCTGACTTCCGCATCGAGCACGAATGGCCAGATGGGCGTCATGACGTCGAAGACATTGAGATCCTGACTCCGCATTATCGCGGCGCGCACGCCGCAGCAAAGGCGCGGTCGGGCTTCACCAGTTTCCGCTCCCGCGGTAGTCGAGTGGGTGGTCGTTCGGGTTACCGGGGCACTCGCTCCCCGGACGCGCATCTCGCAGAGGAGTTCCTGGATTGACTTGGGACGAGCGTGTGAACGCCGTGGCCAATCTGGGCCTCACGCAACGGCAGGCAGGCTTCCTCGTGATGGTGATGCTCCACGCGGGAGTGTGCGTCGGTCGCCAGTACTGCGCGTATGGACGGATCGCGTACGGGCAAAAGATGCACGACTTCTTTCGGCTATTGCTGGCCCGCAGATTTGCAACCGCACGACCATGTGGAAACCAGAACGTCAGGCTGTACCACGTGCACCACAAACCACTGTACCGAGCGATCGGAGAAGCCGACAACCGTCACCGCCGTCCCACGACGTTGCCTCGAGCAGTCGAGCGTTTGATGCTGCTCGACGCGGTCCTTGCCGATCGCAACCTCTCCTGGTTGGCGACGGAACGCGAGAAGGTCAATCACTTCACGCTGAACATGCGCATCGCGCCCGCAGACCTCCCGCATATCACGTTCCGCCGCGATGACTCAGAGACTGTGCGGTACTTCCCGGACAAGCTCCCGATCGCGGTAGCCGACGACCGGCACACGCATACGTTTGTGTATTTGATGACGAGGGACGTTCCGGTTGATTTCCGCTCGTGGCTCGAACGGCATGCGGAACTCTTTCGAGCGCTGCCGGCATGGACCGTTCGGCTGCTCGTTCCACGTCACCTGCAGAGCGCGGTTCCGGCGTTCAAGGCTGCCTTCCGGGAGCAGCTGGCGACGCCGCTTCGTCCGGTCGTGCTCGAAGAGTTGCGTTGGTATTTCCGCGCGCGGCGCGCCGCAACGGAGGTCTCCGAGGAACGGTTCGATCAGGCGGCGCGGGCGTTCAGCGCGCCTCGATTTGGAGCGCTGTATCGCGCGTGGCTGCACGCCGGCGAACCCGTGCTCGACGCCATGTTGTCGCCGACTCTGGCTGATGCAATCGGGCGGGGGACGGGACTGATGGACTGCCAGGTCCTGCCGCACCGGTATCAACATCTCCTCCCCTTGGTGGGGACTGCGTAGTAGCGGCAGACGATCGCGGAGGGGGGAAGAAGGGGGAGAAGAGCTGGCGGGGGTGTTCTTCCCCATTGGGACAAGACAGACGGCGGCAGCGATCGAGCTCTTGCGGCGGTGTCGGCGCGTGTTCGGATCGGCAAATGACCGGTGCGACGGAAGTTGCACCGGCAGCGCGGCCGTTCGAGAGGAGAACGGGCGGCGTTTTGTGCCGCCCGCCTCGCTGAAGCGGGACTGCGGCCGGGACGTGAGCGACCCCCGTTTGCGTTCGGCGACGTGTCCCCGAGCCGCCCCGAGGGGGTCGCTCACGTCCCGGCCGCCGGCTGATTTCGAGCGGGAAATGCGCCGAGTTCAGTCGCTGAATGTGAACGCGATCCGCCCGCGGTTCGGCGGTGGAACCGCCCGCCGTTGGGGAATCGCACGAATGGTGCGTCGAGCCTGGGTTAGGAGCACGTGATGCCGCTGATTAAGCCCCGCACGCGTGGAAAGGAATTCGTTCGGCTGATCACTCGCCTCGAACACGAGACGAACGACACGTTGCACGCGTACTCACAATTCCTCGGCGAGCCCGTTGAGTACGTTCTCAATCAGTTGATCGATACCGTCCTGGCCAAAGACAAGGAGTTCGTCGCGTGGCGGCAAGACCACCCGCATGCTTGCGCGCCACGGGCGAGAACAGCCAAGAGGGGACATGCCACGAGCACCGTCAGATCGGTGGCCGTCGGCCAGTGAGTTTCGGGTGTTGTGATGCGAGCGCTCATCGAGTGGCGCCTGATGATTGCGATGGCGGTTGCCGCCGTCGTCGGGACATGGGGTGTCGTCACGTGTCCGCTGCCGATCGACAACGCGTTCCTCGCGCTCATCCGGTTGGAAAAGCCGGCCGTGTTCGATGTGCTCGCATACAGCTATGCGGTCATGTGGTTCACGACGCCGTTCATCGGCAGCTCGGTGTTGACGTCGGTGGGCGCAATCGTCGCATATCGCTATCCAGCATCCCTTCGACAGCGCTCACTGCCGCCGTATCCGTCCCCTGAGTCGAGAAGCGCACCCATGCTGGTGCTCGGCGAGTGTCATTTTCAGACTTCACCGGGCCGGGCGCCGGCTCCAACCTGGCTCACGATTCCGCAGCGCGGCCTGTATACGGGCGTCATGATTCTTGGCGCCGTCGGAACGGGCAAGACGTCCGCCTGCATGTACCCGTACGTTGATCAACTTGTCCGCTGGCGTGCTCAAGATTCCGAGCGCAAAGTCGGCGGTCTGGTGCTGGAAGTCAAAGGCGACTTCTGCCGCCAGCTCCGCGGCATGCTGACGGCTGCCAACCGGGCGGACGATTATCTCGAAATCGGGTTGGACACCAGCGCTTGCTACAACCCACTGCACAACGATCTTGACCCGTACGCAGTTGCGTACGCCGTTGGCAGCCTGCTGAACAACCTGTTCGGCAGGTCGAAAGAACCGTTCTGGCAGCAGGCCTACACCGACCTGCTGAAATTCGTCATCTCGTTGCGCCGAATCACCGAAGGCTACACGACGCTTGCCGAGGTGTATCGCTTCATCATCGACGATAGCCAGATCGAGAAGAACATCAGGACGTTGAAGACGCAGTTCGACAACCCTGCTGACGTCATCGCGATTCCGCTCGAAGACTGTCAGGCCGACGTTCGGCAGGCGTGGACGTTGTGGGTCCCGCTCGAGGCAACCCACGTCGCGCACCCATACGACGCGGAGCTCGAGTCATACCTGAATGAGCACGAGATCCGGTACGAGGTGAGGACCGGCAACGCCGCGATCTGTGCCGAACGTCGACACCGCCTCGAGGCCATTGGCCGCTGGTACTACAACACGTGGTCGCGCCTGGACTCGAAGGTGAAGGCGTCGATTGTCGAAGGCATTGTCGTATTCCTGTCGATTTTCGATGAGAACCCGGCGGTCTACCGCGCCTTCTGTCCACCTCGAACTGCCTACGCACATCCCCCACGTTTCGGCGAGCCTCGGCCGCTGCCGCCTCTCGAGGAACTGCTCGAAGGCGGCAAGATTCTCGGACTGAATTTCCCGGTTGCGATGAATCCCGCTCTGGCGCGCGGACTCGGTGTGATGTTGAAGCTGGATTTCCAACGCGCCGTTTTGCAACGTATTCCGAAGATCGCCGCCGACCCGCAACGACCGTGGCGCGATCTTCTCTTCGTCGCCGACGAGTATCACGCGTTCGCAACGGTTGGCGAAACAGACCCGACGGGTGATGAGCGCGCCTTCGCCCTTTCACGACAGGCCAGGCTGATTCCGATCGTGGCGACTCAGAGCATCAGCTCGCTGCGGTCCGCACTGGCTGGTGACGAGGCCTGGCGCACGTTGCTCCAGTGCTTCCGCACCAAGGTGTTCCTCGCAACGAGCGACGAATTCACGGCCCGGACTGCCGCCGAGTTGTGCGGTCGTGTCGACCGGCTAAAGGCGCGCTACACCCTTGCAGAAGGCGGCCAAGGGGCACACATCTCCTTGTTGACCGGCCGGCCCGTCGCATCTCGGCAAACCTTCACTGCCAGCAAGACGTACATGTTCGAGTCCGATCACATGTTTACACCACGTGTGTTCACCGAGCTGCAGCATGCGCAAGCCATCGCCCTACCGTATGACGGACTGAATCCACTCCCACCGCAGTTCTGTTACTTGAAACCGTACTACCTCGACGTTCAGACCAGCTACTTCGACCACGTGGCCCGGGGAGCGTTATGAGCAGCCTCGATCGCATCCTGCCTTTCCTGAGACCGATCGAGGATCTGCTCTCGGATCCGACCGTCACTGAAGTGATGGTGAATGAAGGCGGACGACGGGTCTTCGTCGAGCGGAGCGGCTGCCTCGAGGTTGTGATGGACCGGCGACTCGAGGAGCGGCACCTGACAGTCGCGATCAAGAACATCGCGCGGGCGTGCGGAGACGAGGTTTCGGAAATCCAGCCCGTACTGGACGCGCGACTCGAAGACGGCTCTCGCGTAGCCGCGATGTTCCCGCCCTGCGCTGTCGCCGGACCAGCGTTGACGATCAGGAAATTCACCCGTCGGTACGATGTCGATCAACTCGTCGAAATTGCGACACTCACAGAGGAGATTGCGAAGCAGCTCCGACTCGCTGTCGCCACACAGCAGAACGTGCTCATTTCCGGCGGAACCGGTACGGGAAAGACAACCCTGCTGAATGCGCTCGCCGCCGAAATCCCAGACGATGACCGCGTCATCGTCATCGAGGAGACGTCCGAGATTCATCTGAATAAGCCAAACATCCTCAGATTCGAGGCGCGACGAGCCCAGATCCCACTTGGGCAAGAGTCGCCGTTGCCTGCGGTCACCATTTCAGACCTCGTTCGCGCGACACTTCGACACCGTCCGGATCGAATCATCGTGGGCGAAGTGCGCGGCGCCGAGGCCTTTGACTTACTCCAGGCGCTCAACACGGGACATCTCGGTAGCCTTACGACAATTCACGGCAACTCCGCGGAGCAGGCGCTCACACGCCTGGCACATTGCGTGTTGGTGGCCAATGTTGGCCTCCCGCACCGAAGCATTCGGGAAGCGGTCGCCCTGGCAATTCACGTCGTCGTGCACGTCGCCAGAATTCGTGGCGCCCGCCGCGTTACCGAGCTTGTCGCCGTTCGTGGCTACGATGCGCAGTCGGACCGTTTCGTTCTGGAAACTCTGAGCTCCCGCTCCCCCGAGTTCGAAGGAGCTCATATATGAAGCTTCGCTCGTTGTGTGGTTGGTCTGCCGTTGCAGGTTTGGCTCTCGTGACGGGGTGTGGAGGCGGAGCAGCGCCAACAGCTCCATCGGCACCGCGCTCTTTCCTTGCGGGAACGTGGACGGGGACGCTCACGATCGAGCGTGAGGGCGAGCCCACCTCGTCGGGCCCGATCACGTGGATGTTCGAGGTGGTCCCCGATACGAACCTTCAGACATTTCGGACAACCATCCGATCGCAGCACGCATGGCTGCCGATCACGACAACCGTCACGACTGCGATCACGTCGGCGACACCTCCGGCGCGCATCAGCACCCAAGGGGATTACGCCTCGCCGCGAGGCTGCACCGGAAGTTTGCTCAGCATGGGCACGGCGGACGCAACCCGGATCGATGCTGACTTTTCCGGTGTTGACTGCAGCTCGTTAGCGCAGTCGACGTTCCGAGGACGAGTGTCGCTAACGAAGTCCGGCGGGTGAAGGCTATGGCGAACGCTGATCGGGAGGCACCGCTCCGGTTCTTGAGGACGGCATACGAGCCTGGTGACTGGCTCGCCGTGTTCCTGAAATCGTACGAGACCGGCCAAATCGCACAACGGGTCGGACCACGCTCGTTCGTCGCCTCACGCCGATTTCAATCGTGGCTGCGACATCGCAACCTTCTGCGATGGAACGTGTACATCAGCGTGAATGCAATCGCTCCCCGTCGTCGCTCACGAACGCGCGACGCCGTCGGCAGTATTCGGCACGTGTTCCTCGAAGCCGATCACGACGGCCTATCCGTCCTCGCTACCATCGCTGATCGGACTGATTTGCCACAGGTGTCGTACGTGCTCCATTCGTCGCCCGATCGGGTGCATGTGTTCTGGCGAGCGTCGGGGTTCACCGTCGACTACGTGGAATCGCTACAGAGGACATTGTCAGAGCAACTTCGTACTGATCCTGCCGCGACGCCCTGCACCCAGACGACGCGATTGCCTGGTTTCTTCAACCACAAGCGCCAACCGCCGCACCTGGTGACGATGGAATGCCTCAATTCGGAACGGCGCTACACGCCGACCGATTTTCCGCCAGTCGCATTGAAGCCTCGGGCCACAGGAGCAGTGCCACTCCAGGGCCGTGTCAGCGGGTCTGGTGAAGCCTTGGAGCGTGCCCGTCGCTATCTCTCCGCCGTACCGGCTGCGGTGAGCGGACACCACGGCGACGTTCACACGTTTCGGGTGTGTTGTCGGCTGGTTCGTGGGTTCGCGCTCGGTGAAGACGACGCATTGGCGGTGCTAACGCAATGGAACGAGCGCTGCGAGCCGCCCTGGACGGAACGCGAGCTCCGCGACAAATTGCGACGCGCGATGAAGTACGGTCGCGAACCGATCGGAGGACTGCTCGACGACCGCCGTCGCTGATTCGCCTCGACCTCTTTAGGGGAACCCAATGGATGCCGCTCCTCAGCTCGAAACGCGCGCCTTTGAACCTGCCGGCCTGGAGCAGGGCCCGGCTCCCAGGCGCGACAGCGGTCGCACACTCTTGGTCACCGTGATTTACCGGCTTTCAGAAGAGGGTCGAAAAGCCTCGCTGATCGCCGGCGGCGACGGACGCGCACTGCAGGAGGTGAAGATAGCCGTGCCAACGAGTCGCTTTCACCTTGTCAGCGTCGATCCCGAAGGCGTGGCGCGCCTCAAGCTGCAACCTCGCTATCGGCTGGACGTCGAGCAGCACGTCGTCCGCGAGGACACCCCGCCGACGTACGACGCACCGCCCAGCATCGAAGACCTTCTGAAGGACGCCGCTCGCAACCACCAGCTCGAACGCGCATACCACGTCGAGCGCGAGGAGTCGCGGACACGTCACCGAGAAACCCAATTCGAACGGCACCAGAAGCTCGCGGAACGATTTCTCGCCGATCGCGCGATGCGTGCGCTCGAGCACCCGAAGCCGACGCCGCGACAGTGCTATGTCGCTGTGAACGGCCGGCCGATTCTGTTCGATGCCAAGCAGCACCGCGATCTCGCTCGCCAGGTGCCACCAGAAGCGTATCGACGGTTCTCTGAGGATCTCCGAACGCGAACCGAGCGCAATAAAGACAAGCGTGCACGCGAACTCGCCGTTCACGAAGAGAAACAACGCGCGATCGCAGAGTGGGTTGAGACCCGCGGAACCGCGGACCAGCGACAGCGCCACGCGGCCGGCGTGCTCCCGTTGGAGGAAGTACTGGAAGGTATGGCCGACGAGGCCTTCGCCGCCGCCGGCGACCGACCGAGGTACATGCGAGATGGCGTCGAACGCCTGCAGGCTTATCTAAGGCAGTTCCGCCCGTACGTAGAGGTCCGCGTCACGAAGTCCGACCTGCTGGTAACCAGTGCGAATGCCGAGGAGGCCACGAACGGACAATGGGCATTGCGGCACGAGCTGCAAGCATTACTGCCTGACGGGGAATTCACGTTGCGGCTGCATCGCCTGGCCCTAAAAGCGGATCCGTGTGCTCCGACATTGTCGGTGTTCGGTCTGCTCGTCACACGGAAAGTCGGGCCGTTCATGTTGCGTCGTGAGTACCTAGTCCCCGACTGTGATTCGCTGACTCGCCATAATCCATCGTGAAAACCTGCTGACTTCCCACCGCGCATCAGAATCGGCGATAACGTACGGCTTGGAAGAGAGTGCAACAGCGAAATCGCCGTCTGGTCAAGTAGTCTGCTATTCGAGCAAAAGGTCTCGCCCTGCACGCATCACGGGCCATCGACATCGCCACTAAGTCCTCACAACCCCGATGCACTCCTCGCCTCCGTCCGTTCGCAAGTAGCACGCATTCAACCGTTGTTGCGCCAGCCGATTTGTAAGACGCGACTCGCGCGTCGCGTCTACTGCGGTCCGGAGTCGCGCGTCACACGGCGCGTCCGTGCCCGCCTTCTTCGTTTCTGGCGAGACGCGAAGTCTCGCGATGGAGGAAAAGAACATGCGTTCATCAGCCAGCACGCGGGGGAGCTTTACCGCGTTCGTCGCCGTCGCGATCGGGTTGTGGCTTCCCGCGACCAGCGAAGCGACCCACTTTCGCTATGGACTGTACGCGTCGACACCCACTGGCCCAATGTCGATGGAGTTCCGGCTCCAGAACGGGTTCAGGCGCGACGGGTACTTCTGCCTGAGCCCCACGCTGAATACCGTGCGCTGCCGCGCGAGCGACGGTTATCCTGGCGTCGGCGATCTGTTCGTCGAGACGATCGGCGGCACGCGCCTGATGTTCGGGGATGGGACGAGCGTCGGTTCCCAGCGCGGCCCGCTGATGTTCGTCGTCACCGCGATCGACATGGCGCAGAACTGGTTGTTCGCCCTCGCGATCGATCCCGATAGTCTGCCCGCGATTCGAACAGCGATTCCTCACACCTATCCGACGACAGGGACGTTCGTTGCCTACACGGATTCCTGCTGTCGCATCTCGCGAATCGACGATGGTGTCTACTCCCACATTAACAACCCCGACGGGGGGTATCGCGTGCAGGCAACGGTAACGGTGGGCGACGGCAACACGCCGCCGATCAGCGCACTTCCACCGATCATGATCTGCCCCTATCCAGCCACGTGCACGTTTCAGATTCCGGCCGCCGACAGTGATGGGGATCCGATCACCTTCCGGTTAGCAACACCGCCCGAAGCTAGCTCGTTTTCCGCGAGCACATGTCCGACGACATTCTGTCAGCCGGGGGATCCAGGCTCAGGTTCGCCAAACCCGGCGACGGTTTCTCCGTCGGGCCTGTACTCGTGGAACACCTCCGATGCAACGCTCGGACCGAGCGACACCGTCACGCTCTACTCGACTCAGGTCGTAATCTCCGACTCGGATCGAAATGGCAACACCAAGAGCAGTATTGGACTCGACTTCTTGCTGGCACTCGTCCCGTGTCCGCCAGCAGGCTGTGTGCCGCCGGTATTTCCACCGCCACCGCGCGGGATTCCGCCCGTATGTTACGCGACGGTGCCCATCTCGGTTGGCGGAACGTTGACGTTCAGCGTGCAAGCCGCCGACGCGAACGTCGACGATGCTGTCCTTCTCAACGGGATCGGATTGCCGCGCGGAGCGGTGATGACGCCGGCGCTACCCGCCTCCGGCAATCCGGTTACAGCGAACTTCACGTGGCGTCCCAGCGCCGCGGACATCGGGACGATCGTAATCAACTTCACCGCGACCAGCGCAGATGGGACCGCGCTCTGCCCGGTCACCGTCAACGTGCTGCCGAACACGCCGCCGTCCGTCCGGTGCGAGGCCGGTCCGAATCCCGCGGCGCGAGTTCCCGCGGCAAGTCCGTCAGCGAACGAAGACGGCTTCTATCGGTTGATCGGATCCGACCTCGAAGACGGAGCGGTGTCAGTCTTCGTCACCAACGCGAACGGTACGACTACGTTCGGCCCGTTCGCCTCAGGCACCGTGCTCAAGATCACGGAAGCCCCGGGCACGATGTCTTTCAGGGCGCCGATTGGTGGGCCCGGCTCGAGCGTCGTCGCACACGTGGTCCTCGACAGCGACGCCCTGATCTATGCGGTCGACTCTGGTGGTCTTCTCTCGCCGAAGACGGTGTGCACGGTCGCTCCGCCACCGAAGTGACAGCCTGAAACCAACGGATGGCGGACCTCACGTCGCAATTCACCCGCGCTGACCTTGTTTTGTAAGAGGCCAGCGCGGGCCCCGCTCCAATGCTCCCCAGCGATAACGCTTTCACAGGAGGCACTCTCATGACCGCTCTGTACTGGCGGCGCGCCTTCGCCGCTGTTCCTATCCTGGTGTTCGTGGTGTGCGCGACGGCGTTTCCCAGCCGTGCGGACGGGCAGGGTTCCGTTCGCGTAACGCTTTGGGGACCCGCGGTGTTCGACCGGGCTCCCGGCAGGCCGACTACCGAACATCTGGAATTCACGATCCCCGCGTCTGCGCACGAGCCCTTCGCACTCATTGTCGAGAACGGCGACACAAGCGGTGCGGGCCTCGTGTCGAGCGCGCGGATCTTTCTCAACGGCCGCGAGGTGGCACACCCGTCAGACTTCAATCAGGTGGTGACGCGCTTTGAAATCCCAGTGATGCCGTCGGCTGGCCCGAACACAATCGAGGTCACTCTCGCGGGCGCGCCATCCGGATTCCTTCGTGTGTCGCTGGCAGGCTGGTCCAGCACGTTCGGGCCGCAGGGCGGCGCGCTTGAGATCACCGACCCCGCAAGCCCGATGTTCGGTGCGCGGGTCCAGATTCCGGCCGGCGCACTATCCAGTGAGACGGCGGTGTTGATCACGCCTTTTCTCCGAACAGATCTCGACGGAGCCGTCGGTCGGGCACTGCCGTCGACAATGCGCTTCTTTGGCGGCCTCACGGTCGATGTTGGTGATGCCGAGCTGACGAAGCCGATCTCCATCGAATGGCCGAATACGTTCGGCGCAACAGCGAACGATCAGTTGCTCGTCGGGCGTCTCGATCCAACGCGCCCTGCGCCGGCGAATCTGCTGTTCCAAGGATTCGCGCGCCTGGGCTCGATCGCCTTCACGGCGGCGTCGGGCGGGTCGTTTGCGGTCATCTCGCCTGCGACGCCGATCGTCGTGCTGCGCGGGACGCTGGTGAACCTCGCCGGGCAGCCGGTCGCGGGGGCAACGATCGTGTCGGGCATGCCAACACTCATCTCGGCCGTCACGGACAACGATGGGCAGTTCGTCATCCCCGCGAGCCCGCCCGGCTCGTACGCCCTCCTCGGCGCGATTTCTCCCAGTCGGTCCGTCGGACTGATCGGGTTGCCGCTTCCGCCCACGACTCCGGTCTTCCCGATCAAGGATCTCGTGGAATCATGGATTGTCGAAAAGCTCGATCTGGAACAACCGGACACAATTGAACCCTGCGAAGCGGAGTTCGACCCGGCGGAGATCCAGTTGCGAGAGCGCCAGTCGCTCGTACCAGGGCACGTCGTGATCGCCGCCAATGAGAATGCGCGCACGTTCGTGTTGTCCGGCGGCCGGGCACTTCCAGGCGACGGTGTGGATCCCGATTCCATCGAAGAGAAGATTACGGATGGCGCATCGGAGTTGCTCGGCGCTCTGTGGGATGGCACTCTGACGATCTTCGAGCGCGTCACCTTCCGTCTGGCCGATACGCGCTTCGCACGATTCAGTCCGGCGCCCACACCGGTCGGCGACATCTCCGAGACGGGCCGGATCCTCGGCCTCGGTCCCGGCAGCGTCACGGAAAACGCTGTCGTTGAGATCGAAACAATGTGCTTCGATGCATCCGGGCCCGCGAAAGTGGCATTCGCGACGATCCCCGTTATCGGCATTGTCGACGTGTTCGGTATCATCACGGACGCCGACTTGCCGCCCGCGATTACCGGGGTCGGCTACTCCGCGAACCTGCAGACCAGTCCATTTGGCGTCGGTGTCTCGTTCAGCGCAACGGGTCTGCCACTCGGACTTCGCATCGACCCAACCACGAGTGGCGCACAGGTCGTGGGCACGCCTGAGGAACCCGGACGCTTCTCGGTGCCGATTGAGGCTCGGGATCAGTCGCTGGATCTCAACGGCACGAATCCCGCCCCACTCATCGACCAAAAGACGTTCGAACTGTCGGTGTTCGGAATTACGACGCAGAATCTTCCTAACGGCGACGTGGGTCAGCAGTACTCTGCCACGGTCGCCGCCGTCGAGGGGACCGGCACGTACATGTGGAGCGCGACGGGTCTGCCCGCCGGCCTTACACTCGATCCCGCGTCCGGCACGATCAGCGGCGTGCCAACAACGACCGGTACCTTCACGATTGTGCTGACCGTGACGGATCAATCCGCGTCACCAAAGACGGCGGAGAAATCGCTTCCGCTGACCATCGGCGGCGCGACCTACACCATCCGCCTCAACCCTTGGGGCACGCAGAACATCAGCGCCGGTCCGTTTCAGATCGAGAGTCTTCGTAGCGATTCCGGCGTCCTCTCGTCGGCGCCGGCAGCGAGCGACATCACCGTGACGCTGCTCAGGGAGGTAATCAGCCCGTGTCGCGGGATCTTGTTTTCGAGCAATCGCACGATGCCGATCGCGCAGGGGCAGGTGTTCGGTGGCAGCCTGGACGCGGCGGGCCGCGACCCCAATTGTAATGCGCTGCCGATCACGACCCGCTGGACAATCACACAGGCGGTCACGTCTGGGGGTGCCCCGCTCGATCTGGCGGTCGTCCCGGCCGCGGAAAAAACGGTCGCGATCATCAGGTAACAGTCGGTGCGAGCGGAGACAACTGGGCACGTCGCCTCGACGGCGACGTGCACCTCGCAAGTTGCCGCTGCGGCGATTTCCGAACGGTCGACCGGCTCCTGATAATCGCATTCGGTCCAATCCGTTCAATCACCGCCGAGCATCGTCGGGCGCGGACCAGAACACGCCTGACGGATCCCAGCAGCGTACGTACGTCAGTTTGGCGGCGGCCTCAGATGCGGCCCGCGCCCGATCGATTCGCTTCAGACGGTCCCGCAATCCTATAGCGCGTCGCTACATCCTGCCGGCATTCAACCCTCGGCCAGATCAATCGGAGCGCCTTCGAGCGACGTGTGGAGAGCCAGAGCAGTCGACCATCGTGAATGTAAAAATATGGGCCGGGGAGCGCCAGCGTGTCATCGGGGAAACCGCCCTCGATGACCCAGGTGCTCGAGGGGCGAATAGTTTTGGTCGATGACGCTGCACAGCGTCCGCTCGATGTAACTCCTTGATTGAAACACGCAGTGACGATCGAGACGAGTGGGAGTTGCGCCGTCGTACTCGTGCTGTCGAAACGATTCCTGCCAATCTCTCACTCCATGTCAGCCGGCCAGACTCTACGACGTGAGGCGGGTCGGGTACTACCGGTACCACTCGCCCAAGCTGACGCTTGCGCCAAGACGGACGTCAGTGCGGGGAACGTACACGGGAGCGATGGCGCCGTAATACGCGGCGGTGTGCAATATCTCGCCGTAGAAAATCAGACGCGTCAGCCACGTCCTCGGCGGGCCGCCGGGAATGCCGAGCGATGGCGATACACGCATTCCTCCGCCAGCGAGCAGTCGGTTTTCCCAATACGATTCGTTGCGCTTGTTGCGCGAGCTCTCGAACGCCACGTACGGAGTCAACGTTGACACAACCCCGCTGTCTTGTTTCCGCACGCCGGCGCGTACCGCGTTACCTAGCGTCCACGTGTTGTAGTCCGCGAAAACGTCATTCGACGACTGCCATTGCAGACCATTCCAGGTCTCCAGCCACCACCACTGCATCAGGTCGTTGGTATGCAGCGCCCGCCAGTAGTCGAGGCCGACGCGGGTCTGCCGATCGGGCCGCCACCGGTTGTGGTCTCCCCAGAAGGTCACGAAGTTATATTCGGCGAATATCCGCAAGGGGCCGCCAATGTATCCCGTCCGGCTGTCCGGCACGCGCCACCGTGCTGCGCTGAATGGAAAGACCTGGAAACCAACGCCGGGCCCCCCGAGCAAGGCGTTCTCCCATGCCTCCGCCCGCGAGCTCTTGATTCCGGCCACGCGAATGTACGGTCCCCACGAAAAGGTGTCGCGTGATGGCGGGAGCCACAGCTCGAGGCGCGTGTCCCATTGCACGACCGCGGCGTCATGATCGACCTCGAAAAATTCCGTCGTTCTAAAGCCGCCATCGAGGTTGGAGGCGACGGTAAGCCATTCCAGACGCGGAGACGGTGGCGCGCTTTGCGCGTCCGCCGAATTAGTCAGCAGCCAGCATGCGGCTGACAGGGCCAATGCCGCTCTGAGGACCTGGTGCATGGTCGCACTCCAGAGTGTGATGTGAGAAGTTGGCGCGGCAGGCGCGATTATACGAGGAGCGAGCTCGTCCCGCACGGTGCCTTGCGTGACCTAATAGCCGCGCCATCGCGTCGGCCGCCTTTCGCCCCTCGGTGGACAGTTGAAAACCGGCCACTGATCGACGGTTCAAAACCGGCCACCACGAGCGGGCGGCCGAGACTGTGAGTTTCTACTTCGAGCCTTCCTCCACGCGCAAGTCGGTCTGGACTTTCGTGCGCCAGCTGCGCGGCCCGCATTTGAGGACGTGGGCGTGATGCAAGAGCCGATCGAGCAGAGCGGTCACGGCCGCGGTGTCGCCGAGCAGCTTGCCCCAATCGTCCACGGGCCGGTTTGATGTCAGCAGCGTCGAGGCTCGTTCGTAGCGCCGCATGGTCAGCTCCAAGAGATCTTCGGCGGCCGTGTGCGGCAGCTTGCGCATGCCGAGGTCATCGACGATGAGCAGCGGCACGGTCGCGAGTTCCGTGACGTAGTCTTTGCGCGTGCCGGCGAGCGTCGCGTCGGCGAGTTCTTCCAGCAGCGTGTGCGCTTCGCGGTAGATGACGCGATAGCCTTGCTGGATGGCGGCGCGTCCGATCGCCTGGGCGAGATGGCTCTTGCCCGTGCCGGGCGGGCCGAGAAAGAGCGCATCCTCGCGCTGCGCGATGAAGCGCGCGGTCGCGAGCTCGTAGATGAGCGCGCGATTCATCTTCTTGTTGAAATCGAAATCAAAATTGTCGAGCGAGCGATCGGGATCGCGAAAGCGCGCCAGCTTATGGCGACGCTCGAGCAACCGGTCCTGTCGCCGGTGCAGTTCGTCGGTCACGAGCGCCGAGACGAGGTCGATCGGTGTCATCTTCTCAGCCTGGGCCTGGCGCAATCGCGTTTCGAGGACGGCGGCCATGCCCGACAAACGTAATTGCCGGAGGGCGCGATCGAGTTCGACGAGATTCATTCCGAGTCTCCTGTTCTGCGATTGATGAGATCGCGGTAGAGCGTGAGCTGCCGAATGAGCGGATCGACCTGGCGCAGCGTCAGCGGCACCGGCGGCCGGCGCTCCAGATAGCGGCGGATGAAGCGATAGGTGGGGACGCCGACATCGAGAGCGGTTTTGGCAGCGTCCTCGACGACGGCGGGCCCGTGTTTCTTGGCCAGGGCGAGGACGCCGAGGAGGCGGCGAATGCCGCCCGCGCCCTCATGCTGGTGGATGTGATCGCAGACGGCGCCGATCGAGGCGCCGGCGTGGTGCGCAGCGCTCAGGACGGCCAGCGTTTTCGCCGGCGTGCGATGCGGTCGGTCAGTGTCGTCAATGCGATGCCACCCGCGCGGCGCGCGCACGTGCTCGCGGAGCAGCTGGCCCGTGCTCGGATTGAGGAGCCGGACGTGCAGATCGTTCCACTGCACGGAGACGCGGCGGCCGATCCAGCCGGGTGGCGCGCTGTAGTACGCGGCATCGACCTCGACGCAGCCATCGAGATGCACCGTACGCACGCCGAAGCGGTAATAGCGAAACGGCTCGAGTGGCAGCGGCTGCAGCGCGGGCTGCTCCTCTGCAAACATGGCGGCGACTTGGCGCTTGGTCGTGCCGTGAATGCGGGTGTCCGCCCACCGCGTATCCCAGCGATCGAGATAGGCTTGCGCCTCCTCGATCGTTTCGAAGCGCATCCCCTGGAGGGGGGTCTTCTGGGTGTGGCCGATGCCCGATTCGACTTTGCCTTTGCGATCGGGATCGCCGACGCGACACGGCAGCGCGACCACGCCGTAGTGTGCGAGGACGTCGCGATACAGCGGATTGAGCGCCGGATCGTAGACGTCCGGCGTGAGCACACCTTCTTTGAGATTGTCGAGGACCGCGACGCGCGTACTTCCGCCGAGTCGACGAAACGCGCGCTCATGCAGTTCCGCCCAGATCTGCGCGCTCGATTGCCAGACCAGCAAGCGCACGGACTTGCGCGAGTAGCCGAGCGTCAGAACGAAGAGGCGCGTGCGGCGGTACTTGCCCGAGACGGGATGGCGCACCATCGGCCCGTCGCCGTAATCGACTTGCGACTCTTCGCCGGGGGCGGTGGTGATCACCGCATGCGGCTCCGGCGTCGTGCGCTGCAACGTCTGGATGAAGCGCCGGACGCTTGAATAGCGCGCCCTGAAACCGTGTGTGTCGACGAGGTCCTGCCAGATGGCCATCGCGTTACGTCCGCGTTCGAGTGCTCGCTCGATCAGCTCTCGATACGGCTCGCACGCGCTCGCGCTGGGCGCACGGCCCGGCCGGGGGACCGCGGCGAGGTCGGTGGACACCTCCGCCCTGGTGGCCGGTTTTGGCTGGTCCGAGTCGGTGGACGTCTCCCCGGAAATTGCCGGTTTTGACCCGCCGGAGTCGGTGGCCACCTCCGGCGTCGTGGTGGCCGGTTTTGGGGGCCAGACCCGCGGGCGTCCGCCGCGGCCGCGCACGGGAATGCCGGCCGCTTTCAAATACTCGCTGGCCGTTTCCCGTCGAACGCCGGTGGTCTCCTCAATGCGCCGCAGCGACCAGCCAAGTCGCCCGAGCGCCACGATTTGTTGCTGTCGCTGCTGGTCCAAGACGTTGCTCATGGCCGCGACGGAGCACGGAGCTCCGTCGGCCGTCAACGTCTCGGTCGCCTATGCGTGGTGGCCGGTTTTCAGGTGTCGATCGATGGCCGGTTTTGGGTGTCTACCGAGGTTTCGCCGTCCGGCACGCTCGCCATGCGAGCCACCGTGACTAAGGTCAAGAAATGTCGTCGAGGAAGATCGAGACAGGTGACGGATTCTGCATCGTATTGGTGACGAACACCGGTTCAGGACCAACATCGAATAAATCGACATTAGCGGCGCGGCCGAACGGCTGCACCACATACTGCGCATTGTGTGGACTTGCAAGCGCCCGTGAGAATTCGATGTCGATCTCACGGCTGAGAGATTCGAAAAGAAATCCGGAAAAGACTACCTGCGGATCGAGTATGTCGAGACGGCTTGCTATCTGAAAGCTATAGGTGCCGAACCCGAGCGAACGCTGCGCGAATACCTCCGAGCTGTACCAGCGACCGTCACGCTGTTCGATTCGCAGATGCAGACCGTCACCACCGACGAACACGGTGGAGAGGCTGTCGGAAAACGCATTTGGTCCCGGGCCGGCCTGCTCAGCTCGTTTGACGAACCACGTATGGCCGGAGAACTCGATCACACGGTCACTATGGGGCTCCGGAAACTCGTCCCATCCCAGTACTCCGACGTCGTTAGCCGGATGAACCTCTCGCGTCGACTCGGGTCGGTAATCGGGACTGACCAGCAAGGCGGCCAGCCTGGTCCACGGGTGCGTCGTGGTACTCCAGGTGCCGTCGGCGCACACAGGTGTGAATGGTGTATCGACAAACGGCTGGACGTACCATCGATCGGTGAAGGCCCACACAACGACGCGGGCCACGCGCGCGTCGATGTTGCTCGCGGTCCCTGACACTTCCGCGGCATTTGGCTGCGGACCGACGAGGCGGATCGCGGGACGGGCAGCGGCATCGCCGATGATTCCGCCCGGACATGTCCTTCCAACCGAGGCTGACGGCGCAATCGGGCCACTCCCAGGTGATGCACCGCCACATGCGGCAGCCGCGAGCGCGAAGCACGCGACAGCCAGCGCCATATGTCGACGGCGGGGCAAGTTCTCCGCGACACCACAACCGTGAGTCATCTTCGTCACACGCCCGCCAACTCATTCCCAGACAATGAACCCGCCGATCACTCGACTTAGATTCTGGCCCGAGACGTTGATCATGAATTCGGCCCACGACGTACTGAGCTCCGTGCTCACCTGACCCGAAGGCGTTGCGGGCAGCGAATCTGGATAAGGCTGCGTCTGCGGGGGGTGGCCGATCCCGCCGACCTTGAATTCCACGCGAACGCCAGCACGCGATCCCCGTGCAAAGAAGCGGACGCGCGTCGCCCTCGAAAGATTGAATCCGGCGTTGGGTACGGTTCCCCAGTTGTCCGCCGGACACTGCCAGAAGACGCCTGCGAACTTTTCGGGGCCGCGCGGCGTGTAGTCGATGCGGATACTCGACGAGCCGCTACGCGGGTTGTCATTGTCCGTCTGGGTGACCATGAGGTCCGTCGTGTCGCCGAAAAATCCGCTCGGAATGAAATGGTTGCGGCTGTCGCCCGCGTCGGCATAGACCACGAACGGCGTGCTTTCCGGTCCCGTTCTGGCTTCACACAGATCACTGGCAGGCGCAGGCGTCGGGAGCGGCGTCGGACTGGGCGCAGGTGTCGGTGATGGCTGTGGACTTGGCGATGACGGTGTAGTTCCGCCGCCACATCCTGCGTACACGACACCTGCGACCAATACAGCAAGAACGGGACGCACATGTGCCATCACGACCACCTCCGAAACCAGCAACAAAGTCGACGGTACGCGGGTGAAGACCAGGGCGCTTCACTGCAACACGGAACACGGCGCGACGAACCGGGAACTACTTCAGAGCGACAAGTCGATTTCGCGCGTCGTCCGGCGGCGACCAGAAGAATCCGGCAGGATCCCAGCACCGTGCATAGGTGTACTTCGCCGCTGCGCCGAACGCCTCACGTGCCACATCCAGCCTGGAAAGATTCTGAGCCGCTCGCCCCTTGATCCAGAAACAGGTGGCAACGTCGTTGAGCAGGCCGCGTTCTTCGATGACCCTGCGCTGCGCGTCTGTCACGCGGCCGGTGGGCGGCCGCGAAACCTTGGCACGTTCAAGCTCCGTCTGCTGATCGTCAGCGGCGGAACGGAACTCGGCGATGCACTTGTCGGCGGCAGCGATCGCCGCGTCGAACATGCCAGCATTGAACGCCTCGAAGGCGGCGGTCACTAGCTGGACGTTCAGCGGCAACGGCTTCGACTGCGTCGATGCCTGCGTGGCTGTGGCTGCCGGGCGCGGGTCGCGCGACGCTGCGCCGGACTCGACGACGGTAAGTTGGATCGCACGATTGATTGCCTCGTCACCAGCGACCACCGTCACGTTGAGCGTGTCGAGACCAGCGGAGGGGGGCGCGCGGTAGATGTTGACCGGCGTCTTCGTTACGGCCATCTCGATCCGGCCTCGCTGCGCCTGCCACCTGAACTCCAGCGGCGCATTCCCCGGGTTCGTCACCTCGACGCCCACGCCGACGTCGGAGTTGGTCCCGACCTGATCACTTGACTCGAGCGGACCGAACTTGGTGATCGCGAGAGGCCGAGACTCGCACGCCGAGAGAATGCCGAAGGCACTTCCCACAAGCACCGCGGTGGCCCTGTGCAACACGCGTGATCTGCGAAATCGCATCGCTCTCCTCCTGACAGCCGTGGACGCCGAACGTGTCGCAATTATGGCTGGTCTGTGTGGTCTCTCTTACAACCCGATCTTGGTGAACACGAATTGGATTGATGCCGACTTGCCGCCGCGATTTCTCACGATGACAGCCGCCAGATGCACCTCGTCGCCCGATGCCGTCGCGGGCGTAAATTCGATCGACAACGCACGCTGGTAAGTAATGACTGGACGGTCCGGTACTGGCGACGCTTCGGGCAGCCGTACGACCGGACGTGAGGCCGGTGCCGTTCCCGCCGACGCCGCTCCTCCCGAGGTTTCCACCGCGACCTCCACCGGGCCCCGAAACCCGATCTCGTCGATGCTGATCGTGCACAGCGCGGTTTCCGCTCCCACAGTTTGAACGACGACGGTGTCCCTGATCGGCTCGGCAACGCGAGACCTGCAGCCTTTCGAGATCGCCGGGCCCACAGCCGGGGGAAATGCGATCGTGAACAGCACACACAGACATACCAGCACCATCGGGGCGATGACACGGACCGCGGCCGCGCCTCGAGAGCCATCCTGCAGAACGCGCAGCAGCTGACGGATGTCCTTGCAGAACAGGAATGTCATAGCCCCGCTGTCATCGGCTACGTAGTGACCTTCTCGTCTCAATACGGGCGCCAGAGTGCGACCCGTCGCTGCCTGCCACGCGGCGCTCACCTTCGACATATCGTCGGAATGAAATACCGCGTGGGTCACCCCGGCATCGGGATGTTCATCGTTGTAGGTAATTACGGACGCGACCTTGTCGCGCACGCTTTCGACGTTTTTGAATGTGCCTGTCACGGAACTTTCGATGGCCATGCACACCATCAGCCGTGACTGTCCCTCTATCAGGGTGCGCTGCCAACCGAACGCGGCGGGCTGGTGCTTCGCGCGCTCGGTCGCGAGTGCACACAGAAAAGCGACACCGGCAGAATCGCCCACAAGGACGCGGTTGTTGCTGTCATTACCCAGAAAGAAGTCCGGCCGCGATGCGCGCACTCGCTCGCGGAATGCAGTCCACTCTGACGACCGCAGCGCAGCCCGTCGAAGGTGCTTCCACGAAAACGAGTTCACCACGCCGATAACCACGATCAACCAGCAGATGCCGAGAGCAGTCCAACCACCAAATGGAACCACAAATGGTTCCGGCCTCATGAACACCGCCGAGGCCGACGCGATCACAGTCGAGGCGCAGATCCCGACGGTGCCGAGCGCAGCGACCATCGGCCACCGCCAACCGGCCGTCGGGGCGATCATCTCGACCGTGTATCCGAGTGCGCTGCCGCGGCCAACAAGGACGCGATCGCACAAATCCTTCGCGGCCACCATCGATTCCACCATCAACGCGTCGGGCCTGAAATTGCACCATCCGACTCCGCTGTCCGTTCCGAGCGGTGGCGGAACGCTGGCGCGTGTCTCCGGAAGCGCGACGACGCGGCACATCACGGGTTCCACACCACCATCGTCACCTACAAGAGCAGCGAACACGCGCGGGTCAGACGTGCCACCAAATACGCAGCTCACATGTCCTCCGTGGAACGCGACGCCGCCGGTCGCCGAGCGCGCGCATGGCATCGTTCGCCGGCCGATCCTGTCCGACACCCGGCACGCGCCCTGAGAGGGCAAGGCCACCAGCCAGCCGCAACTCGTCGCGCTCGCGAGCATCGACGCGTCGGGCTGCGACGACCGTCGCTGTCGGCACGTACAGCAGGTCGATGACGAATTGATCGGGCAGCTGCCGCAGGATCGCGTTCTCGATGCCGACAGCGATGTGCAAGTGCCCGTCGGCGTCGATTTCCGGGCCGCTCCACAAGGTCACGCGGATCTCCCGCCCGTGGTTGACTACGAGAACGCGCTCGCCCGCAGAATCAGCGGCTGCCGCCGGGGCAAGTGCACCGGCGAGAAACGTCCGCGCCAGCGCGTCGGAGCCCGTGGCAACAGCGCGCGACAAGAGAGTCGCTGCACCTGTGGCGGCAGCTCTGTCACCGAGCTGCCAGGCCAACGGTGCGGCAAGAGCCATTTGCCGTATAGCTCCCAGTACGTCGCCGTCTTGCAGCGCGAGGTAGCCGAGATCAATTCGGCTGATCACACGACTAAACGATCGCTTGCTCCATGTTTCGAGGGCGAGCTCGTGGGCGTCGCGGGAGTCTTCGAACCGTCCCGCGTGTCGATGCACCATCCCCAGCACACTCAGCGCCATGCCGACGCCCGGAAGATCATCGAACTGGTTTCGCAACCCGAGCTGCATTCGCCAGACATTGAGCATTCCGGCTGGCACACCGGAAGCCAGCGCTTCGTCCATCACTCCGAATTGCAGTGCTACGACGTGTGCTCCGGTGACAATAGAGACGACGTCACCGTAAGTAGTTGCGCAGCGCGGACACGTCTGCAGATGCGCCAGGACCTGAGTGCCGTCAGGCTGTATGTCGCCGTGGAGCACCGCCTGACAGAAGTCCGTCATCTGGTCGGTGTACGTTGCGCAAGCGGAGTCTTGTCGCGGCTCCAGTAAGGACTGTTCAGACGACTCAGATCCGTTCATGGCTTTGCTCTGGTTTGAATGACTTGTTCACACGATTGACCACCTTGTACAAGAGCGTTGACCGGCCCCGATGAAGATCGACGTGCGGATGGTTTCGCTTCGTGGCATCTTTCACATTGAGCAGCACCATCGCCGGCGGTTTGTTCTCCAGGCATGTGCCGATCACCCACGTCAGCAGCCGTCCCGCGTCAAAGGCGTTATCGCCGTACTCGGCTAACAATGCGTCAACGGCTGCGGCGCGCAAGCGGTTCGGCGTGTCAGCCTGTGCCGGATCGATCCGAGGATCCAACACATTCGCCAGCGCGGTCAGCAGATTCCTGCGATCGGCGATGTCGTCCCCACGGGAGGTTCCAGCCAGCATCTGAGCGAGCTGCTTATGCGCAACCCGAATGGCGACGGGAAGCTCGCGCACCGAGCCACGTTCATGCATCAAGTGGTATGCAGCGAGCACAATGGTCGCTGCATCGACGTAGTGCTGTTCGCCTCCTGCGTATCCCGGCGGCTCGAAAATCTTTACGAGCACCGACGGAATCATCTTGCGGTACTTCTCAATCACCTCAACACCCGCTGCGTCACCGGCGAGCGCGTTATGCGCGTCCTCGGCTTCCGGGAGGAGCGATTCCCAACGGCTCCATAATCCGGACATCGCAGTGCTGTTGCTGCGGTCGCCGGCAAGCCACAGGCACACAGCCATACGATCGTTGAGGCGTGCGACCGCCGCCGAACCGCGCAACGCGGCCGCAGGCAGAGTGACGCCGCTTGCGAGCAGACCGCCGAGCAGCAGCTGGCGCGCCTCGCGTCGCCTCTGCTCCAACCTGGCGGCCCCCTCGGCGAGAACCGCTTCGATGGCGCGCTGTTCGAGCTCGCGCAACGCGCGTCGTCCGGCGCCAACCGACCCGTACCTGGCGGTGAGACTCTGACTCAGACGCGGCAGAGTAGCTTCATAGGCCCGGAGGTCCTCTTCGAGCTCACCGAAGCGCAGTTCTCGCCGGTCCGATTCGTCATTCGCTGCATCCGCTTTCTGCTCTTCGGCGTCTCCCTCATCCGCCGGAGCAGAAGCCGTCGCAGTGGGGAGCACACGCGGACGTTCGACGAGCTCCTTGAATTCAGCCAGAATCGCCGTCGTGAACTGTGGATCGGCAGTGTGGTCGCCTCGCCAGAGCGTCCACGAGATCTCGTCGTTCGCGAGCCAGGCGGCCCAGTCGTGAACGACTGCGTCGGAAACTGACCGAAGCTCGTTGGGATTGGAGCGCAGCGACAGGAGAACGGCGCGATGCACGACGTCGTCAGCATCGATTTCTACGAAGGGCATTCGCGCCGCACGCGTCTGAACTTCACGGACGAGGTTTTCAACGAGCCGATTCAGGTCGACGCGGTATCGCTGCGAGACAATCGCAGCAGATTCGGCGAGCGCCCAACGGCGCGCGGCGGGCAGGATCCAGGTAATCAGATCCTGTGCGTACGTATAACTCTTGGTCTCGCTACTCACAAAATCGAACAGCGAATCTATGTCCAACAACCATGGGAACGAGGATCGCGCCCACGTCCGGAATCTATTCCGCCATAATTCCACACATTGAACATCAAGGCGATTCACTACCTTCCAATACAAGTCCACGCGGTCGACAATGCGCAGGAGTCGTTCCTGCTGTTCGCGCCCGAGCGCGGAGAATTCGCAATTGACTGGGTCGAGAATGTCTCTGAACGAACCAAGCCTTGCGACCGCGCGCACGAACGCGTCCTCGTTCGCAGGGGTGTACCAGCTGCATTCCCGCCGGCCAAACGCGCCATCTTTTCGCGTCCGCAGTCGGCGGATGCACTCGCCGATGGGAGCTTCGTACATGAACCGGTCCTTCCGCTCAGCGACGACGTGGACCCGGCACGCCGCGGCGGGCCACGCCTTACCTCCGCCCAGGGTACGCCTTGCATCATCATCCGTCTTACAAATCGCGCCGGCGTAGGGCGACTTCGTTCGTCCCTCCGCTTAAGTCCGCCGAACGTCGCCCGTAATGTCCCCTGCGAAAGGAGAACATCAGATGGGCGACTTGCTTGGCGGGATCTGAACCCTAGTCAAACATCAATCATCGGGCAGGTAATGCGGGCTCGGTGAATTGCGGACGATTCGGCGTGCTCCGTCGGCTTAAGGCAGGTGCGCCGATCTGCTAGTCACTACCCGCCCCGTGGGCTCAGTCCCGGATCACTCGAGATGACCGCGTGGCAATCGGCTGGCGACGCTGAACACCATTGCGGATATGGTCGCCGGCCGCGAGCGCGCTCGCCGGCACGACGATGACGGCTTCGGTGCGCGCCGCGGTTCGCGATACCCAACCGCCTTGTCGAGCACGAGCGAGCCGCCGTCGCCATATTGCGCAGCGATGCGGCCAGGTGGCAGCAACACCTGATCTGAAATGCGGTCTGCGCTCGCGCGGAAGCGCCGCTGCCTCATCAAGGGCCGCATCCCGGCGACACGCCCGCGAGCGATCGCGGCAGCCGGGCACGTGAACCGCGGGCACACCGAGGCGGTTCCCGCAGGGTTGTCACATGTTCACCTTGTAAGTCCGCAAGCCGTCGCCTCCTACGCTTCGCGCAATGAAGCAAGCGACGAGGATGGACATCTGGTGGGTACGCTGTCGCAGATGCTGCCGTCGGCAATGGGGTGTCAGCACATGTCCACCGCGACGGTGCCAATGTGGTGCCGCGTTGCGAGTTCGCTGGGAGGCCGTCACACTCCCAGAAATTCCTATGCGTTTCCGACGCCACCTGCCGTAGGCCCGCAGAGCGAAAGTCGACCGTCCGACGGCCGCCGCCGCATAGGACCGCGATGGAGGACACCCGATGTGGAATTCAATAGATGTGATCGGCGCTTTCCTAGCGGGACACGCCGTCGTCGGCGGCATCGTCTGGCTAGTGTATAGGATGTGGCGCGATGAACCCGACCTGACTGGCCGTCGTCAGGCCCTGGTCGAGGTCGCGAGCCGCACGAAGCGTCAGGAACTCCTCGCAGAGGAACTAGAGCGAGCGCAAGACGAGTTCCGGACCGTGGCAGCGCGTCAAGTCAACGTGGCGGAAATCGTCGGCGCGCGCGATCTACCAATTGACACGAACGACGAAACCATCGGCTTCGCCGCCCTGTCTCTTGTCTTCCTCGAACTCGACGCGATCGTCTCCTATGTCCTTTCGGGCGGGTCACAGCTCCTGGGCTGGAGTGACACGGGATGGGCATTCTTCTCGTTCCCGGTATCAGCGGCGACCGTCCTCTTGTGGCACGTGCTCATGGCGGCCACGGTCCAGGATCTGGACCGGCCCGCCCGCACTATCCGTCGCGCCCGGCGCGCAGTTGTCCTCTCCGGCCTGCTCGTGGTTGGCGCCTTGGTGATGGTGCTCGCCGGACGGAACTTGAGCGATGAGCCGGAGCTCGTGGCAACGCTCACGGGGATCGGACTGTTGGCGCTTGCAGCCACAGCGTCGATCTGCAGTGCTTTCTGCAGCATCCTTGCAGTGACGTACTTCGCGATGCAGGCGCCGGCGCGACAAAAGATGCGACTCGACGCCCGGGCCGCTCGCTATGGTCAGCATATCCGCTTCCTTCAGCGCGAAACCGCAAGGCTCGCGGTCACCGCGACCGGCACCGTGTCCGCTCTCGCGGCTCCGCCCGCAGTGCGGCCGATCGAGCCACCGATTACGCCGGCATACCTTCAAGAAGGTCTACAAATCGCAGACGATACCGCGGACACGCGCGCGGTGGGTGCTAGTCCAACGCACAAAGTGCCGCTTGTGGTCTTAGTCGCCGCGATGCTGGCGCCATCCTTTATTGGCGGAGCGGTGAGGGCGCAAGAAGTCGGATCCAACACGCGGGCAGTCAGTGCGTTCGTTCGACAAGGCGCCTGCGAGCTGATGATCGACGCGAGCGACTCCGTCGATTCTTTCGCAAGGCAGGCAGCCGTCACCAGGCTGAGCAGCCACCTTGAGATCGTCACCGACGCGCTCGAGTGTCGGTTGCTTCGTCTGGTCAGCTTCTCGGCGGAACCGGTACTCTCGATCGACGAATATTCGCTGCCGCGCGTGACCGACCCGCGCCGCGAATGCCAGTCGGTCTCGCCACCAGCGGCCGATGCTCTCTATCGCGTCTACCCCGTTCTCGCGGAAAAGAGACGCCGCGAAGCGATGGCGCGCTGCCTTCAAGAGCAGAAGGCGAGGGCGGCGTCGGTCGTGTCTGTCAAGTGGTGGAAAAGTTCAGACGGGTTATCATCCGGCGTGATGATGTAACTACGCTGCCCGTTTCACCTCCTTTAAATCTCGATAGCCATCAAGCACTCGAAGTTTGATCTGCCCGCTGCGCAGTAGGCCAAAGAGCAGGAGCACCACCGCGTCCTGCCCTGGCAAACTCGCTTGCGTCTTCGTGCGACGGCGGAACTCCTCGTTGATCCGCTCGAGGGCATTGGTCGTTCGCAGGGCCTTCCACTGCGTCGACGGAAAGCGCAGAAAGGTGAACAGCTCGTCGCCCGCCTCCTTCAGGCTCTCCACCACCGCCGGGCAACGCAGCTGCCATTTCTTGGTGAACCGCGTCCGTTCCTGCTGCACAGCCGCGCTGGTGTCCGCGTAGATCATGCGGCGGTAGTCTTCGGTCAGCTCCTCCCGCAGCCGCGCCGGTGCTTTCGACTGCAGGTTCCACAATTTGTGCGCCGTACAGCGCTGAATCTCGATCCCCGGCCAGTGCGACCGCAGCGCATTCATCAGCCCCGGGTTGCCGTCGATGATCGCCAGCACCGGCCGCGCGAGGTGGCGGGCCGTGAGGCTCGCGATCACGTCGGTCCAGCTCGCCGCGCTCTCTTCACCGACGAGCCGCAGGTCGAGCACGACGCGCTGGCCGTTGCCCCGGACACCCAGCGTCACCAGGACGGGCACGCGCTCGCGGCGGCCGCCGATTCGCACCTTCGGATACCAGCCGTCCATGAAGATGTAGCGAATATCCTCGTCGGCCAAGTCGCGGTGTCGCCACGTTTCGAAGTCCTCCCGCAGTCGTCCCACGAGTCGCGAGACCGCATCCTTCGACAGCGGGCCGCCCTGCAGCAGCGGCGCCAACGCACTCTTAATCCGCCGTGTGTTGCCGCCGGCGAGGTACACCCCGAGAATCGCTTCATCGACGCGCGTGGTGCGGCGCTCATACCGCCGCACGGTCTCGCTTCGCCATTCGGCGCGTGTCCCGTCGGCCTGCTGGATCCGTGCGCGCGGCATCGCGAACGTCGTGGGCCCCAGGCTGGTGGTCAACGTCCGCTCCCGCGTGCCATGCCGGTACCCCTGACGCTGGTCACCAATGCGCGCGGACTTCGGTCCGCCGAGCGCCGCATCGAGCTCTTCCTTCACCAGCTTCTCGATCGTCTCGCGGATCCGGAGGCGCATCGCGTGCTCGATGCTATCGCGGCCGAACTCCGGAATCTCTTTCTCGTCACCTGGCTTCCTGGTACAGTGCTCCATCGCGTCATCCTCCGGCACCCGCCGCCAAGCGGGCGCAGCTCTTTGAATCGGAACTGCGCCGGATGATGACGCGATTTCTACTTTTCCACCAGACTCAAGACACTACCCACATTAACTGCTCTCCGACAAACCCGGGGCACTTCACCGTTCAATCGCTGATCAGTCGAGCCACTTTCCTCCATGCGTCGCGTGCGTGGCTGGAAATTTCCGGACCTCCAGGGCGTTCCACGGATCGACATCGTGAGAGCCACGGGAAGTGCGTTGACGTGCGTCCCTTGTCACCGACGTCTCATGCCCCACGGGGCGCTTCGTGTCCGGCTCGTTTCGACCCGAACGCCGCGACAAGGACGATGCGATTCTGGCCCGCAGATCCGCCGCTCAGCCTCGACAGGTTTATCATCTGCTCGCCCGCACGAACCTGACGACACTGCGCAGCCCGAGAGGGAGATATGGCTTCAGAGTCATCTGGACGTCCGAAGAAACGGAGGCGGGACTTGTTAGAGGAGCGCGACGCGCTCCTCGAGCAGATTTCGGCACATGCGGAACAGGAGGCGCGTGTCACGCCATCCGAGTTCGCCCGCGTCCGCGGCAATTACGATGCGCAGCTCGCCAGGGTCAATGCACAGCTGGAGGAGATCGGACCAGACGACGAGGACGTCCTGTCGGCGGAAGGGGTGGAGCAGGTCGCCGTACGCGACAGTGCGGCAGGGCGCTCGTTTGACGGTTCGCTCCCCACGGCGGGGGTCACAGACGCTCCCACGAATCGCGGCGATCCCCGTTCGCCTGCGCCGCAAAGCGAAAGGCAGAGTGCCGGTGCGCAGAACGACCCCAGAACACAACACCCGATCGAGAGTGTCGCCGGCCGTTTTGTCAGAGTGGCGGACCTGATCGAGGCCCGACTCGCCAACAACGACCACGCGTTTTCCGAGAGCACACGAAAGACGCTGACTCGCGCGCGACAGTTCACCGCTCGGACGACGGCTGATGGTGTGCCCCTCGTTGACGTGTCGGCTTTCGTTCGCGCCTTGGTCGACATTGGTAACGAGACGACGTCTGAGCAGCCCGCTACGGTGGCTCAGGCCATCGCGCACGTGCTGCGAACCACCGACACCACAGGCGGTTCAACGCGCAAACCTCGCGTCGCACCTCAAGCCCCGAGACAGGGTGAAGAACACGAGTCGGCGGCGCTTGCCGACGATGGACTCACAGCGGTGCTGGCGGATGCGGCTCAACTCACCCCTCTGCTCATGCCCGGAGAAGTCCGCATCGACGTCACCGCCGCGGCGATGGCGGCGTTGCGCACCGCCGCTGCCCAACGAGTGCTGGTCGAGGACGCCGCGCCCGTCGATGGCTACCAAGCCTTCTTCTCAAGGCTGAGCGATGCCGTTCTCGACGTGGCTCGTCGGACGACGAAGGCACCTGAAGGCGTACTGAGGGAACTTCGGCCGACACTCGCGGTGCTCCGTGACAGCGTTGCTCCGGAGCGCCGCTCGCCCGTTCGCTTCGTCGACGATCGTCCTGCCGAAACACTCGACCAGGACCGGCTCGGAATGGCAGCGGACGCCAAGGCACTCGCCGAAGTGATCTGCCTTCGCGAACCGGGTCCACCCCTCGCGGTCGGTCTCTTTGGAGACTGGGGCGCCGGCAAGACCACCTTCATGAACCTGCTCGAAGCGAGCATCGAGCAGGTGACGGGGGCACAGACAGCCGCCGGCGGAGAGGACAGCGCCGAACAGTCACCGTTCGTCGGCAAGGTGATCCACATCCGTTTCAATGCTTGGCACTACAACGATGCCAACTTGTGGGCGTCACTAACATCTGAATTCTTCGCGCAGCTGCGGGCGGGTGGCGCCAAGTCGCAGGCGCGTGGGAATTACCGCGGCATTGTGCGGCAGGTGATGCAGAAGGTCGAGGATCTCGAGACAGAGATCACGACGGCGGTATCAGTAACGGATTCCGCCAGTACGCGCGCAGCCGACGCCCGCCGGCGTCTGCAGACCCTCGATAAAGAGCGCCAACTCGTAACCCCGAAAGCCGCCGGCGCTGCGGTCGCAGAGTTGGTCACGCACAGTGCCGAACCAGAGCTCACGCGCTATGAACGAGCCCTGGCGTTGCTCGGGCGTCCGGCGCAAGACACGACCGAAGCGACGTCGCCCACGGACCGTCGCACGGCGATTGCTGCCGCGGCGGAGAACGAACTCGTACGCGTCGCGAGCTTCGGCGGACGACTCAGTGCATTGGCCAGCGCGGTCTTCCGCTCCGCTCGGTCTTGGGATGATTACCCCGCCGCGTTAGGACTGGTGTTCGGGGTGTTACTCCTCATCGTTGCCGCGGTCGGCCTGTTCATGATGGGACACGCGATGTGGCTGCGCTTCGGGGCCGTACTCGGTGTGTCGCTCTCGTCACTGTTGATAGGAGCGCTGCGCGTCTATCGCACCGTGAAGCCACTGTTTGCCGCCTCGCGGCGCTTCGAACGCGAGCGGCGGAAAGCCCTCGATGCGCTCGATGAACAAACGACAGCTGCGCGCGCACAGCTACTTGACGCGGAGAAGGCTGCGGTGCTGTCCGCCCGTACTCGCAGCGCAGCCGAAATCGAAGCGGCACGATTCCGCGGTGCGGCACCGGCGCAAGTGCTCGATTTCTATCTCAACGAGTCGAAGGAGACGCGGCAGTTTGAGGGTGAGTTGGGCACCATCAGCAAAGTCCGACGCCTGTTCGAGCAACTCGACGCGATCTACCGCGAGGCGGGGCTCGAGCCGGATCCGGAACCAGCCGGCGGTCCGCAGGCCGGACCACCTCCAATCTCGATAGACCGCATCGTGCTCTACATCGATGACCTCGATCGCTGCAGTCCACAGCAGGTTGTTCGAGTCCTCGAGGCCGTGCACCTGCTCCTCGCGTTTCCACTGTTCGTGGTCGTCGTTGGCGTCGATGCGCGCTGGCTTCGCCAGGCGCTGCAGACGGTGTATCGGCGTCAGCTTCGCCGCAGCGGCTCGAGCGAGGACTCTGTGGCGAGTGTGCACGATTATCTCGAAAAGATTTTCCAGATCCCCATTCAGCTACGCTCGCTCGCTCACACGCAGCAAGCCATGTTGTCGGGCTATGTCGAGGCCATCTCCGGCACCGAGACGACATCGGTGAAGCCAACGCCATCGCAGGGGAACCGGCCGACCGGTGCACCACTTCGGCCGACGAGCACAACGCCGCTGACGCCCGTGGATGTCCAGCTCGCGCCTGAGACTCAGAAGGAACGGGTCGAGCGCGTGATGCTCCGTCCGCAGGAATTGCAGATGATGAGTGCGCTTGCGCCGATTCTCGGCAGGAGTCCGCGTTCCGTGAAGCGCTTCGTGAATCTGTATCGCCTCATCCGCGGCCGACGCAGGGGAGCGGCACTCGACGCCTTTCTCGACGGCGCCGGCGACAGCAGAGCGACGTTTCCGGCTTTTCAATTCTGGCTGGCGGTAAGCACCGGCCTTCCGAGTGAGACCGCGGCACTGTATCGGTCCGCCGCGACCGATTGGATGACGTTCACGTCTCTGCCGGCGACACTTGACGGTGACGCGGACGACATCGGTGAAGGTGGGGAACATCAGGCCGCGACGAATTTGCGAGCGCACCTGGGTGGTGGTCTTGCTAAGAGGCATGCGGCCGCGATAAGGGCAGTTACGACTGCACTCGGGACAAATGGGGACGCGGCGTTCATCTCCGCAGCGGAGGAAGTGTCGCTCTACTCCTTGCCGTCTGGCGTGTGAGCAATTGCCTTTGGAGCTCGCGTACGGTCCGACCGAACTTGGTCGGACCGCGACAGCGAGGTCCACCCACGACAGAAAATTGGGTCCAGGGTTGGGGCCATTAACACCCAAACACCAGGGAAAACGACTAGCACCGGCTACCAGAAGACGAGGCCAGCCAACAACATAGACAATCGCGCCGAGTCTGCGAAACCTCTATCCCCGGATCAAATCCGGCGGCGCCTCCAATTTCACAGTTCAAAATGGATCGTTTGTTCTTCTCGCGCACAATCCTGCGCCTCTGGACTGTCTCGAATTGTCTCGAATTCGCTGCGCCGCTCCGCGCAACCGTCCCAAGTCGTTGATCGGATTCGATTTCTCCTTCGCGAGATCTCGGGAGGGCAGAGGTCCACAGAGCCTCCATCAGTGGCGTGGAGCTGTGATGATGCGCCCTGCAGATGGTCTGCTGCTCCGGAGCGACGTGGTGGTGGCGCCGGAAGCACGCATCCTGCCCGCTCCGCGGTCGAGCGGCACCGCAGGCGCATGCGGCCGCGCGCGTGCGGATGCCGCAGATACGCGCCGTAACCCACGTCCGCCACGCGTCAGCGAAGGTCCGAGGGAGAGATGCGAACCGCTATACTGACAACGCCTTGGCTGTCACTCGCGGTACCCGTGTAGGCGTCTATGAGATCACCGCACCGATCGGCGAGGGCGGGATGGGGCAAGTCTATCGGGCGACCGACACACGACTGAAGCGTCAGGTTGCGATCAAGATCCTGCCGCCCTCGTTCGCTACCGACCAGGATCGGCTCGCGCGGTTCCAACGCGAAGCGGAACTACTCGCGTCGTTGAACCATCCGAACGTCGCGGCAATTTATGGCCTCGAGGAATACGACGGTGTCGCCGCCCTCGTGATGGAACTCGTGGATGGCGAGGACCTGTCGCAGCGCATAGACCGGGGACCGATTGCCGTGGATGAAGCGCTGCCGATTGCCAGGCAGATCGCCGACGCACTCGGAGCGGCGCACGAGCAGGGGATCGTCCATCGCGATCTCAAACCCGCGAACATCAAGCTGCGCCCGGATGGCACCGTAAAGGTGCTCGACTTCGGGCTCGCCAAGCTCACAGATCCCACCGCCGCGAGCACGCCCGGTGCCGTGACGATGTCGCCGACCATGATGTCGCCAGCCATGACCCACGTCGGGGTGATCCTCGGCACGGCCGCCTACATGAGTCCGGAGCAGGCGCGCGGCCGGACGGTCGACAAGCGCGCGGACATCTGGGCCTTCGGTGTCGTCGTCTACGAAATGCTCGTTGGGACGCGGCCATTCACCGGCGACGACATCACGGAGACGCTGGCGTCGATCGTCAGAGATGCTCCCGATCTGGAGAAGGCGCCGCCGCCGGTGCGGAAGCTGCTCCGCAGGTGTCTGGAGAAGGATCCGCAAAGACGCTTGCGCGACATCGGTGACACCTGGGACCTGCTGGACGACGATGCAGTGCGGGCAACCGCTGCGCCGATGTCGGCTCCAACGTGGCGCCGTCTCGCGCCTTGGGCGATCGCAGGTGCGGTTGCCGTGCTGGCAGCCGCGTTTGGCATCGTCCATTTTCTCGAGCCCGCTGCCGCGACTCCGAACGTGGTGCGTTTCCAGATATCGGTTCCACAACTCACAGCCGGTAATGGCACGCCCAGCGTCTCACCGGATGGGCGACGCATCGTCTATCAGGCGAACAACCGGATCTTCGTTCGCGATCTCGACGCGGTTGCGCCGCGGGTACTGACGACAACGGACGCGGCGGTGGGCGCCCCGTTCTGGTCCGCTGACAGTCGGTTCGTGATCTTCATCGACGGGGGAAAGCTGACGAAGATCGACGCCTCGGGCGGGCCGCCGCGTGTTCTCTGCGATTCACCCGGGGTCCTGCGCGCCGGTTTCGGCGCCGGCGAGAACACGATCGTCTTCATGGCGGCGCCGGGCGGACTGCGGCAGGTGTCGGCCGATGGAGGCCTGTCAACCAGTCTCGGGCGCGACGATGTGGTCGTGCTCGACGGCGGACTTCATCCGCTGCCGGGTGGCCGTGTTCTCTACGTCACCGAGAGCGGCGTCTATGCGGCATCGCTCGACGGCACCAGCGCTCCGGTGCAGATAGCGTCGAGCGGTATGAGTCACGTCGCGTATCTACCCGCGAACGGTCGCGGCGACGATCAGCTGCTGTTCGTCAGCGGCGGAGCGTTGCAGGCGCAGTCGTTCGACACCCGCACGCTGAAGCTCTCTGGAGAGCCAACGGTGATCGCCGAACGGGTGGGAGGGTTCTCGGCATCAGAAACCGGCACGATTGTCTACCGAGACGCCGGTGAGGGCCGGCGGCTCGTGTGGATGAATCGTCAGGGAGAGCAGACGGGGACGGCGTGGGCCCCGGACCAATTCAATGAGCTGAGCCTCTCACCTGATGGATCGAAGGTGGCCGTCGTGCGCGAGACCGGCGTCTCCACGTGGGTTCATGACTTCGCCCGCGAATCCAGCGTGCAATTGTCATCCACTCGCTCCGTCGTCAAACCCGTCTGGTCGCCCGATGGCGCAACTGTGGTGTTTGCCGCGAACCGCGAAGGACACTTCGACATCTACTCTGCACCCGCGCGCGGTGGCGGTCCAGACACGGTGATCCTGAAATCCGCAGCGATGAAGTACCCACTCTCCTGGTCGAAAGACGGGAAGTGGCTGCTGTTTACCAATATCGATCCGGCGACCAGGGAGGACTTGTGGGTGTTACCGATGTCGGGCACCGATGCCGGAAAGCCGGAGCCGTTCCTGGCGACGAACTACCGCGAGACCGACGCCTCGTTTTCTCCGGATGGTCGCTTTGTCGCCTATGTCTCCGACGAGAGCGGCACGAGCGAGGTGTACGTGCGCGAGTTCCCGCCATCGACCGGAGGCAAGTGGGTCGTGTCGCGTGGCGGTGGCTACCAGCCACGCTGGCGCAGCGACGGCAAGGAGCTGCTCTATGTCTCGGGCCGCGGGCAGTTGATGAGCGTCGAAGCGCACGCGGCGACCATCGGCGCTGCGAGCGGCGCATCACACGCCCTCTTTTCCGTGCCGATTTACGGAGGCGGTGCGACCATCAACAACTGGTACTGGGACGTGGCGGCGGGTGGCGAGCGGATGCTCTTCAACACCGGCAGTACCGAGACTGGCGCGTCGCTTGTGACCGTCCTCGTCAATTGGCGGCCCACATCGCGTACGCAAGCGGCTGCGCGCTGACCGCCGAGCCCCGGGCGGCGACGAGAGCGCGTCACCGGCGGCAGCGAGCCGCTGAAAGAGCACACGGCAAGGAGAGACAGATAACGCCCAGACAGGAGGGAAAGCGGGCCGACACCCAGGACCAGAGGAGAAGGCCAGTCAACAAGATCGACAATTTCGCGAAATCTGCACAACCTCCATCCCCGGTTCAAATCCGGGCGGCGCCTGCAATTCCCGGTTCAAATTCGATCGTTTTCTCAGCAAATGGACGTCTGGGCGCGAAGGTCTGCTTCATCTAATTAGTGCGCAGTCGTGGATCGATCAGCACGTGCGCGACGTCGACGGCAAAGTTCGCGGTCACGACGAACAAGGCAGATACGATGGCGATTCCCATGATGACGGGCAGGTCTTGAGTCGAGAGCGCCTGCACGGCTTCTCGCCCCAGACCCGGTAAGCCGAAAACGACCTCGATGACGACTAGGCCCCCCACTAGCCCCCCGACGTCCGCGCCCAGCTGATTCATGACGGGCGCGAGCGAAGCGCGGAGAGCGTGACCGTACACGATGCGCGACTCCGAGACGCCCTTTGCGCGTGCCGCCCGAATGTAGTTCTCCTGAAGAGTCTCCAACAAAACGCTCTTCGTGAGCCGCGAATACGTGGCGGCGGTAACGAGCGCGACCGACACCCATGGAAGCACCAGGAAGTGAGCCCACCGCCAAGGGTCGTCTGTGAAGGCGACATACGAGCCAGGCGGGAAGAGGTCGAGTCCGGCGCGTGACAACCGGAAGAACAGAAAGAACAGCAGCAGTTGACCTATCAGAAATGGCGGCATCGAATAACACGCGAGCGCCGCGGCTTCCAGCGTACGGGCCGCACGAGATGTCGGCCGTCGAGCCGCGGCCACGCCGGCTCCAATACCCAGGGCCAGCCACAGCACGACCCCGCCGAGGGCAAGCGATCCGCTGACGGCGGCATCGCGAGCGATAATCGTAGTGACGCGCTCTTGCGTGAGAAAAGACTCACCCAGGTCGCCGCGTCTGAGCCGCCCGAGAAAGGCTACGTATTGCGACACCAGCGGGCGGTCGAGCCCGAGGCGTGCGCGCACCAGCGCGAGCGTCTGCGCACTCGCACGACTGCCGGCGACCAGGCGGGCCGCGTCACGTGGTACGGCGAAGTAGATGACGAATACTGCGGTGGCGACCAGCCACACGACTGAGGCACTCCAGACTGCGCGCCCAAGCAGAAAGGCGGTCATGCGGCCGTCCGGAGACCGGTCCGTTCCGTGCTTCCGCGCCGTGGATCGAATGCGTCGCGAACCCGATCGCCGACGACATTGCAGGCAAGCGTTGTGACCACCACCGCCCCGGCTGGAAACAGGACCAACCACCAAGCCACGCGGTAGTAGCGCATGGCATCCGCCAGCATGTTGCCCCATGACGGTGCCGGCGGCGTCACGCTCAGACCCAAGAACGACAACGTCGCCTCGGTGACGATCGCGCCAGGGATTAGCAACGTTGTGTAGACGATCAACGTCGGCGCCACATTCGGCAGGATCGTGACGACCATGATGCGAACATGGTTCGCCCCGATAGCGCGGGCGGCGAGCACGTACTCGTGCTCGCGAATCGAGAGGACCTGGGATCGAACCACCCGCGCGACCGACGCCCAGCTGAATGAGGCGATGACGATGATGCTGACCGCGAGGCTGGATCCGATCACGGCGACCAGTGCCAATGCCAGCACGATAAAGGGGAACGCGAGGAATGCATCCATCGTCCGCGATAGCACGGCATCGACCATCCCGCCGGCCCATGCGGCCGCTATACCCACGAGCGCTCCGAACAACACCGCCAGCGCGCTCGCCAGTAGGCCGACGGTCACGGAGACACGGCTTCCATACGCAATCCTGACGAGGACGTCGCGGCCGAGGCCATCGGTACCGAAGAGAAACGTGTGGTTGGGTGGAACCGGCACGCCTGACGCGCTGAGGCCGATGTCGAGGAACTGCTGCGTCGCACCGTGACCGGTGACGGCGGCCATTACGGGTGCCAACGCGGCGACGAGCACGATCACCGCAATGGTGGCGCAGGCCGCGAACGTTGTTCGATCCATCCTCATGACCCGTTCGCTGGAGATGCGCCCGCAAGCCACACCGCCGTGAGGTCACAGTTGAAGCCGAGGACGGTCCAACTGCAGTTCCGGACTCGACGGGATCTGCCGTACGGAACCTTTCGTTCGAGCAGTGGCACTTGAGCCACGTCGTCCATCAATAGGGCCGCGGTCTTTTGCCACTCGCGTTGAGCGTCATCTTCAGTCGGCGCGAGAAGGGCGCGATCGATTGCAGCATCAACGGCGGGATTCTCATAGTGCCCGTAGTTTTGCATGCCGGTGTTCAGGCGACGGCGATAAAACATCGGCCCGAAGACGGATCGCCCGTTGGCACGTCCGAACCAATCAGATAGCCAGGGGCTCAGCAGCAGATCCCACTCACCACGGCGGGCGTTGTCGTCGTCCGCCAGCAGACGGCCGTAGAACTCGCTGAGCAACAGCGGACGGAGTTCGACCTCGAGCCCTGCGTGCTCGAAATTCGACTGCAGCACCTGCGCCATCAACGAGCCGATTTCAAAGAGGGGATATGCGAGGCGCAGGCGAGTTCCACGCGGCACGCCTTCCTTCTCCAAGAGGCGACGCGCCGCGATCGGATCGCCGTGGTCGGCGGGGCCCGTGCCCTTCCGCCTTTCGGGAACAAACCCCGAAACGAAGCTGGGCACCGCCTGATGTAAGGCGCGCGCGACGCGTGGACCGCCGCTGACCTGTGCGAGCGCACTCCTGTCCACGGCCATGCTGATCGCGCGCCTGACATCCTTTCGATCGAAGAACCGCTGGGAGTTCGGGCTGATCCGATTGAAGAGGAGCGTATCGAAGACGCCGTAGACATCGTCGCCTGGGGACAACCAGATCGAAGGGTCCCCGCTTTCGAGCAGGGCACTCGCCGTCGAGGACGGGGCAATGTCAGCGGCGATATCCGCCGTGCCAGCCTGGACTTGCAACTGCTGGAGCTGCTCGTCGACGCCGAGGCGGACCCGAACTCTGTCGACATAGGCCGGTCGAATCGGGTCGGACGTCGCGTTCCATGTCGGATTCCTCTCAAACACCATCTCTCGATTCTGGATGTAGCGCCTCAACTGATACGGTCCATTGGAGATGGTCCGCTGCCGGAATTCAGGTCCGTCGGGCACGTATCGCAGGTATTCGATGGGCATCGGCGACGCGAAAGGCATCGCGAGAAGGTTCAGGAAATCGGCGGCTGGAGCCGTCAGCGTGAAGACGACTGTGCGATCGTCAGGCGTTCGTATGCCGTCGATCGTCGTTGAGGCGACGAACTGCTCGATGGCCGCCGGCGTGCCTGGCACGCGCGAGAACCGCTCGCAGTACGTAGCCATGCCGAGGATCGTCCGCGTGTAGTAGTCGGCGGCACCCGCCGGGCTCACAGGGTTACACACCATCTTCAAGCCGCGGGCCACGTCCGCCGCCGTCACGTCGCGCGGCGGCTCGGTATTCCAGCGAACGCCGGCGCGCAGATGAAAGGTATAGACTCGCCCGTCCGGGCTGATGCCGCCGTTGTCCCGCGTTGGAATTTCGGACGCGAGGTCACCTGCAGGCAGGAGCTTGGCCGCGGAGTCTGCCACCGGTGGGTACGACACCAGCTGTCGCGTGAAGGTGCGAAGGAGCCACAACGACATCGCGATATACGCGGAGCTTGTCGCGAGGTGGTCCACATCACTCAAGGCGACGATCTCGAGCGTGCCTCCCCGGCGAGGCGATGCCGCTGGCGCAGGCGACGCTTGCCGACCACCGTCCGAGCAGCTCAGCGCAACCAGCGCGGATAGAGCCACGGCGGCTTTTGTGTGCCTACGTCTTATGGTCTCCGTCATTCAGTGTCCACGTTCAAGACGAGCAGTCATCCGAGAACCTGAGGGTGTGAAGATGATAAGCGCTTGGCGTCTGCGAAGGTCGCTCCGCGCGTCGTTCGGTTACGCAGGATCGGCGTGGTGTGGCAAACATCCGACGACGCAGCTGTCGTCGGCCGCGACGCGGTCGAGGACCTGAAGTCCTAACGCGGTCGGCTCGATGCCCCACGCCCGCCGCCGCGCCACCAAGAGGTCCCGCCGGTCAGACAGCGCCGCCACGACGATGCTCTCGTCGGGCAGCACGCGATATCAGAGCGGGCGCTGGAAGCCCTTCACGGCCTGCTCGCCGAAGATCGAGTAGTGCTACCTGATACTGTTCCGCGTTTTGGGAGATGCAGTCGAGCGTGTCTTCGACGCTCGCGAGGAACCGGTCGCCGAGACCTTCTTCGCGCTCGTTAAATCCGGGCGGCGCTCCAACCTTCGCTCCTCAATGCTGGCGAAGGTTGCCCGCCGTATCTCGTCGTGAATACTCCCGAGCGCAGGTGGGTCTGTCGCCGTGAACGAGCTACTTGGCAGGCCAACTTCTCAGTTCAAATTCGATCGTTTGTTCGCGCACGGTGCACGCAACTGGGCCGAAGAGCCCGGCGAACGTGCGCTCGGATCAAATTCTCGTGGAGAACTGGGCGATGCGAAGCTGGTCGCATCGTCGCTCATCGCGGCGCCTCATGGTTTCCGGTTTCGTGGACTCACTCGCTCGACTTTCCAGATATTGGCTTCGATCAGCTGCGCCCCGTAATAGAGCGTCCGGCCGTCGGGTGCCGCCGCGATGCTCCACACGTCGTCAGGCGGCAGCGGCAGCGTGACAGGGATGTCGTGGCGCGCGAGTGTCACGAGGTTCTGAATCACGAGCTTCCCGCTCTTTGCAAAGTAGATCACGCGTCCGTCGGGCATCCACGCGATGTCCCCGCTGACGGCGTCGTCGCTCAACTGGCGCACCGTGCCGAGGGCGATGTCGTACAACGCGTTACCCCGCGGCTCGCCTGACGCCAACACTACCGGCCCTACCAGCCACCGGCCGTTCCGCGACCAGTATCTGGGGAACAGCGTACCGCCGCCGACCGCCTGCGCCTTGATCACGCGACCCGACTGGCGCGTGATGGGCCACGGGGCTGAGCCGATGACGATGTCTCCGGTCAGGAGGACGGCAAAGAGCCGCCGGCCGTCAGGCGCAAACATCGTCTGCGCGACTTCTGCATCTGGTATCGCCGTGAGCCGGGTCCGACCGCTGCCATCGAGACGGATCGACCAGGCGTCATAGGTGCCGCTCTTGGTGGAGGAAAAGACCAGCGCCATGCCGTCGGGCGTGAACCGTGGCTGCCAGTCGCGCGCGAGATCGTCGGTGAGACGGGAAAGCCCGGTGCCATCGGATCGCATGGCAAAGAGATCCTGCTGACGGTCGAACACGTTGGTGAGCGCGATCCACCGGCCATCAGGGGAGACGTCGGTCGGCATCAGCAGGCCTGTGCGGTGCAGCAGAAGCCGGGCGTCGCCAGCGCGCTCCGTCGCCGGATCGAAGTCGATGGCGGCGGGGTTCACCGACTGGATCATGGAGCGAAACACCAGCGCGCTGCCGTCAGCTGACAAATGCGGCAGGTCCATCGCCACGTCGACACCAGCCGCGATCGCTTCCGGCGGCCCGGTCGCTCGACCCGATGACTCATCCAGCGGGATCCGCCATATGCCCATCGAGCCGCCGCGGTCGCTGGCGAAATAGAGGAAACGTCCGTCAGGCGACCAGACCGGCGCCCAGTCGACCGCCGCGTCCGACGTGACCATGACGCGCTGGCCGCCGGCGGCGGCAATCGTACCGAGATCGCGCTGGCCGTTGGTGTTCGTCCAGAACGCGATGCGCTTACCTGATGGGGACGAAGCCGGCTGGAAGGCGGCCACGCCGACCTCGAGTTTCGTCGGTGTGCCGCCATTCACGTCAACACTCCAGAGCGTGCTCTCCGTGAAGGTGTTATACGCGGTCCGCACTTCTTCCGTGCAGAACACGATGCGCTGACCATCGGGTGACCAGGCGGGATTGGAGCCGAAATCCGTCAGTCGCCGCGCCGACTCGCCGGTCGCACCGACGACGAAAATGCCGCCGGTGCCGCCACCAATGTTGAACGCGATCTGTTTGCCGTCAGGCGAAAACGCCGGCCACACCTCATCGCGCGTCGGATCGCCGGCGACGAGCATCGGATTGCGGCCGCCGACGCGCTGTACATAGATGTCCCAGCTTCCCGTCGCCGGGCTCGAATAGGCGAACGAGTCGCCGCCGGGCGAAATACTCGGTCCGCTCTCGATGCCGGACGCGTCGGTCAGTTGCGTGAATGCGGACCACGCCGCCTCCGGTGCGGACGACCGTCCGAGCCACCACCAGGCGGCGACCGCCGCCATCGCAAGTGCTGCGACCATCCACGGGAAGGCGCGCCGCCGTCGAGACCGCGGCGGCATGGCGGCCGGGATCAGGCCGCTCAGTGAGTCGGGTGCGCCCTGTTCGATCCTCCTCGCGATTTCAATCTGCGCCGCTGCGGGAACGATCGCCGTTGAAACCGTCCGGGCTGCGGTCTCCGTCTTCACCGCCTCCATCGCCGAGCGAACCTCACCGGCATGTGCATATCTGTCGTGACGATCCTTCGCCAGGCAGCGCCGAATGATTTCCTGCAGCGACGCCGGTGTCCGATCCGGAAACGGACTCGGCTGCTCGTACAGAATTGCCGCGCTCAACTCGAAACCGGTGGTCCCCTCGAACGGCCGTCGGCCACACACCATTTCGTACAGCAGCACCCCGAGAGCCCAGATATCGCTGCGAGCGTCGGCGGGATCACCGCGGAGCAGCTGGGGCGCCATATAGGGCAGGGTTCCGGCTACCAGCCCTTCCCCGGCGAGAGCGCCTTTCGACTGCGACAACTCGCTGATGCGTTGCACGGGGACGTCGCACGCGAGCCCGAAGTCGAGGACCTTGGCGCGTCCGTCCGGCGTGACCACAACGTTCGCGCTCTTCAGATCGCGGTGGACGATCCCGTGGCCGTGTGCATGTGCCAGCGCGTCGGCAATCTGAATCCCGTAGCGCAGTGCGGCCTCGAGCGGGAACACTCTGCGCGAGATCATCTCGCTGAGGGTCTGGCCTTCCACGTACTCCATCGCGAAGAAAGCCTGCCCGTCGGATGTGCCGACTTCGTGAATGGTGCACACATGCGGGTGATTGAGCTTCGATGCACGCTGCGCCTCGTGTCGCAGCCGTGTCTGCGCCTCGACGTCGTTGCCGGTCACAATCTTGAGGGCCACGACGCGGCCAAGCTCGATGTCGTGCGCAGCGTAGACTGCGCCCATCCCCCCGGAGCCGATCAGCCGACCAACCTCGTAGTGCCCCATGATCCGACCGGTCATGGACGGCCAGCTGTCTCTGAGCGGCGCGAAGGACGAGAGCGGCGATTCTTCAATGAAGTCGCCGGCCTCCTGGTGTGCCGCCAGCAGTCGTTCGATCTCCCGCCGCATGGCATCGTCGCCACCGCAGGCTGTCTGCAGAAAGACGGTCCTTTCGCCCGGCGCGCGTTCGAGCGCCGCGTGAAACAACTCTTTCATCCCAGGCCACAGATCCGGATTCATGGGGTCGGTCGCCCGAGCTCCGCGTACAGCCAGGCCTTCGCCACCGTCCAGTCGCGGCCGACCGTTGCCGGCGAGATGTGCAGCACCTCGGCAGCCTCATCGATCGTGAGCCCGACAAAGAACCGCAGCTCCACGATCCGGCTCTGTTGGGAATCAACCGCTGCGAGCCGTGTAAGAGCCTCGTCCAGCGCCAGGAGATCGACGCGAGAGGAAGGAGCGGCGACGAGCGCTTCATCGATCAGGAGCAGACGCTCCCCGGTGCCGCGCTTCGAGGCGCCGTGGGCACGCGCATGGTCAACGAGGATTCGCCGCATCATCTGCGCCGCGATGCCAAAGAAATGCGCGCGGTTCTGCCACCGGACATCCCGCTGATCCACCAGTTTGAGGAACGCTTCATGAACCAGCGCGGTCGGCTGCAGCGTGTGGTCGGCCCGTTCCCGGCGGAGGTAGCTTGCGGCCAGCCGTCGCAGCTCGCCGTAGATGACCGGCAGGAGCTCGTCGAGCGCGTCGTGACGACCGACACTCCACTGCTTGAGCAGCCCAGTGACCTCAGCTGCCGAAGTCATGGGCGCAAGCATAAGCGACCGAGCCCCCTAGCTCAACCAGTACTTCCAACGCGGATCCGGGCATTTCCGTGCGAAATCGCACGAGGCCGCCGTCCGCCCACACTTCCCGACGTCCCCTCGATGGCCTGATTCCACGTTTCCGGTCGCCGTCGGTCGTTCTCTCGCCATGGTGTGAGGGATTCCGTCCCCGATTTCCGCGTGAGGAGGGCACAGCGGGAAGAAGGAGACGGAGAGTGTCCAAGAACATCGTTGCGGTCGTGTGCATGGTTGTTTTCGCCACGGTGGCTGCCCGGGCGAATGAATTGGGTGTCCCCGAAGTCACCGTCCGTACCTACGAGATCTCGATATCACTGAAGGAATTGACGGCCGCTCGCCGTCTCGTGGACCAGATCCTCGGCGAAGCGGGCATTGCCGTGTCGTGGCTACAGTGCTGGTCTCCCGACCGGACGGTTCAAACGCCGGTCGCATGCAATCAACCACTGAAGCCTGGCGAGGTGATCCTGAAGATTGGGCCCGCGGGTGACAGCAACTCGCTGAACTACCAGGCGTCCCTTGGCTACTCCTTCATCGACCCTCGGGCCGGTACGGGAGCGGTCGCGATGGTATACACCGATCGGGTGAGGGATTTGTCTCGCAGGGCCGCTGTCAGCAACGTCGGTCTCTTGGCGCGTGCGATGGCCCACGAAATCGGGCACCTTCTGCTCGGAACCAACCATTCAGCAACCGGGCTGATGCGCGCCTTCTGGTCTCGGGCCGAACTGCGGCGTAATCTGGCTGCAGATTGGAGGTTTTCCGAAAACGAGGCGCAGGCGATCACCGCTGCGCTTGGCTCAGCGAAGCCACCTCCGATGGCGTGCAGTTCCGGCGACAGGTTCACTTCCACACCAGGCGATTGCCGAACACTCGCGCTGAGTCAACCTGCCGCGGTGTCACCTCCGCCGTCAACCGTCGAACGGCACTGATGCTGGACGCAACCAGCCGGATCCAGGAAATCGAGACGCGAACAGGCCGCGGTCTCTCGATCGGAGCGATCTACGCCACGCTCGACCGCCTCGAGTCGAAGGGCTACGTCAGCTCCGTAATCGGAGAAGCAACGGCCACGCGGGGCGGACGCGCCAAGCGGCATTTCCAGATCGAAGCCGCGGGCCGACACGCGCTTCGCGCGTCTGAAGACGCGATTCGTCGGATGAGCGTCGCTACGCGGCGCAGTCCGGAGACGGCATGACGCAGATCCACATGGCCGAATGGCTGCTGACACGCCTCCTGGGTACGCCGGACCGTGACGCCGCACTCGGCGATCTTGCCGAGGAACACGCGTGGCGCGCCCGCAATGGTTCGCACATGCGCGCGGCATTGTGGTACTGGGGGCAGATCTCACGATCGATACCGTGGCTGGTCTGGATCGCAATCCGTCGCGGCGGCAGTGGCGCGATCCGCATCGTCGTCGCCGCGTGCATCATGCAGGCGGTGCTCGAACTGATCGCCGCTACGTGTCTTCGCTCTTTTCCGGCATCCGTTCCCGGCACTGGTGTCGTCGCATTCGTCGTCGTGGTCGCCTCCTTGTTCACCACGGGTTATCTGACCGAACGGATTCGCGCCGGAGCGGGAACGCTCTTCGCGGTGGTCGTGCTCGCGTTGCTGACACTGCAGACGATCCTCAGACCGTCGGACGGATTTGGCGTCGCGCATGTCACGCTGACGACGATTGCCGCGTTGATCGCATTTGCCGGGTCCGCCATGTCGGCGAATCATCGGTCCCCGAGGGTCCAATGAAGATCGGACCGCCAAGTGCTCGCGTCAGCACGGAGATCAACACGATCGGCGGGATCACGTTCGACGATCCCTATCAGTGGATGGAGTCCTCCGACGAAGAGACGCTGCAGTGGCAGACAGCGCAAGACGACGTGGCGCGCAGCTACATCCGCCAGTGGCCGGGATGGCCCGTCGTGCGACAAGGTGTCGAGCGTTGGACGAACACCGGTCATGCGTTCGTGTTTCCTGGATATCACCAGGGTGTGTGGATCAGCGGACGTGACTTGTCGGGAACCAGTCGCGTTCTCGAAGGCAAGGAACGCGCGACTGTGCAGATACTCGACGGACCTGCAGGCCCACCGATCGAGACGCTCCTGGATCTCAACGAACTGCCACAGACGACGCCGATTCAGCTGGGCGGACTCTCGCTGTCGCCCGATCGCCGGTTGATGTCGTACTCAATTCTGGAACGCGGAAGCGAAACGCCTCGGATCCGCATCGTCGACCGCGCGGCCAACGAAGTCATCCTCGATGGATTGCCGGTCGCGTACACGCCTCCGCTCGTGCTCGGCAGCGTGCCGACGTGGATCGGCCGAAGCGACACCCTGTTCTACGTGGCACTGTTCGCCGAACCTGGTAGCCCACCACGCCTCCGACTGTTTCGGTTTCACCGTGGAGATGCGCCACCGCACAGTCCCGAACCGCTCGAGATCAACGACTTCGTGCTCGTGCCCCGATTTACGCACGACGGGCGTTTTCTCATGGTGATGGGTGGACTCATCCAACAACGTCCGTACTACCTGCTCGAAACGAACGATCCTGATGGTCCCTTCACGCCGTTTCTCAAGAACGTTGCCGGCACGTTCAAAGGCGACATCGTCGGGCACGAGTACATCTGTGTGACCGATGACGAGGCGCCGCGCGGGCGAGTGGTGGCGATTCCGTTGAGCACGCCCGAAGCTCGGTCCACGTGGCGAGAACTCGTGGCGCCGTCGGACACGCTGGTCACCGATGTCGTCGCGGTAGGAGACCGCCTGGTGCTGTGCGAAGTCGTCGATGCCGCGAGCCGGCTTCGCGTGCTGCGGCCCGACGGCACGATCGAGGGAGAGATTCCGCTTCCGCGTCATGGGCTGGCGAGCACCGCGCCCGGCACCGCCCTGCAGCTGTTCACGATGATGGATACCGTCGCGCGAGGAGCGGCTGGCGAGATCGTCTTCGGCTTCACGTCGTTCGACGAATCGCCAAGCCTGTATCGATGCGACGTGGCGAGCCGAACGGTCGAACGGCTGAGCGAGCCGGCCGCACGGATCGATGGCCTGACGGTCAGCCGCATCTGGGCAACGAGCAAGGACGGTACTCGGATTCCCGCCGACGTCATTCGACTCGAGAACGTCGATATCTCGACGCCGTGCCCCACGCTCGTGCACGCGTACGGCGGCTTCAACATGGCGTTGATGCCGTCGTATGTCGGCCATCTCGAACCGTTTCTCGCCGCCGGGGGCGTTTACGTCGTTGCACACCTGCGCGGAGGAGGCGAGTACGGCACCGACTGGTGGATGCAGGGACGGATGGCGAAGAAGCAGAACGGCTTCGATGATTTGTTCGCCATCTGTGAGCAGCTGATCGAGGATGACATCACGAGTCCGGAGCTGCTGGCGTTTCATGGATCGAGCGGCGGTGGTCTCGTGGCCGGGGTCGCCATGACGCAGCGCCCCGATCTGTTTCGCGCGATCGTCGCGCAGGTCCCACTGCTCGATTGTTTACGCGCAGGACGCATGGCGCTCGCGATGGAATTCGGCAACCCCGACGATCCAGCGGATGCCGCGGTCCTCGCTGCGTACTCGCCGTACCACAACGTCCGCACAGCCGCCTATCCGGCTGTCCTGCTCACGGCAGGTGAAAACGATCCGCGGTGTCCGCCCTGGCACGCGCGAAAGATGGCCGCCCGACTGCAAGCTGCAAACACGGGCCGTCATCCGATTCTGCTGCGCGTGGGGAAGGACTCGGGCCATGTGGCGGGCAGCAGGGACGCTGAAGTGGATCAACTGGCCGATTGGCTCTCGTTCGTGATGCGCGAACTTGGAATGGAATCGCCAGCGGCGCCGCCCGAGATCGCACGGAGCGTGTGACGGAGCGCACGCAGTCCGCTTGCCGATCGCCGCCCCTTTCGTTGTCGCCAGACCGTCGGGTACACTTGCGCACCCAGCCATGGCAAAAAGCAAAATCCCGCACGCGCTTCGTCTGAGACGATCGTTCCTTCTTGCGTCGCTCCTTCCAGCATTGCTGCTCGTCAGCGTAGTCGCGGTCGTTCACGCCCAGGAGGGGAGATCGCCGGCGGCCCGGCCAGCGCGCTGGTCTGATCCTGCCACCTGGCCAGATCGGACAGTGCCCCGCGCAGGCGATAAGGTCACCATTGCACCGGGCAAGGACGTCGTCCTCGACGTCAGTCCGCCGGCGCTGGGCGGTCTGACTATCGAAGGCAAACTCAGTTTCGCAAACAATGCCGATCTCGAACTCACCACCGAGTGGATCATGGTGCACGGGGAACTGGAAATCGGCACCGAAGCCAGGCCCCATACACGCAAGGCGACCATTACCCTCACCAACAACATCAAAGACGAAGACATCAGTGGCATGGGTGGAGCGAACGACCGCATTGACCGCGGCATCCTGCTCATGGGCGGAACCCTGAACCTCCACGGTGATCGGCAGAACACCTGGACCAAGCTGGCCAGGACCGCCGACGCAGGCAGCGATTCGATACAGGTCCTGAACGCCGCTGGCTGGCGGGTCGGCGACGAGATTGTCCTCGCGTCCACGGATTTCGATCCCAGGCAGGCCGAGCGGCGAACCATTTCCGCCATCCGCGGAAACACGATCACGCTCGACAAGAAGCTGGACTTCATGCACTTCGGCAAGATCACCTTCGACGTGGATGAACGTGGCGAGGTCGGTGTGCTGACGCGCAATATCCGTCTCCAGGCATCGGCCGACGCGGCGGAGCCGCCGTTCTACGGCGGGCACGTGATGGCGATGGGCGCGAGCAAGATGTTTGTCGAAGGCGTCGAGTTCAATCGCATGGGCCAGAACCTGACGCTTGCCCGGTATCCGATCCACTGGCATCTGGTCGGCGATGCACACGGGCAGTACATCAGGAACGCTGCGATCCACGACACCTACAACCGCTGTGTGACCGTGCACGGCACGAATTTCCTGCGCGTCGAGAACAACGTGACCTACAACACCGTGGGTCATTGCTTCTTCCTCGAAGACGGCGTGGAGCACGGCAACGAGTTCGTTCACAACCTGGCGATCCAGACCAAGTGTCATACGTCCAAGCCGTGCGTGCCGACCAACCTCGCCGCGAGCGGCGAGACCAGAAACGGAACGAATGGCCAGCAGTCCAAGGATGTCCTGCTGCCCTCGGACAACACGGCGGCGAGTTTCTGGATTACCAACCCGGACAACACCTTCCGCGACAACGTGGCCGCGGGTTCCGACTCGAACGGCTTCTGGATGTCATTGCCGGAGCACCCGAACGGGAAATTCGAAGGCACGGAGATCAGCGCGAAGACCTGGCCGCGTCGAACGCCATTTCGCGAGTTCAAGGGCAACGTCGCCCACTCCAATTACGACTCGTTCATGTTCGACCGGAACATTGCGCCCAATAACACGTTCGGTGTGACCGGCAGCTCGCATACCGGCCTCGAGAATCCCGCTGACCCGAACAGCACGGCATTGGAATCGGTCTTCGAAGATCTCACCGCCTACAAGAACCGCAATGGCGGTATCTGGGGCCGCGGTGAGATGCACGTGTTCCGAAACGTGAAGCTGGCCGATAACGCGATGGGCTTTACGCACGCGTCTGGCGCATTCGGTCGGTACGCGTTCACGTCGAAGGTCGTGGACTCGCTGTTCGTGGGCGAAACCGAGAACGTCGGCAACCCCAGGACTGACGCGGAACAGGCGTACGGCCGCAGCTTGCCGAAACCCGAATTGCCGGATTATCCGATCCACGGCTACGAGTACTACGACTACCGGCACGACGTGGAGAACACCACCTTCCGGAATTACGAGGACAACGCCACTCGCAAAGCGGGAGCGATCTCCAACCTGCTGTTCAGCAGCTTCGGAGTCAGCACCAATAACGCCTTCGAGCGCGTGAAATTCGTCAACGCCAAGCCGGTGTATTTCCCGCCGATGGCGGGCAACAGCAAGTGGGCCAGCGATAACGGCGGCAGTACGTCCTATAAGACGGCGGCGTATCGCGACAAGGACGGCTCGCTCGGCGGTGGTCCCAATTCCTACGTGCTCATTCACGACGGCGTCAACGACAGCATCGCCGTGGACGCAGACGCCTGTGAGATCAAGCCCACCTGGAACGCTGCGGTGTGCAAGGGCGACATCGGGCGCTTGTCTTTCGGCGGCGGCGGAGGTTTCGGCGCCCGTGGTGCAGGTGCCGCTCGAGGTGCAGTTGCCGGTCCCGGCGCGGCCGCTGGTCCCGGCGCCGCTCCCGTCAATGCCGGAGCGCCCGGTGGTGGTCCCGGCGGTCCAGGCGCGGGTACCGGTCGTGGCGCACCTGGTGGTCGATTCGGCGCTCCTGCTGGACCTCCGCAACCGCCAGTCATTCTCAGCCGAAAGGGCAAGGATTTCACCGTAACCGGCGCCACGAACGTTCGAGCCGGTACCGAGATCAAGGTGACCACCGAAAGGCCGACTGTGCCCCTCACTCTCACGGAGCTGGATCGCGGCTCGTGGGTGATCTTCGAGCTGCCGGGATTCACCACCGCAGCGTCGGGTGCGCCGCAGGAAAGTCTGGATGCACTGCGTAAGGCCAGCGTCACCTCGTACTACAAGGACAAGGACTCGCTCTGGGTCAAGGTTGTTTCCGAAGGTGACCCGGGCACCGGCGCCCCTGGTGGTGGAACCACCGTCCAGGTCAGCCGATAGATCGCCAGCCAGAGGTCGTCGGCGAGAAGGCTAACCGCGTTCAATGAACACGCGCGCCGGACTTGGCGATTGGTACAAAGTAAAAGAGCCCCCGGCACAGCCGAGGGCTCTTGCTCGTGCAACAGGGCGGCTTGTTAACGACTCGCCTGGAGGGTGACTCCGCCACCAGGGCCGTTGCCGGGACCGCTGCCAAGGATGTCACCGGTGGAGACCAGCTTGACCCACAGCGAACCGTTACCTTTGTAGTACGACGTCTCACTGGCCTTGCGGAGCGCATCCAGGCTGCTCTGCTCGGTACCCGACGCTGCGGTCGTGAATCCTGGCAGCTCGAAGATCACCCACGAGCCGTTATCCAGTTCTCTCACGCTCAGGGACAGCGAGGGCCTTTCGGTCGTCACCTTGATCTCGCTACCCGCGCGTACGTTGGTTTCTCCGGTGGCGCGGAATTCCTTGCCATTGCGGCTGAGAACGATTGGCGGCCCCGCAGGCGGGGGAGCACCGAGGATTCCGCGTCTCGGCCCGACGAGACCACCGCCGCCACCCCTGCCAGCGCCAGCTCCGCCGCCAGGCGCAGCAGCCACCGCAGCTCCGCCTCTACCGCCGGGCGCAGCGCCCGCGCCACGACCGCCACCAGTGCCACCGCGACCGCCACCACCACCGCCGCCAACCGTCATGCGCCCGATGTCACCCTTGCACACCGCAGCGTTCCACGTGGGCTTGATCTCACACGCGTCGTCGATGGCGATGCTGTCGTTTTCGTCGTTGATGAGAATGAAGGAATTGCGGACACCGCTGACCGAGCCGTCCACGTCGTGGAACACCGACGTCCTATAGCTCCCATTGCCGTAATCGTCGTTGCTCCACTTGTATTCCATCGGCGGGAAATACACCGGCTTGGCGTTGACGAATTTCGCGCGCTGGATGGTGTTGTTGGAGCTCATACCGAAGCTGGTATACAGCAGGTACGAGATCGCTCCCGTCTTGCGGGTCGCGTTGTCCTGGTAATTCACGAAGGTGACATTGTCCAGTTCGTGATGGTAGTCGTAGAACTCGTAGCCGCGGATCGGGAAATCCGCGAGTTCGGGCTCCGGCAAGCTGCGGCCGTACGCCTTTTCCGCCGCCGTCCTCGGGTTGCCGATGTTCTCGCTTTCGCCGACGAACCGTGAGTCGATCACCCGTGACGTGAAGGCGGATTGACCGAAGCTGCCCGACGCATGCGTGTAGCCAATGGCGTTGTCGGCCAGCTTCAGGTTCTTGTAGGTATGCATCTCACCGCGGGACCAGAGGGCGCCATTGCGGTTCTTGTAGGCGGTGTAGTCCTCGATGACCGACTCCGCGAGCGGGCTGTTCGCGTCAGCGGGATTGACGAAGGCCGTATGCCCGCCGACGGCGAAATGGCCATCGGGCCTGGGGCCGCGGTCCATCATGAAACTGTCGAAGTTCGAATGGGCGACGTTGCCCTTGAACTCGCGAATCTTGGTCCGACGCGGCCAGGTCTTCGCGCTGATCTCCGTGCCTTCGAACTTGCCGGTCGGATGCTCCGGCAACGCGAACCAGAAACCTATCGCATCCGAGCCCGCCGCCACGTTGTCGCGGTAGATGTTGTCCGGATTGGTGATCCAGAACGTCGACGCCGTGTTGTCGGACGGGATCAGGATGTCCTTGGCGTTCTGGCCGTCCGCAACGAAGTTCTTGCCCCCCTCCGTTTTGAACGGGGCGAGGTTTGTGGGCACGCACGGCGCGTCCCGATGGCACTTCGTCAGAATCCCCAGGTTGTGGACGAACTGGTTGCCGTGCTCGACGGCGTCTTCGAGGAAGAAGCAGTGACCGATGTTGTTGTAGGTCACGTTGTTTTCGATGTTCAGGTAATTCGTGCCGTGCACGGTCACGCAGCGGCTGTAGGTGTCGTGAATCGCGGAGTTCTTGATGTACTGGCCCTGCGCATCGGCGACCAGATGCCAGTGGATCGGATACCGGGCCAGGTGCATGTTCTGACCCATGCGATTGAGCTCGACGCCTTCGACGAACATCTTGCTCGCGCCCATTGCCATGATATGGCCGCCAAAGAGGTTCGTGTCGGCATCAGGCGACGCCTGGATCACGATGTTGCGCGACAGCATGCCGACTTCGCCCCGTTCATCGACGTCGAACGTGATCTTGCCGAAGTGCATGTAGTCGAGTTTCTTGTCGAGCGTGATCGTATTGCCACGGATGGCGGCAATGGTTCGCCGCTCTGCCTGATGCGGATCGAAATCCGTTGACGCGAGGACAATCATGTCGCCGACCCGCCAGCCGGCGGCGTTCAGGACGTCGATCGAGCTGCTGCCGGCGTCGGCGGTCTTGGCCAGCTTCGTCCAGGAGTTCGTCCGGTTGCCGTGCAGGCTGAGGGTTCCGCCCATGATCATGATCCCGCGGTCACTGCGGTCGCTCGCGACCGTCGCTGCGGGAACGCTGATGTCTTCGTCCTTGACGGTGTCGGTGAGGGTAATGGTCGCCTTGTGCGTGTGCGGTTTGGCTTCCGTGCCAATCTCCAACGTGCCGTGCACCATGATCCACTCGGTGGTCAGCTCCAGATCCTTGTTATCCGCGAAGCTGAGCGTGCCGTTGAGATTGATGCCATGCAGCTGCGGCGGGCTGACGTCGAGGATGACGTTCATACCCTTCTCGATGGTGACCACGTCGTCTTTGGCGGGCACCTTCTTGTCGGGCCAGGTGGCCGGGTCAGACCAGCGGCTGGCCGCCGGCGATCCAGCATTCTGAGCCTGAACGACAGCGGATGCGCCGCCGAGCAGGACTGCTGCCAGGAGCGAAGCAAGAAGGAACGAGCGATAGGGCGTACTCACCAAATCAACCCTCCGTACTTGAAGATGACCGAGAACCGCCGCGGCAACGCGGAGCGCGATCCAGCGTCCAGCAGACCTCGAACAAGAAAAGAATAGCCGATTCCGCAAGATGCCAGGCGTGCGGCTGCCGCCCGCCCCGTTGCTGCGGATCGACGACAGCCCGAAGCTGTGGTGCAGCTACTTGGCCGGTTCTTCCACAGCAGGAGCGTCAGCGTTATTGATGTCGGCCACCGCGCGCCACGACCCGTCGGTCTGCTTCTTGAACACCGTCGCGTATTTGCCCTTTTCCGTGACAACCTTTTTGGTTTTGGGATCCGTCATCGTCATGGTGTAAGTGCCTTGCGTATAACCGAGGTCGCCGGACTTTGCCACTTCCACGTTGTCCGCGCCCCACTTCAATGTGAAGTTCGGATCGGAAAACTGCTCCTTCAGGAATGATTTGATTGCAGCATTCCCTTTGATGTTCGCCAGGTTCGGGACCATGAGGGATCCATCGTCGGCCCAGAACGTCGCCATCTGATCGAAGTCCTTGTCCGTTTGCCCCATCAGCGCGGCCGCCCTAGCCTCGGCATCGCGAAGGGCTTTTTCGTCCGCTGCGCGGGTATCTGGCGGGGGCGGCGGTGGTGCCTGGGTACAAGCTGCAACAGTCACGAATGCAGCAGTGACGACGAAAATCTGCGCGACGTTTTTCATGGCGTCTCCTGTGCTTCGATGCTGGATGCCGGTCGCGCTGGATCTTACATTCGAGTCGCAGGCGCTTCACGAACTGATTCAGCGTCTCGCCGAGGAGAGCTCTCGACCAACTACATCGGCACTGTCGAACCGTCCGCCGAGACTTGTCGAAAGACAATCGACACGGGACCGAGCCGCACTTCGTCGCCATCGACAAGCGTGGCGCGTCCGCTGATTCGCTCGCCACGCAGGTAGGTCCCGTTTTGACTTCCCAAGTCTTCGAGCGCCACATGTTCGCCGTCGACGATGATGCGCGCGTGACGGCGGGAGACGCCGGGCACGTCGAAGCGAATGTCGGCATCGAGCGATCGACCGAGCACGGATTCGGTCGGTCCAATCGCGATGCTTCGGTTCCCCCAGATCACCCAGCCACCGCCGCCGGAACCCGGCGGAAGCGCCGATGCGTTCTGTTCCGTCACCGCCGCGCAGAACCCGTAGCCAAAGCGGCGTACGGTTCTGATGAACTGTGGCTGCTCTGCGTCGTCTTTCAGCACGTCGCGAATTTCGGCGACGAGAACCGTGAGGCTTCCATCGGAGACGAACGTATCTGGCCAGAGAATGCGGTGCAGTTCGGCCTTGGAAAAAGCCTTCTGATGATGTTGTGCGAGGACGACCAGCAGGTCGAACGCTTTCGGCGATAACGATGCCGGAGCGCCGCCATGCGTCAGCAAACGGCGATCGGTGTCGACCTCCCATGAGCCGAATGTCAGCCGCATGCAGAAAACTAAGCGAATCCTAATCGCTCGCTAACGACGCGACCGCCGGCGCCATTTTTCAATGGCTCCATGAAATGGGCGATGGTCATCGCGGTCACGCTCGCGGTTGCCAGAGTAGCGGATGCCGCGGAACCGGAGCAACTCCCGGTCATTCACCTCGAGATGGACAACGACGCCGAGGTACCCGCGGCCATTCTGAAAAAATCACAAGACGAGGTGACGCGAATTTTCGCGGATGCTGGTTTCCGGGTGAAGTGGACCGAGACCGGACCGAGGTTCACCGTTCAGATGGTCACACGCGCGGTTGGGGTCCCCAGCGCGGCGTCGACCACCATGGGGGTGGCGTGGCGCACGCCTGCCGGTGCGACTGCGCAGATATTCTTCAATCAGGTGCAGGACCTCGCCCGCACATATCGCGTCGATGTCAGCAGGCTGCTGGCCTGTGTGATCGCCCACGAAATCGGTCATCTGCTTCTGCCGCGCATGCCCCACTCGGTGACCGGGTTGATGAAAGCAGACTGGGACTCGGACCTGGTCCGCGCGGCTGCGGCGGGCTCGCTGACGTTCACGGGCGCACAAATCAAGAAGCTTCACGGTTCCGCGGATGCTGGCGTAGCCTCCGGTCTCCGGTCTCCATGATCTGCGGCACAATTGCTCCGACAAGGGCAACTGTGCACTTCTCTCGATCGTCAATTGGTTCGTGCACGCGATGGGTCTGAAGGCGGGCGACAGACTCGGACCGTATGAGATTGTCGGTCTGCTCGGTAACGGCGCCATGGGCGAGGTCCATCGCGCTCGCCATACGCGGCTGGGGCGAGACGTTGCCGTCAAAGTGCTTCGGCCGGCTTTCACCAACGACGCCAATCGTCTCGCGCGTCTCGAGCGCGAAGGGCGGTTGCTCTCGCAGGTCAACCATTCCAACATCTGCACCCTCTTCGATATTCTCGAATTCGACAACGCTCCTGTTCTGGTGCTCGAGCTCGTCGAAGGGGAGACGCTGCAGCAGCGTCTGCTCCGGGGGCCGATGCCGCTGCGCGAAGCGATGCGATGTGCATCCTCTGTCGCGGCGGCGCTCGAAGCGGCGCATCGCAAAGGCATCATCCATCGCGACCTGAAGCCGTCCAACATCAAGCTGGTCGATCCTGGCACCGTCAAAGTACTCGACTTCGGCGTCGCGACGCTGGCGCACGGTATCGATGCCGAGCTCGGCGTTCCCGATCTCACGCAGACACTTGGAGGCACGAAGGAAGGCGCGCTCGTCGGCACCGTGGCGTATGTGAGCCCCGAGCAGGCGATGGGCGAACGCGTGGACGCGAGGACCGATATCTGGGCGTTCGGCTGCCTCGTGTACGAAATGCTCACCGCCCGGCGGGCGTTTCCAGGCGTCGCCGTCGCCGATACGCTGGGCGCCGTCATGCGCGGCGAGCCCGATTGGACGGCATTGCCTGATGAGACGCCGTCCCACCTGCGAACCCTGCTGCGCCGATGTCTCGAGAAGGATCGTGCGCGCAGACTGGCGGACATCGGCGATGCGCGGCTCGAACTCGACGATTTACTGGCGGGACGTGTGGAGTACGCCGACGTCACACATCCGTCGGCGAAGCGTCACAGCATGTTTCCGGCGTCGCGACGGGGCCGGTTGGTTGTTGCCTCGGCATTTGTGGCGGGTGCCATCGTCGCAAGCATCATGGCGGGGTTATTCAGCCGTCCGCCAGCACCGCTGCGACCCGAAGCCGAAAACCGTCCGTCTGTCATCGCGAGACTTCCCGAACCGGTGAAGAGTCCCGCCGCGGACGCCGCGGTCGAAAGGCAACCGGCACCGCCGTCTGCCGACGGGGCCGCTCGGGACAGCGCCGCCGCAGACAGAGCCGGGAGATGGCCGCCGGACAAGACCGTTGCGCCGCCCGTCGCGTCGGTACCGGCGTCTGTCACTCTTCCCGCGGATATGACATGGCCGCGAGCGGCGGACGGTCCCAACACCGTTCTCGCCATTTCGCCCGATGGCCAACGGGTCGTCTTCAGCGCACGCCGCGCTGACGAGAAGGCGTTATGGCTTCGCTCTCTTGCCTCCGACGATCTCGTTCGACTGCCTGGAACGGAAGACGGCGTCTCGCCGTTCTGGTCGCCCGATAGCTCGTCGATCGGATTCTTCGCGCATGGCAGTTTGAACCGACTCGATGTGGGTGCGCCTGGTGCACGTCCACGCGATCGGTTGCCAGAGCCCGTGATCTTGTGCGAGGCCCGAAACCAGCGTGGTGGCACATGGGGTCCCGACAACACCATCGTGTTTTCGCCAGCGTCGGGCGGACTCAGGCGGATCTCCGCCAATGGCGGTACGGCTACGGAGCTCACGTATCGAGAGCCCGGTGAGGCCGATCATTTTCGTCCGCAGTTTCTCACCGGCACGCGACAGGTCCTGTATCGCGTCACATCTGGCAACGGCCGCAACAACCGCTACTACGTGACCTCGCTCGATTCGTCCGAGCGAAAACTGATCGCGACGCTCGATTCCGGCAACGTCGTGTATGCGCAGGGTCATCTGCTCTTCATGCAGAACAACACGCTGATGGCACAACCGTTCGATACCACGCTCGTGTCGGTCACGGGATCCCCGAGGCCCGTCGCAAACGGCGTCCTGCTTTCAACCGGGTCGTTGCCCGTATTTGGCGTGTTTTCTGTGTCGCAGACCGGCCGGCTCGTGTACTTGTCCCAGGGCAGCGACCGCAACGGTCCCTTGACCGTCATCGCCAATTGGACAGCGCTTCCCTTGGCGTCGGGCGGATGACGGTGCTCGCAAGCGGGACGAGTGAGTAGGCACGCGGCGCCTCGATGCCATCGTTCGGCCGTGGGACACTGCTGTCCGTGGGAAGGACACATTAAATAGATGCGGCGTCGCCGGTTCCTGACCGTGCCCGGTGAGATGGCGCTCGGCCTTGCCACGGGCCTGTTGCTGTCTCGGCATGGTGAGGCGGCACAGTCACCCAGCAGGCTCGGCCCCGCGTCAGCCTGACCGTCGACGATCCCGACGTCGCGTGCACGCTGCCGTGGCGCCAGGCCAATCGCCGCTTTCTCGACGCGCTGCAATCGAGACGCCTCAAGGCCGCGTCGCGGCTTCACGATCATCGCGGCCTCGTCACTGGCGCTGGCGATCGGAGCGAATTCCACGATTTTTTTCGTCGGCAAACAACTGCTGTTCGATCGGCTCGATGTTCCTCACGCCTCATCGCTGAGGCTGCGACACTGGTATTGCGCGACGGCAGCCGCGGCCTGTTCGCGCAGCAACAGGCGTTCGCCACGCCGATCGCCGTGTTGATGATGTTCCTTGGACTGCTGCTGCTCGCGTGCGCCGACATCGCCACCCTGATGCTGGCGCGCGGCGCGCGGCGGCAGCGGGAGATGAGCGTGCGCTTCGCGCTCGGGGCCGGACGCGGACGCATCCTCCGTCAGATGCTGATCGAAAGCCTTCTTCGTCGCGACGGTCGGCGGCCTCTCGGGACTCGCGGTGGAGCGCAGCAGGGCTGCTGCTGATCGTGGCACTGGGCGCGAGCTGGATACCGGCACGCCGCGCAGCCCACGTACATCCGATGGACGCGGTTCGACGTGAGTGACGAGCGCGCTGCGAACGCCATCGCCGCGGAAGTCGCCCGCGGCTACTGACTTGCTGGCGCGGCAAGAAAGCGCTCTATTTCTCGAATCACTTCCCGTGGCTTGTGTGCGAAGACGTAGTGCGAGGCGTGCCGGATCTCCACGATTCGCGCTGAAGGATTGGCGCGGCGGAAATCATTGATCTCATCGCCGCGACGTTGCTCCGTCGCCTCTACAAGCGGCAGCAGCCGCTGACGGGTCTCGCGATCGAAGGCGCGCAGCCGATCGCGATCCGTGTCCATTGCGAAGATGAGCAGCGCGGGCCGCGCGATGCTCGTCTCGAAGTACGCGCCAGATTCCATGTCGCGCGTGACCTGCTCACTCCGGCGGGCCGGTTCGGGACGGAGGAAATGCAGACGTCCAGTCGCGTCGACAGTCACTTTTTCCTGCAGGTCCCGCTCCATGGCTGGCGTCCAAACGCCCAACTCCCATACGCGGCTGGTCTTCCGCCACGCCGTCAGGGACGCCATCATGTTCGTTCCGACCACTCGGCCGATCGCCGTGCTCATCAGATCGTCGAGGCCAGGTGCGACGAAGCGGAACACGGGATCGAAGTAGATGAGTCGATCAACGCGCGTCGGATATCGTTTGGCGAACTGCGTCAGCGTGCCGCTGCCAGACGAGTGACCGGCCAGTGAGAACCGCTCCGCCCCCAGTGTGTCGGCGAAGGCGCGGATCTCCTCGACCTGCGATGACAGATCGTACCCTTCGGCGGGACGGTCCGACTGACCGCAGCCGCGCGGCGTGAGCCCGACCACGTGGTGAGTGGACGTCAAGGCCGGCGCGATGTCGCCGAACACGAATGCGGTGTCGCACCCGCCCGGGACGAGAAGCAGCCATGGGCCACCGCCGCCCCAATCGACGTAGTGGAGCCGCACACCGTCGACGCCTGCGAACCGACTGACGGCCGTCGCTCTCGGTTTTCCGCCGGCGGCCAAGGCGATAGTTGCCGAGAGGCAGGTGACGAGCGCAGTCAGTGTGAGGCGCTGAGCCATGTCTCGAATTCCGCGAATATCGTCGGCAGCGTGGCTGGCGCGATTTCGCTCAGGAGTGCGTTGTCGAACGATCTCGCGGCATCGCCGGTGTAGGGTTCCATGTGCGAAGGCTTGACGAGCGAACCGGTCTGCGACCGGAGCAGCCCATCTCAGATCGACAGGCCGGGATCGCCCTCAACGACTTGCTGGCGCAGCCGAGGCCGCTCGCCCGGTTTCCAGCGTGCTGCCGTGTGGACGACCCGGTAGCGAAGAGGACCGCCATCGGGACGATCGCTGCGCGTGATCGGGCGAGGGATGCAGACGAACTCGGTCCGCATTTCATCGCTGGTGAGCCGCACCGTTGCATAGCCGTGACCGCCCGCGTCCACGAATTCAACGTGCGGGGCAAGTGTCGGATTGGACACGGCGTGCGCGCGCTTCAGGTCGAAACTCCTGGCGTATTCGAGTCACGACCGGACGCCGTGCTTGAGGAGCATGTTGTAGGTCCATTCGGGCTTACCGGCTGGTCGATCGGCCAGGAACAGCGAACGGAGCGGATGATCCTTGCGAAGATTGTGCTCGAACGCCTCCATCGCCCCAGGGCTGGCCATCGAGGCGCCGACGAAACTGATCCCGACCGGCTCGAACGTCGCGGGTGGCAAGAGGGCGGCGGCATAGCCGGCCCAGAAGGCGTGACGATCGCCAGAGACGATCGCGAATCCGGTGATCTTCGAATCGCGGACGAGATCATAGATTTCGCCACGCTCGTGGTAGACGCTGCCAAAATCGCCGCTGCCGAACTCCGCGAAGGTGTCGGCCGGCCACTTCTGCGGCATCATTCCATCGGGAAGGTTGTGCGGGTCGGCCCGCATATCGACGGCACCGAGCGAAGCGCCCCAGATCTTCCACGTTGCCGTGGACCGACGGAGCTGGTCCATGAACCATTGCTTCTGACGGGTCCCCAGGATCGTACGGGGCGGTGAATCCTTTCTCGGATTCGGGATGCGTTTGTCGCCGAACGTGAGTTCGGCGGGCGGGTGGCCGCCGTTGAACGTGCGGCCGGCATCGAGCGCGATCATTGCCGGTTCCGAGAACATCCCGTTGAACGCCGGATCGTAAATCTTGACCACGCCTTCCGCATCGGTCGGGTCGTCGCCGCAGAAACTGTGCTGGTCGGTGAGTATGAGATCGAGGTGCCGGCCGTAGCGCAACGACCGATAAGCGATCAGGCTGTTGATCGCCGTCAGGTTGTTGGGTTCGATCCCGAGGTAACTCTCATCCCACTGTTCTATCGGGACATTTTTCACCGCCACCGCGCCGAACGTGTCGAGCGATCCGCTCGGCGCCTTCACGCGCGCGGGGATGTACTCGAACCAGGCTTGGTTGGCGGCGACCTTGACCGTCTGGCCCGGTTGCGGAGGGCCTCCTGCCTGGACGATGCTCTGCCGGCCCTGCCAGGAGAATTCGTGATTGTCCCAGATGGCGACGAACGGCCATCGCGCTCGCGCGTCTTGCAGGTCGGGATCGGCAAGATAGCCTTTGTAGACGACGCGATAGCCGTCGACCGTGAGCGGGTAATGGAATTTGCCGACTCCGCTGAGACCGCCATCGGGAATCCGGCCGACGTCGTAGATAGTGCGGTCGTACCGCGTCGATAGTTCGTCGGGATATTCGACGATCTCATAGATGAAATCACCGAGATGGAGAACGAAACCGAGTTGATCGACGAGCGCCGCGCGCTCGTCCTCGAAGATCATCCGGCGATAGCCATTGAGCTTGCCTTCATTGATGTCCTGGCAACTGACGAAGGCGAAATTGACCGGCCGTGGATCGTTTGGCAGCGGCGCGGTGATCGTACGGCCGACGCGGCTACCGTTTCCCTCTGCATCGGTGAAGCGGTACCAGTAGACCCGTGCAGGCTTGAGATGACCGACCAGCACCCGCGTCGTCCAATCCGATTCCGCTGAGACCGGCGCGGACGCCTGTGCGACGACCTGCCGGAACGCATCATCCTCGGCAACCTCCAGCGTGAGCACACGTCGGCCACCCGACTCGAACGGCCGCCGAGTCCAGAGGATCACGCTGCTCGGATCGGGATCGCCCGACGCGACGCCCTCGGGATACAGGTCGCGCCGCTCATGCCAGCCGGTGGTTGATGCCCGAGCCAAGCCGCCCCACGCCAACGAGGCGCCCATCGCTGCGGCCAATTGAACGAACTCGCGTCGACTGAGCATCATGGTCTATCCCGTTCACAATCTGTCCTCATGCGGAGCAACGCGATCCGGCATGATCTTCGAGATGAATTAGTCGACAATCGCCGGGAGCTCTTTCTGGCGCTCGCCTGGCAGCGGGCCGGGGGTTAGCTATCTGTTAGGCTCGCCCGGAGCCGTCAGGAGTCCTTCGCGTTCCAGCGCACGACGCAGCTCGTAGAACGTCTGTTCGATGTTGTCACCCTCGAATGCGATGTACTGAAGACCCGCGACGTTCGAGAACTCCTCGATCCCCTTCTGATTCAGGAGGACGACCCGCGGAAACGCGAGCCTTCCCTGAAACAATCCGATCTCATGGACCACGTTCTGTCGTGCGCGTTTGGAGCCGGCCGCGGTCTCGTCTTCGGCAGTTGCCACCATGACTGCAAATGTGGACTGCTGCAGCATGGATTCGAGCACCTGGACGATACTCTCTCCAACCCGAGACTCCGACTCGAACGCGATGGTCCGGAGTGTGAGCTCGGTCTGGAGGAACGTTTGCACGCGCGCCCACAATTTGCTCCGGCCGTGGCCAATGAAAACGCAAGGGCGCTTCGGCAGGTCAACGCGCAACTCTGGAAAGTACTCGTGAATAGGGCTCGAGATTCCGCCCTCCGACAGGGCGTCCTTCAACAGCGTCCGCAAGCGATCCGCGGCATGCCCGGTCACGGTGCCGTCCTCGTTGATTTCGTACCGCTGCATGTAGAGATTATTCAGATTGAACGGCAGCGGGAACGCCGTCTCGTTGCCGATGAGGATCGTGCTGCCACTCTGCACCGTGTGGCGGATGCCAAGGTCGTAGATCACATTCGGATTCCGAGTGCTGAGATCAGCGATCATTGCGTCGCTGTCGAGAATGGCCTTCAAGATGCGCTTGTGGATAACACCGCTCTTCGGTCCGTCGTCGCCACGTGTGCAGTCGTAACCGGCGCTCTGGACCGCGGGCTTGATCACGTCGAAGTAGATGCGGTCGAAATCGATACTGATCG
>Ga0081539_10000354_pt1 | contig 100885 bp, 90 predicted proteins | sample TabmetS4T2R2_FD_71023 | JGI IMG/M metagenome (GOLD analysis project Ga0081539, IMG submission 71023) | Tabebuia heterophylla rhizosphere microbial communities from the University of Puerto Rico - S4T2R2 | ecosystem: Host-associated > Plants > Roots > Rhizosphere ... | reverse complement strand
CTGCTGGCCATCCGCTGACCAGTGTGGATACCGCTGTCCGGCGGGCACGAGCTCCGCAAGAGGGCGCGATCCGCCGCCGAACAGCTGCTTCACGAAGATGCGCGTGTGACCCGGCTCGCCCATGGCATAGGCGACGAATCGTCCGTCCGGCGAGATCGCCCCATCCAGCTCGAGGCCCGGCGCGTTCGTCACCTGTAGGTTCGATGCCACGAGGTACGACCGCGTGGGGCGCATCGCCCAGAGCGCCACCGATGCGAGAGCAGCCACGCCGAGTACACCGGCGGCGAGCCTGCGTCGAGCTCCGCGTCGCCGCGCCGCAGACATCGGTGTCGTGGGGGCGCTGCCACTGATGGGCGTTGCCAGCGCCTCGAGCTCTGCGAGCAGCTCGTCCGCCGTCTGATAGCGGTCAGCCGGGAGCTTCTCGAGGCACCGCATCACGATCTGTGCGAGTGGAGCCGGGATGCTTGGACGTCGCTCGGCCACCGGAGCGGGGTTCATCGAGATGTGTGCGTGCATCATCTGCTGCGGTGACATCCCAGCGAAGGGCGGCCCGCCGGTCAGCAGCTCATAGGCGAGCGCCCCCACCGCATAGATGTCCGCGCGATGATCGACGTTCGGATCGGCAGCGGCCTGCTCGGGCGACATGTACGCCGGCGTCCCGAGGGCGATGCCGAAGGACGTCAGCGTGCCGCTGCTCGTCGCATGCGAGAGCGCCTTGGACACGCCGAAGTCGGTGACGACCGCGTGATGCCCGGACAGCAGCACGTTGTCCGGCTTGATGTCGCGATGGACCACACCCTGGGCATGCGCGTACGCGAGCGCATCCACGACGTCGCGCAGGAGACGCGTGGCTTCCGCGATCGGCAGCTCGTGGTCGCGCGAAAGGCGGGCGCGCGCCGATTCGCCGCTGATGAACGGCATCATATAGAAGAGCAGCCCACCCTTCGCGCCGGCACTCAGCAGCGGCACGATGTGCGGATGCTGAAGCCTGGCCGCGAGCTGGATCTCGCGCTTGAAGCGCTCGCCGCTGATCCCGGCGGACACCTCGGGTGGAAGGACCTTCACCACGACCTTGCGGTCCAGCTCCACCTCGGTAACGAGAAAGACGCGCGACATCCCGCCGCCGCCGAGCTCTCGCTCGACGCGATACCCCGCACCCAACGATTCACCAAGGCGATCAGCCAGATCCGACAGCGCAGACTCCGTCACCGGGAAGCGGCGCGAATGTACGACGCCGCGCGTTCACGCCGCCAGCGCGCGGCGCGCACGTATCTTTTGGCGGTGCCATCTCTGAACCCGTTCTCGGTCCTCGCCAGGCACCGGAACTTCCGCCTCTTCTGGCTTGGCCAGACGCTCTCGCTGGTTGGAACGTGGATGCAGAGCATGGCGCAGGGATGGCTGGCGCTCGAGCTGAGCAACAACGCCTTTCTCGTGGGGCTTGTGGTCTCCGCCGGCTCACTGCCTGTGGTCCTGTTCTCGATGCACGCCGGTGTCCTCGTCGACCGATACGAGCGCGTGCGGCTCGTGAGGATCTGCCAGACGCTGCTCCTCGTCGAGGCGGCGCTGCTCTTCTGGTTCACCTGGAGCAAGCACATCTCCATCGCGTCGCTGCTGGTGCTCGCGACGTTCCAGGGTGTGGTGAGCTCGGTCGAGATCCCGGCGCGTCAGTCGATGATCATCGAGCTCGTGGGACGCGAAGATCTGCCGCAGGCGATCGCGCTGCAGTCGAGCGGCTTCAACCTCGCGCGCATCGTCGGGCCGGCGCTGGCCGCGCTCGTGATCGCGAAGCTCGGCATCGCGTGGGCGTTCGGCTTCAATGCGCTGAGCTATGTCGCGGTGCTCATCGGCTTGTTCATGGTGCGGCTCGCGCCCTGGCAGCCGCGCGCGCAGCTGATCCGTCCGATCGAGGCGATTCGCGATGGCATCGCGTACATGCGGAGCACACCCGTGGTCTCCGCGCTCATGAAGCTCGTGACCGTCTACTCGATCCTCGGCGTGCCGTACCTCACGCTCATGCCCGTCTTCGCGCGCGACCGCCTCGGGCTCGACGCGAGCGGGTACGGACTGCTGCTGGCCTGCGTCGGCGTCGGAGGTCTCTTCGGAGCGCTGGCGCTCGCGGCGCGCGCCGGCCCTCAGCCCGGCAGTCGTACGCTGCAGGTGTCGACGTATGCGTATCCCCTCGTGCTCATCGCGCTGTCGGCGACGACACGCCCGCGACCGGCGTACGTGCTCCTGTTCCTGGCGGGCATCTCGATGATCGCGAACGGCGCGCTCGCGAACGCGATGCTGCAGCACAGCGTTCCCGACGCGCTCCGCGGCCGGCTGATGGCGGCGTATTCGTTCGTGGTCGTCGGGCTCGCTCAGACCGTCGGCGCGTTCCTCGCCGGCGTCGTCGCGCGCGCCTTCGGCGTCCAATGGGCCATTGCGATCGGCGCCGTAATCATGCTTGGCTACGCGACTTACGCCTTCAGGCAGCCGGGACTGCGCCGCGTCCCGGTCGGAACTCCCGCGGCATCGCCCACGTAGTCTGAGGAAGCGATGTACGCGACATGTCTGTTCTGCCACAGTGACCTCGGCAGCAACGAGGTCATCGAGCGCATTCCCGTAGGGCGCCGGCTCGCATTCGACGCAGCGAAGGGCAGGCTCTGGGTCGTCTGTCGCAAATGCGAGCGATGGAACCTGACGCCCCTCGACGAGCGCTGGGAGGCGATCGAGGAGTGCGAGCGCCTGTTCTCGGAGACGCGACTGCGCGCGTCCACCGACAACATCGGGCTCGCGAAGCTGCGCGAAGGCCTCGAGCTCGTGCGCATCGGACAGGCGCTGCGGCCGGAGATGGCGGCGTGGCGCTATGGGGACCAGTTCGGGCGCCGCCGGCGCAAGCACATTCTCGTCACCGGCGCCGCCGTCGCCGCGGTCGGCGGCATCGTCGTTCTCGGCCCGGTCACGGGGATCATCGGCATCGGCGGCTGGGGTACGTGGCAGATCGTGAGCAATCTCCACAATGCCTATCAGAACGGCCGCGTGCGCGCGCGCGTGCGGCTGCCGGACAGCGACACCGTGATCCGCATCCGGAAGAAGCATCTCGAGAAGGTCTCCGTCGTCCGGGCGGATGACGATTGGGCGCTGTCGATGCCGATTCCCCGCAAGCAGCAGACACACACGACGGGACGCACGGCGCTGTACACGGGGACGAAAGCGCTGCAGGCTGCCGCCAGGCTGCTGCCGGCGATCAATGAAGCCGGTGCGCGGCGCGAGGAAGTGCGGGACGCGGTGACGCTCGTATCGAGCGTCGGCGAGCCGGGACAGCTGTTCCGCCGCTACACGCCCGGCAACTATTCCCCCACGCTGCCGGCGCGCGTCTCACGCAGGAAGTCGGGGTCGTACGATCGCGGCCACGCTATCTCGCACATGCCGAAGGAAGTGCGCCTCGCGCTCGAGATGGCGTCGCACGAGGAGCAGGAACGTCGCGCCCTCGAGGGCGAGCTGGCGCTGCTCGAGGCGGCGTGGCGGGAGGCGGAGGAGGTGGCGAAGATCTCGGACGACATGTTCGTCTCCGAGACGACGCTGTCGCGCCTCGAGGCGCTCAGGAACTCAGGCTGACCGAGCGGTATCTTGAGATGCGATGTACGCCACGTGCCTCTTCTGCCACGCTGATCTCGGCGGCAATGAGGTCATCGAGCCTTTTCCCGTAGGGCGCCGCCTCGCCTTCGACGCCTCGAAAGGCCGTCTGTGGGTCGTGTGCCGCAAGTGCGAGCGCTGGAACCTCTCGCCGCTGGACGAGCGCTGGGAAGCGATCGAGGAGTGTGAACGCCTCTTTTCCGAGACGCGTCTCCGCGCTTCGACCGACAACATCGGCCTCGCGAGGGTGCGAGAAGGGTTGGAGCTCGTGCGCATCGGGAACGCCCTGCGCCCCGAGCTGGCGGCGTGGCGCTACGGCGATCAATTCGGGCGCAGGCGGCGCCGGCACGTGGTGTACACGACCGCCGGCATCGCTGCTCTCGGCGGCATCGCCGTCCTCGGCCCGATGAGCGGCATCGTCGGGCTCGGGGGTTGGGGCGGCTGGCAGGTGGCCATGCACGCCCACCACCTGTACCAAGGCCTGCGCCTGCGCGTCCGACTCAGAGCGCCGGAGGGCGACGCAGTCATCCCGATTCGCCAAAGACAGCTGTCTTGGGTGAGCGTCGTGCGTCATGGGGACGGCTGGGGTCTGCGCGTGCCGGTGTCGCCCTCCTGGGCGGAAGCCCACAAGAGCAAATCGACCGAGGACGAATACGTCTTCACGCGTCGCCGGCTGCTGCGTTCGATAGCGCCGCGAGCCAGCGTGCTGTACACGGGGAACGCAGCGCTCCAGGCGGCGTCCAGGCTGCTGCCCGCCATCAACCAGACGGGCGCGGCCGCGAACCACGTACAGCGCGCGGTGGAGCTCGTCGGGGACGCGGGCGACGCGATGCGCCTGTTCGGCCGATATGCCGCTCGCGTGGAGGGGCTGGAGCTACGCGGCATCGACGCGGATCAGGCCAACGGCCATGTCGTCAGCCAGTTGCCGCAGGACGTCAGGCTTGCGCTCGAGATGGCGACGCACGAGGAGCAGGAACGTCGCGCCCTCGAGGGCGAGCTCGCGTTGCTCGAGGCGGCGTGGCGCGAGGCGGAGGAGGTGGCGAAGATCTCGGACGAGATGTTCGACGACGAGACGACGCTGGCGCGCCTCGACGCGCTCAGGAACTCAGACTGAACCGCTCGCGCGCCGCGGCCACGACGATGTCCGCCGCGGTCTCGATGCCCAGACGTCCCGTGTCCACGCACAGGTGGTAATTGTCGAACGACCGCCAGTCGCGTCCCCAGTTGCGCTTCACGTACTGCTCGCGCCGGCGGTTCATCTTCTCGACTTCCTGCGCCGCGGTCGCCGGATTCAGGCCCCGGTGCGCGATGGCGTACTTCACGAGATTCTGCATCGACGCGTAGCAGAACACGTGCAGCGCGTCGTGGCGCTCCGCGATCACGCACTGCGCGCCGCGTCCCACGAGCACCGCGTTTCCCTGGTGTGTCGCTTCCTCGATGACGCGATTGGTGACGTCGACCACCCGTTGCTCCGCGGTCTCGGTCATCGACGCGTCGGCGATCGGCACGACGAACTCCGGCGTCGACATGCGCATGGACGTGGCGATCCGCTCCGACAGCGTGGGCACGCGTTCGTCCATCGACGACACTTCCGCGCGCGAGATTCCCAGCCGTTCCGCCACCTGATCCACCATCGCGTTGTCGAGCAGGGACCAGCCGAGCTGGTCGGCCACGCGCGCCGCAACGTCCGATCCGCCGGAGCCGAACATGCGCGAGATGGTGATGATCACGGCGTCACGCTGTTCGCGACCGGCGCGCTTCCTGATTTGGACGCGCGATCCGGCGCGTCCCGAGCTTCGGAATCATTGAGGCTCAGAACCCTGACCTGTTCCACGACGGCGAATCCGAAGGCATCCCACGCCGCCGCCGCGGCGTCGCGCGATCCCACGTTGTGCAGCCGCATCTGCGTGAGGCCGCGCTCGCGGCACCACTCGCGGGCACGCTGAAAGAGCGCGCGCAACACGCCGCGGCGCCGGTGGTCGGGCTTCACGAAGACCGATGACACGTAGCAGTAGCGTTCCGGAACGAGCAGCGGGGACGCGGCGGACTCCACGCACCGGATCATCCCGATGACGCGGCGATCCTGTTCCGCGAGGAACATCACCTCGTGCTCGGAGCTGAGTTGCGCCGCGAAGATCGGGCGCGCGCGCGTCTCTGCGTCCGGGCGCAGCCGTCCATAGATCGGGTGATCGCGGTACTCGCGCAGGAGCGCGATGCGAAGCGCGACGACGGTGTCGAGGTCGGCGGCGGTCGCGCGACGAACGATCACGCGACGATCGCTCACCCCACGCCGCCCCCGAACAGGTCGTTCGGACGCCGCCGCGGCTCCGGCGTCGCACGGCCGTATTCGCCGGCCTCGCTGCGGGAGATCCGTTTCCGCGCGACGAGCGCCTCGAGCACGAGCTCGCACGCGGAGACCGCCTGCCCGAAATCCTCCTCGGCGGCGAGCCCGGTATCGTGGACGACGCGCAGCAGCCCCGGCACGACGTCGAAGCCCTTGTAGACGTACTGCGACCGGGCGTCGTCGTCCACGAGGAGCGCGCCGCCCTCGTCGAACCACATGATGACGTCGTCGACATTCACGCCGCCCGCGCGTTCCTGGAAGGTGCCGTCCGCCGCGCGCCGGATCAGCTCCTTCGCGATCGCCGCGCCGCCCACCAGCTCGCCCTCGTACTCCAGCTCGATCTTCCCCGTGATCGCGGGGAGCGCCGCGTAGATGTCAGAGACGCGCGGCACGATTTCCTCGTCGCCCGCCGTCACCGTCCGGCGCTCGGCGTTCGAGATCACGTTCTCCATGACGGTGATCGGCAGACGCTGCGAGACGCCCGACCGCCGATCGATGCGGCGGTCCGTTCGCGCCTCGAACGCGATGCGCTCCACGAGCTCCGAGATGAAATCCGGAACGCGCACGGGACGGTGGCCGCGATTGGACCATGCTTCCTGTCTCGTGATCTCCATGCCGAGGGCGACGCTCTGCGGGTAGTGCGTCTGGATCTCGCTGCCGATGCGGTCCTTGAGCGGCGTGATGATCTTGCCGCGCGCCGTGTAGTCCTCGGGGTTCGCCGTGAAGACGAGCTGCACGTCGAGGGGAAGGCGCACGGGATAGCCCTTGATCTGGACGTCGCCCTCCTGCATGACGTTGAAGAGGCCGACCTGCACCTTGCCGGCGAGGTCGGGGAGCTCGTTGAGCGCGAAGATGCCGCGATTCGCGCGCGGCAGCATCCCGTAGTGGATCGTGAGCTCGTCCGACAGCAAATGACCGCCGCGCGCGGCCTTGATCGGATCGAGGTCGCCGATCATGTCGGCGATGGTGACGTCGGGCGTCGCGAGCTTCTCGACGTAGCGCTGGTCGCGGTGCACCCACGCGATGGGTGTGTCGTCGCCCGCCTCATCGAGCAGCGTGCGCGCGAACTTCGAGATCGGCGCGAACGGGCTGTCGTTGACTTCGCTGCCGGCGACGATGGGCATGACGTCGTCGAGGAGGGAGACGAGCGAGCGGAGGATGCGCGACTTCGCCTGACCGCGCAGACCGAGCAGGATGAAGTTGTGTCGGGAAAGGATGGCGTTGACGATCTGCGGCATGACGGACTCCTCGTAGCCGATCACGCCGGGGAAGAGCGGACCGCCGGCGCAGAGGCGGGCGAGGAGGTTTTGGCGCATCTCGTCTTTCACGGAGCGGCGAGCGCGATCTGGAACGCCGTGAGGGGATTGCTTGAGTGCGCCGAGAGTCTGGGGTAACTGCTTCATATCCGTATCCTACCCGGAACTGCGGGAACAGGGAACGGGGAACAGGGAGAACAAAGACTGCGGGAATGGGGAACAGGGAACGGGGAACAGGGACAACAAAAACTGCGGGAACCGGCAACAGGGAACGGGGAATAGAGAACGGGAACGGTCTGCGCCGGAATGGTTGTATCTGTCCTCGTTTATTGGGCCAGATTGGGTTCGTGGCACCGCGACCCATTCGAGACTATCGCGATCTCATCGTTTGGCAGCAGGCCATCGAGCTCGCCCAGGCGTGCGATAAAGTGGCGGATGCGTTGCCGCGGAAAGCGTGGAGAACAGCGCAACAGCTACGCGACGCCGCCGAGTCTGTTCACCTCAACATCGCGGAGGGAAATGGTCGGCCGACTATCACAGACTATCTGAGGTTCCTTGCTACGGCTGACGCATCGCTCAACGAGGTGCAGAGCAATCTCTACGCGGTCTCGCGGCGCTTTCCGCGGGTGGATGACACAGCCCTCGCCCTGAGGCTGACAGTGCGCGTTTCGAAGCCGCTGGCGGGACTGATCAGAAGTCTGAGAAGAAAGCGAGAGGAGGAGTGACTCCGTGGTGTTCTCCGTTCAGGTTTTCTGTTCCCCGTTCCCGGTTCCCTGTTCCCGCAGTCTTAGCGGTCCCTGTTCCCTGTTCCCTGTTCCCGCCGTCTCAGTTGTCCCCGATCCTGCGTCAGTCAGCGAGCGACACCTCGACCTGATTGTCGTAGAACACCGGCCCATGTCCCATGTCCGTCTCGCGTTGCGAGGTGGTCTGGTTCGCGTTCGCGCCATCCGCCGTCAGCTTTCCCCACCATATCGACGGCGCCCACACGACCCCTTCCTTGATGTTGTCCTCGACGCGCGCGACGGCGGTGAAGGCGCCGCGGTCGTTGTGAATCGCCACGCGCGCGCCGACGGCGATCCCGCGACGCTCCGCGTCGGCGGGATGCAGGATGCACTCGGGCTCGCGCGCGCCGCGGCGCAGGGAGTCGACGTTCACGAACGTCGTATTGAGAAACTGGTGCGCCGGAGACGAGATCAGCGTGAGTGGGAAGCGCTTCACGAGCGGCGCGTCCCGCTCCGGTGATTCATACGGCGGGATGTACGTCGGAACGGGATCGAGTCCGATCTCCTCCAGGCGTTTCGAGTAGAACTCGCACTTCCCGCTCGGTGTGAGGAACTCGCCGTTCGCGAAGGGCAGGTAGGGCGACGGCACGTTGAGCCGCATCCACCCTCGCTCCATCAGCGCGTCGAGCGTGACGCCGCGGAACTTTTCGTGATTCGCGGGAATCGCCTGGGCGATCAGCGTCAGGTCGTCGTCGCGCAACGACGGCTCCTCCAGTCCCATGCGCTGCGCGAGGAGGCGGAAGATCTCGCTGTTCGGCTTCGCTTCGCCCATCGGCGCGATCGACGGCCGGTTGAGCGTGAGATAGTGGTGTCCGTAGGACAGATGCAGATCCCAGTGCTCGAGCTGCGTCGTCGCGGGGAGCAGGATGTCCGCCCAGTCCGCGGTATCCGTCTGGAAGTGCTCGAGGACAACCGTGAAGAGATCTTCACGCGCCAGGCCGCGGAGCACGGTGTTCCTGTCGGGCGCGACCGCCGCCGGGTTGGAGTTGTATACCACCATCGCCTTCACGGGTGGGCCGCCGACGCCGGCGTCCGAGGTCGTCAGCGCCTCGCCGAGCCGGATCATGTTGATCGTGCGCACGGGCGGCGAGAGGTCCGGCCGCTCGAGCGTGTGTTTGTCGAAAGCGAAGTTGGCGCTGGTGGACAGCTGCACGCCACCGCCGGGTCGTCTCCAGTGGCCCATCACCGCGGGGAGGCACGCAATGACCCGCACCGCCATTCCCCCACCCGCATGTCGCTGGAGGCCGTAGTTGACGCGGATGAACGCCGCGCGCGAACGGCCGTATCGCTCCCCGAGCGACACGACGGCGTCGGCGGTGAGGCCGGTGATCTTCGCGACGCGCGCGGGATCGTACTCCTTCACGCGCGCGCGCAGCTCGCGTTCACCGAGCGTGTGACGCGCGAGAAAATCCCTGTCCTCGAGGCCGCGCTCGAAGATCACGTGCATCATCCCCAGCGCCAGCGCCGCGTCCGTGCCCGGACGGATCGCGATCCACTCGTCGCACTGGGCCGCGGTACGCGTGCGAATCGGATCGATGCAGACGATCCGCGCACCGTTCTCTCTCGCGCGGAGCACGAAGGGCCAGAGGTGCGGGTTGGACGTCAACGTGTTCGTCCCCCACAGGAGAACGAGATCGCTCTGGGGAATTCCTTCCGCATCCGCGCCGATGCTCGCGCCCACCGTCATGCGCATGCCGACGGTGCCGGGAGTCGAGCAGATCGTGCGGTCCAGCTTCGACGCTCCGATCGTGTGGAAGAAGCGCCGGTCGATCGAGTTCGCCTGCACGACGCCCATCGTCCCCGCGTACGAGTACGGCAGGATCGCCTGCGGGCCGTCAGACGAACGCCGGATGTCGTTCAGCCGCGTCGCGATCTCGTCCAGCGCTTCGTCCCACCCGATCCGCTCGAACTCGCCCGCGCCCTTGCGGCCGACGCGCCGCATCGGGTGCAACAGGCGGTCACGATGATAAGTGCGCTCGACGTATCGGTTGACCTTCGCGCACAGAAACCCGTTGGTGAACGGATGATCCGGGTCGCCCGCCACCCGAATCGCGCGGCCATCGTTCACCGTGACGAGCATCGCGCACGTGTCCGGACAATCGTGCGGGCAAGCGCCTTTGACTACGGTCTCTGCCATGAAGTCATTCTATGATCAAACAACCGTTTTGCTCTACGGGGCTGAAGCCGTTATCAGACTGTAATTTGCGCGCATGGACTCGCTTGACACGCATACCGGCGCAGGTAAGTTACACGCCGCAAAATCCGAGACTGGCATCCGAGAACCCGAACGTGCAATCCGAGCACGGTGCGATGGTTCCCAACTCTCAAAGGAGAACTGCATGAAGCGCATTGCTCTGGTTGCAGCACTCGCCTTCGCCGCCGCGTGCGCGAAGAGCGACAAGACGGAAACCGCCGACACGACGACGCCCGCGATGGCTCCAGCGCCCGCGCCTTCGGCAATGGATACGTCGATGAAGATGGACACGACGCACAAGATGGATACGACCAAGATGGACACGACGAAGTCGAAAACGACGAAGACGAAGACGAAGACAAAGGGCACGAAGACCAAGAACTAGCCCGGGAGATCAGCGGTCTCGGACTGGGCGCGACACCTCGTCGCGCCCTTTTTCTTTCCACCACCGGAACGCTTCGGGCACGCCCGTCTCCGGACGCACCGTCGGCGTCCATCCGAGCTCGCGGCGCGCGCGCTCCGACGAAAACGGGTTGTCCTCAGAGATGAAGTCGATCGCCGAGCTGGCGATACCCGCGAGTCGGCCCCCACTCAGCACGCGCAGCGCCCATCTCGAACCGCGCAGCGCGCCGCGCGCGACCCAGAGCGGCATCGGCAGCCAGCGCACGTGCGTGCCGAGACCCTGCGCGCCGAGCTCGAAGAACCGGCGCACCGTCACGTCGAAGTCGTTCGCGAGATTGAAGGCTCTGCCGACTGCGGCGTCCGTCGTCGCCGCGAGCACGGCGCCCTGCGCCACGTTCGCCGCGTGCACGACCGCCATCGTCGTTCGTCCGCCGCGCAGCCGCGGAACGGCGAAACGCTGCAGGAGCACCGCCATGCGCGGCACGAACTGTCGGTCGCGCGGTCCGTAGACGACCGCAGGACGAACCGCGGTCGCCCAGATGCGTCCCTGGGCGTGCGCCTGCATCACCAGCTCTTCGGACTCGCGCTTGGAGCGCGCGTAATGCGCGCGCTCCGACAGCGGCTGCAACACCGTGCGTTCGTCGGTGCGTTCCCCGCGCTTCGCGGCGTCGTAGCGCGCGGCTGGTCCGTACACCGCCACGCTACTCACCTGCAGCAGACGCGCATTGGCGTGTGCTGCGGCGGCGATCGCGTTGCGTGTCCCTTCGACGTTCGTGACGCGGTACGCCTCCCACCCACCGCGTACCGTGATGTTCGCGGCCGCGTGAAAGATCGTGTGACATCCCGCCGCGGCGCGCGCGAACGACGCCGCGTCGAGAACGTCGCCCTGCACGAGATCGACCTCGCGCGCGAGACTTGAGCGCGCGGCGTGCGGCGTTCGCGTCAGCGCGCGGACGCTCCATCCCTGCGACAGGAGCAGCTCGACGATGTGTGATCCGACGAGTCCAGTCGCACCGGTCACGAGCGCGACGGACTGCGTCCGCGACGCTCCGGTCGCCTCCGTCACTCCTACTGCGTCGGGAAGGGCAGCGCCGTCACCTCGATGGCCGCCTCCCCGGCGGGCGCGTCACCGGCGGGATCTGCGCTCCAGCGCGCCGTGAGCGGCGCGCCGATCTCGACCTCGCGTCTGATCATCGCCAGCGCGATTCCGCCGAGCCTCGGCGACTGCACGCTGCTGCGCACGTCTCCGACGGCCTTGTTCGTCGTGTCGAACAGCGCCGCGCGCGTGGGCGGAGGGGTCTTCGCGTCTCCGGCTGCTCGGATGCCGCGCAGCGCACGATTCACGTGGCCGCGGAAATGCACGCGCGCCACCACCTCCTGCCCCGTGTAGCAGCCCTTCGTGTACGAGATCGCGCCGAGCTCCTCGAGGTTTGCCTCCTGCGCAATCGTCGCGTCGTCCATGTCGACGCCCCAGTCCGGACGGCCGGCCTCCACCCGCGCGATCTCCCACGCCGCCAATCCCGCGGGCGTCGCATGTGCGCCGATGGCTGCATCCCACAGCGTCTGGAACTGCGCCGCCGGGACGAACAGGTCGTAGCCGTCCATCTCGAGATCAGGCGACCGCATCACGGTCAACGTCGCGCCGTCGCGCGCGATCGTCGCATGCGCGTACGGGTTGAGAATGCCCAGCGCGCTGTGTCCGATGCCCGTCATTTCCTCGACGACGTAGCGCGCCTGCGTACCGTACACGCCGAGCGCGAGCAGCGTCGACGATTCGTCCGAGTACGCCGCCAGGCGCGGATTGACGTATTTGCGAACGATCCCCGCCCAGCCATCGCGCGCGCGGGCAGACGCGTCGGTGAGAAAGCCGTTTTCGAGCGCAAGCACGCGCAGATCCGCGACGATCTTTCCCTTTGCGGTGAGCGCCGCGGCGTATTGACCCTGTCCCGGCGCGAGCCCGGCCACGTCGTTCGTCACGAGTCCGTTGAGCGCGTCGGCCGCCTTCGCTCCCGTGAAGCGCATGCGCCCGCGATGGCTGCGGTTCACGACGATCGCTCGCCGGCGCAGCGCCTCATACTCCGCGGTGACGCTGGAGTACGCGAGCACGACGGATTGTCCGGCCAGATCGACGATGGTCTCAGTCGACATGTCGCAAGATAAGCATACACGTAAGAACAAAGACTGCGGGAACCGGGAACGGGGAGCAGGGAACAGGGACAACTACGACGGCGGGAACGGGGAACAGAGATAACGGAGACGGCGGGAAGAGAAACACGACGGGAACGGGGAACCGGACACGGGAACGGGGTCCCAACCACGCCACCGTTCCCGTTCTCTGTTCCCTGTTCCCGGTTTGTCTCTCTTTTCCCGCCGTCTCGGTTATCCCTGTTCCCTCTTCCCTGTTCCCGGTTCCCGCAGTCGTAGTTGTCCCTGTTCCCCGTTCCCCGTTCCCGCAGTCGTAGTTGTCCCTGCGAACCGCACCGCATACGACGCATCCAATAGATCGACCGGATGAATCACGCGCGCTTCCGATCCGGCGACGGACAAGCCCGCGCCGATCTGCATGAGGCAGCCGGGATTTCCGGTCGTCACGTAGGCCGCGGCGGTCTGCTCGATGTTGTCGAGCTTCGGCGCGAGCACGGCAGCCGACGTGTCCGGCTCGAGCAGGTTGTAGATCCCCGCAGCGCCGCAGCAGTACTCGGCGCCCTCGAGGGGAACGAACTTCGCGCCCGGGATCGCGGCGAGCACCTTCAGCGGCGCGGCGCTGATTCGCTGCGCGTGCAGCAGGTGACAGGGCGCGTCGTACGTGATCGTTGCGTCGAGTGGAGCACCTTCGGCGGGTCCGGCGTCCGCGAGCAATTCGCTCACGTCGCGCACACGCGCGCCGACGCGCGCCGCGCGCTGCGCCCACTCGGGATCGCCCTCGAGCAGCAACCCATACTCCTTCATCATCGCGCCGCACCCCGCGGCATTCGCGACGACGAAATCCGCGCCGGCACGCTCGAATGCCTCGACGTTGCGGCGCGCCAGCCGCCGCGCCGTGTCGAGGTCTCCGGCATGCGCGTGCAGCGCACCGCAGCACCCCTGTCCCGGCGCCCGCGTTTGGCGATAGCCGTTGACCTGCAGCGTGCGGCGCGTCGCCGCATTGGTGTGCGCGTACAGGCCACGCATTACACATCCCTCGAGCATTGCGTATGAGCCGCGCGCGCCGCTCGCGGGCGCGGCGTACCGCGCGCGCGACAGCGGAAGACGCGTCGAGTCGAGCATGCGAAGCGCGAAGCCGAACCGGCCGGGCAGGATGCGCGCGAGCAGCGGCGCGATGCGCAGCGCGCGCATGATGCGCCCGCCGGCCATCACCAGCGTCGTCAGCCACCGCCGCGCGAACACGCCGAGCAGCAGACGCGCTCCGAGCGGGAGTGGATGTCTCTCGGTGAGCGTGGCGCGGGTCGCTTCCAGCAGATGCCCATAGGGGACGCCTGATGGACACACGGTCTCGCACGCCCGACATCCGAGACAGCGGTCGAGATGCCCGCGTACCGCCTCGTCGCCCGTCTGCAACGTGCCTTCCAGCAGCTCGCGCATGAGCAGGAGGCGTCCCCGCGGACTGTCGTTCTCGTCCTCGAGCACGACGTATGTGGGACACGCCTGGAGGCAGAATCCGCAGTGCACGCACTTGTCCAAGCCGTCGCGCGCGTGCGCGAGCGGGGTGTTTGGCAGCGCGCAATGGTCCGGCGCGCCGTGCAGGACTCGTGGATTGCCGGCCGCCGTCATTGCGCGCCGAGAATGCCCGGGTTGAGGATCGCGTCGGGATCGAACTTCGCGCGAATGGCCCGAGAGAGCGGGTCCGCGGCTGGCCGGTGCTGTACCAGACGCCACGCAGGCCGCGGCAGATTTTCGATCGCGATCGTGCCGTCGAAGGCGCTCGCGGCACGCGCGAGTCGGCCGACGTCAATGGTGTCCGCGAAGGGAACGACCACGCGCGCGACGCCGCGCATCGGACTGCCGTGCACCAGCGCCGTTTCGATTCCGGCGACCGCCGCCTCGGCGGCCGCCCACACGTTGCCGAACTCGGATGCGATGCGCGACCAGCGCCACGCCGCGGACGACGCGGACTCCACGGTGCGAATGCGGCTCCAGATGTCCGCGTTCACGTCACGCGCGTCGCCGAAGTCGCGCAGCAGTGCGAGCTGGGCGCGCACCGACCTGGCGTTCCCGGCGACCTGTACGACCAGCATGCAGACACCGCCGAGCCCGAGCTGCGACGCCAGGCGGCCGCTGAGGAGCTCGGCCGCCATCGGTACGAAGGGCAGCGCTCTCAGTCGTCGCGCCAGCGCGTTCAGGGCACTGCGCTCGCTGTCGACCGCAACTGCGATCGTCCGCGCTTCCTCCGGTAGAGCGCGCAGACGCACAGTCGCCTCGGTGATCACGCCGAGCGTACCCCAGGAGCCGACGACGAGCCGCGTGAGGTCGAAGCCCGCGACGTTCTTCACGACGCGGCCGCCGGCGCGCACCACCTGGCCCGTGCCGGTCACGAACTCCACACCGAGCACGACGTCGCGGGGCAAGCCGGTGGCATGTGCGTGTGGGCCCGCCGTCGCCGTCGCGAGCGTCGCGCCGAGCGTGCCGTCGTCGCCGCCCCACGGATCGAGCGGGAGCCATTGCCCGTGTGCGTGCGTCGCGGCGGCAATCTCGGAGAGGCGCGTCCCCGCGCGCGCGGTGAGCGTCAGATCTCCGGGCACGTAGTCCACGATGCCCTGATCGTCGGCGAGCGACAGAGAGCCGTTTGCGCCGACGGGCTGTCCTCCGGTGAGCCACGTCCCTGCGCCACGGATCCGCAGCGGCTCGCGCTTCACGCGCGCTTCCCGCGTAAGCGCGACGATCTCCGTGGTGTTCACGCGGCGGGGACGGCTGCGCCGTTCGCTGCGGCCCGGCGCGCCGACGGTGCCGCGTGCCATTCGCGGCAGCTGTGCGATGGCACGACCTTGCCCGGATTCGCGCGTCGCTGCGGATCGAATACGTCGCGCAGATCGCACATGGCGGCAAGCGTGTCAGAGGTGAACAGCTCATCCATGTACGCGAGCTTGTCCATACCGACGCCGTGCTCGCCGGTGATACTGCCGCCGACCGCGATGCACAGCTGCATGATCTCGCGCATCGCCGCGTGTACCCGCGCGGATTCATCCGGATCCTCGGCGTCGTAGCCGATGTTCGGATGGAGGTTTCCGTCACCCGCGTGGAAGACGTTGCACACCTTCACGCGATAGCGCGACGAGATGGCGTGGATCTGCTCGAGCACCGCGGGCAGCTTGGTGCGCGGCACCACGGCATCCTGGACGACGAGATGCGGTGAGATGCGTCCCATCGCGCCGAAGGCCTTCTTGCGGCCCTGCCAGAGTCGCACGCGCTCCGCGTCGTCGCGCGCGACGCGCACCGACCGCGCGCCGGCCGTCCTGCAGAGCTCGACGACCGTCGCGACGTCGTCATCCAGCCCGCCCTCGAACCCATCGAGCTCGATGAGCAGGACAGCCTCTGCGTCCACGGGATACCCCGCCGCGTAGATCGACGCCTCCACGGCGCGGATCGTCGGCGCGTCCATCATCTCGAGCGCGGCCGGAAGAATGCCGCGCGCGATGATCGCAGACACCGCGCGCGCCGCGCTGTCGATCGAGAGAAAGTCGGCGAGCATCGTGCGCACCGCTTGCGGGTTGCGCTGCAGCTTGACCGTCACGTCGAGCGCGACACCGAAACACCCTTCCGATCCGACGAACGCGCCGACGAGATCGTAGCCGACGTTCTCGCCGGCGGCGTTGCCGAAGCTCGTGACGGTCCCGTCAGGGAGCACCGCGGTCAGCGCCACGACGTGATTCAGCGTCACGCCGTACTTGAGGCAATGCGGGCCCCCCGCGTTCTCCGCGACGTTCCCGCCGATGGTGCACACCGTCTGGCTCGACGGGTCCGGCGCGTAGTGCAGGCCATACTTCGTGACTTCGCGCGTGAGCACGGTATTCACGACGCCCGGCTCGACGACGGCGAGCTGGTTGGCGCTGTCGATGGAAACGATGCGGCGCAGCCGGTTGAGGCCGAGGAGGACGACACCCTCGGCGAGCGCACCGCCGGAGAGGCCTGTTCCCGCGCCGCGCGGCACGAAGGGCACGTTCGCCGTTGCGAGCTCCTTCACGACCGCGACGACCTCGTCGCGCGTCCCCGGAAACACGGCGACGTTCGGGATCTTCGTGTAGCCGGGCAGGCCGTCGGAGCTGTAGGCGAGGAGCTCGCTCTGGCGGGAGAGCACGCGTCGCTCGCCGACGATCGAGGCGAGTCGCTGGATCAGGGTGCTGTCGGGCGCCGTCACCTTTCTAAGGTATAGGGACGGCGCCCCCGACGGCGGCTACTTCAGGCTCGCCTGCAAAAGATTCGCCGAGTATGGTAGTGGAATCGTGGCGCCCGTCTGCGTGTCGATGAGATGCAGCAGGCTCGGGGAGAATGCGCTCTTCGCCAGCAACCACTTGCCGTCGGCGGACCAGCTCAACGTTCGAGTAGCAAAGCTGGTCGCCGCCCCGGTCAGCGTCCGCGCGTTCGTTCCGAGCGGATCACTTCTGTGCCGCTGCTTCGTCAAGTACGACCTGGATCACATCCCAATGCGCGAGCAGCTCCGCGCTCGGACGCGCACCGGCGCCAATCAGCAGACGTGCGACGCCGACGTGATCCGCGGCCGTATCGCCGCTGTTGCGCGCCCCGTGCGAACACCAGCTCAGCGGCGTGCCGCCATAGGTGGACTCCACGGCCTCGATCAGCGCGCGGCCTCGATCGTACGCGAGAATCGCACGCACACAGGCGACGCACCCCTGCCACGAGGCGCAGTGCAGCGCAGTACCCCCGGTTGGACCGCTCACGCTGGACGCCGCGGGATCGAAGCCGAGCTCCATCATGAGCTCGACCGCCGGAGCATTGGCCGCCCACGCTTCGTCGGTCAGCGCGCGCCGGTCGGCGCCCTCGAGACGCTCGACGATCCCCGGATCGGCATGCACGATGTCACGCGCCTCGGCCGCGCGGCCCTCGTGACAGGCGAGCAGGAGGCGCTGCTCCGGCGGTGCAAACTGCAACATCGCCTCGAGCGTCTCGCGCTGCCCGAACTTCGCCGCCACCTGCAGCGGCGTGAAATTCGGACCGATCGTCCACTGATAGATGTGGTAGCTGCTGGGCGGTTTCTCCGCGTAATCGCCCTGCGACGTGCGCAGCGCCAGCAACGACGGATTCCGATCGAGCAGCGTGCGCGCGCGATCGGTGATTCCAAGGGCGGCGGCGAGAAAGATGTCCGCGGACGCACCGCGTTCCACGAGATACTTCGCAAGATCACGCCGAGCGTCGTCGGGATCGTCGCCGAGCATCCATTCGGCGGCGGTGGATCGATGGTCGATGTCCCGAGCATCGACGTCGGCGCCGGCATCGAGCAGCAAGTCCACGACGCGCCGCGATCGCGCGAAGTGCAGCGGCAGCTTCCCGTCTCCGCCGCGTTCGTGCACCCGCTGCGGATCGTCCGCGAGCATTCGCTCCAGCAGATCGGCGCGATCGAGATTGGCTGCGGCGCACGCATCCGGAATCGATCCGCCGGCCATGAGTCGCTGCGCCACCGCGCCGCGCGCGCCGTGCAACGGATGAAATCCGCCTGCCCACCACGTGCTGCGGCGGTTCGGATCGGCGCCGAACTCCAGCAGCACGTCTACCACATTGACGTCGGACGCCGCGACCAGTGCGGGTGAATCGAAGGGGAAGACCGGCTCGTTGATGGCGGCGCGCACCTCCGCGTGCGCCTGGAGTACGCGACGCAACGCCTGGGCGTCTCCCGCCTGCACTGCCGTCTTGAAGCGCTCCATGGGCGGCAACGTGTCGACGCGAAGGGACTCGATACGCGTCCTGAGCTCGTTCCAGCTCCGGAATCCGTACTCGCGCGCGATGACCAACTGCGCGTCCGCGAGCACGATGCGTTTCTTGTCGGGAAGTTGGGCGCGGACGCGCGCGATGGCTTCGCGGTCGTCGCTCCGGTAGGCGGTGAGCAGCTCCTTCGCGAGCGTCTTCTGCTGCTCGAGACTGGGACGCTCGGGGAGCGTCCGGCGCACTGCGGACATCGTGGCCTCCTTCGTTACGGCCGGCGTCCGCACAGCGGCCCGAAAGAGGTCAACGCGATCGGGCAGTCACATCACAGGTGGGCGCAGCCCTTTCCGCGGACCGGTGGCGTCCTGAACGCTCGACCGGAACGTACTGTCGGTGCGCGAGAAGAAAAGGAGCGCGCGAGAATCTCGCGCGCTCCCTGGCGTCGCTGTTTTGTCGTCGAGCGACTACTTCACGATCACCGGCTCGGCCGCGGCGGCGACTGCCTCCGCGATCATCCGGGCGAGGCCCTTCTCGGCGATCTTCATCCACTGCCAGCTGACCTTGATGACCAGCGGCGCCTTCAAGTTCTTCATGGTGCACACGAGATTCACGTCGCGGCCGGGAACCGACTCGGCGCGATCAGGCTTGCATTCCCACGTGCAGCCATCGTCATCGACGACTTTGCGGGTGGTCATTTGCGTTTGCTCCAGATAAGGAAGTGCGCGTTTTAGCATTCCTTAAATGGAAGAACGAGGACGGCGGGGAGTAACCGCCCCTCCGGCGAGCGTGACGCACCCGCGCGCGACGTCGTGATCCGCGTCACACGTCGGACCGAGCCTCCTCAGGGACCACGATCCGCAGCGCTCCTCTGCCAAGCTCGTAATGCAGTGGCGAATCCATCTTCACGACCTCGCCGTCCACGGCCACCGTCGAGTGGCGCTGCTCGATCGTGCACCGGTCGACGATGAAGCTGTCGAGGTGCGGTGTCCGCGCGATGCCGCGCGTGCCCTTGGCGGCGGCCTCGAACGCGAGCGCCACGAGCCGCGCGCGCGTGCGTCCGCGGACGATCATCACGTGCAGCCCCGAGCGGCCGTCGTCGACGCGATTGCCGAGCGTCGGCAGCTTGAGCTCGCGCTGGCCGACGCCGATGAAGACGAGCGGCGTCCTGTAGTCCTTGTGCAGCACGTCGCTCTCGAAGCGCACCTTGAACGCCTGGAGCCGGATGAGCGTGCGAACCGCGGCGTATGCGGACGCCGTCCAATAGCCCGCGCGCGTCTCCACCCGCTCGCGAATACGGACGAAGTTGGCGTACGCGCCGACGGAGCTGGTGTTCAGGAACAGGCGGCCGTTCACCCACGCGACGTCGGTGGCGCGGACGGCCCGCGAGTTGGCGATGGCGCACGCGGCATCGAGATCGGTGGGGATGCCGTTGTCGCGCGCGAAGTGATTGAACGTGCCGGCGGGGATGACGACGAGCTCTGCATCGCTTCGCGCAATTGCGGCCGCGGCGGCGGACACTGTTCCGTCACCGCCGACGGCGGCGACGCGCGCATGGCCCTCCTCGAGGGACGCCTCCACTGCTTGTGTGACCTCGTCCGGCGCGACATCCCGCACGTCGAAACACCCCGCCTTGCGGAGCGCGCGGTCGACCTCTTCGGCGTTGCCGGCGGCCGGGTTGACGAAGGCGGGAATCATGGACGCGGGAGTGCTGAGGGCTGAGGCGGGAGCCGGCGACGCTGATGCGAAAAGGGCAGTGGATTCTATCCACCGCCCCTTTGCCATTCTCGTTCCCGCGTTTACACCGCTGGGCCTCAGCCCTCAGCCCTCAGCCCTCAGGAACCCCAGAACCCGCACAACGCTCTGCCATCCGGGCTCTCGCGCAGTTTCTCGAAGGCACGTTCCCGGATCTGGCGGATGCGCTCGCGGGTCACGCCCATCAGCGCCCCAATCTTCTCCAGCGTCATTGCCTCGGAGCCTTCCTCGAGCCCGTAATAGAGATAGAGGATCTTCCGCTCGCGGGGCGTCAGGTACTTCCGGAAGACGCGGTCGATGAACTCGCGCATCAGGTTGTAATCGGTGCGCTCCTCGATGTCGGCGCCGTCGGCGCCCGCGAAGCGCTCGCCGAACGTCGAGGCCTCACGGTCGGAGCGGTCGATCGGGGCGTCGAGCGACATCTCGGTCGCCGACATCTGCTTCGCCGCGCGGATGTTCTCCGGGGTCTCCTCGAGGAGGCGGCTGATCTCGTTTTCGGTGGGGTCGCGCTTGAGTACCTGAGCGAGGATCGTCTCGGCGCGCGCGAGACGGATCAACTGCGAGTTCTGGTTCAGCGGGATTCTGACGGAGCGCGTCTGTTCCGCGAGCGCTTTCAGGACTGCCTGGCGGACCCACCACACCGCGTACGAGATGAACTTCACGCCTTGATCGGGATCGAACTTCCGGACGGCTTTGAGTAACCCCTCGTTCCCGATGGCAACCAGCTCGGCGAGATCGAGCCCGTGCCCCTGATACTTCTTCACGTACGAGATGACGAATCGCAGGTTAGCCGTCACCAGCCGCTCGGCCGCTTTCTCGTCACCGCGCTGCGCTCTTCGAGCGAGTCGACGTTCCTCGGCGGGATCGTCTATGAGCGGCAGCTTCTGGATGTCCTGCAGGTACTGATCGAACGCCGACGAGGGAGACGAGCGGAAATACCCTCTTTGGGACCGGGTTTCGGTCACTTGCTCCATAACGCGCGCCTCTGACCGTTTGGTCTATCTGACGCGAGCAGGCAGCTCGCGCACGGGCGGATACAGGAGGGAGTTACTCTCTCCCGGCCAGCGCCGACCGGGGGGACGGGCAGGATAATGTGAGTCTTCGGGACCGTCAACGCCGAAGACACGCCATTCTGACCCTGGAAGCGAGGCTTTCACGCCCTATCTGCTGATCTGACAGGACGTTGCAGGTTACTCCATCAGGTTCCGGGCGGGTCCTTCATTTTGGTCCGGCTGGTCGCGGTTATCACACCGATGCCAAGCGCGACCACGACGCCGACGGCGATCCACATGGCGGGGACGTTCAGCAGATACGCCGCCATGGCGAGCCCGACGACGAGTACGACGAAGCCGATGATGTAGGTCGTGAAGGATGACATTGCGGAGGCTGGTACGGGCAAGCGTTAGGCCACCAACTGCGAAAATGGAGAATAGAGAATAGGAAATGGGTCCGGGATGCATCGCCGCGCGCAGATGCGTCCCGGACCCATTCTCCATTTTCTATTCTCTATTCTCGCAGTTCAGAACTACCGGGCAGGCTTACCCGCCAGCGTAATCGTCGGCTCCCTTGGCACCAGCACCGCCGTGCCCTTGCGCCGGCCGAAGATTCGCGCCTCGCGACACGTCGGCATCCAGACGTCGATCTTGTTGCCCTTGATCTTGAGCCCCGTGTCGTCGATCAGGAATCGGCCCATGTAGCGGCGGCCGACGTAGAGCTCGAGGTAGCGCGAGAGCGGGAACAACTTCGGGTCCGTGGCGACGATGCCCGCGCGCACGTACCGGCCGCGGCGGGTCTGCGTTCGTGTCAGACAGTACGCCGTGATCTCGACGGGCACCGGATCGCCGTAGCGCGGCGGCGTGTAGGCGGCGAGGAACCACCGCTGCGACGCACCCTGCACGATCGCGCCCGCCAGACGCAGCGGACTCTGGACAACCACGGGGGGAAGAAGGATCGGCTCGACCTCCGCCGTCCCACAGGCGGAGAGAAGGACCGCGGTGACCGCCAATGCTTTGAGCTGCTTCATGACGACAGTGCCTCCCGCACGACTGCATCCTCGACGGGAAGGGTCCAACCACGATCGGCGCCCGCCATCTCGCCGATGCGTTTCGGGAGCGCGTATTCGACGCGTCCCGCGCGCGCTTTCTTGTCGCTGCGAGTGAAGTCGATGATGGTATCGACCGGAATCGACGGCAGCGTCGTCGGCAGACCGGCGGCCCGGCAGACGCGTTCGATGACGCCCGCCGTGCCACTCGTCGCCACCCCGATGCGCTCCGCCAGCCGAGCCTCCGCCACCAGGCCGATCGCGACGGCCTGCCCGTGCAGCGTCTCGAACGACGTCGCGGCTTCGATCGCGTGACCGATCGTGTGACCGAAGTTCAATACGCGCCGCAGCCCCGACTCGCGCTCGTCGCGCGCCACGATGCCCGCCTTGATCTCGACGCTGCGCTCGATGATGCCGGTAAGCTCCGCGAGTCCCTGAGCTCCGGACAGCGGCCACTGCTCGATGAACGCGCTCGTGCGCGCGAAGTAGTCGGCATCGGCGATCACGCCGTGCTTCACGATCTCCGCGAAGCCCGCGCGCATGTGCTCCGCGGGAAGCGTCTGCAGCACGGCGGGGTCGATGATGACGGCAAGCGGTTGGTGAAACGCGCCCACGAGGTTCTTGCCGGCGGGCGTGTCCACGCCCGTTTTGCCGCCGACGCTGGCGTCGACCATGGCCAGCAGCGTCGTCGGAACCTGGATCACCGGTACGCCGCGCATGTATGTGGCCGCGACGAAGCCCGCGATGTCTCCGACGACGCCGCCGCCCAGCGCCACGACGACAGTATCGCGCCCCAGCTCTTTGGCGAGCATCCGGTCGGTGAGGTCCGTCCATGTCTGTCGCGTCTTGTGCTGTTCGCCGCTTGGAATCGACAGCACCGCTGACGTTTCGACGCCGAGGATTTGCGCGACCCGCGCACCGTACTGGCGTGCGACGACGTCGTCCGTGATGATGACAACGCGGTGCTTTGGCGCGGCCTGGCTAACGACGTCCGCAATGCCGTCGAGCGCGCCGGCGGCGATGCGGATTGGATAGGGAAGCTTTACCACGTGACTTCCCCCGCGCCGCCGCGCTTGTTGGCCACACGAGCGAGCGTGAACAGCAGATCCGACAGCCGGTTGAGATACACGACCACGATCGGGGGAATGTCCTCGTCGGACAGCGCGATGACGCGGCGCTCCGCACGGCGGCACACCGTCCGGGCGACGTGCAGCGCCGCCGCCTTCTTCGTCCCACCCGGCACGATGAACGCCTTGAGGGGCTCCAGCTCCGCGTCGCCGGCGTCGATCGCGTGCTCGAGCTCCGTGATCCGCCGCTCGTCGATGCTCGCCTTCTCGAGGTGGCGGTGCATCTTGTCGCGGTCGGGCGTGGCGAGCAGCGCGCCCATGGCGAAGAGATCGCGCTGCACCGGTACGAGGACCTCGTCGATGCGCGGGAGCGGCTCGATCGCGCGCGCGAGGCCGACCGCGGAGTTCAGCTCGTCGACGTCGCCGTACGCCTCGACCCGCGGATGGGACTTCGGCACGCGGCCGCCGCCGAAGAGAGCGGTCTGACCGGCATCGCCGGTTCGCGTATAGATCTTCATGCGGTCACGTCTCGTACGTCAGCGTACGTGGTACGCCGTACGTCAGCGTGCGTGGTACGTGATGCGTCTCATACGTCGACGCATGAGACGCACGTCGCACGACGCACGCTGACGTACGTCGCACCACGTACCCTGACTGGCGACGCACGACGCTCACCCGAACAGTTTCTGGAGAATGGACGTAGACTTGCGCGGCTTCAGCGCCTCGCGAAGGTTGCCGAAGCTCGTCTCCTCGTTCACCTGAGTGATCGGCTGGTACGAGGCGGGGAAGAGCTGCGCGAGATGGCCCTGCAGGCGGTCGGGCGACGCGAACTCGCCCTGCTCCATGATCCACGCGTCGAGCGCCGACGCGAGCTGCGCCGCCGTCGCGCGGCGCGAGGGGGTGCGCTGCAGCGCCATGAGGAGGATCTCCTCGAGGCTCCGGTCGAGGTCCGTGATCCGCGCTCGCAAATTCGGCAGCGGCTGTACGGCGACTTCGTCGACGACGAGCGAGGTCTCTTCCTCGCGAAAGAGCGGCGACAGCGCGAGCAGCTCGTAGAGCACGACGCCGAGCGAGAATACGTCGCTCTTCGCATCCACCGGCGAGCCGAGTACCTGCTCGGGGCTCATGTAGTGCTTCTTGCCGATGCGCATCTTCTGCTCGCCCGCGGGGTCGAACGACGTGCGTGCCTTCGCGATGCCGAAGTCGGCGAGCTTGATGTGGCCGTCCCACGTGATCATCACGTTGCCGGGCGACACGTCGCGGTGCACGATGTCGAGCCGCGTGCCCATGGGGCTCACGAAGTTGTGCGCGAAGTCGAGCGCGCGCGCCACGCGGCTGCAGACGTACGCGGCGAGCGTCGCGGGAATCGGCGAGCCCATCTCGTAGTGCCGGTCGATGACGCTCCGCAGCGTCGGACCCTGGATGAACTCCATCGCGATGAAGTATTCGCCGCCGACCTCGCCGAGCTGGTAGATCTGCACGACGTTGCCGTGCATCAGGTTCGCCGACAGCTTCGCTTCGTCGATGAAGAGGCGCAGGAACTCGGTCTTCTTCGCGTAGTGCGGATGAATGACCTTGAGCGCGATGCGCTTGGTGAAGCCCTCCGGCCCGAGCTGCTCGGCTTCGTACACGGTCGCCATGCCGCCTTCCGCCACCTTGTTCAGGAGACGGAACGCGCCTTTGTACTCGACCGTGTTTTGATTATCCATGCGCCGACTAGGTTAACGGATGCTTCACGAGGCTCGCGACGTCACGATCATCGGTGGTGGGCCGACAGGTCTGTTTGCGCTGTTCTACGCGGGGATGCGGCAGGTTTCGGCGCAGATTGTGGATGCGTTGGGTGAGCCGGGCGGACAGCTCACCGCGCTGTATCCCGAGAAGTTCATCTTCGACGTTGCCGGATTTTCGCAGATACTGGCCAAGGACCTCGTGCGCGCGCTCGTGGAGCAGAACAAACGCTTCTCGGGCGCGATGCACTTTGGCCAACGCGTAACCGGTCTGGAGAAAGACGGAGACGGCTTCGTTCTCGTCACGGAAACAGACCGTTTTCCGACCCGTTCCCTTATCGTCGCGGCCGGTATCGGCGCGTTCTCGCCGCGGCGCCTGCCCCAGGCCTGCGCCGAACCGTGGTACGGGCGGGGCATCTATGACATCGTGACAGATCCGGAGCGGTTTCGGGGGCAGCGCGTCGTGATCATCGGCGGCGGGGACACGGCCTTCGACTGGGCCGTCCAGCTGCTCCCGCGCGCGACGAGCGTGACGCTCGTGCACCGAACCGACCGCTTCCGCGCGCACGACGCGACCGTGAACGAGTACAAGGCGGCCGTGGCCGCCGGCCGGGCGGCGCTCCACACCTTTCACGAGCTGCAGGACGTGGTGTGTCGCACGGGTCCCGAGCGCTTTTCGCACGTCGTCCTGCGCGACATGAAGGCCAAGACAACGCGCGAGGTGGAGGCGGACGTCGTCCTTCCCATGCTCGGCTTCGTGAGCGACATGGGCGCGATTGCTGAGTGGGGGCTGCAGCTCGTGAAGGACGAGATCGTGGTGAACAGCCAGATGGAGACCGGCCAGCCCGGGATCTACGCGGCCGGCGACGTCACCACCTATCCGGGGAAGCTCAAGCTGATCGCGTCAGGATTCAGCGAAGCGGCGATCGCCGTGAATCAGGCCGTGCACTGGATCTACCCCGAGAAGAAAGTCGCGCCGGGGCACAGCTCGAACATGGCAATCTTCGGCCAAAAAGACGACTGACGGCTACGTCGTGCGTCAGCGTGCGTGGTCCGTCGTGCGTCTCATGCGTGACGTAAGAGACGTACCACACACGACGTACGCTGACGGGTCACGCACGACGCACGCTGACGCATCACGTACGACGTATGCTGTCGGTGTCGGTGTATCCCGATGGGTATCGCGCGCGCAGCTTCGCCACGTTCGCCGCCGCCACCTGCTCGAGGGTCAGTCCGGCGCTTTGCGCGGCGACAGTCAAGCACCAGAGCGCATCGCCGAGCTCCGTCTGCAGCTTGTCGCGTGACAACGGATGTACCTGATACACGTGCTTTCTGACGACGCCGAGGATCTCTCCCGCCTCCTCGGCGAGTCCGGCCGCGGCATCGAATAGCCTCTCGCTGTCCGTCAGTTTCGCGTTAATCGTGCGCGCGGCGGCCTGTTGATAATCGTCGAGGGTCATGCGTGAAATTACGCGACGATTCACGACGCGTGAGACACACGAGGCACCACACACGTTGACGTACGACGCACGACGTACGCTGACGCATTACCTATGACTCACGAGTACGCGACCCGCGGATCGGTCTTCGCGTACGCCAGATCCGCCAACAGATTGACGATGACGAACACCGCCGACAGAAACAGCACCGCTCCCTGAATGGCGGGCAGGTCGCGTCGTGCGATCGCGTTCACCACGTAGCGTCCCAGCCCTGGCCAGCTGAACACCGTCTCCGTGAGAATCGAGCCGGTGAGATACGCGCCGAAGTCCAGTCCCAGCACCGTGATGATCGGGATCATCGCGTTGCGCAGCGCGTGGCGCAGCACCACGATGCGCTCCGCGATCCCCTTCGCCCGCGCCGTGCGCACGTAATCGGCGCTCAGCGCATCCAGCATCGCCGAGCGGGTGACGCGCGCGAGGAACGCGATCGATCGCATTCCCAGCGCGAGCGCGGGGAGGATCAGGAACTTCCAGCTGCCATACCCGGACGGCGGCAGCAGATGCATCATCACCGCGAAGATCAGAATCAGGATCAGCCCCACCCAGTACACGGGAAAGGAGATCCCGAGGTATGCGATGCCCAGCGCGAGCCGGTCGCTCAGCCCTCCCGGATTCCGCGCGCTGAGGATGCCGAGCGTGATCCCCACGATCGTCGCGAACGTCATGGCCGCGATCGCCAGCTGCAGCGTCTTTGGAAAACGCTCGCGGATGTCGCGCGTGATCGGGCGGTTCGTGATGTACGAGCGGCCGAGATCTCCCTTCGAGATGCGAGCGACGTAGGTGCCGAATCGGACATAGAGAGGATCGTCGAGCCGCAGTTCGCGGCGCAGCCGCGAAATTGTCGCGGAGTCGGCGCGCTCGCCGATCATGGCGGTCACCGGGTCGCCGGGCGCGACGTACAGCAGCAGGAACGCCAGCACCAACACGCCGAAGAGCGTCGGAATCGCCAGCAGCACGCGGCGAAGAACGAAGCGACTCATGGGAGGCGGGAGGCGGGAGCCTGGAGGCGGGAGGCGGGAGCCGCGAGGCGGGCGGCAAATACGCGCGTGGGGTCCCGCCTCCCGCCCCCAGCCTCCCGCCTTACCAGCTCCACATCCAGCCATCGCTGCCCGTTGTAGATCACCGGCGGCTTGAACCCCTTGATCCACGGCTGCACGGCATAGAGCTCGTTATAGAAGTACAGAAACACCATCGGCGCCTGCACGAACGCGATCGAGTCCGCCTGACGATACAGCTCGTCGCGCTTCGCCTCGTCCGGTTCGCGCCGCGCCTGCGACACCACGCGGTCGAAGTCCGCGTTCGAGAAAAACGACACGTTTCCGCCCGCGCCCTTGTTCGCGCTGTGCAGCAACGGATAGAGGAAGTTCTCGCCGTCGGGGTAGTCGGCGTACCAATCCTTGAGAATCATGTCCACCTCTCCCTTCCGCGCCGCCGCGCGCGCGGCGGCCGACTCACGCTGCACGATCTTCGCCCTGATGCCCGACTTCGCGAGATACGCCTGCATCGTCTCCGCGATGCGGTTGTACACCGGATTCGAGCCGACCCAGAGCTCGATCGACACGCCGTTCGGATACCCCGCCTCGCGCAGAAGCTGACGCGCGCGAAGCGTGTCATATGGGTACGGCTGGCGCGCGGTATCCGATCCGCCGAGGGAAGGCGGAATCACGCCGGCGGCGAGGAAGCCGCGTCCGCTCACGAGGCGCTGCACGATCAGCTTTCTGTCGATCGAGAGGTTGATCGCCTGCCGCACGCGCACGTCGGCCAGCGGGCCGCGCGTCGTGTTGATGCCGACGTACACGAGAATCAGCGCGGGGACGGACATCAGCATGTCCTTCTTCGACTCGTCGTCCTCCCACACCTGGGTCTCGCCCTCGGGCACACGCAGCACGTCTACGCTTCCGCTCTCGAACTCCGCGACCCCTGTGCTCGGCTCCGCGATGATGCGCGCGCGCAGCGAGTCGGCTTTGGGCGGGCCGCCCCAGTACGACGTGTTCCTGGCGAAGAGGAGGTAGTCGTCGTGCTTCCATTCAACGAGCTTCCACGGACCCGTGCCGACAGGTTTGTCGCTCGACATGTTCGGCGGTACGACCGCGGCGACGGGCATGGCCAGCAGCTTGGGGAAGATTCCGAGCGGCTCCGCGAGCTGGACAACGAGCGTGCTGTCGTTCGGAGCGCTGAGCCCGCTGATGCCTGTCGCCTTTCCATCCGAGAATTCGGTTGCGCCGCGGATGGGCTTCAACGGCTCGGCGCTCCCACCCTTCATCTTCGGATCGAGGGCGCGCTGCCAGCTGGCCATCACGTTGCGCGCGGTGACGGGCGTGCCGTCGCTGAAGGTGACGCCGCGGCGCATGTGGAACGTGTACCGCGCGCCGTCAGGCGAGACGTCCCAGCGTTCCGCGAGGGCGGGCTCCACACGCGCGTCAGGCGTGAAGCGTGTCAGCCCGTCGAACACGTACGATACCGCGCGACCGGTGGGAACATCCGTGGCGAGCGCGGGGTCCATGGAGCGCGGGTCGTAGTTGTCGCGCGAATCGACGATCGCGCCGCGATTTCCCGGACCTGTGCCGCCGCCCCCCGCCATGATCAGCAGAATGCCTGAAAAAACCGGGAACTTTCGCACCGATGTCGGCTCCACGTTGCCGTTGAGAGCGCGCAAAGGATGCCACGCGCGCACACGCACCTGTCGGTTGACACCCGTTCTGCCGGGCGAGAACTTACCCGAGGCTGTTGTGACGCGTCAATTGTATGTGCCGGCCCGACTTACGCCGCGTCGGACGCCCCGGAAAACGACGCCACCCAACGTTCCCAACAGGCACGCAGCCGAGAGCCTCCGCACTCACAATGCCATCTCGTGAACAGCCGTGGCCGGACGATGCTCTCGTCGGCCAGCACGCGGAGTACTACTACCGTCGCCGCCTCGGCGTGCGCGATCTCCTTCCGGCGGTCGGCATCGCGATCGGCGCGGGCCTGTTCGCCTTTTATGTGACACGCCTGCTCATGCAGCGCACGCCGCTGATCGTCGATCGGCGACCTCGCGTGCGCGGGAAAGACGCGGGGCGGCAGCGAGAGGCATGACGTTTCGCGGAGGGGTGCGCGCGGCCACCTTCGCGCTGTTTGCGACCGCGGCCGGCGTCGCCGTTCCGGCTGCCCTCGACGCGCAGGACGTAAGCTGTGATCGCGGAGACCTCGAGGTGCGTGCCCTCGAATTCCGCGGGAATAGTGCGTTCGGCCGGGGTGACCTCGCCCTGCGCGTCATCACGACACCCTCGTCGCGCGCCCGGCGCTACCTGCGGCTCCCGGGCACCGACAAACGCTGTCTCCATCGCGACGAGCTCGCGCGCGACATCCTGCGGCTCAAGGGCTACTACCATGACCGTGGGTACTACTCCACGCGGGTGGACACGCTCGTCCAGCCGATGGGACGCAGTGCCGTGCGCGTCGTGTTCACCATCGACGAAGGACAGCCGCTGCGCCTCGCGTCGTACGACGTCACCGGCCTCAAAGGGGTGGCCGACAGCGCGCGCATCATGAATCGCCTGGAGCTCCACGTCGGGGATCCGTTCGACATCACGGTCTTCCGCGCCGACATGGATACGATCGTCCAGCGACTGCGCGACGCAGGCTATTACCGCGCGGAAGTGCTGCATGCGTACGAGACGCGCCTCGATTCCCTGCTCGCGCGTGCGTCGATCAACGTCATTCCGGGGAAGGTCGCGCGCTTTGGTCCGTTCGACTACGCCGCCACAAACGTCGACGGCGGGCCCCCGCGGATCGATACGTCCGTGGTGCGGCGCATCATGCGTCTCTCGCCGGGCGACGTGTACAGCGACCGCGCGATCGTCGACGCGCAGCGCAACCTGTATCAGCTGGGCGCATATCGGCACATCGAGGTGGCGCCGCTCCCCGACAGCCAGCAGACCAGCGGCGACACCATCGTGAAGCTCGGCGTTCGGCTGGCCGAGGATTACATGCGGCAGCTGGATTCCGAGCTCGGGTGGGCGACGCTGGACTGTCTCCGCATCCGCAGCCAGTACACGGACAAGAACCTCCTGGGCACGGCGCGACGCCTCGAGCTCAACGGGCAGCTGTCTCGAATCGGCTTCGGCCGACCGCTCGAAACGCCGGATACGCGCCAGATCTGCACGCTGTACAACAGCAGCGTTCTCAGGGGCGACACGCTGTTCCAGAACCCGCTGCACTACTTCATCGGGGCCACAGTGCGCCAGCCGAGGCTGCTCGGCACGGCCTGGGTTCCGTCGCTCTCCGTCTACTCCGAGCGGCGTGGCGAATACAAGGCATACCTGCGCTCGACCCAGATCGGCGCCGACCTCTCCGCGACCCGGAGCATCGGAGGCATGCCGCTTCGCGTCGGCTACAGCTTCGAGTATGGCAGCACCCAAGCGGACCCACCCGCGCTGTGTGCGCTCTTCAGCAGGTGCGATCCGGAGTCGGTTCACCGGCTCAAGAACGCGCTGCCTCTCGGCGTTGCGAGCGTGAGCCTCGCCCGCCTCCGCACGGACAACATCATCAGCCCGACGACAGGGTACAACGCGCGCACCGAGCTGCGCAGCTCGGCCTCCAGCATGCTGGGCACGAACGACACCCTGTTCTTCAACAAGGGAACCGGGGATATAGCGTGGTACCAGGCGCTGCCATTCCGGGCGGTACTCGCGCTCCGCCTGCGGGGCGGCATGGTGGTGGGGCGCTCTCTGAAACTCACCGACTCCGTGTTCGTCCCGCCACAGGAGCGGCTGTACGCGGGCGGGGCTACGAGCGTCCGCGGCTACCAGCAGAACGAGCTGGGCCGTCAGGTGTATATCGCAAGGCGGAATACCGAAACAAGGAAGGTGGTCGACTCGACTCTCGTCGAGCCCGTCAACGGGCTCGATTCGTTGTGGAACTTTCACGTCAGCGCACATCCGGATAGCATCCAGCCGCCCGAGCGCTCGGTGCCGCTGGGTGGTAATGCACTGGTCGTCGCGAACGTCGAGTACCGCATCCGCGATCCATTCTTCTTCCCGGATCAGCTGCAGTACACGTTCTTCCTCGACGGCGGCGACGTATCGCCGAGCGGACGTCTGCACGCGCTGCGCTGGACGCCGGGAATCGGACTTCGCGCTCTCACGCCGGTGGGTCCCGTGCAGGTCAACATCGGCTACAACCCTCATCGGCGGCCTGACGGAGCCATCTATTACAACCCGAACGTGAACGCCCTCGCGTGCGCCACGCCCGGGAATCAGGTCAGGTACAGACACAATCGGCAGAAGGGCGTTCTCGAAGCAGCGTCGGATAGCGAGCCTCCGTGCCGGGAGGAGTTCAGTCCGCCTTCACGTCAGCGATTCTTTCAACGTCTCACCTTCACCTTCTCCATCGGTCCGGATTTCTAGCTCGTCATGAAGCGTCGTCAGCTCGTCGTCATCGTCAGCGCGTTCACGCTCCTCGCGGTCATCTTCGTGATGGTCGTGACGATCGGCGTCGGCGTCGGCACGGATCCGGGGCGCGAGCAGATCCGCTCCATCGTGCAACAGCAGCTCGGGAACCGCATTCACGGCAAGGTGCACCTCGGAAAGATTCGCGGCGGCTTCCTGACGAGCCTGACGATCGACACGTTCGCGATTCGCGATCTCGAGGACAGCCTCCTCGTAAGCACGGGACGCATCTCGCTGAACTACGATCCGCGCGATCTCGTGGACCGGCGGCTGCTGCTGCGCAACGTGCAGATCGAGCACCCGCTCATTCGCATCAAGCAGCATCCGAAGGGTGATTGGAACTTCCAGCGCATCTTCCGGCGCGATCGCCCATCCGGGCCGAACGTGCCCGGGCGCAGCTTCGGCGACTACGTCGTCCTCGACTCGGTGCAGGTGCGCGACGGACAGGTGATCGTCACGCGCCGCTGGGAGCCCGACGACAGCCTCTCGGGCGCCAGGCGCGACAGCGCGATCCGCGTGAATCTCGCCAGCACCCACCGAGAGATCCGCCGCGAGGGGCAGGGATTCACGCACACGTATCGCTGGACGAGGGCGAACGCATTCCTTCCGCACGTCAGGTTGGCGGACCCGGACAGCAACAAGTTCGGGATGGAGTTCAACATCGCGTCGCTGCGCGTGGAAGAGACAGAGCCGCCGTTCTCCTTCCGCGGCATGTACGGCGTCGTGCGCAGGCTCGGCGACTCGGTGTTCATCGACGCGAAGCACTTCGATCTCCCCGCCTCCACGGGAAGCGCGAGGGCGAAGGTGTGGTGGGGGAGCGATCTCCCCGTGCGTCTCGACGTCCGTATCCGCGGCGACTCCGTCTCGCTCAGGGACGTCGCCTGGGTCTATCCCACGCTGCCGACGACCGGCGGTGGCCGAACGAACGTCCACATCTACAACAACAGACAGAATCTCCGCCTCTTCGAGTACGCGCTCTCGCAGATGGACGTCAGGAGCACGCGCTCGCATCTGACGGGCGACATGACATTCGTGGTCGGGGGACCCGTGCTCGCGGTGACCGACGTGGATCTCAAGGCCGCGCCGGTGAACTTCGATCTCCTCCGAACGCTCGCCGGCGCTCCCTTCCCGGTGGACTGGCAGGGAGACCTGTACGGGTACGTGCGCGGCCCCGGCGGCCCGCTCACGCACTTCGTCGTCGATGAATCCGACGTGACGTTCCGTGACGCGCACGTGGCGGGCGCCGTGTCGCGCGTGAGCGGTCAGGGTGAGTTGGACATCCTGCGCCCGGCGTTCACGGTGTTCCACGGCTTCGAGGTCAACGCGGAGCGTCTCGATCTCCGCTCGGTGATGTACCTGTTCCCGAGCTTCCCGCGCATCGGTGGAATCGCGGCGGGCGTCGCGACGCTCGACTCGTCGTGGCTCGACGTCCGCTTCTCGAAGGCGGACGTCACCCATCGCAATGGCCCGGGTGAGCCGACGCGCGTGACGGGCGCGGGACGTATCACGTACGGCACCGAGTTCATGACGTACGACGTAAACGTGTTCGCGCAGCCCGTGTCGCTGACGATGATGTCGCGCGCCTATCCGCTCGGTCTCAAGGGTCTGCTGAGCGGTCCGATCGCTGCGAAGGGCACCACCGAAGACATGCAGCTCACGATGGACCTCGCCGGCCAGGCCGGACGCATCAGCTACAGCGGCAGGGTGGACGCCTATCCCCTGAGCGTAGCGGCGCGCGGCGGCGGCCGTCTCGACGCCTTGGACGTCTCGCAGCTCGTCGCGGACCGTGCGCTGCCGCGCGGGTGGATCACCGGCACCTATCAGCTCGACGTGCGCGGCGACACCAATGACATCGGCACGCTGCGCGGCCGGGCGGCGACGCAGATCGAGCGCTCCGAGTTCGACGGCAATCGCGTCTTCCCCTCGCATGCTGTCTTCCACTTCGCGGACGGACGCGCGTACGTCGACACACTGCGCATCGAGAGCGTCGCGGCGACGATCACGGCCCAGGGCGCGCTCGGCCTCACGCCGCGCGTCACCGACACGCTGCGCTATCGCGTCGTCGTGGACTCGCTCGGCGGATTGCGCCGGTACGTCACACGCCTCACGTCATCCTTTGCCCAGCCGGTGCCCGGTGCCGCCGCGGTGGTCGACTCCATGGCGGGCGCGGTCGCGGTGACGGGCGCGGTGTCCGGCGCGCTCACGGGCGAACGGCGAAACCTGAACGTCTCGGGACAGATCACCGGGAGCAACCTCTTCGTGCGACGTGAGGCGGGCCGCGAGATCCTCGGCTCGTTCGCCGTCGCGGATCTGCTGGGCGAGCAGCGTGGCACGGCGTCGGTGAAGTTCCGCGGATTGAACGTCGGCGGCGTCGAGCTCGACACGCTCGGTGCGTCCGTGCGATTCGACGCCACGCGGACGGGCGCTTTCGCCGTCGGCGCGATGGCCGCGAATGGCGTCACGTTCAACGCAGACGGCGATCTCGACGTGGTCGACTCGGGGACGTATGCGCGCGTCCGTCGCCTCGCCGTCGTCACGGACAGCAGCCGCTGGCAGCTCCGCGCGCCGGCGACGGTCCAGATGAGCAGCGCCGGAATGAGCGTCGATTCGCTGGTCCTGTCGAATGGCGCCGGGGGTCGCGTGTCGCTCGCCGGGACGGTTCCGGACACCGGCCACGCCAAGGTGCTGTTCCGCGCCGACAGCGTTTCGTTGCGTGACGTCGGTCAGGTGATGCAGCTGCGCACGCCGCTCTCGGGCTGGGCATACGTCACCGCGCAGGGCGCGGGCACGACCGACGCGCCGGTGGCGAACCTGCAGTCGACGCTGAACAACGTGCGCTACGGCGGCGTACGTCTCGAGCGTGTGAGCGGGAACCTCGATTACCTCGACAAACGTGTCGGCGTCGCGGTCGATCTGGCGCGCACCGGCCGTACGGCGCTCGTCGCGCGCGGCAACCTGCCGCTCGAGCTCAGGTACTTCGGCGCGCGACTGCTCGAGGATTCGCTGCGCGGCAGCGTTCGAACGGACAGCGCGAGCTTCGACCTCGTCGAGGCGATCATCCCCGGACTGCGCGACGCCACGGGACGTCTCGCGGCGAACCTGGACATCGCAGGCACGTGGAAGCACCCGGATCTCGCCGGTGCGCTGCGCGTCGACGATGGCGAGGTGACGGTCGATGCCCTCGGCATCCGGATGCGCGGCGTCAACGTCGATCTCGGCCTCTTCGGCCACCGCGACAGTCTCGCGATCCGCCGCCTCAGCGGCTGGAGCGGAGCAACGCCGTCGGACTCGGCGTCGCTGCGCGGCTACATCGCGTACGGGGACCCCGAGAACCCGTATCTCGACCTGCGGCTGCGGGGACACACCTTCCACGCGCTCGACAAACGCTCCCTCGCGCGTCTCGACATCAGCACGGAGCCGGCCGGCGTGAGACTGCGCGGCAACCTCCGCGGCGCGACGCTGACGGGTGGGCTGGTCGTGGATCGTGGAACGATCTTCCTCCCGGATCCTGCGCTCGCCCGCAAGCAGCTGGGTGACATCGGCGAAGCGATCGATACGTCCGCGGCGGCGCGACAGCTCATGCCTACGGCTCCGTCCAGGCTGCTGGAGTCGATTCTTATGGACGACGTGCGCGTCCGTCTTGGCGACGACGTCTGGCTGCGCTCGCGCGAGGCGAACATCAAGCTGGGCGGTACGCTCAACGTTCGCACGGCCTCCAGGCAGCGGCGCGGAACGATTCTCGGAGTCGGTACGGCCGCGGGCGCGGATTCGCTGAGTCTCGCGCTAGAAGGCGAGCTGCGCGCTGAACGCGGCATTTATGCGCTGGTGCTTGGCCCCGCCGTGCAACGCGAATTCCAGGTGGAATCCGGAACGATCACGTTCTATGGCACCCCCGAGCTGTCGCCGACGCTCGACATCAGTGCGCTGCACCGCGTCCATACGGCGAGCCGTGAGGACCTGCGCATCCGCGTCCGCCTTACGGGGCCGGTCTACCCGAATCCCATCGTGAGCCTGGAGAGCGCCGAGAGCTTCGCGCTGTCGCAATCCGACCTTGTGAGCTATCTGATCTTCGGCCAGCCGAACTTCGAGCTGGGCGAGCAAGGTAAGAGCACGGTTGCCCTCGCCGCACAGACGCTCCTTCCGACGGCGCAGACCTATACGGCGGCTCAGCTTCGCAACGTCCTCGGCTCCTGGGCCGACGTCGTGCAATTCCGGCTCGGCAGCCCGGAGTTCGACAGGACCACGGTGACGAACCAGGCGGACATCTACGCCCAGATTCTCCTGAGCAGTCGCGTCGGCGCCGAGAAGCAGCTCGGCGAGCGCTGGTTCGTGAGCTTCAGCACCGGTCTCTGTCCGCTCAGCAGGGCGCAGGCCGGAACGGGCAACGCGGGCGAGGGCCTCGATTTCTCGAGCGGATTGAGCGCGCGAATCGACTATCGCGTCTCTCGCGACGCGTCCTTCCGCGTCGGCAAGGAGCCGAGCGCGCAGACGTGCGCGATGCCGAACGCGAGCCGGATCGTGCAGACGCCGTCGCAGTTCGGCGTCTCGCTCTTCAAGAGCTGGCGCTTCTAGCCAGACCTGTCATCCTGAGGAGCGCAGGCACGAAGGATCTACTTAGGGACAGTAGATCCTTCGCTTCGCTCAGGATGACAGATGCCGAGCATAGACACAGATTTAGGAGCATGACGCAACTGCAGGAGCACGACGCGATGATCTGCCGCGCCTGCGGCAACGAAGAGCGCGCGTCGGAGGGGTACCCCTGCCGGAATTGCGGCACGTTCATCTGCGTCATGTGCAACCTGCGCGGCATCGTGTTCTGCCGCGAATGTCAGGGGAAGGCGGCGCAGCCCGCGCAGACATGACGGCCGACTTCTCCGCACTCGGGATCGCGGTCGGCCACGCGACGGATGAGCGCGGAGCAACGGGCGTCACCGTCATTCGGGCAGTGGAGGGTGCGTTGCGCGGCGGCGTCTGTGTTTACGGACGCGCGACCGGGACACGCGAGCTCGAGACGCTGGATCCCACGCATCAGTCCGGCCGCGTCGACGCGATCATGTTGACGGGGGGCTCCGCTTACGGTTTGGACGCGGCAGCGGGTGTGATGCGCTGGATGGAGGAGCGTCGCCGCGGAGTCGAAATCGGGCCCGGCGTCGTACCCATCGTGCCCGCCGCTGTCATCTTCGATCTCGTGCCACTCGGCGATTTCAGCGCGCGGCCGACGGCGGAGATGGCCTACGCCGCCTGCGAGTCCGCGCTCACGAACGGAATCGCCGAGGGTTCCGTCGGTGCAGGGACGGGCGCGACGGTGGGGAAAGCGGGAGGCCCGGGCAACGCGATGAAGGGTGGCTTCGGCTGCGCGGTGCGCAGCGCCGGAGAGGCCGTCGTGTGCGCCGCGGCGGTCGTGAACGCGCTGGGCGACGTGCGCGACGCCGATGGTCGCATCATCGCCGGCGCCCGCGACGCGAGTGGCGGCTTCATGGACAGCGCCGCGCAACTGGCGAAATACGGTCAGGTCCCCCCGCCGCCCGGACGCCGGCCGCTCGTGCCCCAGCACACGACGCTGTGCGTGGTCGCGACGAACATGACGCTCGAGCGCAGCGAGCTCGCGCAGCTGGCCCGGGCGGCGGGCGCGGCGCTGTTTCGCCGCATCACTCCGGTCGGCACGTCGTTCGACGGCGACGTCGTCTTCGCGCTCTGCAAGCCCGACGGCCAGCGGGGCACGCTGATGCCGCTCGAGCTGATCGCGGCGTCCGCGCTCGAGGAGGCGATCGAGCGCGGGGTGCGTCTCGCGGTGGGTCGCGACGGCGTGCCCGGACTCGCCGACAGGCCGCGATGACGAACGGCGCGCGACTCACCGTCCCCGGACGCGCCATCGTGCGCTCCCCCGTCGCGCCGATGTATCTCGAACCCTTCGTCGCCAGCACGCAGATCTCGCAGCGGCTCAGCGGACACGATGTCGACCTGCTCGACGAGCAGGATGACTGGTACCTCGTGCGCGGAGCCGACGGCTACGAGGGATGGATTCATTGGGGATTCCTCTCGCCGATGCCGAAGACGAACGGCCGCCGCAGCGAACAGGGCATTCGCATCTCGCTGGGCTGCGTGACCGACACACGCGGGCGACAGCGCACACTCCCACTCGGCGCTCGCCTCGCGGCCGACGAAGTCGTGAAGAGTGGGGAAGCCGTGGCGCTGTCGCACCTGCCCGAGCGCTTTCCCCGCACGGCGAAGGCAATCTGCAAATCGGCGGAGAGCCTCTTCGAGGGAGCGCCCTATCTCTGGGGCGGGATCACGCCGTGGGGCGCGGACTGCTCCGGCTTCGTGCAGACGATTTTCGCGCTGCATGGCGTGCAGCTGCCGCGCGACGCGTGGCAACAGTCCGAGTCGGGTGAAGAGGCGGGGAGGATCGACGATCTCGAGGGGGCCGACCTCGCCTTTTTCAGCGACCGCGAGGACCGCCGGGTGACGCACGTCGCAATGTCACTCGGCAAAGGCAAGATGGTGCACCTCGCGCTGGGACGGGGCGGTTTCGCGATCGAAAATCTTTCGGACAAAAAGGATCCGTACGTCGGGAAATTGTGGCAGCGCTTTCTCAAAGCGCGGCGAGTGCTATAGAACTGCACCAGACTGCGGGAACAGGGAACGGGGAACAGGGACAACTAAGACTGCGGGAACAGAACGGCACAGCGGGAACGGGGAACAGGAATCGGGAACGGAACTCCATTCTCCATCCCGTTCCCGCATCCTGTTCCCCGATCCCAGTTCCCCGTTCCCGCAGTCTTCGTTTTCCCAGTTCCCAGTTCCCAGTTCCCCGTTCCCGCAGTTTTCACTACCGCCTCCCTTATCTTCCCCCGATGCAAGTCAGCTTCGCCGTCTTCGCCGACGCCGCTAATCTTTCGCAGGAAGGAAAGCTCAACGTCCTCGGCGTCTTCGACGCCCTGCAGGTCGGCTCGCTCCCCGCGGTGCATCCGCGCGCGCATCTCGTCGTGCACCTCAAGGGCACGCCCACTGACGTCGGCCGCCATACCGTCACCCTCCGGTGGATCAATCCGCAGGGCAGCGAGCTGTGGACCAGCACGGGCGAGCTGAACGTCGGCCAGCCGCCGAGCGGGGTGACGGAGATGGACCTGCCGCTCATCGCGCAGATCGACCTGCCGATCGACGCAACGGGGGGCTACCGCATGACGATCTCACTCGACGACCGCCAGAACGCGGAAGTGCCCGTGCAGGTGCGCACCGTGCAGGCGGTGCGTCCGCCCGTCGGCGGCATGTTCTCCTGACTGCGACGGCGTGGAGGGAGATCGTCGCAGGGTATGGCCCGCCGAGATTGCGCTCCTGCTCATGTCCCTCGTCTGGGGCGTGAACTACAGCGTCATCAAGTACGGAACCACGGTCGTTCCTCCGCTCGCGTATAACGGCGTTCGCATCACGCTGGCCGCGGTGACGCTCGCGGCCATCGCGCTTCTCCTGGGCGGACCACCCCCGCGCTCGCGCGACGTCGTTGCGATCCTCGCGCTCGGCGCGCTCGGCAATGGCGTGTATCAGGTGCTCTTTATCGAGGGGGTCGCACGCACGCGCGCCGGCGAGGCCGCGCTCGTGGTCGGTGCGTCGCCCGCGCTCATGGCGCTGATCGGACGCTTTCGCCGCGTCGAGCGCGTGAACCGGCGCGGCTGGGTTGGCATCTCCCTTTCGATCTTCGGCGTCGCGCTCATCGTGCTCGGGCGCGCGACGAGTGGGGCGAACACGCAGGGTGGCTCACTCGCGGGCGACCTGCTGGTGCTGTGCGGCACAGTGTGCTGGGCCGTCTACACGATCTTTCTCATTCCCTACACGAAGCGCGTGAGCGGATGGTGGGCAACGGCACTGAGCGTCATCGGCGGCTCGGCCGTGCTGCTCGCGGTCGGAGGGAGCGCGATCGCGTCGGTGACGTGGTCGGAGATTCCGAGGCCGGCGTGGGCCGCCATCCTGTATAGCGGGCTCGGAGCGCTGGTCTTCGCATACTTTCTCTGGTATTACGGGATTCGCGTGCTCGGACCGACGCGCACCGCGATCTACGGAAATCTTCAGCCGCTCATCGCGCTGCTGGCGGCATGGATCGCGCTCCACGAGGTGCCGACCGCGTGGCAGATCGTCGGCGCCGCGACCATCATCAGCGGCGTGCTCCTCACGCGCGTGCCCGCGACGGAAGCCTCATGAAGCTCGTTCTCTTCGACATCGACGGCACGCTGCTCCTGTCTGACGGGGCGGGGAAGCGCGCGATTCATCGGGCGCTCAAGGACGTGTTCGGCACCATCGGCCCCGAGGACTATCGGTTCGACGGCAAGACGGATCCGCAGATCGTGCGCGAGCTGATGCGCTTCGCCGGGCATGGCGACGAGCACATCGACGCTCGGATGCGCGGAGTCTTCGATCGCTACTTGCGCTACCTCGGCGAGGAGTTGCAGGACACGAGACATCGTGCCTACACGCTGCCGGGCGTCCCGGAGCTTCTCGACGCACTGGAGGCGAACGCCGACGTCGTGCTCGGCTTGCTCACCGGCAACCTCGAGCGCGGGGCGCACGCAAAGCTTCAGGCTGTCGGCATCGATCCGGCGCGATTCCGTGTCGGAGCGTTCGGCTCGGACCACGAGATGCGTCCCGAGCTTCCAGCCGTGGCGCAAGGGCGCGCGCGGCGTCTGCTTGGCGTCGACATCGCCGGGAGCTCGATGGTCGTGATCGGCGACACGCCCGCTGATCTCACGTGCGGAAAGGCGCTCGGGGCCAGCGCGATCGGAGTAGCTACCGGGCGATATTCCGTCGAGCAACTCGCCGAGCACAGACCGATGGCCGTCTTTCAGAATCTCGCAGACACCGATGCCGTCACCCGCGCCATCCTCGGATCCTAGCGCCGAAGAGCATCGGCATCGCACGCCCGAGGAGGTCGAGTACGGCGAGCTCCCGGAGCTGACGCGCGCATTGCGCGCGTTCGGCTCCGCGCGCCGGACGGGCGGCGGTGCGTTTCATTCGCAGTTCTTCATGCCCTTGCTCGACGCGCGCAGAAAGGCCGCCGCCGCGCGGAGCGCCGCGTCGTGCATGGACGCCTTCGACGCGCACGATCTCACGCGCGCCCTCGACCGCGCGCTGGCGGTCATCGTCGAATGCTGGCCCGACGAGCGGGCGTCGGTGCGCCGCGCGGTCCGCGCGGAGATCCAGGAGCGTGTTGCCGGCTACGCTGCCGCGCTCCAGACGCTCGCCGAGCGCGCGACGGTCGTGCGTGCCGCGGACGAGGAAGCGAAGCTCGCCGCATGGCGCGGCTGGACCATCCAGCTGGCGTCCACGTTCCAGGCGGCGGACCGTGCGTGGCTCGCGCTGCGGTCCGTGGTGGAGTCTCTGCCCCCGAAGCCGTAATCCCGATACATTCAGTCGGCAATGAGACTTCGCCTCCTTGCCGGCTTCCTGGCCGGCGTCGCTTCGAGCGCGCAACCGCTGACGGCGCAGGAACATCCGGTACGGCGCGTGGCGAACATCGTCAGCGTCGCTGTAGAGGAGTACGGCAAGGGAGTCGATGAACGCGGGCGTCTGATCTCGCAGCAGGAGTATCAGGAGGCGGCCGATTTTCTCGCCGATGCGCAGACGCAGGCGGCGCGGCTTCCGGGTGATCGGGCGGCAGTGGCGCGCGCCATCCTCGATTCCATCATCGCGGCCGTATCGTCTCGCAAGCCCGTCAGCGAGGTCAAGGCGCTCGAAGCCCGCTTCGCCGCTACGCTCGGAAGCGAGGCGGCGCTCGAGCTGCCGCGCAGGATTCTGGATCTCGCCGAGGGCCGGCGGCTGTACCAGGGCAGCTGCGCGTCCTGTCACGGCGTCGCTGGCGCGGGGGATGGACCGGCGTCGCGCGCCATGAATCCGAAGCCGCCGGCGATCGGGAATCAGGCGGTAATGAGCGACGTGTCGCCGGCCACGATGTACCGCATCATCTCGGTGGGAATCGCCGGAACACCGATGGCGGGGTACGCGGGCGCGCTGACGCCGGAGCAGCGGTGGAACATCGTCTCGTATCTCGTGTCGATGCGCTCGAACCCGGCGCAGCTCGCGGAGGGCGAAGGACTGTATGCGCAGCGTTGCACCCAATGCCACGGAGCGCTTGGCGGTGGCGACGGCGCGTCGGCGCGAATGCTGTCCCGGTTGCCGCAGGAGATCGGCTCACTGGCGTGGCAAGCGGCCCGCAGCGACGTCGTTCTCGAGGCTTCGGTGCGCGATGGAATCGCGGGCACGGCAATGCCACCGGCGCACGACCTCAGCGCGCGTCAGCTCCAGAGCGTCGTCGCCTACCTGCGCACGCTCCCGATGCGCGCGACACCCAACGGCGTGGCCGCGAGCAGTACGCGCTCCGGCGACCCCGTCGCGGCGAGTCGCGACGTGCTCTCGCTCGTCGAACAGGCGCTGACGGCGGCGCGTGGCGGCCGCACGGGGGACGCAGGCGACAAGGCGTTCGATGCGTACATCGCGTTCGAGCCGATGGAGAGTCCGGCGCGGGCGCGAAATCCCGGACTCGTCGCGTCGATGGAGCGACTCTTCGCCGACTTCAAGGGCGCGGTACGGGCCGGCGACCTTCGTTCCGCCGAGCGCGCGCGCGATGCGATCGAAGCGAACATGCCCTCCATCCTCGAGCTGACGCGCCCGACGGGAAGCGGCTTCGAGGCATTCTGGCAATCGATGCTGATCATCCTGCGTGAGGGGCTCGAAGCCATCCTCGTCATTGGCGCCATCGTGGCGCTGCTGCTCAAGACGGGACAGCGCGAGCGCCTGCGCGCGATCTGGTGGGGCGTGGCGTGGGGCGTGCTTGCGAGCGCGGCGACCGCCGTCGTCCTGAAGACCGTCCTCTCCGCGATGCCAGCGAGCCGCGAGGTGCTGGAGGGCGTCACGATGCTCGTCGCGGTCGCCGTGCTCTTTTCGGTGAGCTACTGGCTGATCTCGAAGGTCGAGGCTGCGAAGTGGCAGCAATTCATCACCGACAAGGTGAACCAGGCGCTGGAGCGCGGTGGCGGCAAGGCGCTCGCGTTCGTCGCGTTCCTGGCCGTGTATCGCGAGGGCGCCGAGACCGCGCTGTTCTATCAGGCCCTGTTCAACGAAGGACCGCGTGTGGCGCTGCCGATCACGCTCGGCATCCTCGTCGGCGGGGCCGCGCTCGCCGTGATCTTCACGCTGTTCTACCGATTCGGCGTTCGCATTCCGCTGCGCAAGTTCTTCGGCGTCACGAGCGTGCTGCTCTACTACATGGCGTTCGTGTTCATGGGGAACGGCATCCGCGAGCTGCAGGAAGGCAACCTGGTCTCCATCACGCTCGTTCCGGGCGCGCCGCACGTCCCGGCGCTCGGTCTCTACCCGACGGTCGAGACCTTGCTCGCGCAGATGGTGCTCGCCGCCCTCTTCGTCTTCGCGATCATCAAGACCTTCTGGCCGAAGCGTTCCGTGGCGCTGCCGACGATGCCCGCGGATCCGACGGCGACGGCGCTCGTCGAAGCGCAGCTCGCCGAAATGCGGGCGACGCAGGATACGCTCCTCGCCCGCATCAAGACCCTCGAGGCCGCGCTCGCGCGCGAAACGTCAAACCTGCGCGCCGGCGACTGACACGCGCGGGACGCGATCGCCGCGCCGTGTGTACAGCATCCAGATGCCGAGCACGAATGCGGCGATCGCGATCGTCTGCGCCGTGGTGAGCCCGATGCCGAGCCGGTCGTCCTTGGCGCGGAAGAACTCGATGATGAAGCGTTCGACACCAGCCATGACGAGATAGACGCCGAACAACCAGCCCTCGCGGTGCCGGTGGTACCGCAGCCGCCAGAGCACGCCGAACATGATGAGGGCGAGCGTCACCTCGTACAGCTGCGTCGGATGCACGGAGACGATCGTATTCGGATCCATCGCGGGCAGCTCCGCGCCGAATTCGCGCGTCATCACGGCCGCGGTGGACGCCGGCGCGCCCTCGGGAAACTCGACGGCGAAACGTCCGCCCCAGGGACGCCCGTAGTCGTCGCCCACGGCCCAGCATCCGGTACGGCCAACGGCGTAGCCCGCCGCGACGGCGGCGGCGGCAACCTCGAGGATGCGCCAGATGGGCAGCTTCTTTACGCGCGCCGTGGTGAGCACGCCGATCGCGCCTCCGATCAACCCGCCCCAGAAGACGAAGCCGCCGCGCGCGAACAGCGAGTCCCAGTTTCCGAGCACGACGACGAAGTACAGCTTCGCGCCGATCAGCGAGCACGCGATCGCCGCGAAGATCAGGTCCCCGATGGGCGTGGGGTCCGCGCCAAGTCGCTTCATTTCCTCCTGCGACACGTGCTGCGCGACGATAAACGCGGCCACCACGGCGATGCCGAAGCCGGTGAACTGCAGCGGGCCGACGTTGAACTGAAACGGATGATGGACGATCGGCGCGGCCAGCGCGGCAAGCACGAATGACGTCACGCGGCTAGGCCCGGCATCGACAGCGAAGCGTATGCATTGAGGTCCAGTGGCGCGTTCTCGCCACGCTCGAGGTGAAAGAGACCGGCACGCGCGATCATCGCCGCGTTGTCAGTCGCCAGCCGGCCGCTCGGAGCATACACGGTCGCGCCCACTCTTTCCATGCGGGTCCGCATCGCGTCGACGAGGGCCGAGTTCCCGGCGACTCCGCCGCCGAGGACCACGCGATCGCGGCGATGCTGCTCCGCGGCGCGCGCGGTCTTTTCGACCAGCGTTTCGACGAGCGCGTCCTGGAATGCCAGCGCGACGTCGGCAGGATCGGCGTCGGCGTGTTGTCGCAGCTGGTTCAGAACGGCGGTCTTGAGCCCGCTGAACGACACGTCGTAGTAATCCGCGTCGCCCGGCCGCTGATCGCGGCGCAACATGGGCCGCGCGAATCGCACGGCGCCGCGCTTTCCGTCACGCGCGAGCTTCTCGAGATGCGGGCCGCCGGGATAGGGGAGTCCCAGCAGCTTCGCGACCTTGTCGAACGCCTCGCCCGCCGCGTCGTCACGCGTGCGTCCGAGAATGCAATAGCTGTCCCACGAGGCGACGTCCACGAGCATCGTGTGGCCGCCCGAGACCAGAAGCGCGGTGAAGGGTGGAATCGCGTCGCGGTGCTCGAGCGAGGTCGCGAAGAGATGCCCCTCCATGTGATGCACGCCGACGACGCGCCGCCCCAGCGCGTACGCGAGCGCCTTGCCGAAGCTGACCCCCACCAGCAGAGCGCCGATGAGACCCGGCCCGATGGTGACCGCCACCGCGTCGATCGACGCCAGTTCGGCGTCCCCCTCGGCCAGTGCGCTGCGCAACACGGGTTCGATCGCGGTGAGATGCGCGCGAGACGCCAGCTCCGGGACGACGCCGCCGAACACGCGATGCACGTCCTGCGACAGGATCACGAGCGACCGGAGCTCCACGTCGTCGCCCGCGCCGTCGAGCACCGCGACCGACGTCTCGTCGCACGACGTTTCGATGCCGAGTACGCGCGTCACGGCCGCCGCGCGCGAACGAAGCTCAGCTTCACCTGTGGTGGACGCACCGCCACGCCGAGCCCCGCGGTATCGAGGTCCACCAGATGCGGCAGCGTGTCGGCGGTGATGCTGTCTGCAACCGTCGCGACGAAGCGCAGCCGCGCAACGGTGCGACGCGGACCGAGCACGGTCACTCGCGGGGGCTCGGCGCGGATCTCGACATCGGCTGCGGCGATCCCGCCGGTGTACGCGCGCACGACGACGGCGGGGCGGACGGGGATCTCACGGCTCGTGGTGGACTCGAAACGCAACGTCAGCTGGCGCGGCTGCACGTCACGGACGATCACCTCCACTCCCTCGGGCACCTCGACGTCGCTGGTGCGCAGCGACAGGACGAGCGTGTCCGGCGCGTCGCTCTCGATCGGCCGCCGGATCACGAGCGGTGCATTGGAGAGCTTGAGGATCTCGTTCGCGCGGCCGATGACGAGCGCGCGGATGATCGGCTCGGGATCGCGCAGCACGAGCGCGCTGTCCAGCTTCGGCGCGAAGCGTACGCTCACGACCTCTTCCGTCGGCTCGCGCGCCGCGACGACGAACCACAGCACGACGGCCAGGAGCACCGCGGACGCCTTGAGCGCGAGCCGCTCCGTGAACGCTGCCGTGACGCGGTGCCGCCAGCCGACCGAGCGCTGGCGGACCGGCGAGGATGGTCTCACGAGCCGAGCAGTCCGCGGATCAGCGCGACGTTCGCGGGCGACGTCCAATCCGCCGGCCCGATCCACTTCTTCCTGATGATGCCGTCGCGGCCGATGACGAACGTCTCCGGGTATCCCGTCGTCTGGTAGTCGCGGTCGATGTTGTGGAGCGAGTCCAGGAGAATGTCGAAGGAGAGGCCAAGATTGCGCGCGTACGCGCGCACGGAATCCGCGCCGACGGCGTCGTCGATGCTCACCGCGACGATCCGGAGGTCGGTGTTCGCCATCTGCTGGTGCAGCTTCGCGAAGCTCGGCATCTCCACGAGGCACGGCCCGCACCAGGTCGCCCAGATGTTCAACACGACGACCTTGCCCCGGTAGGTCTCGAAGGTGCGCACGACGTTCGTGCCGTCGACCGTGCGCGCGGCGAACGCCGGGGCCCTGGAGCCCACGTCGACGGGGAACAGCTCGTCGTGCATTGCATAGACGCCGAGGCCGAGGGCACCCACGAGCGCGAGAATGATCCCGATCACGGCGAGCCACTGCTGTCGCAGCGTCATACGCGAACGCCGCACGCGGCGCGCAGTGCCTGAATCTCCTTTTCCGGATCGCGCGCGGAAAAGATCGCGTTGCCGGCGACGAACGTGTTGGCGCCGGCGTCGTAGACCCTGGCGATCGTCTGGCGACTGATCCCGCCGTCGACCTCGAGCGCCGCGCGCGATTCCGAGTCGTCGAGCATCGCGCGTGCGCGCGCAACCTTCTCGACCGAGTACGGGATGAACTCCTGTCCGCCGAATCCGGGGTTCACGGTCATGACCAGCAGCAGATCGAGGTCGGGAATGATCTCTCTTACGGTCTCGAGCGACGTCGCCGGGTTGAGGGCGACGCCGGCGGTGCAGCCGAGCTCGTGGATCCGCGCGATCTGGCGGTGCAGATGCGGCGCCGCCTCGACGTGGATCGTCATCCCGCTCGCGCCCGCGGCGGCGAAATCGTCGAAGTACTTCTCGGGCTCGACGACCATCAGATGTACGTCCAGCGGCAGCGACGTGAGACGCCGCACGGTCTCGATCACCTTCGCGCCAAAGGTGAGATTCGGAACGAAGCGTCCGTCCATCACGTCGATGTGCAGCCAGTCGGCGCCGCCGGCCTCACACGTCGCGACTGCGTCGGCAAGATGGGCGAAGTCCGCGCTCAGCAGCGAGGGCGCGATGCGCAGCCGGCTCTCCGTGGCGTCCCTCGCGATCCCGCGCGCGGTCATGGACGCCCCCCGGCCCCCGGACCGACGATGAGATTCACGCGCGAGCCCATCGCCGCCTGACTCCCCGCGGCCGGCGACTGCCCCGTCACGACCGCCGCGGCGTCCGAAATCGACCCCCCGATGTCACCCACGCTCAGCCCGAGCTGTCGGAGAAAGAGGCGCGCGTCCGTGACCGTGCGCCCGACGACGTCGGGCACGATCACCGTCGTGGGCCCCGAGCTCAACACGAGCGCGACAGGGCTCGGCACCGGCGCCTGCGTTCCGGGGCGCGGCCGCGAATCGATCACGGCACCGCGGGGATCGTTGCTCGGACGTTCCGTGATCGCCCCCGCCTCGAACCCCGCACCCTCGAGGGCGCTGAGTGCCAGCTCGCGGCTCATGCCGATGACGCCGGGAATCGTCGCGTACCGCTGCCCGCCGCTGATGACGAGCGTCACGCGCGTGCCCGGCACCTCGCGGGTCTCGGGCGCTGGCTGCTGATCGAGCACCGTGCCCTTCGGCGCCGCGTTGTGAAACCGCGTCTCGCCGCGCTCGGAGGAAAAGCCCTTCTGCTGGAGCATGCGGACCGCGTCGTTATACGCGAGCCCGATCACGTTCGGGACGCGTACGTCCTGCGGAATCACGCCCGCGGGAAAGATGAAAAACGCGACGATCAGATACGCCAGCAGAAAACCGCCGCTCGCCGCCACGACATAGGGAATGAGCCGCCGCAGTCGCCCGCGCCACGTCACGACACTCTCCGGAGCCGGGCGGCGAATGCACCGTCGGTTCCGTGCCGCTGCGGCAGGACGCGCAGCCGGCCCGCGTCGAGGACGGAGGGCGGCACCGCGCCATCGCCCGGAGGCTCCAGACGCCAGTTCGTGTGGTCCGAGAGAAAGCGCTCGACCTGGGCGTCGTTCTCCTCCGCCTCCAGCGAGCAGGTGCTGTACACGAGCAGGCCGCCGGGCTGTATGAGGCTGGACGCGCTGCGCAGAATCTCGCGCTGCAGCGCCGCCATCACCGCGAGATCGGACGCCTTGAGACGCCACCGCGCGTCCGGATGCCGGCGGAACGTGCCGGTGCCGGTGCACGGCGCGTCGATGAGCACCGCGTCCACCGCTCGGATCGCTGGCCGGCGCGCATCCGCGACGTACGGGAACACGGTGTCGAGCTCCATGCGATCCACGTTCTCGACGACGCGACGCAGCCGCGCGAACGAGATGTCGCTGGAATAGACGACGCCCGCGCGGCGCGACAGCTCCGCCGACTTTCCGCCGGGAGCGGCACACAGGTCTGCGACGCGCGCACCCTCCGGCACCGCCGCGTATTTCGTCACGAGTGTGGACGCGGGATCCTGCAGGTGAAAGAGTCCCTGGCGAAACGCACCGAGCTCCGTGAGCGCCGAAACCGGGCTCGCGAGCACGATGCTGTCAGGCACCAGCGGAGCGTCGGAAACGGTGATCCCCGCCGCCTCGAGCATGGCCTCGACCTGCTCGCGCACGGCGTGCATCGGACGGGCGACGAGCGGCGGCTCGGTGTTGTTCGCCTGCAGCAGGCGCCGCGTCTCCTCTTCGCCCCAGCGGGCGACCCATCGCGCGACGAGCCAGCGCGGGTGCGATTCCGCGAGCGCCAGCGCGTCGATCGGATCGGCGCCGCGTTCGACCGTGAGGTCGTCGCGCTCCCGATCGAGCCGCCGCAGGACCGCGTTCGCCAGGCGGCTGGGTCCTACGCCGTGGCGTCGCTTCGCGAGCTCGACGGTCTGCGCGATCGCCGCGTACGCCGGCACACTGCGCATGTACAACAGCTGATACACGCCGAGTCGTAGAAGGTCGAGAACGTCCTCGTCGAGCCGCTCCAGTCCACCGCGCACGCGCGCATTCAGCAGGCTGTCGAGCCAGGCGCGCCGGCGGAGCATTCCATACACGAGCTCGCGCGTGAACCGGCGGTCCCGCGGATCGAGCCTCGCCGCGTGGCGGTCGAACGACGAGTCGAGGAGCTCACCCCCACGCAGGTCGGCGCAAGTGGCGGCCGCGGCATGTCTCGCATCGGTGACTCCGGTGCGAGCAACGGTGCGCGGCGCGGCGTCCTCGGGCATAGAGGGAGAATTTAGTTTGTCATCCTGAGCGCAGCGAAGGATCTACTCCATGCCGAGTAGATCCTTCGGCGCCGTCGCCGCCTCAGGATGACAGCGTGTCGAAGCGATCTCCGATCTGGACACCGCGGCCACGCCGCCATTCGTCGGCGCTGATGCGTTTCTTTCCGGCGGGCTGCACCTGCTGCACCCGCACGGCGCCCTCGCCGCAGGCCACGATCAGCCCGTCGTCCCTCGCGTCGATCACCGTGCCCGCCTGCCGCGCCTCGGCGCCGCCCGCGAGCCGCGCCCCGAACAGCTTCACGTCCTGTCCCTGCAGCACCGTGAAGGCGCCGGGCCGCGGATCGTACGCGCGAATCGTTCGCGATACCACGCGCGCGTCCTTCGTCCAGTCCACGCGCGTCGCGTCGCGGTCGATCTTCGGGGCATAGGTCGCGCGCGAGTCGTCCTGGGGCTCTTCGCCGGCCCGGCCCAGCTCCAGCATCGCGAGCGACTCCACCAGCGCCGCCGCGCCCAGCTCGGACAGACGCATCGCCAGCTCGCCGTACGTCTCGTCCTCGGCGATCGGCGTCGTGAGCTGCAGGAGCACCGGACCGGCGTCGAGCCGCTCGACCATGCGCATGATCGACACGCCGGTGCGCTCGTGGCCTTCGCGTATGGCGGCCTGAATCGGCGCGGCGCCGCGCAGCTGCGGGAGCAGCGATGCGTGAATGTTCAGCGTGCCGCGCGGGGGAAGGTCGATGACCGCTCGTGGAAGGAGGTGCCCGTACGCGACGACCACGGACATGTCAGGCGCCATCTCGCGCAGCTCGCTGAGAAACGCCTCGCCGCGCGGACGCTCGGGCTGAAGCACCGGCACCATGTCCTCCATCGCTGCTCGCTTCACCGGGGGCGGCTCGAGCTTCGACCGGCTGCGGCCGACCGCCTTGTCAGGCTGCGTCACGACGCCGACGACCTCGAATCCTTCGCCCAGCAGCGCGCGGAGCGCCGGCGTCGCGAATTCCGGCGTGCCCCAGAAGAGCACGCGCATCACAACTCCTCGTCGTGATGGTGTTGCGCCACCTCTTCCGCGGTGATTCGCCGGATGAAGCCGGGGTAGCGGTCCTTCTGCTTCGACCACTTGGCGAGCGCCGCCCGCCGCTTCAGCACGCTCAGATAATCGATGAACAGCTTGCCATGCAGGTGATCGATCTCGTGCTGAAAGCAGCGCGCCAGCAGCTCCGTCGCCGGCATCTCGAAGGGTTTGCCGTCGCGGTCCAGCGCGCGCAGCACGACGGTCGCAGGGCGCTCCACGTCGCCAAAGACCTCCGGGATGGACAGACACCCTTCCTCGGCCTTGGCGGTCCCCTCGCGCGCGACGATCTCGGGGTTCACGAGCGCGATCGGCTGCTTCCCCCCTTCGACGTCGACGACGGCGATGCGCTCGAGACGTCCCACCTGCGGTGCCGCGAGACCGATCCCTTTCGCGGCGTGCATGGTCTCGAACATGTCGTCGATCAGCTTGCGGAGGTCGTCGGTGACGGCGGCCACGGGTTTCGTCTCCTGCCGCAGCACCGGGTCACCGAGGACGCGGATGTCGAGAATGCTCACGCGTTCGTGGCGGGCGTCGTTTGGATCATGATCTTCGCGATCCGGCCGCGTTCCACGATCAGCCGCGATTCTCCCGACTTGATCGTGATCTCGTCGTCCATGGCGGGCGCGGACTTCCCGTCCTTCGAGCTCTCGCGGATGTGGATCACGTCGCCGACGATGCCGCCGGTGGTGACGATGCGCTCGCCCCGCTTCAGGTTCCGGAGCGCCTCCTCGTGCTGCTTTCGCTGCCGCTGTTGCGGGCGGATGATCAGGAACCAGATGATCAGGAAGATGAGCCCGAACTGAAACACGAACTGCGGCAGCAGACTTCCGCCGCCGCCCCCGGCCTGAAGAAGCGCGAGGAGGGCAGGCGTGATTCCGAGATTCATGCGAGGGCGTCCGTGCGAGAGTGGTAGCGGTCGAGCCAGCGCGCGCTCCACGCGTCGAACGAGGCATCCGCGATCGCGTCGCGCGCTGCGCGCATCAGCGCTACGAGAAAATGTACATTGTGCAGCGACAGCAGCCGCATGCCGAGCATCTCGTCGGAGACGAAGAGATGCCGGATGTACGCTCGGGTGAATCGCCTGCAGGCCGTGCAGTCGCAGTCCTCGCCCAGCGGCCGCTGATCCACGCGAAACTCGGCACGCTTGATGTTGAGCCGGCCGTCGCTCGTGAAGACGGCGCCGTTACGGCCCATGCGTGTCGGCGCCACGCAATCGAAGAGGTCGATACCGCGCCGGACACCCTCGACGAGATCCTCGGGGAAACCCACGCCCATCAGGTATCGCGGGCGTTGCGCGGGCAGCGCATCGTCGAGGACCTCGAGAATCCGGTACATGTCCGGTTTTGCTTCACCGACGGACAGCCCGCCGACGCCGAAGCCGATCCAGTCGTGCATGTCGCCCACGGCGCGAGCGGCTTCGCGACGCAACTCGTCGTGCACACCACCCTGTACGACCGGAAAGAGCGCCTGCGGCCGCCCGTGCGGCGGCGTGATCTCATCGAATGCGCGCAGACACCGCCCCAGCCAGCGGATGCTGCGCTCGCTCGCGTCGCGCGCCGTGGCGGCGTCGCTCTGTCCGGGGATCACGTGGTCGAACTGCATGACGACGTCCGCGCCGAGGTTGCGCTCGATGCGCATCACGAGCTCGGGCGTGAAGCGGCGCGCGGAGCCGTCGAGATGGCTGCGAAACTCCACGCCGTTCTCGTCGACCGTGCGCAGCGTGGCGAGCGAGAACACCTGGAACCCGCCGGAGTCCGTGAGAATCGGCCGATTCCATCCCATGAAGCGGTGCAGGCCCCCCATCTCGCGGACCAGATCGTCGCCTGGGCGGAGGTGCAGGTGATACGCGTTCGCAAGGATCATCTGCGTGCCGGCCGCCTCGAGGTCTTCGGGATCGAGGGCCTTCACGGTGCCGAGTGTTCCGACCGCCATGAACGCGGGCGTGTCGACCGCGCCGTGCGGCGTCCGGAACGCTCCGCGCCGTGCGCGCCCCGCCTGAGACTCGATCTGAAAGGAAAACGCGGTTGACACTGGAAGCGGGACGCTGGTGACGGCGTTCAGAGAACGACCATGGCGTCGCCGTACGAAAAGAAGCGATAGCCCGCGGTCACGGCTTCACGATACGCGCGCATCGTGAGCTCATATCCCGCGAACGCGGCGACGAGCATCAGCAGCGTCGATCGGGGGAGATGAAAGTTGGTGATCAGCCGGTCAACGACGCGAAAGGTGAACGGCGGACGGATGAACAGGCGCGTGTCTCCTTCGCCGCTCCGCAGCACGCGAGTCTCGGCGGCCGCGCTCTCGAGCGTCCGCACCGTCGTCGTCCCGACGCCCCAGACCGAGCGTCCGGCTTCGTGGGCGTGCGCGATGGCGGCAGCCGTGGCGTCCGGCACGGCGTACCGCTCCTCGTGCATCACATGTAATGCGGGGTCTTCGACCTCGACGGGCTTGAAGGTCCCCGCACCGACGTGCAGCACGACGTCCGCGCGCAGGACGCCGCGTGCGGTCAGCGTGTCGAGCATGGCCTGAGTGAAATGCAGGCCGGCGGTCGGGGCGGCGACGGATCCCTGCTGGTTGGCGTACACGGTCTGATAGCGCTCGACGTCGTGCGCCGTGTCGCTCCGCGCGACGTACGGCGGGAGGGGCACATGTCCATGGCGCTCGATCGCCTCGTCTTCGGGCATCGAGGTGACCAACCGGACGACGCGCGTGCGTCGCTCCGTCGTCTCGAGGACCTCGACGGCCAGCTCGGGCGCGATCTCGATCCGCCGCCCCGGCCGGATCTTCCCGCCGGGCGAGACCATCGCCTCCCAGGTGCCGCCGTCCCGGCGTCGAAGCAGCAGGATCTCCGCCGGCGCGCCGCTCGTGCGCCTGCCGAGGAGACGCGCCTTGATCACACGCGACGTGTTCACGACGAGAAGATCGCCGGCCGGAATCAGCTCGACGAGATCGCGAAAGCGGCGATGCTCGATGCGCCCGCCGTCGCGATGCACGACCATGAGCCGGCTCGCCGACCGGTCGGGGAGCGGCTCCTGCGCGATCTGTGCTGGCGGCAGCTCAAAGTCGTAATCGGATGTGCGCTGTCCCGTTGTCATTCTGAGCGAAGCGAAGAATCTACTGTGAGGAGAGAAGATCCTTCGCTGCGCTCAGGATGACACGCTCGCCAACTAGAACAGACTCTCCTGCGCGGGCACGATCGGCGGCGGCGTGTACCCGAAATGCCGAAACGCCATCGGCGTCGCCATGCGACCGCGCGCGGTGCGCTGCAGGAATCCGTTCTGCACGAGGAAGGGCTCGTACACCTCTTCGATCGTGTTCGCGTCCTCGGCGACGGCGGCCGCCACCGAATTGAGTCCGACGGGCCCCCCGTCGAACATCTCGATGATCGTCTTGAGGATCCGCGCATCCATGTCGTCGAGGCCGAACTCGTCGACGTCGAGCATCTGGAGGCCGACGTGTGCAACGTCCTTCGAGATGAATCCGTTCGCGCGTACCTGCGCGTAATCGCGGATGCGCCGCAGGAGCCGATTGGCGACGCGGGGCGTGCCGCGGGAACGTTTCGCGATCTCGATCGCGCCGCCGTCGTCGATACCGACCTTCATCACCTCCGCCGAGCGGTGCACGATGAGCGCGAGGTCTTCGGCGGGATAGTAGTTCAGCCGCTCGACGATCCCGAAGCGCGCGCGCATCGGCGGTGTCAGCATGCCGAAGCGCGTCGTCGCGCCGATCAGCGTGAACTTCTCGATCGACATCGTCACCGTCTGCGCCTTCGGTCCCTCCGACAGCCGGATGTCGATCTTGTAGTCCTCCATCGCCGGGTAGAGGAACTCCTCGATGATCGGCCGCAGGCGGTGGATCTCGTCGATGAAGAGAATGTCGCCCGCGCGCAGATTCGTCAGCGGCCCGACGAGATCTCCCGGCTTCTCCAGCGCCGGTCCGGACGTCGCCCTGATGTTGACGCCGAGCTCCCGCGCAATGAGCTCGGCCAGCGTCGTCTTGCCGAGCCCCGGGGGGCCGAAGAACAGCGCGTGGTCGAGCGGCTCGCGGCGTGCCAGCGCGGCGTCGATCCAGACGCGCAGACTGTCCTTCACCTTGTGCTGGCCGATGAACTCCGACAGTCGCTGTGGCCGCAGGGAAAGCTCCACCACGGACTCGTCCGACAGCGCTTCGGGCGTCGTGATTTCCGGACGTGACATCGCGCCCCCAGTATAGCCGAAGATACGCCGAAATACGAGCGCTTTCCTGCTGTGGTGTCTGTCACCGCAACACACGCTGTGGCGCGACACATTACTGCGCGTCAAATCGTTGACTTGCCAGTGGGTGTCCGCCACACTCAACGCGCACTGTACCCGCCGTTTGTGTGGCGCCCGCGATTATCCTCCCGCCACGGACTGCCGCACCCCTCCCCCGGACCGTTCAGCACCGCATGACAATCTCTCGAGGACTGCGCCGAGCGGCGTTGCTTGGCCTCCCATGTCTCACGCCCGCGTGCGACGTGGTGCAGTTCATCAACGACCCCCGTCCGACGTTCCAGCAGACGTGGAGCATCCCGACCGCGAACAGCGCCATCTCGGTCGGCACCCTGATCCCGAACAACGTCTCGATCTTCAGCACGCCCGGATCGAATCCGCCGGATAGCAGCGCGTTCGAGCTGAACATCAACAACACGGTGTTTTCCCGCCGCGTCGGACAGGATTGTCCGGCGTGCGTGACGCAGAACGGCAGCACGACGACGAAGCCCGCGTTCATTCTCGCGGCGGGGGGCTCGAGCCCTCTGCCGACGGACGTCCTGTCCGCGCCCCTGGCGACTGCGACGGTGAACTACACCATCGTCAACAACCTGTCCTTCGATCCCATTCGCATTCGGCCGGTGTCCGATCCGAACCAGGGATTCATGATCGTCATCGTGCGCAGCGGCTCGGTCGTCCTTGGCCGTGACTCCCTGAATGGCGCGACCACGGCGTTCCCGGCGGGCTCCAGCATCACGCGTCCGGTCACCATGTCGAGCGGGACGATGACGTCGCTCATCCAGGTGGACCTCACGATCAATTCGCCGGCCGGCGATCCCGCGCAGCCGGTGTTGATCAACGCCAACGGGACGGTGAACACGACCGTTACCTACGCCGCGGTTCACACCAACAACGTCCGCATCAACGTCAACAACAAGCAGATCTCGAACGATCCCGACACGCTCGATCTCGAGGGGTTGAACGAGTCCTTCTCGAAGCGCGTCGTCAGCGGCCGAATGGAGATGAGCATCTCGAACCCGTGGCCCGTAGCCGGCGACGTCGGCCTGAACTTCACCCCGGATTCGTCGCCGGCTGCGCCTGTCGCGAAGACGCTGCCGATGCCGTCGGTGGCGCCGACGCCCGGCCCGCAGCTTCGTGCGGTCGATTTCAATACGAACGAGATGCAGAACCTGCTCGGTAAAAAGGTCGTGCTGACCATGACCGGGCCGGTGACGTCGCCCACGCCGATCACGGTGACACCCAAGCAGGCGATCACCATCGTAAACCGCATGGTGCTCGTCGTGCGCACCGGCTCGGGGCAATGACCATGACCTCACCTCTCACGTCCGCCATGCGACGCGCGGTGACGGTCGCCGCGGTGGCGCTTCTCGGCGCCCTATCCGCACAGGCACAGTTACCGAATGCGAGTCCCGCCGCCTTCGCGATGGGCGGCAACTTCACCGCGATCTCGCGCGGCTATGAGGCGATCGCCTGGAATCCTGCCAACCTCGGCATGCCCGGCCGTCCCGCCTTTTCGATGGGACTGTTCAGCGTTGGCGGGAATGCGGGCCTCGATCCCATCGATCTCAGCGCCTTGCATGCATTCAGCGGAAAGCTGGTTGACTCCATCACCGCGGTAAGCTGGATCGATCAGGCGCGGCTGGCAGGCGGACAGCGCGGCCGCGTCGACGCGGGCATCACTCCGCTTGCGTTGACCGTTGGTCCCGTGGGGCTGCAGGTCGGCAGCAGTGCGTACACGACGCTGAACCTCAGTCCGGACGCGTGGGAAGCTGTGCTCTTCGGCAACGCGGGACGCAGCAGCGGTCAGCCGAAGACGCTCGATTTCACCGGCACGTCGATCCGTACCGGCGCGTTCACGACCGGGGCGCTGAGCTTCGGCCGCGAGCTGCCGGTCAATCTCACCGGCGGCATCATCCGCGACGAACACACCGCGATCGGCGTCAACGCCAAGTATGTCGTGGGGCACGGCCTCGCCGTCGCCGAGGACATCGGCAGCGCGCTCGCGTCCGACATCCAGCTGCGCTTCCCGGTCATCACGGTGCGGACGGATTCCATCTTCGGCTCGACGATCCCGCAGCAGGACTACAACGGCGTCGCGGGCACGGGTGTCGGATTCGACCTCGCGGCGTCGTGGAGTGGCGGGCCCTGGAAGCTCGGTCTGCTCGCCGAAAACGTGATGAACACCTTCAGGTGGGACACCACCAAGCTCGCGTTCATGCCCGGGACCGGCGCCTTCACCGCCGACAGCCTCGAGACGAACTTCGATCAGCAGGTGTACAGCGCGGCGCCGCAGGCGCTGCGCGACATCGTGGCGGATCAGAAGTTTCCCGCCGCGGTGACCCTTGGTGCCGCGATGAAACTGACTGAGAGGCTCAAGCTCACCGCCGACATGAAGCGGACATTTGGCGCCAGGGAAGCGATCTCCATCGGACCGCGTCAGCGTTTCGGCGTCGGCGCCGAGCTGCGCATCCTTCCCTTTATTCCGCTGCGCGCGGGCGTCGCCTCGGTGACGGACGGTTGGCAGGCGGGCGCGGGCGTCGGTGTGCACGTGCTCGGCTTCGAGATCGGGGGCGCCATGTCCATCCGCCAGATCGGGGCGGCGCGTCAGAGTGGAGCGATGATCGGACTGGTCGGGATCGGCCGATGAAACGCGGACTGTCATCCTGAGGAGCGAAGCGACGAAGGATCTACTCGAACCGGGCTAGATCCTTCGCTTCGCTCAGGATGACGCTTGGAGATGCGCCGGCAGCGTCTGTAAGCGACGCGCAGCCCTCTGCAGCGTCTCGAACTTCTTGCAGAACGCAAAGCGCACCAGCGATCGGCCGAGCTTGCGGTCGTGGTAGAAGCTCGACCCGGGCACGGTGGCCACGCCGACCTCCCTCGTCATCCACTTCGCGAACTCGACGTCGTCCATGTCGCTCATCGTCGAGAAGTCCGCGAGGATGTAATACGCACCGTCCGGCACGGAGAAGCCGAACCCCGCTTCGCTGAGCGCCTCGACGAGCACGGCCCGGCGCGAGCGGTAATCCATCGCCAGGTGATTGAAGTAATCGGCGTCGAAGTGCATCCCGACGGCGCCCGCCGCCTGAAGTGGCGCGGGGGCGCCTACCGTGAGAAAGTCGTGCACCTTGCGGATGGCCGCGGTCTGTTCCGCCGGCGCGATCGCGTAACCCAGGCGCCAGCCGGTGCAGCTGAACGTTTTCGATAGCCCGGAGATCGTGATCGTGCGCTTCCGCATCTGCGGGAGCGCTGCCATCACGACGTGGTCGCCGGCGTAGCGGATGTGCTCGTAAATCTCGTCCGTGATGACCCACGCATCGTGGCGCTCGCACAGCTCCGCGATGAGCTCCATCTCCTCGCGCGTCAGCACGCGGCCGCTGGGGTTGTGCGGCGTGTTCACGATGATCGCCTTCGTGCGCTTGTTGAACGCGGCGCGCAGGCGATCGTGATCCAGCGTCCAGTTCGGCCGATCGAGCGGCACGAACACGGGTGCCGCGCCGGCGAGGATGGCATCCGGGCCGTAGTTCTCGTAGAACGGCTCGAGGACGATCACCTCGTCGCCGGGATCGACGAGCGCGAGGAAGACGGACGCCATCGCCTCCGTCGCACCGCACGTCACGGTGATCTCGCGGTCGTGATCGACCTCCATGTTGTACCACTTGCGGTACTTCTCGGCGATCGCCAGACGCAGCGCCGCGCTCCCCCACGTGACGGCGTACTGATTGATGTCGCCGTTGATCGCCGCGCACGCGGCCTCCTTCATCGGCTCCGGCATCGGAAAGTCGGGAAAGCCCTGCGCGAGGTTGATGGCCTCGTGCTGGTTCGCGATCCGCGTCATCTCGCGGATGACGGATTCCGTGAACGTCGACGTGCGCTTAGCGGCGAGCATCAGTCACCCTCTTGAGTGCTTCCCGAATGAGTTCCGGCGTGTTGCTGCCCTTCGCGCCGGCGTCGATTGCGGCCTTGACCGCACGCTCTGAATCTGGAAGAGAGTAGCCAAGCGACACCAGCGCCCGCACGGCATCCTCCGCGCCCGGTATCCGGGCGCCGTCTCCCGCCTCCCGCCTCCCGTCTCCCGCCACGAGATCGTCCATCTTCTCGGCGAGATCCAGCACCAGTTGCTCCGCTTTCTTGCGCCCAACCCGCGGCACGCTCTGCAGCGTCGCGATGTCCTTTTCCCGGATCGCGCGGACGACGCGCTCGGCGGACAACGTCGACAGCATGCCGATCGCGAGCGCCGGCCCGACCCCCTTCGCGTCGAGCACGCGCTGAAACACGCGTCGCTCGAACACGTTCGCGAAACCGAAGAGCTGCCACCCGTCTTCCTTCACGACCAGATGCGTGTGCAGCGTGCACGCTTCGCCCTTGCGTGGCAGCGCCTCGTACGTGCTGAGAGGAATGGTCAGCTCGTACGCGACGCCCGACGACGTCATGACCTCGACGCGGTCGAGCTCCTTGTTGACGAGCGATCCCGCCACCTGCGAGATCATCGCGGCACGCGCACGGGCGACACCGCTTCCAGGTGCGCGCCCATCACGTACGCCAGAGCGGCCGCGACGCCGTCCGCGGCATCGGAGGGTTTGGGCACGGACTTGAGACGCAGCAGCTGCGTCAACATGAACTGCACCTGGTCCTTCGTCGCGCTCCCGGCGCCGACGACCGCTTTCTTGATCTCCGCCGGCGCCATCTCGTGGACGCGCGCACCCTGCTGTTCCGCGGCGAGCAGGATGACGCCGCGTGCGTGGCCGAGCGTGACGGTCGTACGCACGTTGCGCGCGTAGAAGACGTCCTCGATGGACATGACGTCGGGCTTGTGGCGGTGAAGCAGCTCGGTCACGCCGTCATAGATCTCGCGGAGTCGCGAGGGCAGGGGATCACGCGCGTGCGTGCGGATCACGCCGCACTCCATAAGTGTCGGGTGGCCGGCGCGCTCACTGGTTACGACGCCATACCCGGTCAGCTGTGTGCCCGGATCGACGCCGAGGACGATCACGCGCTGGCCGCCATGTCCGCCACGTCGATGTCGAAGTTGGCCCAGACTTTCTGTACGTCGTCCAGCTCCTCGATCTCCTCCATCAGCTTGAGGAGACTCTCGGCGGCCTTGCCCTCGACCTTCACCGTGCTCTTGGGCACCATGACGACAGGCTCCGCTTCGATGAAGCTGATCTTCTTCGCCTCGAGGGCGGTCTTCACCGCGTGAAAATCGTGCGGCGACGTCGTGACCACGTACACGTCGTCGTCGCGACTGAAATCCTCGGCGCCCGCGTCCAGCGCCGCCTCGAGCGTGCTGTCCTCGTCGAACTTCTTGGCGTCGATGGACAGCTGCGCCTTCTTGTCGAAGAGGAACGACACGGAGTTCGGCGTGCCCAGGTTGCCGCCGAGGCGCGACATCTTGTGCCGGATGTCCGCCACCGTGCGCGTGGGATTGTCGGTCAGCGCGGAGATGATCATGGCGACGCCACCGGGGCCGTAGCCCTCGTAGATCACGTCCTGGTAGTCGACGCCCTCGAGCTCACCCGTCCCCTTCTTGATCGCGCGCTCGATGTTCTCCTTCGGCATCGAGTTCGCCCGCGCGGTTTCGATCGCGGTCCGCAGCCGTGCGTTGCCGTTCGGGTCACCGCCCCCCTGCTTCGCCGCGATCGTGATCTCGCGAATCAGCTTCGTGAAGAGGGCGCCGCGCTTGGCGTCAGCGGCGGCTTTGTAGTGCTTGATCTGCTTCCATTTACTGTGGCCGGCCATGCTTCAATATGAACCGCGAAAATCGGAAATGGGAAATTGAAAATGGGTCCGGGCCGCCATCGTAGCGCTTCCCGGACCCATTTCCGATTTCCCATTCTCCATTTCCGCAGTCTAGTGCTAGCCCCCGAGTCGCAACCCCAGCGTGGCGCGATACCCGGTCAGTGCCGCCGCCTCCATTGCACCCATCGAGAATCCGAAGCCGGGAACGATCGACCAGACGCCGCGATTGAAGTAGAAGCGCGAGCCGAAAGTCGCCATGTACGACGTTCGCGACCCCTGCTGCGTCCAGACACGCGTCTCGATGCTCGGCTCGATCCCTATGTCACCGGGCGCGCGGACGCCAAACGTCATCATCGCGTTCGTGATGTTGCCGTTGGGTGACTCGCCGCCGTTGATCAGCGTGCCCGACGTGCGATACAGGTTCCACATCACGAACGAGTAGTCCACGCGCTCCGTCAGGGCGTTGTTGATCGAGAACTGCGCGACATAGCGATCGCCGGAGTTGAACGTCACGGTGTTGGACTTGTCGTCTCCGAACTTCGAGAACGTGAGCCCGAACGACATGCGACCCGTGCCGAAGGGATGGTCGGCGCCGAGACGCGCCCGGTACTCGGGTCCCGGGGAGAACTTCGTGGCGACACCGGTCGAAGGGTCCTTGAAGGGCTCGTACTCACTCGACTGCTTCATGCTCGCGCCGAAGCCGACGTTCCAGTTTCCCATCGGCTGCGCGATCGCGATCCCGCCGGTGAAGCCCAGTCCGCTGCCGAAGCCCGACACCGGGAAGGAGAAAAAATCGCTCCCGATGCGCGTCGCCGCTTCCAGCTCGTCGACGGAAATCGTGGCGGAGCCCGTCGGTATGTTCACGCCCCCGGTGAGCACGAGAAAATCCTGCCCGAACGTGTAGTTCGCGCGGACCTGGGTGTCCGTCAGCCCCGACATCTCGCTCACGATCTTGTTTCCGTTTGCGTCCACACGCTCGACGTGCACCATCGCATACGAAGAACCGACGTCCACCGTGAACGCGGGCAACACGGGCACGATGGCGAACAGCGGCAGGCTCAGCTCGGAGATCTTCTCGTTGAACGGCACCTTCACGTCGTAGGCGTGGAACTGCGGTGCCATCCGAATCGACGCATCCCAGATCGATTGCGCGCCGGCAGCGGTCGCGCTCGCGCCGAGGAGCACGCAGCAAAGGAACGACGAGATTCGTCTCATGCTCCGCTCCTAGGGCCTCGGGATCTTGACGATGATCGTCACGTTCGCGGTCTTCGACGGCCCCTCGTTCCCGGTGGCCGCCGCGAGCCGGTCGCTGGACGGCGGCGGTGACGATTGCTGTGTTGTACCGCCGCCAGTGCCGGCCGAGCTGGTCGCGCCGCCGGCGTCCGATCGATTGATGTCGTTCGCCGTATTCTTCGCGCCGTTCTCGCTACTCGTGTTCGACGTCGGCGCCTGTCCCTGCTGCGACTGCCGCGCGACGTTGCCCTCCTGTGTCCCCACCAGATTTGCTTCGACGACCGCCGGGACGATCGTCAGCCCGACGGCCGCGGCCTGCGTCTCGGCGCTCTTCTGCCGCGCGGCGCCGAATCCGGGATCGAGGCGCACGGCGTCGTTGAAGCTGCGCGCGGCGTCCTGATAGTTGCCCTGATCCTCGAGGCGCAGCCCGCGGCTGTACGCGAGGAACGCCGCCAGAGATCGCGTGGGCCGCTGCTCGATCGCGTTGCGCTCCTCGGTCGTGAGACGCACGCCGAGGCTGTCGAACAGCTGGAGCACCAGCGCCTTCTCGAGGTCGAACAGCGCGTCGAGCCGGTTCTCGCTCGCCGCGCCGCCCGTGACACTCGACGTCTGCGTGTTCACGATGGCGGCGTCGACGCGCAGGCGCTGCTCCGACTGCGCGATCTGTCCGTTCACGATGCGACCAGCCTGAATGAGCTTGCCCGCCCGCACGTTCGTCGAAGAATCCGTCGCGCCGGACGCCTGCAGCGCGAGCTCGTCGAGAATGGCCTGGAGACGCGCCCGCTCCACGATGGTGAGCTCGTGCGAGCGCGCCAGGTCCGTCGTGAGCAGCTCGGCGAGACCGCGCTCGAGCGGCTGCAGCGTACTGTCGGCGCCGATGAAACGCATCGGCATCACGGCGACGACCTTGGGACCGCCCGGCTGCGTCGACAGCTGCTGCTCGCGCGCAACTGCGTCCTTCGCCGCGACCTGAAGCTCCTGTCGCGTGAGTGCCGCGAGACGCGCCTCCAGCTGGCGCCGGATGCGGGACGTTCGTCCGTACCGCACGTAGTTCTGATAGGCGTATTTCGCCGCCGGGATGTCCTTCTGCTGCTCGGCGGTGAGCCCGAGATACAGCGCCGCGGCGCCATCGCGCGGATCGAGCCGCACGGCCTGCGTCAGCACGGTGCGCGCGTCCGCGTAGCGTCCGGCTTTGTAGTACGCGATCCCCAGCGACCGCGCGACGGCGGGATCGTTCGGACGCGACGCGCGCGTCCGCTCCAGCCGCGCGAGAGCGTCCGGGCGCGGCTGGCCCGACGAGACGCAGCCCACCGCGAACGCGGCGGCGATGACGACGAGTGAACGCAGCGGAAAAATCAAACGACCTCCTAACGGTCTGGGTCGAGCATGTCTTCGAACCGCATCCACTGCGAGTAGAAGTACAGGTCCACGTAGCCCGTGCTGCCGTTCCGGTTCTTGCGAACCAGGAGCTCCGTGGCGCCCTCGATCTCGCGGCGGCGATCGTACATGTCTTCACGAAAGAGCGCGAGCACGATGTCCGCGTGATGTTTCACGGCGCCCAGCGCTCCGAAATCGTCGAGCGTGGGCCGGCGATCGTCGCGCGCGGTCAGGTGGGGAAGCTGCGCGGTGGTGAATATCGCCAACTGCTGCTCCATCGCGAGCGTCTTCAGTCGCCGCACGACGTCCGCCAGCTCCTCGTCATTGCTCCGCGTTCCACGCGCGAGTGACTGCAGCGAGTCGATCACCACGAGGTCCAGCTTCGCGTCCTCGAGGTCACCAGCGAGGGCCGCGATCCCGCCACTCGGCAGGATGTCGAGCTGCGGAAACGTGTCGCGCAGCCGAACGACGGCGGCGCCGACGGACGCGCGCGCCACGTCGTTCTGGATACCGGAGCGGAGATCGTCGACGCGGACCCGGCCTTCGATCGCCAGCGCCCGCTCGTGCAGCCTGTCGGTGGACATCTCGCCGGACAGGAAGGTGACGCGGCGTTTGTCCTGCGCCGCCCGCATCGCGACGGCGAGCGCGAATGCCGACTTACCGCTCCCCACGTCGCCACCGAGCACGATGAGATCCCCGCGACGCATTCCACCGCCCAGCATGCGATCGAGGCTGAGGAAGCCGGTCGGTATGGTGTCAGCGGATGGCGCGCCGTCGGCAATTGCGTCCGCGCGAGCCAATACCTTGGAGAGCGGCGAGATGTCGGTGCTCCGGGCCATGCTCAAGAATACGGCTCGTTTCCGGCGGTGGGCAAGAACGGAACGGCCTTATTTCACAACGGTTTGCGCCAGCCGTCCGAGCTCTAAACGTGCGCCGGAATCGAGCTGATTCGCGGTGACCGTCATCACGGAGTCCACGCCTGCCTTTACGGCATCCCGATCGTCCGACGCCGTCGCTTCAGCCAGGCGAACCAGCGCCGCGCGCACCGGATTGGGGATCGCCGCGGCGCCGAGCCAGTGTTTGGCGCCGAGCGCTCGAGCGCGCTTCTGCTCGGGCGTCAACGCGAGCGCGTCGGATGTGCCGTCGATCACCAACCTGCCGACGAGCAGGCAAGCCAGGGCGATCTCACGCGGGCCGCCGAGTGCGGCTCGGCCGGCCATGGATGCCAGCGCGGGAAACGGAAAACCGGTCGGCTCGAGTGCGTACGGCGCGCGCGGAGCACGTGAGATGAGCGCCACGGTCCAATTCTAAGGACCTGGCGTTTGGAACGTTATCTTAGCCGTGATATGGAAGGTGCCATCTACCGCCGGCTTCTAGGCTTCCTGCGCCCGCACGCGTGGCGCATGTCGGCGGCGATCGGCAGCAACATCGTCGCGTCGGTGCTCGACGCGTTCGCCTTCACCCTCCTCATCCCCTTCCTGAACGCGCTGTTTCATCAGCCGGAGCTGATTCCCGGGAAGCTTGGCTTCCTCGCGGAGATCCAGCAGCGCACCGTCGGCGCCCTCCTCGATCCCGCGAAACCGATGGCGTCGCTGCGCGCCGTCATCTTCGTCATCCTCGCGCTCGTTCTCGCGAAGAACGTCTTCATCTGGTTCGGGGGACAACTCGGCGCCGGCCTGCAGGAGTTCGTGACGCGCGACATGCGCGACACCGTGTTCCGCCATCTGCAGCGTCTGCCGATCGGCTATTTCCAGCGCACGAAGACGGGACAGATCATGTCCACCGTGCTCGCCGACACTGAGCAGACGCGCGCGGTGATCACCGAGGTCGTCACGCGGACGCTGCAGAACGGCACGATGATCGTCGTGAACGTCGCCGTGCTCCTTTGGATCTCCCCCGAGCTCACGGTCATGGCGCTCGTCATCGCGCCGCTGCTGACGCTCGCGCTGCAGCCGATCCTGCGAAAGCTGCGGCGCGGCCATCGCCGCCTCCGCGGCGAGTACGGCGAGATCACGAGTGTCCTCCAGGAGGTGATCAGCGGCATTCGCCTCGTGAAGTCCTTCCGGGGTGAGCCGTACGAGGACGCGCGCTTCACGCGCGCCAGCGACGCGTTCGCGAGCGGCGCCGCGCGCATCACCCGCGTCTCGTTTCTCTCGCAGCCGCTCACGGAGCTCATCGGCACCACGATTGCTGTGCTGATCCTGTGGATCGGCGCGCGGCAGGCGCTTTCACCGGCCAGCGCACAAGCCATGGACGGCGCGCGGCTGATCACGTTCATGATCATCGTCATGCGCCTGCTGCCACCGCTGAAACAACTCTCGCAGATGCCTACGGTCGCACAACAGTCGCTGGCTGCCGCCGAGCGTTTCCTCGGCGTGCTCGACCAGCCGACGGAGCAGCAGCTGGACCGTGGCAGGCATGAAGCCGCCGGGTTCCATGACGCAATGGCATTCGAGCACGTGCACTTCGCGTACGACGACGCGCCCGTGCTCACCGACATCTCCTTTCGCGCGCGCCGCGGCGACATCGTCGCGCTGGTCGGGCCGAGCGGAGCGGGGAAGAGCACGCTCGTGGATCTCATTCCGCGATTCTACGAACCGAAGTCGGGGCGCATCGTGCTCGACGGCGTCGACACGAGGGAGATCCGCCTCGACTCGCTGCGCTCGCTCACGGGAATCGTGAGTCAGGACACGGTGCTCTTCAACGACACCGTCCTCCGCAACATCGCGTACGGCGCGGCAGCGGGGAAATCCCGTGACGAGGTGATTCGCGCCGCGCGCGACGCCAACGCGCACGAGTTCATCATGCAGCTGCCGGACGGTTACGAGACCGTGCTGGGCGAGCGCGGCACGCGCCTTTCGGGCGGGCAGCGGCAGCGCCTCGCGATCGCGCGCGCGCTGCTCTCGGATCCGCCGATCCTGATCCTCGACGAAGCCACGTCCGCGCTCGACACGGAATCCGAGCGGCTCGTGCAGGAGGCCATCGGCCGGCTCCTGGAGGGTCGCACGGTGTTCGTGATCGCGCACCGCCTCTCCACCGTCGCGCACGCGAATCTCATCCTCGTGCTGGATCGCGGACACATCGTCGAGCGCGGCACGCACGATGAGCTGCTGGCGCGACGCGGCGTGTATCATCGCCTGCACTCGCTGCAGTTCCGGCAGGCCACCGCCGAACGCGCGAACGTCCCCGCCTGACGATGCGCGTCCTCTTCCTCAACACCGACGATTGCTGGAGCGCGAGCGCGCGTGCGTTCGTGCTCGCCGCTCGTGGTCTGGCGGCGCGCGGGCACGAGGCGCTCGTCGCGTGCCAGGAGGACTGTCCCGTGCAGGTGCGCGCGGGCGAGGCGGACGTCGCCGTCGTCACGCTCCCGCGCAATGCGTCGAAGACGGGAAGCACGATGCAGCTCCGCAAGACGCTGCAGGAAAAGGAAGCAGATGCCGTCTTCGTCCACAGCGACGCCGAGCTGCTCGTGGCGGGGTCGGCGATGCGACTCGGACGCGGTGGCGGCGCGATCATCCGCCGCGTGCCGCCCTTCGCGGTCGCGAGTCCGGGGCGCGGCGCGCGCTTCGCGATGCGTATCGCGCCGACAGGGCTGCTGTTCTCCACCGAGGCCGATCGCGACGCGGCGGACGTGAAGGGCTATCGCATCCCGGCCGTCGTCGCGCCGCTGGGCGTGGACATCGCGTATCACGAGTCCGTGCGCGAGGCGACGCGCGCGGCCTTCGGCGTGCCGCCCACCGCGCACCTGATCGTGTGCGTGACCGACGGTCGCGACAAGAGGCGCGTCTTCACCGCGCTGCGCACGCTGTCGCTCCTCTCGCCGCGCCATCTCGAGCTGCACCTGATCGTCGTCGGCGCGGGAGCGATGGACGAGCTGCGGATGCACGGCGCCGCGCTCGGCGTCAATGCGAGAGTGACCTACCTCGGGGAGCGCGACGACGAGCTGTCGATCATCCGGACGGCGGACGTCGGATGGATCGCGGCGGACGGCGACGCCGCGGCGTTCGCGGCGCTCGATTTCATGGCGTATCGCAAACCGATCGTGGCGGAGCGCAATCCGCTCACGGAGCATTACGTGGCTGACGGCATCGCGGGCGCGCTGCTCGCGCCCGCCGAACCGCACACCACCGCCGCCGCCGTCGCCGCCTTTCTCGCGAAGGAGGAACAGCGAGTGCAGATGGGGAACGCCGGCCGGACGCGTCTGCAACGCGAGTTTTCGTACGACGCCATGATCCGGGGCTTCGAGCAGGCCATCACCGGCGCGCTCGAGCGCAGCGCGGTACCGGCCCGGTGACGACACGCACCGATCCGCAGCCCACGTCCACGCCTGTGACGCCAGTGTCGTCGGTGACGCACCGTGCGGCGGACGTCCGCGTCGAGCGCCCCGCACGGACGGTCGTGTTCCGGCATCGCGCGGAGTACGCGGCGACCCGGCTGCTCACCGGCGCACTCGGCGCGCTCGGATTCCGACGCGCGAGCACGCTCGGCGGCTTTCTCGGGCGGTTGGGACACTCGCTCCTCGGCATCCGACGTGACGTCGTCGAACGTCAGATCGCCGCCGCCTTCCCCGAGTGGTCGCGGAGTCGCGTGCAGGACGTCGCGCGCGGCGCGTACGACAATCTCGGACGCACGACGATCGAGACGGCGCTCCTGCCGCGGTACGGCCGTGAACGAATCGTGCAGCTGTTCGACCCGCCGGCCGACTGGCACGTGATCGAGGACGCGCTCGCGCGCGGGCGCGGCGTCATCGTGGTGGCGGGGCATCTCGGCAATTGGGAGCTTGGCGGTGCATACCTGGCGGCGCGCGGTCTCGACTTCGAGGCCGTCGCGCGACAGATGGAGAATCCGCTGTTCGACGCGTATGTCACGCGCACCCGACGGAACGCGGGCATGAAAATCATCTATGACGGCGACGCCGTACGGCGCGTGCCCCGCGCGTTGCGCGACAATGCCGTCGTGGCGTTTCTGATCGACCAGGGCGCGGCCGGTCTCGCGTCGACGTGGGTTCCCTTCTTCGGGCGCTTCGCGAAGACGCCGCGCGGCGCTGCGGTTTTCGCGTTGCGACTCCACGCACCCATCGTCTTCGTCGTTCCGATCCGCAAGCCGGACGGGCGCTACACACTCGGCATCGAAGAGGTTCCATACCGCGAGACGGGCAATCTCGACGCCGACGTCGACCGCATCGTCGCCGACTGCACCGCGACGCTCGAGCGCTGGGTGCGGCGCGTGCCGGAGCAATACTTCTGGCATCACCGGCGCTGGAAGCACCAGCAGCCGAACACTCCGCCCGAGCTGGGAGACCCGCTCAATTGAGCCGGGCGGCGGCGCACCTGCGACGCGACGCGCGCGCGTGGTTCGGCGTGCTCGTCGTGCTGCTGATGCTGGTGGCGGCCATCGCGGCGCCGCTCATCGCGCGGCACGATCCTACCGCGATCGACCTCACCAATCAGCTTCAGGGCCCGTCGGCGTCGCACTGGATGGGAACGGATATCCAGGGCCGCGACGTCTGGGCGCGTCTCGTCTACGGCGCGCGCATATCGCTCAGTGTCGGGCTCATCTCGCAGGGCATTGCGCTGTCGCTCGGACTCGTGCTCGGTTTGATCGCCGGCTACTACGGTCGCTGGGTCGACGAGATCGTGATGCGTCTGGCGGACGTCACCCTCGCGTTCCCGACGCTGCTCCTGCTCATCGCGCTCGTCGCGGCGCTGCAACCGTCTCTCACCGTCGTGTTCCTTACCATCGGTCTCGTCGGCTGGGCCGGCATGGCGCGGCTGGTGCGCGGACAGGTGCTCGTCGTGCGCGAGCTGGAGTACGTGCAGGCGCAGCGGGCATTGGGCGCGAAGGACGTTCGCATCATTTCGCGGCACGTGCTTCCCGCCGTCATCGCGCCCGTGCTCATCGCCGCCACCCTCGGCGTCGCCGCGGCGATCATGGCCGAGGCGTCGCTGTCCTTTCTCGGACTCGGCGTGCAACCGCCCACGCCGAGCTGGGGCGCCATGATCGCGGACGGGCGGGACCTGAGCCAGCTGCGCGGCGCGCCGTGGACGTCCTTGTTCCCGGGCCTTGCGATCGGAATCACCGTCCTCGGCTTCAACCTCCTGGGCGACGCGCTGCGCGACGCGCTGGATCCACGCGCGAAACGCAAGGTGAACATCGAAGCCATGGCCGAGCGCGAACGTACGTGACGGGTACCGCCGGTGTGACAAGCCGACAAGCCGACAAGCGTCGTTTCAGCGTCGACGAACTTCGTCGACGCGAGTTTCCATGGGCGCTCCGCGGCGGTGGGGTCTATCTCAATGCCGCGTCCACCGGTCCGCTGCCAGAGCGCTGCGTCGCCGCGCTCTCGGAGTGGGCACGCCTGCGCGCGACGCCGAACAGGATCTCCGACGAGATGGAGTTCGGCACGCTCGCCACCGGACGCGAGCTGATCGCGCGGATGATCGGTGCGTCGGCCAAGGAGATCGCGCTCGCCGTGAACACCGGATACGGGATCAACGTCGCCGCACGCGCGCTGCCATTCGCGCGCGGCGATGTCATACTGACACCCGACAGGGAGTTTCCGGCCAACGTCTATCCGTGGTGGGCGGTGGCGAACGAGCGCGAGCTCGAGTACCGCCGCGTCCCGCTCGCGAACGGCGTGCTCGACGAGGACGCGCTTCTCGCCGCGATGGACGACGACCGCGTCAAATGCGTGTCGCTCTCCTGGATCGATTCCGCCACCGGCTATCGGGTAGATCTCGAGCGCATCGGACGCGAGTGTCGAGCGCGCGGCATCTACTTCGTCGTCGACGCCATCCAGGGGGTCGGCGCCTGCCCGATCAACGTCAGCCAGGCGGACATCGACATCCTCTGTTGCGGGGCGCAGAAGTGGCTGCTCTCCCCCTGGGGGAGCGGCTTCATGTACGTGCGCGAGGATCTCGTCCGCGAGCTCGACCCACCGATCGTCAGCTGGATGGCGCCCAAGGGCACCGACGATTTCCGCCGCCTGCGCGACTACGACATGACCTGGCGCGACGACGCGCGTCGCTTCGAGTTCATCACCCTGCCGTATCAGGACATCGCGGGCATGAACGCGAGCCTCGAGCTCTTTTTCGAGCTCGGCCTCGAGCGTGTCTACGCGCACGTCGAGTCGCTGGCATTCGAGATCGTCGAGTGGGCCCGCTCGCGGCGCGACGTGCGGCTCGAGACGCCGTCGGATCCCGCGCGCCGGGGCGGGGTGCTCTGCCTTCGGCCCAACGATGGCGAGCGCGCCAGCGAACGCCTCAGCGCCGAGGGCATCGTGCACTCCTTCCGCGAGGGCAACATCCGCCTCTCGCCGCACATCTACAACACCGTCGAAGACGTTCGCGCCGCCCTGAGCGCTTTCTGACTCACGGATATGAGCGCGTTGTCACCAAGCTGTCGCGCAGGTTGCAACAGCTTCTCACGGATTCGACGGATCGGACGGATCGGACGTCGCAAAAGAGAGGCACAATCCACACCGGCCAAAAAAAAAGATTCATTACTGACCGATGAGAGTGCGGGTTGTTGCTCTCGCTGCGCGGGGTCAGCTCCGTCCAATCAGCCGGATCCGTGAGAGCAGCAGGCTGTCGCGCACGTTGCAACAGCTTCTCACGGATTCGACGGATCGGACGGATCGGACGTCGCAAGCGAGAGGCACAACCGACGCCGGCAAAAAAAAAAGATTCATTACTGACCGATGACAGTGCGGGTTGTTGCTCTCGCTGCGTCGGGTCAGCTCCGTCCAATCAGCCGGATCCGTGAGAGCAGTCCGGTCTTACCGCGATACTCGCACGAGCGCGTAGGAGCGTGCTCCCTTTCGAACGAGAAGGAATCGTCCGTGGAGCAGGTCACGATCCGTGAGGGCGCGACGGTCAGGCGTGAGACGGTCTCCATTGAGATACAATCCGCCCTGCTCGACCGCGCGACGCGCTTCACCCCGGCTCTTGAACAGCCCGTCGCCTTCGCGTGAGACGGCGTTGATCACCGCCTGCGTATCGAGCTCGCCGCCGCCGTTGAGATCGAACGTCGGTATCTCCGTCGCCAGCAGCTCGAGCGCCTGACGCGAGAGTGCGCGCGCGTCGCCCTTGCCGAAGAGCAGCGTCGACACCTCCTCGGCGGCCGCGAGCGCTTCCGCTCCGTGCAGACGCCGCGTCACGTCGCGAGCCAGCGCGCGCTGTCCCTCACGCGCTTCGGGGCGCTCCTGCGTCGCGCGGTCCAGCGCTTCGATCTCAGCGCGGTCGAGCAGCGTGAAGTAGCGCAGCATCTTCCCGACGTCGCGGTCGTCCGTGTTGAACCAGAACTGATAGAAGGCGTAGACTGACGTGCGCTCGGGGTCGAGCCACACCGCGCCCGCCTCGGTCTTTCCGAACTTCGCGCCGCTGGCCGTGGTCAGCAGCGTGAGCGTGAGCGCGTGCGCTTCGACGCCCTCGGTGCGGCGAATCAGCTCGATCCCGGCGGTGATGTTTCCCCACTGATCGTTCCCGCCCGCCTGCAGGGTGACACCGTCCCGCCGGTACAGCTGGAGGTAGTCGTACGCCTGGAGCAGCATGTACGAGAACTCCGTGTACGAGAGCCCGCCCTCGAGTCGCGCGCGCACGGATTCCTTCTGCATCATCACGTTGATCGTGAAATGCTTCCCCACGTCGCGCAGAAACTCGATCGCTTTCAGCGGCGCCAGCCACTCCGCGTTGTTGCGTACGAGCGCGCCATTCTTCCCGCTCGCGTCCACGAAGTGCTCCAGCTGGCGTCGGATCCTGTCCGTGTTCGCAGCGATCTCATCCAGTGACAGCAGTGGCCGCTCCGTCGATTTGCCGCTCGGGTCGCCGATCATGCCGGTCCCGCCCCCGGCGAGGAAGACGGGGCGGTGGCCGCTGCGCTGCAGATGCACCAGCCCCATCACGGGAACGAGATTTCCAACGTGAAGGCTGGGTGCGGACGGATCGAAACCGACGTAGCCCGTCACCATCCCGCGTGACAACGCGTCCGACAGACCGTCCGTGTGTTGAGCGAGCAGGCCGCGCCAACGCAGTTCATCGAGCAGCGCGTGCGGGGAAGGCATGGGACCAAAGTTAGGCGCGACCGGTATCAAAGTCAGTTAGCTTCGGAGCATCATGGCGCAGCAGCAGCACCGAGTGTCGAAGTCGGGCGGAACGCGGAAACCGGGGTTCCGCGCGCGCCATCCCCGTCTCATGCGCTGGATGTACGTCAGCGTGACGTTCGTCTTCTTCTTCGTCGCCGGCTTCGGCTATGCGGGGTGGGCGCTCGTGTGTCGCGCGGGCCAGTGTCCCGCGGTCGAGGAGCTCGACCATTACACGCCGCGCCAGACGTCGAAGTTGTTCGCCGCCGACGGACGCTTCATCGCAGAGCTGGGTCTCGAGCGTCGCACGCTCATTCATCTCTCCGACATGCCGCCGGCGCTGCGCGACGCCTTCGTCATCATCGAGGACAAACGCTTCTACAAGCACGGCGGCGTCGACTGGATGCGCGTCCCGGGCTCGCTGTGGAGCGTGATCCGCACCCGCAGCTTCAGCCAGGGCTTTTCGACGATCACGATGCAGCTGGCGGGAAACATTTTCCCCGAAGCCATCAACCGGCGCGACCGCAGCGGCCTGGCCGCGCTCACGCGCAAGCTCAAGGAAACCAAGGTCGCGCGCGGCATCGAGGCGAAGTACTCGAAGGACAAGATCCTCGAGCTCTACATGAACCAGATCTACCTCGGCAACGGCGCCCACGGGGTCGAGACGGCGGCGCAGCGTTACTTCGGAAAGTCCGCGCGCGAGCTGAACCTCGCGGAAGCAGCGACGCTGGCCGGGCTGCCGAAGGGACCGGAGCGCTACAACCCGCGCAAGTTCCCCGAGCGCGCGGTACAGCGGCGCAACACGATCATCGAAGTGATGCGGCGCGAGGGCGCGGTCGGCGACGCCGACGCGAGCCTCGCGAAAGCCTATCCGATGCGTCTCGCGACGAAGACCGAATCGGGCGACGTCGCGCCGTACTTCGTCGAGTGGATCCGCCAGCTGCTCGACCAGCAGTTCGGCCAGCAGCTGTACGAGCAGGGACTCAAGGTGTACACGACGCTCGACCTCGATCTGCAATCGGCCGCGGAGCGTGCACTCGAGCGGCAGCTCCAGGCGATCGAGGCCGGCAAGTTCGGAACGTACCGGCACCAGTCGTACGAGCAGTATCTCGCGCAGGGCGGCGAGGGCGGACAGCGCGAGGCCGCGAACTCGCCCTATCTCCAGGGCGCGTTCATCGCCATGGATCCGCGCAGCGGCTCGGTACGCGCGCTCGTCGGCGGTCGCGACTTCGACGACTCGAAGTTCAACCGCGCGGTGCAGGCGCTGCGGCAGCCTGGCTCGACGTTCAAGCCCGTCGTGTACGCCGCGGCCGTGCAGAACGGCCGGCCGCCGACCTACATCCTCGACGATTCCCCCCTGACGCTGCCGATGGTGCAGGGAGACACGTGGAGCCCGCAGAACTACGACGGGCAGTTCGAGGGCCAGATCCCGCTGCGGAAAGCGCTGTACGACTCGCGCAACGTTCCCACGGTTCGACTCGGCATGGAGCTCGGCGAACAGACCGTCATCGACATGGGACGCAAGCTCGGTCTCTCCACGCCGATCCCGCCATATCCGTCGATTCACATCGGCGCCGCCGACGTATATCCGATCGAGATGGTCGCGGCGTATTCCACGTTCGCGACGCTGGGCATGCAGGCGCGCGCCACGGGGATTACGCGTGTCGAGAACGCGCAAGGCGAAGTCCTCTGGGCACCCGAGCCGATTCGCGTGCCGGTGCTGTCGCCCGAAGAAGCGTGGCTCATGGTCGACATGATGAAGGACGTCGTGCGACGCGGCACCGCGGCCGGCGCCGTCGGCTCGGTGTTTTCCATCCCCTCCGGCGGCAAGACGGGCACGACCAACGACTACACCGATGTCTGGTACATCGGCTACACCAGCGACCTGGTGGCTGGCGTCTGGATGGGATTCGATAAACCCGAGCGCATCATGCCGAACGCGCAGGGCGGGCGGCTGGCGGCGCCCGCGTGGACGGCATTCATGACGGAGGTCTATCGTCGCAAGCCGGCGCCTCCGGATTGGCCCAGGCCGGCCGGCATCGTCACGAAGACCGTGGATCTGCTTTCCAACACGGAATGGATGCCGGGTTGTCCGGGCGCTGCCGCGACCGAATACTTCATCGCCGGAACCGAACCGACGGTGCCGTGCAGTCTCATGCCCGGCCTGTCGCCTACGGACACGAGCGGATTCTCGACGCTGTCACCGGCTCCGGGTTCGCCTGGCGGGAACGGCACTGCGACGCTGCCGCCTCCGCGCGATACGCAGCTGAGCACCATGCCGTCGACGCCGATGGGACGCGTCGTCCCCGGTGCCGCGCCGATCCCGCGCGCCACGCAGCCGCGCGACACGGCGGGCACGTTCCGGATCACGCCCACGCCTTTACCGGCTCCGACTCGCGACACCAACGCGCGCCGGGACACGAGTCACGTGCGCGTCGACAGCGTGCGGCGGGGCGGCGTCACGATCAAGCGCGACACGACGCGGCCGCGTTCCTCCACGGACAGCATCCCGCAACAGGGTCGGCCCCGGCCGCCGCGTTAGCCCCGTGACGCGCTACCACGCGCGCTGGGTGCTTCCCATCGCTGCGCCGCCGATCGAGAACGGCACGGTGGCGACACAGGATGGTCGCATCTCGTACGTCGGATCCCGCGGCCACGCGCCGCGGGCGGCCGACGGCGACGTCGACCTGGGCGACGCGCTGCTCATGCCCGGCCTCGTGAACGTCCACTCGCATCTCGAGCTCACGGCGCTGCGCGGATTTCTCGAGGACCTGGATTTCGCGCAGTGGATCCTGCGCCTCAACGGCGTGAAGCGCGCGGTGCTCGATCGAGAGCGCATGCTGGATGCGGCGCGACTGGGGATCGTCGAGGGATTACGTCACGGCGTCACGACGTACGCCGACACGTGCGATTCCGGCGTCGCCTTCGACGCGATGCTCGAGACGGGCGTCCGCGGCATCATGTACCAGGAGGTCTTCGGTCCCGATCCGGCGCAGTGCGAGGCGTCCCTCGCCGGCCTGCGTGACAAGATGGCCGTCCTCGGACCGCGTCAGACGGAGCTCGTGCGCGCCGGCGTTTCGCCGCACGCGCCCTACACGGTGAGCGACGCGCTGTACGAGGCCGTCGCCCGCTACGCGCGCGAAGAATCCCTCGAGGTCGCGGTGCACATCGCCGAGAGCGAGACGGAGCGCGAGCTGGTGGAGAAGGGCGCCGGGGTGTTCGCGGACGGACTGCGCAAACGCGGCATCGCGATCGCACCGCGCGCGCGCTCCAGCATCCAGCTCGTGCAGAAGGTGGGCATTCTCGACGTGCGTCCCCTCCTCATCCACTGCGTGCGCCTGGACGACGGCGACATCGCCTCCATCGCTCGCAGCGGTTCGCCCGTCGCGCATTGTCCCGTGTCGAACGCAAAGCTCGGACACGGCACCGCGCGGGTGCTCGAGCTCATCGACGCCGGCGTCACGATCGGACTCGGCTCGGACTCCGTGGCGAGCAACAACCGCATGGACATGCTCGCCGAAGCGCGCGCCGCGATTCTCTCGCAGCGGGCTCGCGTGGGCAAGCACGACGTTCTCTGCGCGCGCGATGCGCTGTACCTCGCGACCCTCGGTGGCGCGCGCGCTCTCGGACTCGACAGGGAGATCGGCTCGCTCGAGGTAGGTAAAAGTGCGGATCTCGCCGCGTTCTCGCTGGACGCTCACGTCCTTCCCGTTCACGAACCCGAAGCGGCCGCCGTGTTCTCGCTGCCGGGCGCCCGCGCGTCACTCGCGACGGTCGCGGGACGCGAGCTCGTTCGCGGAGGCGAGCTGCTCGCGTTCGATCCCGCGCTGCCGGCCCGCGTGAATGCCACGGCCTCGCTGATGCAGGAATGGCTTCGCGCACATCGCTGATCGCGAACATCTTCTCACGGATTTTGCGGATCGAACGGACGTGACCTCGCCGATGAGGTCACCGACCCAAGCGCTCATTCAAGTCTCTTGTGGTCGGCGTTGCAGCGCGGGTTGTTGCTGTCTGCCGCGATGTCAGATCCGTGCGATCCGTGCGATCCGTGCGATCCGTGTTGTCCGTGATGAGTTTGTTGTTCGCCTGACCACCGTTAAACTCCACGTGGGCACTCAAGGGACTCCGCATGGCCAAATCCGCGAACGTGAACGGCCGGACGGCGAAAATCTGGCGCGACGGGCAGCTCGTGAACTTCGAGGACGCGACCATCCACGTCATGAGCCACGTCGTGCACTACGGCTCGAGCGTGTTCGAGGGCGTCCGATGCTATGAGACGCCGAACGGCGGCGCGATCTTCCGCGCGCGCGAGCACATGCGGCGCCTGCATGACTCCTGCAAGATCTACCGCATGCCCCTGCAGTACTCGATCGACGACCTGATCCAGGGGATGATCGAGACGGTCGCCGGCAACGATCTGCGCGAGTGCTATCTGCGTCCGCTCGTGCTTCGTACCGGCGAGCAGATGGGGGTGTTCGGCGGCGGCGTGCCGATCGAGGTCTTCATCATCGCGTGGAAGTGGGGCACGTACCTTGGCCACGAAGGGCTGACCAACGGCGTGAACGTCCGCGTCTCGAGCTGGCGCCGCGCGGCGCCCGACACCTTCCCCACGATGGCGAAGGCGGGCGGGAACTATCTCAACTCGCAGCTGTCGAAGATGGAAGCCAAAGCCGACGAGTACTCCGAGGGCATCATGCTCGACTCGTTCGGGTACGTCGCCGAAGGCAGCGGCGAGAATCTATTCGCCGTCCGCGACGGCTGTCTCTTCACCGCGCCGCTCAGCGCCGGCATCCTGCAGGGCATCACGCGTGATTCGATTCTCACGATGGCGCGCGACCTCGGCATCGACGTCCGCGAGCAAACGCTGCCGCGCGAGTTTCTGTATGTGGCCGACGAGCTGTTTTTCTCGGGAACGGCTGCGGAGATCACGCCGATCAAGTCCGTGGACCGCATCCCGGTCGGGGAGGGGAAGCCCGGACCGATCACGCAGCGCATCCAGCGGGAGTATCTCGGCATTGTGCGGGGCACGATCCCCGATCGACATGGGTGGCTCACCATGGTGCCTGAGCCCGTCGCGGCGAGTCGTTAACTCCTGTTAAGTCATTGGGATCGCCGCTCGATCCTCACATATCAGTCTTGTTGGGGCTGGGCACCAGCCGTAGCTTAAAAGGGTGATTCTGGGGTGTTTGGCGCTCAACGCTTCATTCGAGCCACTCACAATGGTTCCGATGAAGCGCGCCCTTCGGTTGGTGATCGACGGGAAAGCGGAGATCATCGAGGCCGATCACGATCGACTCGTGCGGTCGGAGCGGCTGACGATTCCACGTCCCGCCGTGATCCGGTTGACGCGGTTCGTTCACGTGCCGCGGCGTTTCCGGCGTCACGTCACCAACACGTTCCTCTTTGCACGCGACCAGTATCGCTGCCAGTACTGCGGACGCCACATGTCCGAGTTCAAGCCGCGCGAGGCGCTGACGCGCGACCACCTCGTGCCCCTGTCACGCGGCGGCACGAACGACTGGACGAACGTGATCACCGCGTGCAGCCCGTGCAACACGCGCAAGGGCAGTCGCCTTCCCGAGGAGATCGGGATGCATCCCCTGACGCATCCCGTCGAGCCGCACTTCGTGCACCTCAGCTGGGCGGTGCGTCGCCTGACGCCGATCCAGGCGCGCTACATCAAGACGTTCTACGGCGACCAGGTGCTGCATCAGCTCGAGGCACTCGAGCACCGCATCGGCGAGCCGCACCTCCGCGAGACGCGGCATCCCGAGATCCATAAGGCGCACCATCATCATCACGCCAAGCATCACTAAGTGCTGAGTGCTCAGGGCTGAGGGCTGAGGAGCGCCGTTTTTGCATCCTTCCTCAGCCCTCAGCCCTCCCTAGGTCCGAAAAGCGCCAGATCTCGCCTCGTAGTGCCGTTTCTCGCCGCCTAACACGCGCGATAACAGCGTCCCGATCCCTCGCCTGAGCGCTGACAGCGGCGCCCGTTTGCCACGCACCGCCGGTTGCAGTTCTCCCTTGAGCCACCGATTCAGCTCATCGAGATCGCTGACGGATAGCGTCTCGACGTCGAGCACGACGTTGAAGTAGTACCGCGCGCCGCCGCGTCGCGGGCGGAGCGCGACGGGAAATGCGCGCTCCATCACCGACTGCGCCGCCTCGAGTGTCGGGAACCCGCCGAAGTCCTCCAGTCCGCTCCCCTGACGCCGGACCACGAGGTACTGCTTCGAGTACGGGTCGTAGCGCACCAGCATCTCCCATGCGGTCGAGTTCTCGATGTCATCGAACAATCCGCCGACGCGCCACAGCTCGAGCCGGAAGCGCAGTGCCGCCGGAAAGCCGTTCAGCAGCAGCTCGCGCATCTGCCGGTCCTCGAGCATGCGCGACGCGCGGACCGTGGCGCCCGCGGGCGGTGAATTCGCGGCGAGCGGAGCGACTTCGAGTTGCGGCCCCCGAGGCGACTGTGCAAGCGCGATCGGGGAAAGGGGTGTTGCCGAAACAATCAGAAACAGGATCGCAGACTCGAATGTCTTTCGCACGTCAGAATCGATGACGAATCCGAATGAAGATGTTGGTGGCTTCCTTCGGCGACGTCATGCTCTTCGCCGCATAGATGCCGATCACGTCGAAATCCAGGCCGAGGCCCAGGTCCGTGAGGAACGACGAGAGCGGTGGCATGTCATCGCGCGTGAACGTTAGCGAGTCGCCCGCGGACGGAGTCCCGACGAGCCACCCGCGCCCCGCGTCGGCGAAGAATACCCACACGCCCTGCGAGTCGTGGCGCATGTAGTGGTCATCGGACCAGTCCGTGAACAGATCGAAGTGCAGGTCGCCTCGGTACTCCACCGACCCGAGCATCATGCGATCGCACTGGCCGGGCATGCCGACCGCAAAGCCAGCGCCCTGGCAGGTCAAGGCCGCCGCGGTGGTCGGAGAACGGAAGTCGTAGCCGGGCAGCGCGCCGGGGCCGTCGACCGCGAAGCGGCGCTGCAACGGCAGCGGATCGCCGTTCAGCCAGCCCCCGGCGACGAGCCGGAAGTTCAGCTGCGCGTCCGGCGAGACGCGATTGTATCTGCGGAGGTCGATGAAGCCGCGCGCGTAGCTGACGTCTCCGATCGCGGGCGCGGCCACCGGCTGTGAGCGCGGAGCGTACGACGTGATCCGACCCATGCCGTTCTCGAGATCGGCGACCACGTACCATCCGGCCCAGGGGCTGCGGTAGTCGTTGCGGGTGTCGATGCGCAGCGTGCCGTTGATGACATGCAGCCGCCCTTCATCGAAGAATGGATTGGGACGCCAGTCAGCCCTCTGCCGGAAGAGCGTGAACGGATTCTGCGTCGTGCGCGCCGTCCAGCGCTCGTCCCCGTACGACGCCGAGATGTCGGCTCCGCGGCGCACGAACAATCCTGCGCGCACACGTCCGCCGCGGCGCTCGAAGTAGTCGCGGTAGTCGCGCCGAAACAGTCCGGCCGCCAATCCCGCCTCGAGATCCGACAATTGCCAGTCTTCCGTCGCGTCCACGACGTTGAACAGACTGCCGCCAACGAGCAGCCCTCCCCATCGGCCGACGCGCAGCTCCGTGCTGACATTGTGGCCGATGTCGTCCTGATCCCGGCCGTCGAAGCTCGTCTCCGTGCGCAGCACGGCGTACGCGTCGAGGCGCGCGCTGCCGCGCGGTCCGTTGTAGTAAACGCGCGGGCCCAAATTGATCGGGAGTCCCTCGAGCCGGTTGTAGGCGCCCGCGCTCGCGATCTGCAGCTTGCTGCCGCTGCGCTGCCGTGACCGCTCCCAGCGGCGCCACCAGCCGGTCTCGTCGCTGGCCGCCGTCGTGCGCCGCTCGGCCTCGATGCGCTCGCCGTCGCGCACGTACTGCAGCTGCTGGCGATAGATGCGAATCTCGCCGCCGACGAACGCCGTGTGTCGTCCCTCCACCTCGCCGCCGACGACCAGCAGATCGCCGTCGATGTGGGCGGTCGAGCGAAGAATGACGTCGCTGTTGATCGCGAGCACGCGTCCTTTCACGCGGCCACCGATGAGGAGCGGCCCATTCAACACCGCGACGTCCCCGTCGATCACGCGATCATCGTCGATCTCCACGCGTCCACCGGAGCGCAGGGCGGCCGTCTCGTTGTAGAGCCGGGTAGCCTCGCGCGCGACGTCCCGGGGCAGCCCCGTCCGGTCGATGCGGTCCTGCGCCCCGGCCTCCGCGGGCGCGCCGGCGACGGCGCAACAGGTGGCGAGAAGGGCGAGGGTGCGACTACGCATGCATTCTCCCGGTCGTCAGATCCGATACGCGCGAAGGCAGTCGGCGTACCGATGTTCCCTTGAATCGGAAAGGGAAGAAAGAACACGACTTAGCCAATCTTGTCTGCGGAACGCGACGGCGCCATGTCCACTGCCGGTAACACCGCCTGTGTCGCTCCGTCTTCATTCCTCGCCGGTACCGATCCCCAGACGGCGCATGCGCCGGTAAAGATTCGGACGGTCCGTTTTCAGCTTGCGGGCGGCCTCGGCGACATTCCCGCCGGCCATCGAAAGGGCCCGGGCGATCAGCATTCGCTCGTACTCGTCGAGCGTCTCCGTGAGGGAGTGGTCCAGCGCAGCCGGGTCGGGAAGCGAAGCCGCCGTTGGCGCGCGTTCGACGGGCAGCACGGCGCGCACGGCGTCCTCGCCCACGTCGGCACCCGCGTGCAGGATCGAGAGACGCTCCACGATGTTCGCCAGCTCGCGCACGTTCCCCGGCCAGCGGTATCGTGCGAACGCGGCGAGCGCCTCGGGCGTCCAGCGCGGGGGCGCCTGTCCCGTCCGCACGTGATGCAGCGCGGAAAAATGTCGCACGAGCAGCGGAATGTCCGACGGCCGCTCGCGCAGCGGCGGCACGTTCAGCGGAATGACGTTCAGCCGGAAAAAAAGGTCCTCGCGAAAGCGGCCCTCCGAGACGGCGCGCGCCAGGTCCTTATTCGTCGCGGCGATGATGCGCACGTCCACCTTGATCGGCTGGCCGCCGCCGACGCGCTCGATCTCCTTGGCTTCGATCGCGCGGAGCAGCTTGGCCTGCGCTTCGGGTCCCAGATCGCCCACCTCGTCGAGCAGCAGCGTGCCGTGATGGGCGAGCTCGAAGCGGCCGATGCGCCGCTCCGTGGCCCCGGTGAACGAACCCTTTTCATGTCCGAACATCTCGCTCTCCACGAGGTCCCGTGGGATCGCCGCACAGTTCACGCGCACGAACGCGCGATCGCGGCGCGGGCTGGCCGTGTGGATCGCGGCCGCAACCAGCTCCTTCCCCGATCCGGATTCTCCGGTAATCAGCACCCGGGAATCCGTCGGCCCCACGCGCGCGATCATGTCGCGAACCTTCTCGATTCCCGGGCTCTCTCCTACCATCTGTCCCGCGAGCCCGAGGTCCGCGCGCAGCGCGCGCGCCTCGAGGCGCGCGCGGCGCAGCTCCATCGCGGACGCGAGCGCGAGCAGCACGCCCTCCGGCGTCAACGGCTTCTCGAGAAAGGTGAACGCGCCCAACTTCGTCGCGCGCACGGCGTCGCTCAGCCCCGCCTTGCCGCTCATCATGACCACGGGGCAATCGGGGTGCTTCTCGCGCAGGCGCTCGAGCGTCCCCATGCCGTCCATGTCGCCGGGCATCATGAGATCGAGCAGGATGACGTCGGGCTCGTTCTCGCTGGCGCGCAGCACTCCGGCCGCGCCGTCGGACGCGTCGCGCACGTCGTAACCCTCCGCGCCGAGCAGCGCACCGACCATGCGCCGAATGTTCGGCTCGTCGTCGATGATCAGAACACTGGCCATGAATGTGGCTGAGGGTTCAGCGCTGGCGGTTCGCGGGAGCGCCGGAGACGAGAGGCGCACGCTCCGTCTGCAGCTTCGTCAGGAAGCGTTGGGCTTCCGAGATGCGTTCGACCTCGAGCGCGATCGAGTCGACGGCGGCCTCGATGCGTGCCAGACGCGCCGATACGTCGGGCGGCGTGCTCGACGCGTGCCGCTGCTCGAGCCGCCGCGCCCACGCGCGCGCGAAGGGGATGCCGATCGCGCCGATGACAGTGGCCCATGCGATCGTTGCCACGAGCCCGATGACCATCGCCGGAGGCCAGTGTTCGAGCATTACGCCTCATCCGTGGAGGTAGTTCGCGGCTGTTTCAGAGGGAAGATGAAACGAATCGTGGTGCCGCGCCCCGGTTCGCTCTCCGCGCTCACCTCACCCTCGTGCGCCAGCACCGTCTGGCGCGCGATCGCGAGCCCGAGCCCGGTCCCTCCTGACTTGTACGTAACGTACGGCTCCCAGATTCGCTCGAGCCGGTTCGCGGGAATGCCGCAGCCGCTGTCCGTCACGGACAACACTACTGCCGAGGCGTGGCCGCCGTTTCGCGTCACGCGTTTGATGTCGACGCTGATGGACCCACCTTCCCGACACGCTTCCACGGCGTTGAGCATGACGTTCGACAGGGCACGCGATAGCGCGTCGTGGTGGCCGTCGATGAGCGGCACGTCGGGGTCGACGGCGATGTCGACGCCCACGTCCGGAGGCACCGAGGACCGCGCCGTGTACCGGGCAAGCTCCGCCAGATCCACGGGGGCGCGCGGCCCTTCCGGCAGGCGGCCGAACTGCGCGAAGCTCCGCGCCAGCTCCTCCAGTCGGTTGGACTCCACCGCCAGCACCTCGACGGTGTCGCGCAGCTCAGGCTGTGCGTCGCGTCGCAAACGCTCCACGGCGAAGCGAATCGGCGTCAGCGGATTCTTGAGCTCGTGCGCGACCTGACGCGCCGTCTCCCGCAGCGCCGAGAGCCGCTCCGCCTCGAGCGCCGCGCGGCGTCCGCGTTCGAGACCCGCGGCCATCTCCCGCATTCGCTCGCGCAGCACGGCGAATTCCGGCGCGCCGCGCGCCGGCTCCCCGCCGGGAAGCGGCTCCGCGCGCGCTATGCTGTCGGTCCATCCGATGAGCTCGCGCACCGGCCTGCTGAGGTTCCGGCTCAGATGTCCGGCGACGCGCGACGAGACGAGCACCAGGAGGGCAAAGGCGAGCAGCGCACCCAGCGCCCCGACAGCGGCAAGCCGCGGGAACACGAAGCCGGCGCGCTTCGATTGCAGCTGACTCAGCTTGAGCGCCTCCTCATGCTCGGCGACCGCGAGCGAATCGGCGTGCGAGAGGCGGTGTGACCGCGCGATGGCGATCGTGCGTGCACCTGTGGCGGCGGCACTGTCCCATGCGCTGGCGGTGCTCGTGAGCGGAAGCACCCACCAGCTCGCCGCCCACGCCGCCGTCAGCACCACGGACGGCACGAGCGCGAAGCACAGAAGGATCAGGAAGAGACGCCCGCGAAAACCGATGCGCTCCACAGACTCGCCAGAGGGGGAATTGGCCCTAACATACCATGCTTGTCATCCCGAGCGCAGCGAGGGATCTGCACACACGTTGTCATCCCGAGCGAAGCGAGGGATCTGCAGTTCCCCCGATATTCCCAACAATGAAAACCCACACGTCCTACCTCACCTTCAACACCAAAAAGCGCCAGGAAATCATCGATATCACCGACGAAGTCGAGAACTGCAGGGCTGCGGCGGAGATCCGGGAGGGCATGGTGCTCGTGTCGGCGATGCACATCTCCGCGTCCGTGTTCGTGAACGATCACGAGCCCGGACTCTGGCAGGACATCCTCGACTGGCTCGAGAACGATATCGCCCCGTGGGAGCCGGACCGCTATCGCCACAACTCCGGGACCGGCGAGGACAACGCCGCGGCGCACCTCCGCTCACTCACCATCGGGCATGAAGTTATCGTGCCCGTCACATCAGGCCGCCTCGACCTTGGTCCCTGGCAGCGCATCTTCTACGGCGAATGGGATGGCCGGCGCTCGAAGCGGGTCATCCTCAAAGCCATGGGAGAATGACACGGCCTGCCCATACGCCGGAATCCGATAGTTTCCGTTCCTATTTATACTTACGGCCTGTCTACTGCACCCCTACATTAGAAGTGGCATGAATCATCGTCATCAGCGCCGCGAGCCTACGCGTTCGCAGAGCGCCCTCGTGCACCGGGGTCCGGGAGCGCACTCCGCACCGATCGCAACGCCCACCACGCTCCACCATGCGCCGAATGCGGCGCTTCTCATCGACTTCGACAACGTCACGATGGGAATCCGGTCGGATCTGGGAAAAGAGCTTCGGAATCTTCTCGGCTCCGACATCATCAAGGGAAAAGTCGCGGTCCAGCGCGCCTACGCCGATTGGCGGCGCTATCCCCAGTACATCGTTCCGCTTTCCGAAGCATCCATCGATCTGATCTTCGCACCAGCGTACGGCTCGTCGAAGAAGAACGCCACCGACATTCGTCTGGCCATCGACGCGCTCGAGCTCGTGTTCACGCGCCCGGAGATCGGCACCTTCATCCTGCTGTCCGGCGACTCCGATTTCTCCAGCCTCGTCATCAAGCTCAAGGAGTACGGCAAGTACGTCATCGGCGTCGGCATTCGCGAATCGTCGAGCGATCTCCTCGTCCAGAACTGCGACGAGTACTACAGCTACAACGCGCTGGCCGGGTTGGTAAAGAGCTCGGACGAGGAGCCCACGCGCAAGTACGATCCGTGGGAGCTGGTGACCGAAGCGGTCACGCGCATGAAGCAGAATAACGACGTCATGCGCTCCGACCGACTCAAGCAGGTGATGCAGGAGATCGATCCCACCTTCGACGAGAAGAACCTCGGCATCAGCAAGTTCTCCAAGTTCTGTCAGGAGGCGGCAGCCAAGGGTCTCCTCACCGTCCAGCGTCTCGAGAACGGCCAGCTCGAGGTCGACGTACCCGGCACGAGCGCCGCTCAGCCGCGTGCCGAGCGCCCCTCCGGGCCACGCGCCGAAGCGCCGCAGCCGGCTGAGGCATCGGAGGAGCGTGGACGCGGTCGCCGTGGCGGACGGGGCGGCCGCGGGCGCGGTGGTCGCGATGGTCGCGATCGCGATCGTGAGAGCCCTCGGTCTGAAGCGTCCGCACCAGCGCTGACGCCGCCGCGCGTCGACGCCATTCCGCCGATCGCGGCGTCCGCGCACCGCGGCAACGGCGGCCCCGGTTCCAGCGGCGAGCGGCTCACTCGCGACGAGGCCTTCGACCTGCTTCGCCGGGTCGTGGCGTCGCTGATTCACAACGATCATTCCGTTCGTGCGTCCGCCGTCCGCGATCGCGCGCGCGAGCTGCTGGGGCGCGACAGCGAGAGCTTCAGCGAGCGCTACTTCATTCGCATTCTCAAGGACGCGCACGACGCCGACGTCCTCGATCTGCGCCGCCGCGGCGACGATTTCGAGGTGGCACGCGCCCAGGCCGCGGCTTCGGTGAGCGAGCAGTTGGCGAAAGCGCAGCCGCCCGCGCCCCGACCTGACGCGAATGCGCCCGCGCCGCGATTGTCCATCCGCGGCCGTGTCGCGGGACCTCGCGGTCGTGGCCCGGCCACCCTTCCGCCTGAGCTTCTGTCGCTGGGTGTCGTGCAGACGACGCCGATGTCGCAGCCCGCGATCCCGGAGCCGGAGGAAGCCGAATCCGCACAGCCGGCTGCGAAGCGCGGCGGCAGGAAGCGCGGACGGTCCACGCCGTCATCATCGGCAGCGCAGGAAGGCAGCGCGCCGCGCTCCGCCGCGAAGCGCCCGCGTCGCGCCAAGAAGGCCGCAGCCAAGAGCGACGAAGAGTGAGTTCGCGTGCCGCGCCAACGGCGCGGCGCTCGAGCAGGACTGCCGCGCTCCCACCGGACTTCTACGCGCGCGACACCGAGTTGGTCGCGCGCGACCTGCTCGGCTGCATCCTCGAGTGTCGCACGAGCGCGGGCGTGGCCAGCGGCCGCATCGTGGAGACGGAGGCGTATCTCGGCGAGCACGATCTCGCGTGTCACGCCGCCGCCGGTCTCACAAGGCGTACGGCGCCATTGTATGGGCCGCCCGGCATCGCGTACGTGTATTTCATCTATGGCGTGCACTGGTGCTTCAATGCCGTCACGCGCGAGGAGGGACTGCCGAGCGCCGTGCTCGTGCGCGCGGTCGAGCCGGTCGCCGGAATACCGCTCATGCGCGCGCGTCGGCCGGCTGCGCGAAAGGACTACGACCTCACGAACGGGCCCGGGAAGCTCTGCGCCGCGCTCGGCATCGACGTGCGACACAACGCGCTGCCGCTGCAGCGCGCACCGATCACGATTCGCGAGGGCAAGCGTGTCAGTGACGGCGAAGTCGCCATCACTCCGCGAATCGGAATTCGCGAATCCGCGGAGTGGCCGCTGCGCTGGATCGTGGAAGACAGCCCCTGGGTTTCTCGCACTCCCCCCGCCTTTCCGCGCACCCGCCTTGCCTGAAAGACGAAGCCCCCGCGATGCGATGCACCGCGAGGGCTGCGCCTCCTCCTGCCCCTGCTACCTTCCGTCTCCAAACTCCCGCCTCCCGCCTCGATCACCTCATCGGATCGATCGAGCTTCCCACGTTGTACCGCGCGCCGACTTCGACCGTCGAGCGCCAGTTGTTGCCATTGAAAAGGAAGAAATTCGAGTTGGCCGGTGACGCGCTGGCCTGAACGAACCACGACAGTGCCGGCATGCGAATCTGCGTTCCAAGGATGACGACCGGCGCCGCGGCGCTGCGGAACTGCGCGACGGTCGCGTCCACGAGCTGTGCCTGCGTCGCGGTGCGATACGAGCCCTGCGGGGCCGCGTACGCGATATGATTGAGCGCCGCCCCAAGCCCGAGATACGGGTGCACCCGATAGCTCTGAATCGGGAACAGCAGTCCCGCGATCGTGAAGCGGCGGAGACCGCTGAGGATCACCGAGCGAGGCACGGTATCCAGCGGGGACAGCGAATCGTTCACGAAGACCGAGTCGCGCGAAAAGAAGGAGTGGTCGAACGACACGTAGAGACCGCCCTTCGTGCGCGTGATGAACCAATCCGCTCCGCCCATCGGCGCGAGCGCGTTGGGGTTGCTCTGCACCTGGTAGAAGGTGGCACCACCCTTCAAACCCCAGAACCAGGAGTCCTTGAAGTGCCGAGTCGATTGGGCAGCCGCTGCACTAACATCCAAAAGCACGAATACCGCGACAGCCAGGGTACGCATCGCCCGCATAGGCGTCCTCAACGCTGAAGTTCTCATTTGACGTAGTACCTCACCAAACCGGACGAAAGCGGCCCCTGCTTGGTCACTTAGCGAGGCTGGAGGCTGGAGGCGGGAGGCGCGAGTCGGGAGGCTGGAGGCAGACGCGGCGGCTGCCGCCGTCAGGTTTTCCGCTTCAATGCTCCCGCCTCCAAGCTCCCGCCCCCAGCCTCCGAGCTCCCGCCTCCCGCCTCCGCCTCCTAGCTCCCGCCTCCATCTACCCAACCTTCAATCCCGACCCTACCATAGGCTTGTGTCGTCGATCCTCCCAGGCGCCGACGAATTCAGGACCATGGTCTACGGGACCGTCTTCGGCCGGCGGACAGAGGTCGTGCATCGGCTGAGCCGTGGCGACCGCGTGATCCTGGTGCCGGACCCGCCGGGCGCCGAGCCGCCATCAGTCTGGGTGCACGCATCGGGCGGCGACGTCGTGGGCCACCTGTCGCCGGACGTGAACTCCTGGTTGGCGCCCTCGATGTTTGCCGGCAGCTGCTACTGCGGCGAGGTGGTCGAAGTCCGCGGCGACGACGTTGCCAGCTGGAAGCGCCTCGTGATCGAGGTGCGCCGCGTGCGCGTGGCTAAATCAGCTTGAGCCGCCGACCGACCTTCTTGAACGCGTCCACGGCTTCATCGAGATCCGCCCTCGAGTGCGCGGCGGAAAGCTGGCAGCGCACCCGCGCCTGACCCTGGGGCACGACGGGAAATCCGAATCCGGTCACGAACACGCCTTCACCGAGCAGCATGTCGCTCATCTGGATCGCGGCCGCCGTTTCGCCGACGATGATGGGTACGATCGGCGTCTCTCCCGCCAGCGGGTTGAATCCCGCCTCGACGATCTTCTCGCGAAAGTACTTCGTGTTCTCGCGCAGCTTGTCCACGCGTTCGGGGTGCGCCTCGAGATATCGTACGGCCTGCATCGCGCTCGCCGCGACCGTCGTCGGCAGCGCGTTGGAGAACAGCTGCGGCCGAGCGCGCTGCGTCAGATAGTCGCACAGCTCCGCGGATCCGGCGACGAATCCACCCGCCGCGCCTCCGAGTGCCTTGCCAAGGGTCGACGTGATGACGTCGACTTCTCCGAGGACGCCAAAATGCTCGGCGGTTCCGCGCCCCGTCTTTCCAAGGACTCCCGTCGAATGGGAATCATCCATCGCCACGATGGAATTGGTGTCGCGCGCGATCTGCAGGATGTCGGGGAGCTTCGCGATGGCGCCCTCCATCGAGAACACGCCATCCGTCCAGATGATGCGGCGCTTCGACCCGCGGGCCTCCGCGAGCTTGGCGCGAAGGTCGTCCATGTCGGCGTGCTTGTAGACGGCGGTCGTGCACTTCGAGATCGCCTTGCCGAGCCGCATCGAGTCGATGATCGACGCGTGGTTCAGCGCGTCCGAGATGATGAAATCCCCCTCCTGCGCGATGGTGCCGGTGAACGCCTCGTTCGCGTTCCAGCACGCGACGAACGAGAGCGACGCCTCGCAGCCGACGAAGCGCGCCAGCGCCTCCTCGAGCTCGCGATGCACCGTGTACGTGCCACAGATGAAGCGCACGCTCGCCGTTCCCGCGCCCCATCGCTTCAGTCCGTCGATGCCCGCCTGAATCACGGAGGGTTCGTCGGACAATCCGAGATAGTTGTTCGACGACAGGATCAGCACCGAGCCGCGCCCTTCCATCTCGACGCGCGCGGACTGCGGCGAGTCGAGGTAGTTCAGGCGCTTGTAGACGCGATCCGCTTTCAGCTGCTCCAGCGTCGCATGGAGCTCTCTTGTGAACTGCGAATTGATTGTCATCCTGACCAAAGCGAAGGATCTGCAGTTAGCCCTTCGATGTCATCCTGAGCGAAGCGAAGGATCTGCAGTTAGCCGATTTCAAATATGACTTTCCCAGCCTCACCGGACTTGATCACCCGCATCGCCTCGTCCGCCTTTTCCATCGGAAAGCGATGCGTGATCACCGGTGTGGGGTCGAACAGGCCCGACCGCAGAAAGCGCGTCATCTGGTGCCACGTGTCGTACATCCGCCGGCCCACGACGCCGTAGATGGTGATTCCCTTGAAGATCACCTCTGTCGCGAAGTTGACGTCCATCGGCTTTGCCGGAATGCCGAGCATCTGCACGCGGCCGCCCACGCGCACGAGCTCGAACGCCTGATGGATCGCGGAAGGAACGCCGGACATCTCGAGCACCACGTCCACGCCGAGCTTGGACGTGTGTCGCATGACGACGTCCCGCGCCTGTTCGGGATGCACCGCGTCATGGGCGCCCATGCGCCTGGCGAGCGCGAGTCGCTTGTCGTTCACGTCCGTCGCGATGATGCGCGAGGCGCCAGCGGCCTTGCAGATCCCCACGGCGAAGATCCCGATCGGACCGCACCCGGTGACCAGCACCGTCGCGCCCGGAATGTCCGCGGTGAGCGCGGTGTGAAACGCGTTTCCCATCGGGTCGTGAATTCCGCCGACGTCGAAGGAAACGTCATCGTCCAGATGCCACACGTTGGTCGCCGGCATCGCGATGAACTCGGCGAAGCACCCGTCGCGGTCCACGCCGATGATGCGGGTGTAGGGACACACGTGCGCGTTGCCCGTGCGACACAGGAGACATCGGCCGTCCACGATGTGTCCCTCGGCGGTAACGCGATCGCCTTCCCGTACGTCGGTGACGAGTCGTCCGACCTGCGCGACCTCGCCCGCGAACTCGTGGCCCACGACGACGGGCGGACGGATGCGGCCCTGCGCCCACGGATCCCACTCGTAGATGTGCACGTCGGTGCCGCACACGCCCGCGCGTCGCACGCGGATGAGGACCTCGTCGTCGCGGATCTGCGGCTTCGGAACGTCCTTGAGTACGAAACCGGGGCCCGCCTTTTCCTTGACCAGCGCTTTCACGAAAGAACACTCGCGGATCGGACCGGGGCAAAACTAAGCCAACCCGTCGCCACGCGCCCTTTATGCACATGAAGCGAATCCTCGGGGGAAACAACAAGAAGAGACAAAAAGAGCAGGAGATGCTCCTTGGTCCGCAGACCAAAGAAGTGCTCCTGCCTCTTCTTGCCTCTTCTGCCGCTTCCCCCGAGACCTTCGGTCGCGATGCGTGGCGGCGCGATGTACCCTGATTAACGCGAGTATCTCGCGAGAGCCAATTCGATGATCCGGCCGATGAGCGCGTCGTATTTCAATCCGTCCTTCGCCGCCGCGCGCGCGAATTCCGCGTTCTTCTCGAGGTAGCAGTTTGGATTCACCTCGATGACGAAGATCTCGCCGGCGGCATTCACGCGCAGATCGATGCGCGCGTAATCGCGCAGACGCAGCGCCTGGAACGCCTCCACCGCCGTGCGCTGCATTCGCTCCACCAACGCCTCGTCGATGTCGGCCGGGAACACCGACTTCGTTCCCGCGAACTCCGGCGATCGCTCGGCGCCCGCGCCCGCGCCGCTTCCGTCCGCGCCCCACTTCGCGTCCCAGCTCGCGATGCGCGGAGCACCCTTCGGCATGCCGCTGAAATCCAGCTCGATGATCGGAAGCGCCTGCGCGTCGAGATTGCCAAGCACGCCGACGTAGAACTCCCGGCCGTCCACGAATTCCTCGACGAGCACGGGCTGCTGGAACTCCGACTGCAGCGAGTCGATGCGCGCGAACAGTTCCTTGAGATCGCTGACCACCGACTTTCCGGTGATACCGATCGATGCGTCTTCCTGCGGCGGCTTCACGATGACCGGAAAATCGATGTCTCCCGCCCAGTCGACGGCGCCCCGATACACCGTCGCGAACTCGGGCGTCTTGATACCGTTGAAGCCGAGGATCTTCTTGGCGAGCGTCTTGTCTCCGGCGAGAAGAAGACCCGCCGGGCTCGATCCCGTATAGCGCAGGTCCAGCAGATTGAGCAGCGCGGCGACATTGGACTCGAGCGCGCTGACGCCGGCGAACGACTCGGCGAGGTTGAAGACCAGCTCGGGCTTCTGCTTCCTCAGCGCCTGTACGACCGGAACCACATCCGCATCCGCCGCGATGGTCGAGAGCTCGTGCCCCAGCTTCGCGATGGCCCCCGTCAACTGTTCGATCACCGGATCGACGGGCGGCTCCAGCGCATTCGCCGAGTGCAGCAGTGTCACTCGCATGCTACTGGGCCGCGACCTCTCGCGCTCGTCGCGCGCGCCCCATGACGTGCGTCTGGCGATACAGCATCACCACGGCCGTGGCGAACGACGTCAGCTCGATCAGCGTCGCCGCCTCCACGGCGCCGACCCGTAGCTTCAGCGCGCGCGCGCGACGCTCGAGCACGTCGACCAGAGATCGTACGACAGATGGTGGCTCACTGGTCCAGAAGGCTACACGACCCACGATCTCGCGATAGTGGCGCCTGAGAAAATCATCGGCCGCCTGGCCGCCGGGCGCCTCGCTCTCGCGGACGAAAATCTGGCGCAGGTCGACGTCGAACTGGCGCTCGTCCTCGATCGGCACGCTCTCGGCAGCGTCTTCGTAATGCTCCGCGACGCTGTAGCGCATCGACTCGACAGGCAGATCATCCTCTGACGGCGCGGGAGCCGTCGGCTCCTCGTTCGCGATCTCGCGCATGACGCGGTCTGTGTATTCCAGCTTCGCCAGGGCAGGCCACCCCGCGTACTCCGATCGCCAATCGGTGTCGGGGGTGAGCCACACCGCGAACGTCTCGGCGAAATCCTCGTCGGGATGCTTCTGTGCGTACCACGTCAGAATGTGTCGCACGTGATCGCGCGAAAAGGGATTGGCCCTGTACCGCTCGCGGTACGGCCGGCTGAACGATCCGAACAGCTCCTGCCAATCCGGGCGCTCGTACAGCTGAAACGCGTAGTTGAACGCGTGTCCCGCTTCGTGTCGCAGATAGCGCATCGACTCCGCGTCGCTCTCGACTCCGAAAGACATCTCCGACTCGATGCGCTCGAGGCGTGGGTCCGCCAGATAAAAGGGCACTCCGATGAGCGGCGTCCCGTCAGGACAGCCCCATTGATCGCTGAGATATACCGGCGGACGAAAGCGCACACCGCGGTCGGCGAGCTCCTGATACAGGGTGTGGACGAGCCGCTCGACGCGCGTACCGCGTATCGCGAGCCCGAGCTCCGAAATGCGGCGGCCGAGCAACGCGTCGCGCTGCTCGGTCCACTCCTGATCAGCCGACATACGGCTGACCCGGGCAAAAGAAAAGCCGGCGCATTGCTGCGCCGGCTTGAACACCGCCGAGAACTATTGCTCAGCGTGCTTGCGGCTCTTCTTCCGTGGACGCCGGTGCCGGCGCCCAGACATACGCCGAAAAGACCGGCACCTGCTCGACGCGCGGCATTCCTGCGATGATGATCCCCATCGGTTCCTGGGGCTTCTTGGGGTTGCGGGCCTTCATTATATAGGGCTCCACTGGTGGGCTCGAACTGGGGCGCGCGGCGAGAACGGCTCGCCGCAACGCCCCACCTTCTTACGCCTGGTTCGCGGAAGGCGATGCCCTAAAGGCAGTGCGAGTGCCAGCGATGGCTCTCAACGAAAGTCGTTTGGCGTCAACGGCTTAAACGCGTGGGGACGCGCCTGCGCAACGGAAAGCGTTTCGACCTGACACGACGCATTTTGATTTATTCGTGTCAGTATGATACTAAGCCGAGAGCCGCTGTTTCCTCGCAAGAAAGACCTGAGCGCCGGAATCCGTCGAGGCGGACTCTACCGACACGCTCCACCCGGCGTACCTGGACCGCAACTCCTCGATCGCAGCGCTTCCCGCTGCGATCGTCTCCACGAGGTGAACGCCACCGTCCATCGTGGCGCTCTGAAGCGCCATGATCACGCGAGCTCGATCGCGCGGCTGCAGGGAATCGAGCGCGGCATGCGTGCACACGACTGCGCGCAACGCCATGTCCGGAATCCACTGCGCGAGCTCGGCCGCGATCGCGTGGACACGCTCCGCCAGTCCGGCCTGCACCGCCGCGTCCATCACACGACGTACGGCTTCCTCCTCCGCCTCGAGCGCGGTCACCTCGCAGCCATTTGCCGCCAGAAAGAGCGCGGAGCGCTCGGCGCTCTCCCCGGCGACGAGCACGTGGCCGATCGTCGCTTCGGCGCCCCCGCCGATCGTGCGCACGAGCGCGTCGTTGGCGCTGAGCCCCCAGTGTTCCGGCCGCCGCATCTCATCGTGCAGCTTGAGGCGTCTGCGTCGCCACGTGTTGTAGGTGGGCAGTCGCAGCCGGCGGAAGATGATGCGATCCACCTCCTCCAGCAGCAGCAGCTCGGTCAACGCGAACTGCGGTTCGGCGGCGAGCTTCGCTGCCGCTTCGTCGCCGATCGCGAGAATCGCGGCGCGCGGGATCGATTCCTTGTAGTTCTCGATCTCCTGCTCGATGTACAGCGCGTACTCGTGGCGAAGCGATCGAGCGGTGCGCGGAGTCATGTGCAGGGCAATACATCGCCGCGGCGGCGCGCGCGCAAGAGCGAGCTACCCCGGCTCGACGTGCACCGTGACCTGGCCGCCGCCCAGCCGGCGCGCTACGGCCTCTTCCACGACGTCGGCGAGCGCGTGTGCTTCGTCGACGGACGACGCGCCGCGCACCGCGATCGTGACCTCGGCAAACGAATCGGTGGCGGTCGCGCGCGACCGGATGCGTCGGACTTCCAGCACTCCCGGCACCTGCTCGACGACGGCGCGAATCTGCTCGGCTTCGACGGCGCGCTCGTCCACCAGCACCGGGATGCTCACGCGCAGGATCTGATAGCCGGTCCACGCGAGAATGGCGGCGACGACCATCGCCAGCGCGCCATCGACGTGGGTGACTCCGCGGCCCGACAGCCAGAGCGACACGAGTGCGAGCAGCGTGACGAAGATGTCACTCTGAGTGTGCGCCGCATCGGCCGTGAGCAGCGCGCTCCTGAGCTCACGGCCACGTTTGGATTCGTACCACACCACGAAGGCGTTCACGCCGAGCGTGGACAACATGACGGCGACATCGCCGGTGCCGGCGGGCTGGAGTGCTCTCCCCTGGATGAGCGCCGTGATCCCCTCCCGCAGCAGCTCGAAACAGGAGATCGAAAGGAATCCGACGACGGCGAGCGTGCCGAGCGTCTCGAACTTTGCGTGGCCGTAGGGATGCTCTTCATCGGGCCCCCGATGCGCGACGGCGACGAGCGTCAGCGCGATGAGGTTGTTGAGCAGGTCCAGGCCGGATTCGAGCGACGCGCCGATCACCGTGAGCACCCCCGTGCGGATGCCGACGATGACCTTGATGATCGTGACGAGCGCGTTCAGAGCGAGCACGATCAGCAGCGTGCGACGCACCGCGACCGCCGTCGCCATCAGTCCATCGCCTCGAGAAGTGCGCCCTTGATGTAGCCGGTTTCGGGGATCGTGAGCACCTCGGGGTGATCGAGCGGCTGGCCGCGGAGATCGCGCAGCGCCATGCGCCGGCCGGAATCCGCGGCCGCATCCACGAGCATCTGGAGAAACAGCGGCTTCGTGAGATGGAAGCTGCAGCTCGCCGTAAACAGCAGCCCGCCCGTCGCGAGCAGGCGCATGGCGCGCAGATTGATCTCCTTGTAGCCGCGGATGGCCGCTGGAACGGACGCGCGCGTCTTGGCGAAGGCCGGCGGATCGAGCACGATCGTCTCGAAGCGCTCGCGCGCTCGCTCGCGGTCCTTCAGATACTCGAATGCGTTCGCCTCCAGGACCGTGACGTTGTCGAGACCGTTCAGGGCGAAGTTTTCCTTCGCGCGCTCGAGCGCCGCGCTGGACGCGTCGATGGCGATCACGCGCTCGGCGCGTCGCGCCAGATGCAGCGCGAAGGAACCGTGATAGCTGAAGCAGTCCAGGGCGCGGCCGCGCGCGCGTTCCCCGATGAACGCGCGGTTCTCGCGCTGGTCGAGAAACGCGCCGGTCTTCTGTCCATCCCACGGCGCGGCGAGATAGCGCACACCGTGCTCCTCGACCTCGATGTTCCCGGGCACGTCGCCGTGGAGCAGTTCGGACTCGAGCGGCAGTCCTTCCTTCTTGCGGAGCGGAACGTCGTTGCGCGCGAGAATGCCGTCGGGCCGAACGACGTCGACCAGGGCCTGCGCGATCTCCGCGCGAAACGCGTCGAGCCCCGCGCTCATGATCTGCACGACGACCCAGCGGTCGTACTTGTCGCAGATCAGCGAGGGAAGCGCATCTCCCTCACCGTGCACGAGCCGATATGCCGTGGCTTCCGACAGAAGCGACGTTCGCCGCACGACGCACGTGTGTATGCGTTCGTGCCACCATGCCGCATCGATGCGCGCGCCAGCGTCGCGGTCGAGCAGTCGCAGACTGATCTCGCTGCGCGGGCTCCACAGCGCGACACCGAGCGGCTTGCCGCGCGTGTCGTGCACGCGGACCGCGCCGGCGGGCGCGTCGGGTCGTCGCACGATGTCGCTGCGGAAGATCCACGGATGACCTTGCTGCCACCGTCGCGCTCCCTTGCTGGAAACGACGGCTTCATCCATTGCAGCGGTCACGAATTAATGAGGCGGAAGTGGCCTTGAACTCTGTTCCGGATCGCGATATCGTGCGCGTCCTTTTTCAGTAGTCATCCCGAGCGCAGCGAGAAATCTGCAGTTGCTCGGGCCAAGGTCTGCGGAAGAGATGTAGCGTTCGTTTCGCGCCGCTGTGCCCGTAGACTGTTGGTGTAGCGTGAGTTGAAATGAGCATGCAAATCAGTTACAATTGAAGGCTGCCCGAGAACGTAGTTCACGGTGCACGGAAAACGCTGTTTGAAAAGTGAAGGAACAGGTAGATCGTGGGAAACGAAAATCCTTTTCGAGTGCAAATGAACGTGGTGCAAGCCGCGTTCACCGATTCGAGAGTGATTGAATGCGTTTCGCAGAGATCGCTTCAAGCGATCTCAATTAATGCGCGTGCTTTGCTTCATTACAGAGCGAGATCTGGAGCGCCGTCGAGCGTAAGCGAGACGAGCGCGACATCAGACCTGTAGTCAAGCGAACGAAAGCGTACGGGGGATGCCTGGGTATACAGAGGCGAGGAAGGCCGCGGTAAGCTGCGAAAAGCCAAGGGGAGGCGCACACAGCCGGTGATCCTTGGGTGGCCGAATGGGGAAACCCGGTCCGCTGCAAGGCGGATCATCTGCTCTTCGGAGCAGAAGCGAACCGAGGGAACTGAAACATCTCAGTACCTCGAGGAAGAGAAATCAACCGAGATGCCGAGAGTAGCGGCGAGCGAAATCGGCGGAGCCCAAACCACTACCCTTGTGGTAGTGGGGTTGTAGGACCCACAGATGGTTCCTGTGAAGTCAGCTGAAGTCGCCTGGAATGGCGCGCCAGAGACGGTGAGAGCCCGGTAGGTGACGACGATGGACGGGGGCTAGTGGAGTTCCTGAGTAACGCCCGGCTCGAGGAACCGGGCGTGAAGCTGGGGGGACCACCCTCCAAGGCTAAAGACTCCTGTATAACCGATAGTGGACGAGTACCGTGAGGGACAGGTGAAAAGCACCCCTGTGCGGGGAGTGAAACAGAGCCTGAAACCGTACGCTTACAAGCGGTAGGAGGTTGGCTGGACGGTTCGCCGTTCAGTGCGACTGACTGCGTGCCTTTTGCATTATGATCCGGCGAGTTAGTCCTCAAGAGCGAGGCTAAGCCGTTCAGCGGCGGAGCCAGAGCGAAAGCGAGTCCTGTAACGAGGGCGCGAGAGTTCTTGGGGCTAGACCCGAAGCCAGGGCGATCTACCCATGAGCAGGGTGAAGCTCGGGTAACACCGAGTGGAGGCCCGAACCGGTGTGGGTTGAAAACCGCTCGGATGACTTGTGGGTAGGGGTGAAAGGCCAATCAAGCCTGGAGATAGCTGGTTCTCCCCGAAATCTATTGAGGTAGAGCCTCGAGGCTGGTGCATTCGCACCGTATGTCGGCAGGAGGTAGAGCGACTGGATGGGCGCGGGGGAGCGTAGCTCCTACCAACCCCAACCAAACTCCGAATGCCTGACCGATGGACCTCGGGAGGCAGTCACTGAGCGATAATGTCCAGTGGCGAGAGGGAAAGAACCCAGAGCCGCAGCTAAGGCCCCGAAGTGGCCGCTGAGTATAGCGAAGGATGTGTCCGTGCCGTGACAGCGAGGAGGTTGGCTTAGAAGCAGCCATTCCTTTAAAGAGTGCGTAATAGCTCACTCGTCCAGCGTGGACGCGCCGAGAATGGTCGGGATTAAGCGGCCCGCCGAAGCTCGGCCTTGTTCTTCAATGAACAGGGGTAGGGGAGCGTTCTGATTGCATCGAAGCCCTCGGGGAACCGGGTGGTGGAGCGATCGGAAGTGAGGATGCCGGAATGAGTACGCGCAAATCCAAGTGAAAACCTTGGACACCGTAAGCCTAAGGGTTCCCGCGCCATGGCAATCAGCGCGGGGTGAGGCGGACCCTAAGTCGAGGCCGCAGAGGCGTAGACGATGGACAGCCGGTTGAGATTCCGGCCCCGTTTCATAGATGATGAACCTCCGGGGGACCCCGGAACGAAGCGAGAGCGGTCGCAGTGGATGACCGTGAAAGGGCGTAGAGCCGCAAGGCGCGAGACCTGATGACGAGGCGGCGGGGCAACCCACCGCCAAGTTTCGTGGAGTCGGCGGGCGAGAAAAGCCTGGGGGGGAGTCTATGGAGCGTCCGTACCGTAAACCGACACAGGTAGGCGAGGCGAGCAGCCTCAGGTGAACGAGTGAGACGTGGTCAAGGAACTCGGCATACTGACCCCGTAACTTCGGAAGAAGGGGTGCCGGAACACGTGTAGGGTACACCGAAGCGTGTTCTGGTCGCAGTGAATCGGCCCAAGCGACTGTTTAGCAAAAACACAGGTGCGTGCGAAGTCGCGCAAGACGACGTATACGCACTGACGCCTGCCCGGTGCCGGAAGGTTAAGGGGAGTGGTCAGGGGGTAACCCCGAAGCCATGAGCCGAAGCCCCGGTAAACGGCGGCCGTAACTATAACGGTCCTAAGGTAGCGAAATTCCTTGTCGGGTAAGTTCCGACCTGCACGAATGGCGTAACGACTTGGGCACTGTCTCGACCACGCGCTCGGCGAAATTGCAGTCTCGGTGAGGATTCCGAGTCCCCGCAGTAGGACAAAAAGACCCCATGCACCTTTACTACAGCTTGTCATTGCCCGCTGCACGATACTGTGTAGCATAGGTGGGACCCGATGATCCTTGGGCGCTAGCTCAAGGGGAGGGGCCAGTGAAATACCACCCTGGATCGTGCGGCGCGCTCACTGCTGTGAGCACACCTCATACAGGACCGTGGCAGGCGGGTAGTTTGACTGGGGCGGTCGCCTCCGAAAGTGTAACGGAGGCGCGCGAAGGTTGGCTCAGCGCGGACGGTACTCGCGCTTCTAGAGTGTAACGGCAGAAGCCAGCCTGACGGCGAGACTGACAAGTCGAGCCGCCACGAAAGTGGGCCGTAGTGATCCGGTAGCCTCGCGTGGGCGAGCTATCGCGCAACGGATAAAAGGTACGCTGGGGATAACAGGCTTATCGCGCCCGAGAGTTCACATCGACGGCGCGGTTTGGCACCTCGATGTCGGCTTATCACATCCTGGGGCTGGAGAAGGTCCCAAGGGTCCGGCTGTTCGCCGGTTAAAGTGGTACATGAGCTGGGTTCAGAACGTCGTGAGACAGTTCGGTCTGTATCCGTCGTGGGCGTTGGAGTGTTGAGGGGAGCGGACTCTAGTACGAGAGGACCGAGTCGGACGATCCGCTCGTGTCCCGGCTGTCCTGCCAAGGGCACCGCCGGGTAGCGATGATCGGCTGTGATAACCGCTGAAAGCATCTAAGTGGGAAGCACGCCCCAAGATGAACACTCCCGCAGGGATGAACCCTGCCCGAAGGGCCGTGGGAGACCACCACGTCGATAGGCCGCCCGTGGACATGGGGCAACCCATTCCGAGCGCAGCGGTCCTAATCGCCCGAGCGGCTTGACTTTCTCTCAAAGGGATGCCGTTAGGCATCCGCCGAGCAGAGCTTCGCATCTACGTGCGACGCAACCGCATCACGTTCCCCGTTCCTCATCCCATCGCTTTCCTCGCTTCGCTGGCGACCAGAGCGTAGGGGCCACACCCGTTCCCATTCCGAACACGGTCGTTAAGCCCTACAGCGCCGATGGTACTCCGATCGAGAGATCGCGGGAGAGTAGGCCGTCGCCGGCACCCAATCTGCGAACCCTGCGTGGCCACCCGTCACGCAGGGTTCGTCGTTTTTCCAACGCCATGACCCGAGCCGGAATCGTCACCGTCGTTGGCAAGCCGAACGCCGGGAAGTCCACCTTCCTCAACCGCGTCGTTGGGCAGAAGCTCAGCATCGTCAGCCCGAAGCCGCAGTCCACGAGGGACCGGATCGTCGGCATCGTGTCCGACGCTCACTCGCAGATCGTCCTCTTCGACACCCCCGGGCTGCTCGAACCACGCTATGCCCTCCAGCGCGCGATGCGCCGCGCCGCGCTCGAAGCGCTCCACGACGCCGACGTCATCGTATACCTCGCCGACGCCACCGAAGGCCCCGCCCCATCCCTCGTCGTCGCGGCGCGCCTCGAGTCTCCCCCAGCCCCGGACGTCGTCACCGTCTACAACAAGTCCGATCGCATCGACCACGAACGCGAGGCCGAGCTGGCCGCGACCACTCCTGGCGCGCGTTTCATATCGGCCCTCGAGGGCCGCGGAGTCGACGACCTCCTGCGCGACCTCCGCTCGCGCCTCCCCGAGAGCCCGTTCCTCTACGATCCTGAGGACGTGAGCACCCAGACGCTGCGCTTCTTCGCCACGGAGCTCGTGCGCGAATGCGCGCTCGAACAGCTGGAAGAGGAGGTCCCGTACAGCCTCGCGTGCGAAATCGAGGAGTTCCGCGAAACGGGCTCGCCGGTATACATTCGGGCGGTTCTCTACGTCGAGCGGGAAAGCCAGAAACGCATCCTCATCGGCAACAGAGGCACCCGCGTTCGCGAGATCGGGAAGTGCGCGCGCGGCAAGATCGAGTCGCTCGTCGGCGGCGCCGTCTACCTCGACCTGTGGGTGAAGGTGCTCCCGAACTGGAGAAAGAACTCGCGCGCGCTTCAGCGCTTCGGTTACCGTCTCCCCGAGGAAAACGCGCCATGACGCTCGCCCCGCAGCTGCTCGCCATACTCGTCTGTCCCAAGTGCAAGGGCGAGCTCGAATACCGCGAGCCCGAATCGCGGCTTGTCTGCACGAACTGCCGGCTTGCCTATCCGATTCGCGACGACATCCCCGTAATGCTCATCGATGAGGCGTCGCCGCTCTAGCGGACGCCTCATCGCCGCCGTGGCGCTCGTCGTCAGCGCGTTCTCTCCGGCGCGCCTCGCCGGGCAGGAGCCGGCGAGGGAAGGAGCGCTCTTCCTGCTGCTGCCGATCGGTGCGCGCGCTGTCGGTACCGGACAGGCGCTCGTGGCCGACCGGACGGGGGGCGAGGCAGTGTGGTGGAATCCGTCGGCGCTCGCTCACGCCCAGCGCACCGAAGCAGCCCTTCATCACTCGCAGACGATCGTGGCCACGGGCGATGCCGTGACGATCGTGGTCCCCTCCGCACTCCTCGGCGTCG
>Ga0081539_10000353_pt1 | contig 100899 bp, 88 predicted proteins | sample TabmetS4T2R2_FD_71023 | JGI IMG/M metagenome (GOLD analysis project Ga0081539, IMG submission 71023) | Tabebuia heterophylla rhizosphere microbial communities from the University of Puerto Rico - S4T2R2 | ecosystem: Host-associated > Plants > Roots > Rhizosphere ... | reverse complement strand
CGACTACCGGGCTCACATGCGTTTCATTCAGATCTCGTTGCTCCTGCGGCGACAGCATTTCGACAGGCGCTGACCTCTGTCTCCTTTCAGACGCTATCGGGGAAAGTAATTTCTACGGCTACTGGCCAGGAGATTACAGCAGACACAAACATCCACCACCTCCTGAGTGATCACATTCGCCAACCAGTGCGTTTCGTCGAGGCGGTGAAACAAGCGGCGCAACAGCAACCAACTCTCTGGATCGAAATTGGTCCCGGTGGCGTACTTACTACTCTTGTGCGTGACATTCTCGGTCCAGATAACGTCACGTGTTTGTCGACCGATCTTGCTGGTGAAGAAGGGTTCCACACGCTGAATGCAGTCCTGGCTCGCGCGTTTGTGTGCGGATTTCCCCTCGCCCTTAACCGACTCCTTGTCCATCGGTTTGTTCGTCCGTTTCCTCTGAACGACTACCATCCGATCTTTATCACCAATCCTTGTGAACGACCGGTTGAGGTTGCAGCAGTTTCGTTCCAGCCCATGGCCCGGGTGCTACCGAATAGTCTGCTACCGTCAGACGCGAATTCATCTGACGTGGCTGCGTACCTTGCCCAGCGTGGATCGTTCCTACGTGACTTTATCGCGCTCGATTACCGACATCATGTCGGGAATGGGAAAGCTGCGGCCTTGCCTATCGCGCTTGTAACGCACCTGAAACCGGCTGCAGCTACAACCGCAATTCGTGAAGAGACCACTCCCGACAGAGACTTATTGCTCACTTTTGCTATCGAGTGGATTGCTCGTCGCACAGGCTTCCCGAAAACGTCGATCTCTCCCGAGATGCGGTTGCGTGATGATCTCAATCTCGACTCCATCAAGGTAGGAGAGTTGGTAATAGTGTTGAGCCGCAAACTACAACAAGACATGCCCCTTGATCCTGCCATGTGGGCGAATGCCCAGCTCGGAGAATTGGTCACCTCGCTTGAATCGGACCTGGGAAGAGAACATTCTCAGCAAACGCTCCGATCCGAACGCAAAGCCTTGCTCTCGTCTGTCGAGAGTATCTCCTCTTGGGTTCGTCTCTTTTGCATGGAACCTATTCCTGTTCCTGTCGAGTCTGAGACTCCACTGCTCCTTCCGTCAACGGGAAATGCACACATTATCGGCAATCAAAACTGTCCCCGAGTTCAGGCGATTGCCAGGGCGCTTTATCAGCAGGGGCTCGCGCCAATTGTCGTAGATACCACCTCATTACCACTAAGAGACAATGATGACTCCAATCCTGCCGTGATAATTGTTGTTCTACCAGAAGTGGACTCCTTGTTCTCCGACTGTGCCCCAGCAACATTTGATGAGCGTGTTGAGGGGTTGGCTACCACCTTATTTAGTGTCTTTCGTTGGGCCAGCCATGGTCACGAGGCCAATTGGTCAGACCTCCGCTGTATCGTATTACGACCGCGCGCATCTTCACAAGATCTGGGTCTTGATCTTAATGCGGGCAGCGCTTTCGTGAAATCCCTGCAGCTCGAACATCCACAGGCACAGTTGAAGTGGATAGACTTTCCAACAATTTGGATGCCAGAACAGTGTGCAGAAATGGCCATCAGTGAGCTTGGCCTGACTAGTCCATATGTAACATTCAGTTACATAGAAAATGGACAGCGAACCGTACAGGTTGCTCTTCCATTCCAGCATGCAGACGGGCCGCCGACAAGCCTCAGTAAAGATGATGTGGTTCTCGTCACTGGCGGGGCCAAGGGCATTACCTGCGAACTCGCTCTCGCCCTTGCGCGCCAGACCGGGGCGAAACTTGCTCTCTTGGGCTCATCGTCCTTGCCGGACAGATCCACTGATTCGCATCAGCATGAAATTCTGCGGAACCTACGACGATTTGAGCAGGAAGGTGTTCGCCATATTTATCTACAGTGTAATGTCACCGATCTTAACGCCGTTCAGAAAACAGTTTCTCATATCGAGCAGACATTGGGGTCGGTCACAGCGATACTGCACGGCGCGGGAGTGAGCGAACTCCGCCTCTTCCGCGACATGGATATAGACAGCTACTTACGCTGTATCCGAGTGAAAGCGCGTGGGCTGTATAATCTCCTCGTTGCAGTTCCCCCGCGACGGCTTAAGGCACTGCATGTCCTTTCGTCTGTACTGGGCAAAACAGGCATGCGTAGTCAAGCTGATTACACATTTGCAAATGCCTGGCTCGATGGAGCTCTTGTGTCCCTGAAAGCATCCTACTCTCATATCCAATGCCTTTCGCTGGGATATTCAGTATGGCAAGGCACTGGTATGGGGCAGAAGCTCCAGACTCTTGACTACCTCGCATCTGTAGGAGTGACACCGATTCGTATTGAGGATGGAGTAGTTGCCTATCTCAAGCTCTTAGACGGAGCAGGGGAAAATCCTTGTTTTGTCATTACTGGGAACTTAACCCCCAACCTCGAAGCTCATCTTTTTCCCCCCACTCCCCCTTTGCGTGGCCGCTTTTTAGAACAGGTACTCCGTTGGATTCCCGTCACGGAAATCGTGGCCGAAGCGACTATCTCACATGAGACCGACCTTTATCTGCCCGAACATGTATTCGAAGGCACGCCATTATTTCCTGGTGTAATGGCAATCGAAGCCATGGTCGAAGCAGCAATGGCTTGTGTCGGACGTGATGACCTCCCTGTGGTGCGAAACATTCATTTTCGCCGTCCGCTGATTGTTCCCGAGGATGCGAAGATTACCATGCGTACGCTGGCCCTTGCTGATGCGCCCGAAGGGAACACTCTGTGCGTCCGCGTAGCAATCCGTTCAGACACTGATAATTTCAAGGAAGATCATTTCTCAGCTGCGTGCATCTTTGGTTCGGAACCGCTACAAGCGGATGAATTGCCAATGCTTCCGTACCTTCCTGAACCATTACCGCAGAATCCAGAAGACTTCAGCCCTGTGCCCTTGTTTCAAGGGAAATTCTTCCGACGCATCACCGCCATTCGTGCACTGGAGATGGGCAAGGAGAGCCTTACCGAGGTGCAAGTGCCTGACGGTGAGCGCTATTACAGCAAGCCCCATGAGCAAATCGTCGTAACCCCATCGCCGGCTGCTCGTGATGCGTTTTTGCAATCCAGCGCGTTGATCCTTCCGCCAGGCTGTCTACCTGAGAGTATACAAGAACTTCGCTTTCATCAGGGTGTGTCCCCAGGACGGCAAGTACTCTGTCATGTATTAGTTAATGAGAACGCGGGAGAGAGATTTCTTGTCGACTTCTCTATGTTCACTCTTGCCGGTGAGTTGGTCGAAACCGTCCGTGGGTGTGTTCTCCGCGCGCCAAAAGTAGGAGAAAGAGTAATTGCGAAGCCTTTGGCTACTCCCATTCCATTCTCTCGACTTGGAAGTGACCTGCGAGCACTCTTGCCCAAAGTCCCTCTGACACTAGTGGTAGTCAGCCACGAAGAGTTGCAGAATTTGCATGACCTGAGCGAGGTCACAAAAGTAGAAATCGAGCAAATCTATGCAAGCATTCCCATTCCTCGGCAACAGTCTGTGCTTGCAAACCTCGTGGCTACACGTCGAGCAACTCGCGATTTCGCGCATCAGTACAGGAACCTGGACCTCACGTCAGCACAGGTCTCCATATCTTACCAAGCTGATGGCAAGCCTGAATTACAATTCGATGACGCCTCAGTTTCCCAAGCGTTCGCTGATATCGACGTAAGTCTCGCTGATGGTGCCGGCATCTCGATAGCACTGATTGGGCCAGCGCCGGTCGGCGTCGATATTGAGATTGTCGCGACTCGGGATGCCGAAACTTGGCGTGGGTTACTCGGTGATGATGGCTACGCCCTAGCGCTACGCCTAGCTACAGAAGCGAGTGAGCCATTTGATCGTGCTGCAACCCGTGTATGGACCTTGCTGGAGGCGGGGAAGAAGAGTGCGGCCCTCAAACGAATCATTCCCGAGTATGACTCTGCGTCTGAGGATACATGGCTATCTTTCTCTGCTTCAGTCCAAAAGCAACAGCTGCAGTTCTTCTGTGCGCCGTGTATTCTTCATCCGGCCGTGGAAACCCTGAATGTCTTAACGGTCGTAGTAGGGAACCCTACGCAGGACATAACTCCTAATCAATATACCGACAAAGAGAATATTTTAGTCCATCACTTTCCTCTCTCCTTCAAAGACAATTGTAGTCTTACTGGCAACGTTCCTATCTCTGTGATTGCATCATGGATGGGGAAATTCCGGGAGATCGTCCTTGCACCCATCCAACAACAACTACTCATTAGTTTCAGTTCTGAAGGATTTGGTGCTGTCACCAACCGTTCGTCCATCCACATCTTTGGCACAACCCAAGCGATGGAAACGATTGAAGGCCGACAATGGATGTCAAAGCGCTCGTGCTATGACAAATCGTCTATGGTGATCGCATACGACTGGATGAGGGTTTTATCAAACGGGCGCCGGGAACGGATCGCTTCTAGTGAAGTCGATGTGACTTGGGTTCAGATTACTGGTCGTGGCAAAGCTGAAGTTGCCCCGATACCAGAGTACTTTCTTTCATTCTTGCGCAGCCTCGGGATGTTAGAAACAAAGAATGATGAAGTTGGTCAAGAGCAGGGCATTCTGTGGAATCTTGAAAGAGGAGAACCACTGTATCAGTCGCCCGCTGGGCCTCGTCTGGGATTGCCGTTGCTTTGTTCGCGCTACTTTGAAACGTCCCTAGAGCACGCCAATCTCATCGGTAATGTCTATTACACGAATTATTACGTCTGGTCTGGGCATGTGCGAGACCAGTTCTTCTATCGGCTCATCCCAACATATTACGAACATCAAGGCAAAGAAGGAGAACTATATTGTATCGACGCACGGATGGAACATTTGCAGGAAGCCATGCCGTTTGAGACTATTTCGGCCTCCATGTATCTCTCAGGCTTGTCTGAGAACGAAGTGCAGCTGTACTTCGAGTTCTATAGTACTGCTCCGAACGGCCAGCAGAGGAAATTGGCGTACAGTGACCAAACGTTAATATGGATCACTCCTAAAAATGCCACACCTACGGTGGCTCGTGCTCCGCTCCCTCAGCAACTCGTTGATAATCTATTGCGCGTCGCTGGGGGGCGGGACAACCAGCCTACTTCAGCAACAGGAATGTTCCTCCGGAAAGAGGTGGGAGAGGAAGCCGACTAAGCCTCAGGCCTGACAAATTGTATGACAATGTCGTGACGTACTTCGACGTCCTGGAGAAATAAGTTTACAGAAGAGTGTCCAGGCACTGTTAAATTTCTGCCTCAGCAAGTTCGACATCGAGCGGACGAGTGAGACGACTGACTTTTAACACATGAAAGCCAATCACATGACCATCTTTATCGACTTTCTCCATAATCTGATCACTGGCAGTCTCGCGAAAGTAGCCTTCCTTCTTTTCGAAAATGACTTCAAGAAAATCACCCTCGCGGTCGTACCAAACTGTTACGCGCCGTTTTTTGGCCATAATACTTTGCCCTTCTTTATCGCATCAGTGAGATATGAAGTGAGAACAAAGGCATCGTTTGCCATGGCAACCACGACAACACAGAGATACTTAGGACCGAACCGTGTCTGCTCTTGCCACATATAGAACAGTTCAGCTTCAGGATCAGAACGAGATTGAACGACATGTTCAGGATGTGCCAAAACTCTTCCGATCTTGTCTACCCAGGCTTTCATTTCTGGATGATTTTTTAACACGTGTTGGCGGTGCTCATCCGTCAGGCGTATGTATTCTTCCCTGGTAGTCTATGAAAACAGTTTCATCCATGCATTCATGCGCAGCTTTACGAACCTACGACAATTTTTATTGTTGTTATCCTACCATGACAGTTCTCGATGTCGAGAAAGCACGCCTTTGTCGGAGGACAACATGAGTCCCAAAGAGGTTCGCTGGTACGACCCACGTGTGGCTGCGGTTCGCTATCCAGGCTGGTTTGTCATCGGGTACCTCGCCGTCTTTTTTCTTTTCGGCACCTACGGCAACTATCGTGTCTTGGAGTTACGCGGTGGTATCACTGACAATGCACTCCCGGCCGACAACCCGTATCGGCAAATGCATGAGTATGTCCATGCCAAAGAAGGATTCACTCCTGCAGAAATGCTGCCGATCATCGTTAAGCTCTCGGGCGCAGAAAGTGATGGATTCCAAGAAATCGCAAAACTCACGCAACAAGTCAAAGAGCACCTGGATGGTGGAGTTCTCAGTCTCGCGGCGATGCCGGACTACCGCGACACAGGGGATGAGTTACTGAAAATTCCTTACCTTGCACCCCAAACATTTGCCCAGCCTACGATTGAAGACTGGAAGCAGCGCATTGCCACTGATGCCTCGACGTTCGGCGTGCTGGTCAATCGCAACTGGCGCTGGGCCACGGTCACGCGCTTTTTACCTACGGGTTTTCAAGAAGCGCAGGAAGCCTGGAAAACGGTTGAGTTGCTCGAAGGTCGGAAAATCCCGTGGTGGGAACGCGTTTTTCTCAAAGCCGATGTCGAACCCACCAATCCCAACATCGGTGTGAGCGGCTGGGTGATGGGACGGTGGCAGATCGACCAAGGGATGAATCGCGACATTTTGATCCTACCCACACTCGGCATGACCTTGTCGTTTTTTATTCTCTGGTTTTTTCTCCGTTCGCCTCGGCAGGCAGCCTTGGCCGTCTTCATCAACATCCTGGGTGGTATCTGGCTTACCCGCGCTACCATCTGGCCGTTACATGAAGCCGGGACCGGCATGTTTGAACGCATTTACAGTACCTTTGCCTATGCCAATGTCATCGTTCAGGGTATGAGCTTCGCGCTCCACAAATTTGAAGCCTTTCGTGAAGCAGAAGGAAAGAATTCTCAAGAAAAGCTTCTCGCTGCGCAGGGCATCGACGGAGAAATCGGGTTAGTTGCGCTCATCGCCATAGCTGCATTCTTCTGTCTGAATACCTTTCCGATCTGGCAAATGCAGGAAATGGGGTATCAATCAGCAATTGGCGTCATGTTGGTACTTAGCGGAGCAACAGTGTTCATTCCTGCTTTCTATCTAGTGTGGGAAAGGCTCCTAGGACCTGAATCTCATGCGACCCTTGAAACAGAGGCAGAGCAACCACGAGGCTTAGGGATCACAGCACTTCGAGTCCCGTCGTGGGTTGCGGTTGGTATACCGCTGATGACCTTCACTCTTGCTGCCTACCTGTTCCTCACCGGCAAGATAGAGACAAGGACAAGACCTTGGGATTATATGAAAGGAACATTGGTCGATAGAACTTTTCAGCTACTGCAGGACTCGGGGAACGAGTTTCTTGATCTACTCGTTGAACCCAAGGCAGGTACAATCTACCAAGCCAAATTTCTGCAGACTGCTTGGCATTTGCAGAACGATTTGATGCCACAGTACATGTCAACACGTTCGCCAAGCCGCTTTGAGCAATGGCAAAATAGCAAGGGCCTGACTCCAGTTGTCGGCGTGAATGAAGTTGCTTCGATTCTCGGCAAGGTTCAGCAGATCGCTCAGGAGTCATACAAAAAAGCCTGGCCGGAAAATGCTGACGAAATTGATGATACATTTTTTCTTCTCACTGAAGGGCTGAGCCCTGAAGTCAATCATCAGCTCTGGTTTCCTGGGGGTCTTCGGCTTGCTGCCCTCACAATCGTTAATGATAGTATTATCTTTCGTACTTTGATTGAGCGTGTATTGCAGTACAGCAAAGAGGAGTATCCCGACCTCAAAGTCACTGCCTTTGGCAAGGGTTTAGATTTCACCCAAATGGATTTGTATGTCACCGCTGGAGAGGGACCGAACATTATAGTCTCACTGATCTTTGTGTTCTTGTTCTATCTGCTTTGGCTGATCGTGAGTCATCAGAGAAAGCAGCAACCTCACCATTATCGATTGAATCCCATCGGCGGCGCGTTTCTCATGATTCTGCCTTTTCTTTTTGGTGTTGGAGTCGTCGGCATCCTGCTATGGCTACTCAATATTCCTTTAAGTCTATCGACCGCTCCTCTGGTTGATCTCACTATCAATGCATCTGGTGATTTCAGTATCTACGTCATTGCTGCGGTGATGCTGGGGTTAGCTTCGGGAAAGAATTCTACACAAGCTGTTGCCTACGCCTTGGCGCTTCGTGGAGTCATGGTCTTTACTGATTTCTTGCTTAATGCAACCGCATTTGCGCCGCTGCTCACGTCACAGTTTCAGCCCGTGCGTGAGATGGGATGGCTCATGGATTTTATGCTCTTTACCTGTACGATCGGTGCACTGGTTTTTGTTCCTTCCGCGTTACAACTAGCAGTGACAAAAGGTTCAGCAGTTACAAAGGACACTCGTCATGAACAATAGAGGTTATCACTGGCTTCTTCTTGTTGTGTACGGCTCTCTCTTCTTCCCCACGATGGCACTGGCACTCACCGCCGAGGAAGTCATCACTAAGGCAGCAGAGAATCTCCAAGGACCGAAAGGGAAGACCGTGCTGGCCGAGGGAAAGATGCGGTTTGCCCAACGCAATTTGGATGTTCGCATTGCCCGCTATTGTCAAGACGGAACTGAAGGGTTTCAGATCGACATCCTGTCACAGATGGAAGATCAGGAAGTCCCCGGCGCAGGCCCACAAACGAACAAGAAGTACCGAGTGGTACGAAACGGAGTGGACATCTCAACGCTGACGTATCTACCCTCTCTACGTCGGGGTCGGAAGATTAACTATGTCCCACTAGATGGCGTACTGGGTAGCGAGTACCCATACTATCTCCTTCCATTAGCAAGTGATCTCTTACACGATTTCTCGTACTCGTACATCAAGGAAGATCAATCGGTACCCATTATCAAGGGTGTATCAACCACGACCTCTCGATCTCCGTATACCCAGGTAACCGTCGAACTGCAAAAGCGCGGAGAGACCTATACACTTGAGAAAGCAGTATATGAGCTATCCGGTGGCTCTCGGCTGGTTTTTTCGTTGCAGGATTTTGTTGAATTTACTCCTGGTTATTGGGCGCCTGGAAAAGTCATAGCTAATGGGACGAACTTTGTCTTCGACGGTTGGACAACTCGAGATCCCTTACGCTGGCTGCACTCAATCAATCACAATATGTTTGACGCACAAAGCATTCCGCTCGCTAAAGAGCAGTAGGCACGCCCCTACAGAGGACGCATAAAACTGCAAACCGCTATAGAGCCGGTAAGTTCACAACAGGAAGAGGTTAGCGGAATGACGCCAAGTACGATGCACTCATCCTATTGCAAACCTGAGTTCGACGTAGTTTCTCAACAAAATCAGCGGGCTGAGGATACCGGAAGGAGTAGGAAACGAGAGACCTCTTCAGTAGGGTGGTGAGTGCTACCCACACCGTCCGCCCGAGGAGGTTCTCGTCATGGAGATCATAGCGTTGTTCTGTGACATTGACGACTTCTGTTTGCAGTTTGAGCCCGTGTGGCAGCGACATCGTATTCATGAAGGGAGTCGGCAGCGATGGCGAGCGCAACGGTTGTGTTTGAGTGAAGTGAGGACCCTCGTGGTGAGCTTTCATCAGTCCGGCTATCGCACGTTCAAGGAGTATTTTCTGCGCTACGTGACGCCCCCTTTGCGCTGGGCGTTTCCTTACCTGGTGAGTTACTCCCGCTTTGTCGAATTGATACCGGAAGCGTTGGTGCCCTTGTGCGCCTACTTCCAGACGCGCAAAGGGCGCAGTGCGGGCGTGGCCTTTATTGATTCGACGCTTTTGGCCGTATGTCATCCGAAACGGTCCAGGCGACACAAAGTGTTTGCCGGCTTGGCCCGCTGGGGCCGGAATTCCTTGGGGTGGGGCTACGGCTTCAAGCTGCACCTGCTGATCAACGATGTCGGTGACCTTCTCGCCTGTCGCCTAACGGTGGCCAATATCGATGATCGGGTGCCCGTGCCCGCGCTCGTGGCCAAAGTCAAAGGCAAAGTCTTTGGTGATCGGGGTTATATTTCCCAAGCCCTCTTTGACACGCTTTTCTCTCACGGCATCCAGCTCATCACCAAACTGCGCAAAGACATGAAGAACAAGCTGGTGCCGATGATGGACAAACTCTTACTCCGAAAACGCTCCTTGATTGAAACGGTCAATGACCAGCTCAAGAATATCTCACAGATCGAGCACTCGCGGCATCGCAGTGTCTCCAACTTCTTGGTTAATCTCGTAGCGGGCCTGATCGCGTACACCTATCAGCCCAAGAAACCTTCGCTTCACATCCGTATGCCGCAGCACGCCTCCACGTCACTGGTCGTTCTGTAATTACGTCGACTCAGGTCTCTGGACATCTACAAGCCCAGCTTCGGAAACAGATTGACAGCCTAGCGGAGAACCCTCGCCCGCGCGGGGCCATCAAGCTCGCCGGGAATGAGAACCTTTATCGTATCCGCGTGGGAGACTACCACATCATTTACCAAATCCAAGACACGGTGCTGGTCGTTCTGGTCGTCAAGATCGGCCATCGTCGCGAAGTCTACCGCTAGTGCTCAGCCCAGTTTCAGAAGGTAGTCAAAAGGGTAGTTGTTTGGGTAGTTGTTCGCGTATGAGACTGAAGAATACGGAGAAATACAGGAAAGACCGCAGACATAAAAAAGCCCGGATTTACCGGGCCTTTTCACTCCGTATCACTCTCTGTCTATCTGTGTATCACAAGTAGTATTCGGTTTTTCAGTCCTCTGCTCTACCGACTGAGCTACCTGCCCATTGTAATGAAGAACATAAAAGGGGCCGCAAGTGCCCCTTCGTATGACGCGAGTTTTGTACTGGAAGCCTTCTAGTGAGTCAAGCCCGATGTCGTCGCCGTTCTTCCACCTGTCGTTCGACGAACTCAATCACCTGCGTCTCAAGTTGTACGCCATTCAGCACGTTAATCTCTTGCACGCCAGTCGGGCTGGTTACGTTTACTTCGGTGAGATAATCGCCAATGATGTCGAGCCCAACGAAGTAGAGGCCTTCCTGTCGCAGTCGTGGTCCGACCTCGCGACAGATCTCGTGGTCACGAGCAGTGATTTCCGCTTTCATGCAGGTCCCTCCAACATGAATATTGCCGCGATGCTCATCTGCGCGTGGCACACGCAGAGTGCAGCCGAGTGGGGCGCCATTCAACATGATGAGTCGTTTGTCTCCCTGGCGGACTTCGGGTATGTATCGCTGAGCAATGATCGGTTCGTGACCTGCATGGGTCATGGTTTCTATCAGTGAGTTAATATTGCGATCGTCGCGATGGCCATAAAAAATGCCAAACCCGCCATGGCCATCGACCGGCTTGATGATCATTTCTCCACCGAGTTCCTCCATGAAAGCTTTGATACGCTGCGCATCTTGTGAGACTAAAGTTGGCGGAATGACACCGGGAAAATTGAGGGCAAAGAGTTTTTCATTGGCCGCACGTAATCCGGCCGGATTATTCATGACAAACGCGCCATCGTGCTGTGCAAGGTCGAGGATTTGGGTGGCGTGTAAATACGCCACGTCAAACGGCGGGTCTTTGCGCATAAATACGGCGTCAAAGGCACCAAGCGGCTCCGTTGCTTCTCCATGAAAGGTGAAGTGACCTTCTAGCTCACGTCGTAGTTCGATACGACGCGCCCGTCCCATCGCGCGTGAGTGGTGAACAAAAAGGTCACCCATTTCCAGATACCAGACCTCATGGCCCCGAGCTTGGGACTCCAACATGAATACGAAGGTTGTGTCCTTATCGATCAGCACATTCTGAATCGGGTCCATGATAAAAGCGAAACGCATGGTTGTTACTCCGGCTGCAGAAATTGACTGCGATTCTTCTATAGGGTCACGGATCACGTTTTACGTTTTACGTGGCTGCTACGGCAAGGGGGGAACTGCTCCGTCATCCCACAGGAAACGGCATAGGGCGACTGCTACAAGACTCGCTGTTTCTGCACGCAATACTTGCAGACCAAGCCCCAAAACGGCAACCTCTGCTCGACGCGCTTGCTCGATTTCTTCTGCGGCAAATCCGCCCTCAGGCCCAACAATGACACAGAGCGAAGAGATTTGCGGATGGTCGGCCGCAAAGGCTTTAAGTGTGGCTGCGCGCTCGTGTTCGTACAGTAAAAGTATTGGTGTGTCAGATGACAGGGAAGCGCAGAGCTGAGAAAAAGTTTGTGGAGCAAGGATGTCTGGCATATTGCTCCCTGATTGTTTCGCTGCACTCTGGGCGACGCGGTGCCAGCGCAATAGTCGGTCTCCTTGCCGCTCGGTTGACAGTTGAGAGACGGTAAACATTGAAGTGAAGGGAGCGATACGGCCTACTCCCAGCTCTGTGACTTTTTCAATGACGAGATCCATCTTCTGCCCTTTTAAGAGACCGAGGGCGAGTGTGAGGTGCAAGCGTGAGGTTGATAATTGCTCGCTACGACTAATGATCACCTCAGCAGCAGATGGAGACAGTGTGGCAATCGTTCCGTAATGCTCTTTGCCGTGGTCGTCACGTAAAGTGACTCTGTCTCCGACCTGGAGGCGAAGAACGTGGCGCAGATGATGGAATTCGTCTCCGCTAATGGCGGCTCGAGAATTCTGAATCTGACTCGTAGGAACGAAGAAGCGGCGCATGGGAAGACCATTAAGAATGAAGAATTAAAAATTAGGAATGAAGAATGACGAATATAGATTACTGACTATGGATTGCGAAATAGGAAGAGTTAAGGAGAACGTCGAAGTACGGCTGTAACCCATTCATCTTTCGGGTAACGTGTGACCAATTGCCACAATGGCGTCGTGTACGCTGCGAGGACGTCGGCTTCCTGGTCAAGTTGAATGCCGGAAAGAATGACGTGCCCATAAGGCGCGACGGCAGCTAGGAGCGTCGGAGCTAAGGAAATCAAAGTGGAAGAAAATAAGTTTGCCACGATGAGAGGAAAGGGCAGGGGAAGAGCTTCGACTCCGGCATCATTGAAGCGAATGGCTTGAGTGACTTGATTAGCCGTGACATTTTTCTGCGCTTCAGCAAGTGCAACCGGATCGATGTCCGTTGCCCAGATTTCTAGAACTTCAAGCTTCGCTAAGGCAATCGCCAGGATTCCAGAACCGGTACCGAGGTCCAAAGCACGCGGCGGCGGCCTGTACTGGCGACACAAATCCTCGATCGCTTCCAAACATCCTTGTGTAGTGGCGTGGTGTCCGGTGCCAAATGCCATACTTGGATTGATCACCAACGCAATGCGTTCTGGCCATGCCGCAGGCGATTCCCATGGCGACAGCACGAGAAATCCTTGCCCTACTGGCAGTGGAGGAAAATATCCACACCATTGTCCAGACCAAGCCTCACTTGTGATCTCTGACAGATAGGGCTCTACCTCAGCGAGGTAGGGAAACTCGGCTGCAAGTTGCTGGAGATGCTGAACAAATGTAGAGCGTAACTCTTTGCTCGGTCGCGTGAGGGGAAAAAATCCTTGTACTGTTGTGAAAGCAGACTCAGGTTGTGCGAGGTCACGTTCGCTTTCGATGGCACCTTCGGAGCCCAATTCAACGAGAGCGCTCGCTACCACCTCGGCTGCGTCGTACGGAACAGAGACGGAGAGGCAATGCCAGGATTGGGGCGGAGAAGAAAGTCTAGAGTCTAGAGTCCAGGGTCCAGAGTTTGACTCTGTGAGGCCGGAGGCTGGAGGCTGGAGGCTTGAAGAAGAAGCGGAGCTAGTCTCTAGCCTTCCGCCTCTAGTCTCTCCATACTTCTGACTTTGAACTTTGAACTTTGAACTCATTTCCCTACAACCACTAACGTTTCCGTCTTCGGATCAAGGTACGCGCATGCAACGCGCTGCAAGTCTTCCACCGTGACCTTGTTCAGTGCAGCGAGATAGCGTTGGCCGTTGTCGTAACCTAGACCATACAGTTCATTAAATGCCATTTCTTCAGACTGTGCGCCGTTTGACTGAAGAGAAATCTCGTAACTGCCGGTGAGATATTTCTTCGCCTGTTCGATTTCGTGATCCTCAACAAGGTCCTCGCGTACGCGGTCGAGTTCGCTATGGGCTGCAGAGATAGCCTCATCAACCTTACTTGGATCAGTCCCCAAATAGATGCCGAATACGCCAGGTGCTACGCCTTCCATACTAAAAGCCGAGACCGAGTACGCCAGTGCACGTTGCTCACGTACTTCGTAAAACAGCCGCCCGCCTTGACGAGAAAGGACGGCATCAAGAATTTTGAGCGCGTAGCGGTCAGTGTGAGAAAGTGAGACCCCATGGTACCCGAGCACGATATGGGCTTGTTGTTTGTCGACTTCCTTGTGTTGACGTCGCCCAGAGGTCGGTCGAGCTTCGGGCGGTGGTAGTTCTGGCGTCTGGTGAGGCCGCGGAAGCGATTCCAGCGCACCACCGAGCTGAGTAACAATCTGTGATGTATCAACATCGCCAACGACGCTCAGTACGAGATGTCGCGGGTTCAGCGCAGTGCGGTAATAGGCAGCAAGAGTATCGCGCGTGAGCCTACGAATACTTTCCTCCTGGCCCAAGATCGGGAACCGGTACGGGTGCGTTGTAAAAATCGTCGAATAAAAAAGATCGAAGGCGATTTGGGACAGCTCATCTTCGCGATTCTTGAACGCGAGCAAGGTCTCGCGTCGCCGCTTTTCGACCTCATCTTCAGGGAAAGTTGGATATAAGAGCGTTTCCAGAAATAAGTCGAGAGCATGATCAACCCGCGACGTAGTCAGAAACGAGCCTGACAATCCGAGACTGTTGCGACCAGAAAAGCCGCGGAGGCTACCGGCGACTGATTCGACTGCTTCAGCCAGCGCTAGGCGCGAGAAACGTTCACTCCCACGTGTCAGTAAGCCAGCGAGAAAATTGTTGATACCGGTGTTCTGCTCATTCTCGAACAGCAATCCACCCAAAACGACTGCTTGAATCGACAGCACGGGCACTTCGTGATGTTCTTTGACCAGGAGCCGAACCCCATTACGAAGGGTTGTGACTGACACTTCAGCGTCGCGGCGTTTCGCCAGCACTACGGGTGAGGTCGGAGGCTTCTGTGCTGGACGATCAAGTTTGCGACAGAGTGATTGAATGTCTTCGGCAGTAGGGAGTGTCGTATCGGTGACCGACCCCAGCACGACGACTGACAGGGCTTCCGGGTTCAAATAGCGTTGCGCGACCTCTTGCAAATCTTGTCTAGTGACACTGGCAAGTCCATCGAGATAGCGACGATCAAAGTCGGGATCGTCGAATAGCGTCAGGAAATACCCAAGTTGACGTGCCTGTCCTTGCACGGTTTCGCGACGATAGACAAAATCGCTCTCTAGGTTGGTGCGTGCGCGTGCCAGTTCGGCGGCAGAGACCAGTTCATACCTGGTCTGAAAAACCGCAGTGAAGATCTCTTCTAATGCAGTGGTGATTTTATCATGCTCCAGTGCTGCGGTGACGATGAACAACCCAGGGTCCTGTGGTGTGTAAGCATGCGCAACAATCCAGTTTACCAACTCTTTGTCGGCTTGCAGGTCCTGTACCAGTCGAGAACTTTCTCCGCCTCCAAGTATGTAGCTCAGCAGATCCAGTGCATAGACGTCTTTATGCTCAGCCGGTGGAATGGGAAAGCTGAGATACAAGTAGAACTCCTCGACATTCATATCGAGCACAGAAAGCCGGAGGCCTTTTTGTGGCGGTTCTGGCGTCCGCGGCCGTGTTGGGAGCGCAGCGGTGCTACTTGCCGCGAACTGGCGCAGCACTTCTGGTCGAGCCGCTTCAATATCGACATCGCCAACAATAACTAATGTCATGTTATTAGGGTGATACCAGCGGTGATAAAAATTGACTACGCGCTCGCGGTTCAGTGCTTCCACAGTTTCGCGGAAGCCGATCACAGGTCGACCGTATGGATGGGTTGAATACGCGATGCGAAAAAGTTCAGTTGCGGCTCGCGAGGTCGGCGAATCCTCGCCGCGTTTCCACTCTTCCATCACGACTTGTAATTCTTTGCTGAGTTCATGCGGATCGAACGTCGTGTTCTGTAGGGCATCGGCGAGAATGTCGAGGCCGGTGGCAAAATAGCGTGAGGCCAACACCAGATGGTACACTGTGTGATCTGCTGTCGTAAACGCGTTAATGCTCCCGCCGGAAGATTCTACTTCTGCGGCGATTGCCCCTACTGGGCGTCGTGCCGTGCCCTTGAAAATCATGTGTTCATGCACATGCGCCGCACCTGCGACGTCCGGAGTTTCATCAGCGCTGCCTGCCTTCACCCACATCTGAATGGCCACGACCGGAGCAAAGTGATCCTCCTGGATGACGACCCGCAGTCCGTTGTTAAGGGTAAAAATAACGCGATCTGTGGCGTAGGTTGAAGACGCGACACCGTTTGGTTCATAATTCATAGGCTCTCTGTGTTTCATAACCCTTCCGGAGAGTCAATTCTCGTAGTTTTGGTCAGAGTTATAAGGGGTAATAGCGGAAGGAGAGTGTCTGAAAAGGAAAAAGGGCAGAGACCAGAAGTCCTCTCCGCCCAGGAGAGTGCGAGGAGGGGGACTTGAACCCCCACGGGTTTTACCCCACTAGCCCCTCAAACTAGCGCGTCTGCCAGTTCCGCCATCCTCGCAAGTAACTGCCAGCAAAGAAATTGCGTCAATGGATCACCAACGCGGATGGAAAACATAGCGTGAGAGAAGCGCATGGTCTAGGGGGGAATTTTTGTTCAGTAACGCAAAGCTAGACAGAGAAGCTACAACTCTGCCTTGAGCGCTGCTTGAACCTGCTCGTATTCATGCTCAATAGCGACCAACAAGGGCTCAGCCTTGTCCGTGGTCTGTGCTCGTCCGATCGCTTCTAACTCTTTACAGAGCCCCGCCAGTGTAAGTGCGCCGAGCGAAGCACTTGTTGACTTGAGACTGTGTGCGGTACGGTGCAGCGTTGAGGCATCATTCTGCGCGATCGCTTGCCGTGCTGCTTCAAGGAGCTGAGGCGCATCTTGTAAATAACTGTTGATGATTTTGTGGACAATATTTGGGGCATTCGGTCGTTGAAGCGCTCGAATCTGGTTCAAGACTTTCGCGTCGATAGGAGCGGTGGTTCCTGCCTCCACATGAACAGGCGAGGTTGCTGTGACATCAGCAGAAGTGACGCGCTGCGCTGGCAGATCAGCAGAACACGTAGAAACTATCGCCAAACCTTCTTGAGTATGAAAATCTGGATTCCCGCTTTCGCGAGAATGACCTTCCGTGCAGCCTTCTCCGTCATGCGTGCGCAACCCATCCCAGGTTCTATTGGGAGTGGGCGTCCACGGATCAGGTTTGAGGTGAATTGTCGTGTCTACAGGTGATATCTCTGCGGCAGCTCTCGTCGGAAGATAACGGGCGAGAATAGTAGCGAGGCGATCTTGTGAAAACGGCTTGCTCAGGTAATCGTCCATTCCGGCATCAAGGCAGAGTTGGCGATCTTGTTCCCTGGCATTGGCGGTAAGAGCAATGATGGGAATGTGGGGATGTCTGGCGTCCAGCGTCTGGCGTCCGGCGTCTGAGGAATCAAGGACTGAGGACTGAGGACTGAGTGAGGACTGAGGATGTCCGGCGTCTGACGAATGAAGGGCTGAGTAGTCGGAACTGAGAACTGACAACTGAGAACTGACAACTGAGAACTGCTTCTCTCGTTCACGAATGAGACGCGTCGCTTCGAAACCGTCCATCTCTGGCATTTGGCAGTCCATGAGAACGAGGTCGTAACGTCTATGCTCCAACACTTCCACCGCTTCACGTCCATTGGTGGCGATCTCTACTTGGCAACCCAAGATCTCAAGCATGGTACGTGCGACTTCCTGATTGACAACGTTGTCTTCTATTAACAGAATCCGTGCGTCAAACCGCACGCCTGTAGGAGATTTGCTGACTGTTTCACGCGGTGCAGTTGTCCTCTGTTCTCGCGTTAGAGAAAGACTTGTGCCTTGATCCTTTATTGACCTGAGCACCCTGTAGAGGTCGGCTTGTCGGAGTGGTTTAGAGAAGTACGCTGCTACTCCGGCACGATGTGCTGCTTCGATATCTTCGCGCTGTCCGACCGAGATGAGGAGAAATAGCGGCAATGTCGAGAGAGCTGGGTCCGCCTTTATGGCTTGAGCCAGTTCTGCACCCGTCATGAGGGGCATATGCATATCGAGAATAGCGAGGGCGTAGGGCGTGCCTCGTGCACTTGCCGCGCGGAGAATATCCAGCGCCTGCGGGCTACTCGCCGTGCCGCTGGCGATCAGGCCCCAGGCACGAAGCTGCTGTTGCAGTATGTTGCGGCTCGTCGCGTTATCATCAAAGACAAGGACGCGGAGGCCGGGAAAGGTGTGTGTAGGAAGCGAGGGGGGGTGTGCCCCTTGCCGGACGTCGAACTGCGCGGTGAACCAGAAGGTGGATCCTGCTCCAGGAGTACTGTCGACTCCGATCTCACCATCCATGAGGTACACAATTTGTTTGGCAATTGCTAATCCTAATCCAGTACCGCCGTACTTGCGTGTTGTCGAACTATCGGCTTGGGAGAAGGCTTGGAACAGTTGTTCCTGTGCTTCTGCGGAAAGGCCAATGCCAGTGTCGCGAACGGAGAATTGTAAAAAAGTTCGGAGTTCGGAGTTCGAAGTTCGGAGTCGAAGGGAAGCGGGAAGTCCTTGCAATTCTGCAGACTGCAGTCTGCAGTCTGCAGTCTTGATTTCTATGACGACTTCCCCATGCTCGGTGAATTTAATGGCGTTGCCGATAAGATTCATCAAGACCTGACGGAGCCGACCCGGATCACCGACCACGGAGGTTAGCACATCGTCGTGGATCAAATACGCCAGCTCTAAGCCTTTACGGTGCGCTCGTTCGGCGAGCAACTCGATCACCTCTTCGAGAGTCTGGCGAAGATCAAAGTCGATTGCTTCGAGCGTGAGCTTGCCGGCTTCGATTTTCGAGAAGTCAAGAATATCGTTGATAATCTCGAGCAGCGCAGTGCCCGATCGGTGGACGGTCTCGGTATAGCGGCGTTGGTTATCATCTAACGCGGTGTCAAGTAATAGTTCTGCCATCCCGAGCACACCGTTCATCGGAGTACGAATTTCATGGCTCATGTTGGCAAGGAACTGTGACTTTGCCTGACTTGCCTCCTCTGCCTGTCGGGCCAAGGCAAACGCTTTATCCGTTGCTTTCTGTAATTCATGCGTACGATGTTCGACCTTTGCCTCCAGCATCTGCTGGTAGCTTTCGACCTCAGCCCGTGACGTACGCAAGCGCGCCAACATGGTGTTGAAGGCCGAGGCGAGATCATTAATTTCATCGTTGGTGGTGGTGACAACGCCGTGGTCGAGATTCCCTTCGGCGATCTCGTGAGTGGCGCGCACAAGCGCTTGGATCGGCGAGGCGATCCGTTTGGTGATGAGAATGGTGGCTAACACACCGACCAGGGCGATGAGGAGAGTGAGAATCATGGTCGAGGCAAGAAAGGCCTGGACGTTCTCGCGCAAGCCATCCTGATTCAATCCCAATTGAATATAGCCGATCACTGCGGGATGCGGCGATGGCATCTCTGACTCGGGAAATAACTCTGTCGTCGTGTCTGTGGTGGTACTGATTACGGGCGTAGAGAGATCGATGTACGACTGATGATTCCCGGTATTACGAATATCGCGTGCAAGGGTGGTGGTATCGAGACCTGGAGTTTCCGGGGCAAAAAATGGAATATGTATCGAGGGATCGGCGACTCTCTGAATGAGAATAATCTTTTCCTTGTTGAGAATCGCGACATAGGCAATATCGGCGTCAACGGCGAAACTGTCGACAATTCTCTGAAGCGTACTTTGATTCTCGGTATAAATGGCGTACTCGCTGTTCTGTGCAAGCATCGCGGCGGTGACCCGGCCGCGGTGAAGAAGCGCTTCGTAACTCGCCGTTTTTTCACGATGGACCTGAACGACAGCGATCCCGATCGCCGTGAGCAAAATCAGGGCAATCGCCAAGAGATTGAACTTGGTCACCAGACCGATGCGCGTATTGGTACTCATAGACAGCGCACTTGTTTAACGAAACACCTGTTGCGCACCGTCAATCAGCGGCTGAGGCAGTGTGAGCTTCATGTGCTCAGCGGTCTTTAAGTTCAAGGCATAGGACACTTTTCGGGGTGTCTGCGGGAGTAAGGTACTTGCTGGTGTCCCATGGAGAATCTTTGCGGCTATTTCTCCGCATTGCATTCCCAGGTCCCTGTAATCACGGTCGAGGGCATAGAGTGCCCCAGCTTTTGCCCACGACGTGGAGAGCCCGGCAAAAGGAATCCGATTGCGAAAAGAGAAGAGCAGAATAGGCTCTGCTGTCTGTGGCGAGAGAACGGTTTGGTCAGTGATACCCCAGAGAACTTCAGCTTGATGGGCGAGGTTGTCGAGCGCTTCAGGAAGCGCCTGCGGAGTTTCTACCTCGCCAGTAAGCAGCGTGAGTCCCAGAGAGCGCGCGACTTTGATGGCGGCGTCGATCTTGGTGCGATTTTCTTTGGGATTGAATAATACGCCGACTGCTTTTGCCTGGGGCATGATTTTTTGCAGCCACTGGAGCTGAGTTTCCAAAGAGAAATCGAGGACGACGCCAGTGGCGTTGGCGCTCTTTTTGAGTTCGTCGGCGTTGAGAATCATGCTCGCCACGATAGGAATCTCCGGCGTCTCCTGGAGCGCTGTCTGTGTGGCTAAGGAGCCGACCGTGAAGATCAGTTGTGTTCGGCGAGTTTTGGCATCTTTGAGAACCTGGCTGGCTTTGCTCGTATCTCCTTGCAGGGAGTGTTCTTCCAGCAGCGCGGCTGCACCATTCTGACTCGTAAAATACTGGCGAAAGCCGGTCAGTACCTCCTTGTATGGGCCCGTTCCCTGACTGATGACCATTAAGATCGGGCCCCCGTCCGCAGCCACGGCGACCGGTTGTACATCTACTATGAATAACAACACGGTAATCAGAGCCGCGACATAGCAGGTAAGGCGTGGGAAGCGAGTCATGATATGAGCGCTCATGGACAAATTGGTTAAACACACTTCTTGTGATTACGACTCCATTACCTATGTTCCTACCGAAAGGGCGAGACGCGAGTATAAACCCCGGTTCCCACGGAACAGTTATCGGCAACAAATGAGAAAAATTTAGGGAGGACGCAGAAGTGCCCAGGCGAGACTACCGCGCAACTCGGGCCGTTTTAAGGCAAGGTTAGAAGCTGTACTTGGCTTTTAACCAGAACGTGCGGCCGTCCTGCTCGATGATGTCCTGGCGGTGTTCGCCCGAGCCGGGGTCACCATAGCGTTGGTCAAAGAAGTTATAGATACTACCGGAAAGCTCGACTCCGTGCAGCAAATTCTGACTAAAGACGGTGAGGTTGGTCAGAAAGTAATCACTAGCAGTTTTACCCGCGAGCGTATGCCGAGCGCCGACGTAGCGGGCTTCGAAGCCGGCATAGAGCTTGTCAGTAATAAGGGGCATGATGAGATTAAACTTGACAAGATGGTGCGGCGAATTGGTTAATGTCTTGCCGGTCTGCCGATTGTGAGTATCTTGGAGTGCGTACGCTAGGCGTCCTTCAATGCCGGAGGGCCACTTCCCATCCAGTGCCAGTTCGATTCCTTTCGCTTCAATAGACTCGTCGTTACGAAACACTAACAAACTATCTTCTGGGTCGGGTGTCTGGGTAATCAGCCCTTTGATTGTATAGTAATATCCGGCAGCACTTGCTTGGAGATACTTAGTAAAGTAGTGATCGACGACGACTTCATAGGTGGTGATACTTTCGGGCTTGAGGTTGGGGTTCGCTTTGAAGCCGGTGCCGACGTAAAACTTCTCATAGATGCTGGGCGCGCGGAACGCTTCTCCATAGAGGAGTTTTACCGTAGTTTGCTTTAGATTGTAGATTAAGGCGAAGCGCGGATTCAGTGTCCCCCCGAATGAATTGTAATAGTCGTACCGAATACCGGCATTCAGAAGCAGATTGTCGAAGAGGGTGATTTCGTCTTGCACATACAACGCCCAGTTGTATGACTGTTTGTGAACATCAAAGTAGAGAAGAAAAGGCTTATTATCAGCGTTGCGAATGTCTTGGCGAAAATTTCCTTGATACTCTGCACCTCCGGTGATTTTATTGCGCTGCCCTAACCGCTTCGTCAGTTTTATTTCACTGCCCCACCACTCACCGACAGCGTGATCTTGGTTTAGCACCCGGGAAGGGATCTCGCTGGTGCCATAATCATACAGGTAATTCCCGCGGAAATAGAAGCGATCATAATAGAGTCGAGTCATGAGTCCGAGCGTTTGACCAAATTCGTGTTCGTAGCGGAGGTCGACATAGCCATGTTCATCAACGGTGCTACTACGGTTGGTGTTAAACACGGTGCCGTACGTAGCCGTGGGAAATCCTTTATTACGCGAGAGAAAGCTTCCTTGGAGGCTGAAATCGTACAGCGAAACTTTGGCAAAGAAATAGGGAAACCGATCGTTATCCCCATTCCTAGCGAGACCAAAGTTCGTTTCTGGTGCGTTGAACTCTCGGAAAAAGAGCTGTCGATGCCCGTGACTGTCATAGAAAGACGTGGAAAGCAGTACTTCAAGGCCGTTCGGAAAACGATTGCCGTAGGTCACCCGTCCCTTATACGAGTTGAAACTCCCCCCTTCAGTGGAAAGCTCGACACCTTTGATGTCTCGCCCTCGTTTGGTGATGATGTTGATCACGCCAAAAAAAGCATTAGTGCCATAGAGCGAGGAACTCGGTCCGCGAATGATTTCAACACGATCAATAAGGTCAACATCGACGACCCCCTCAGTCCCTAACCCGGCCTGATCATATTGGTTGTCATTGAGGCGATGACCATCAATGAGCAACAGAATACGAGAGTTAAAATCGCCAGGACGGTTAAACCCGCGTACGCCAAGGTAGCTGTAGTCACGGTCATACGTGACAAAGAAGCCATTGACGTTCTGCAAGATGTCGGCAAGAGTACGGTACCCGTACTTTTTGATTTCGTCATTGGTAATAATACTGACCGAGGAAGGAGCTTCGGTAACTTTCTGCTCATGTTTTGAGGCGCTGTAGACAGAAGGAATGTCGTCAAGGAAAATGTGTTCCAAGCCCTCGTTTCGTGCGGGAGAAGAGACCTCTTCTTGAGCTGTGGTGCTCGTGGGGAGGCACAAGACAGCGAAACAGACGAGCAGCCAAAAATTCACATTATGTGAAAGTCTTGATGCCGGTATCACTGTTCGGATTTTACTACTCGACCATACGAAAACTCGGTGTTGCATGTGAGTCGCACCCCCGAAACCGTAGCCTACCCCCGGATACGGACCGCCGGCGAGTGTCTGCCGCGCTTCTGTGAAGACTATCGGGAGTTTGACCCGAACCCTTAAAGCTCTAAGGAGACGAAAGTGAAAGCAGAGTAGAGGGAGGGAGAGACGCAAACTGATCAGGCGAAGACTATGGCCCAAGGCCGCGGTTAATTTTCAACTCGCGCAAGCAGCCACGCAATACCAGCGAGGACAAGCATAGCGACGAACTGGTCGGCTGAGCGCCAAGCCAGAAATCGCCCACTGACCACGCCAACGCCGATCAAGGTTGTTCCGAACCAAATCAAAGTCTGTAATTCCGCTGAGACAACGCCAAGTTCGGAGAAGTAGCGGAGAGTTAGCCAGTAGATGGTGATTCCCGCGGTAAAGCCGCACGCAGAACGCAGCAGTTCGTGCCACTGCATGTGACTATCTCGCCAGATTCTGGCAGCGTAGGTGAACCCGAAGGAATCACAGAGGCCAGAGACAACAAGAAGAGAGAGCGCAGTAACAATGAGTCGTAACTGTTCAGGCATACTACCTCCCGCGCGTCGGCTTGCGGTTGTATTTCACTGCGGTTGCTAACATCAAGCCTTGATAATGACGACTAGGACGGTCTGCGGGGACACTGCGTATCTCGATACTGGCCGAAGAAAATCCTGCTGCGAGCAGAGCAGAAGCTAAGTCTGCCTCGTCAATACAGACAGCTGGAAACCTGTGGGACCCTACAGAATAGCTAGTTGCTTGCTTCAACGTGGTCATGATGAGAGTCCCGCCGACTTTAACGAGGGAAGAGATATTCTCCAGGAAAAATCTCCACTCGCTGCGAGAATCGGTGATAGATTCGGCACAAAAGTTCGAGGCGACGATATCATAGGTCTGCCATCCACCAACAAATGGAGGTGTCTGACGTACGTCACAACGACCGATGGATGTGACGTGGTTACGAATCAATGCCTCGCGACGCGCAAGGTCAAACGCTGAGCACCATCCCTTTTGCTCTAACTCGATCGTCTTTTTGATAAATGGCAGCCAATTAAAAGCGGTATTGTCTCTCATTAGCCATTTGCGCAGTTCAAGACGGTTCGCCTCAAGATATTCAACTATTTGTATTTCCTTGACTTTTGTAACAGCAGCAATCAGCGAATAAATCGTCGGTCCACTGCCAAAGTCGAGCATGGTGCCGGTGGGAGCCATGGCATGAAACACGTCAGTGTAAAAGCGCAAAATCGCAAGATTTTCTTCACCAAGGTCAGAATAGTATTCGTGCAGATAGGCACTAGGGTCGAACTCTCGCCAGTCTTTCGTGGGCTCGTCCAGTGCAATGCTCAACGTCCCCGGTAACAAGGGCTTCAAGCTAGAATGCGTCAAAGCGTTAAGGCTGACGGCGTCGGTGGAGATTTGTGTTGAAAGGTCCATGTTGATACTCCTGCTCTGAAACCACTACGTTCATCTGCTTCGATACGGTCCGCTGTTTCTGCCTTCTGTCAGGAGTACACTTTATACCGATAACGAGTTCAACTTTAGCCCTGAACAGCTAAGCTTTCTGTTCATATCTGTTCATTTTGCTATATTAGGGTCATGGAACACGTTCCTTATATCGCTTTTGGCCCTTTTCGCTTAGACACAGAAAGAAAACGCATTTGGCGCGGTGACGAAGAAGTACGATTGCGCGCAATGGCGGTAGAAGTTCTCCAAATGTTGGTCGAAAACGCTGGTGAATTACTAACAAAAGAACGGATCTTGAAATATATCTGGGGAGGCAAACAGATTACCACGACCGCCTTACGCGTGTGTCTCACTGATATCCGTCAGGCGTTGGGTGACGATGTAAAAGAGCCTCAATACGTCCAGACAGTAGGCCGTAAAGGGTATCGTTTTATCGGCCCCAAAGTAGAGGAAAGACCGGCTGTACTCTTAAGCAGTTCTGTGAAGGGCTTTGAGTACATTGTTGGCCGCGATGAGGAGCTGACACTGCTTAATGAATGGTTTGGCACGGCGCGGCGTGGCCATCGTCAGATCGTGTTTGTCACCGGTGAACCCGGGATCGGGAAAACGACGGTCGTCGAAATGTTTTTAGCACGTGCGCGGGCAGATTGGCGAGTGCGGAGCGGACGCGGCCAATGTTTAGAGCAGTACGGCGAGAGTGAACCCTACCTGCCTATCTTAGAAGCATTGGGCCGCATGTGTCGTGAGCCAGGAGGAGCAGAGATCCTGGAACTCTTAAGTCGCTATGCCCCAACGTGGTTGATCCAGATGCCGGGATTGTTGAGTAAAGCCGAGATTGCCAGTTTGCAGCACCGTATCCAAGGAACGAATCAGCAACGCATGTTACGGGAGATGGCGGACGCTCTCGAAGCATTGACCAATGAAACTCCCTTTGTCCTCGTACTCGAAGACCTCCACTGGAGCGACTTCTCGACCCTTGAGCTATTGTCGTACTTAGTGCAACGCCAGGAGCGCCTCCGTTTCATGTTCATCGGCACCTACCGCCCTGCCGATCTTGTCACTGGCCACCCGCTTAAGAAGCTCAAACGCGAACTACAGGTGCGCCGACAGTGTGAAGAACTGCCGCTTGCACTGCTCAATCAGGAGGAAATTGCTACCTATGTAAGCAAATACTTTCCTGACTCTCCAGCGTTGTCAGCGCTCACTGATCTGGTGCATCGCCGCACCGAGGGTAACGCACTATTCATGATGAATATAGTGAACGCGTTACGCGGGCAGATGGTCGAACGAGACGGACATTGGGAACTACCTGTGAACATTGAGGACCTTTGCGTACCGGACAGTCTGCAACAGGTTATCGAAGAGAAAATTGATCGGCTTAGTGCTGGCGACCGGCAAATTCTTGAAGCAGGCAGTGTCGACGGCCGCGAGTTTTCTTGTGCGACGATTGCGGCAGCTACGGGCAGAGATGCGATCGAAGTTGAGGAACGCTGTGCCGATCTTGTCCGCCAGAGTCAATTCATTCAAGAGGTAGAGATTCGCAAGTGGCCAGACGGAACATCAACGATACGATATGAATTCCTGCATGCGTTATATCACGAAGTGTTTTATAGCAGGGTAACGCCAAGCCGGCGTATCCAGTTACATCTCCGCATTGGTGAGCGGCTTGAACAAGGGTACGGCAATCAGACACAAGAGGTTGCTGCCGAACTCGCGCTGCATTTCGAGCGTGGGAAAGACCTCCATCGCACAGTCCAGTATTTGCACGAGGCTGCAGAGTATGCCACGCAACGCCTAGCGTACCAGGAAAGTATTAATTACCTGACCAAAGCGCTAGAGCTTCTGCGGACGTTTGCTGATACTCCGGAGCGCGCACAGCTTGAACTGAAATGCCACATTAGCTTAGGAGTGGCTTTGACAGCAACAAAAGGTTACGCCGCACAAGAAGTGAAGCAAGCTTACGATCACGCACGCGAATTGTGTCAACAGATCGGACAAACTTCACAAATTATCTCTGTCCTTCGAGGGCTCATAGCCTTCTATTACGTGCGAGCCGACTTAGCGACTGCCCGTGATTTAGCGCAACAGGCTCTGGAAGTGGCTCAGGCGGAGAATAACCAAGCACTACTATTAGAAGCTCACCAAGCATTAGGTGGAGGATTGTCGAGTATGGGTGAATTCGCTTCCGCATTACGGCATTTTGAACAGGGAATTCACTTCTATGATCCGCAGAAACACCGTGAGCATGCCGCACTGTATGGACAAGACCCAGGTGTTTCCTGTCTGTGTCGTGCTTCGCAGGTGCTCTGGTGTCTAGGGTATCCAGATCAGGCGTTGTCGAGGAGCCGCGAAGCTTTTGTTCTCGCCCAAGAACTCAAGCATCCACACACTTTGGCATATGCACTGACTTTTGTAGCGTTCTTTCATCAACTTCGAAGAGAGTCACAGACTGTGCAGCTGCAAGCTGAGGCAGCGATCAAACTTTCGCTGGAGCAAGGATTTCCGATCTGGAAAAGTATGGGGGAAATTCTACAAGGGTGGAGTATTGCGAGTCACGGCAGAACTCGGGAGGGAATAGCTCTTCTTCAACAAGGAATTACGACGTGGCGTGCGATCGGTGCAGAAGTCTCCTTACCCTACTATCTGTCTTTACTTGCTGAAGTACATGGAAGAAATAGAGGCTTTCAGAGGGGAATTGACGTTGTGGATGAAGCGCTCTCGTTGATCGCTCGTACCGACGATCGGTGGTGGGAAGCGGAGTTGTATAGATTGAAGGGAGAACTCCTGTTACAAGTTCACGGGCTAACAGGAAAAGGTCTAAGCCAAGAAAAAACCCAAAACACAAAAAGCAAAAGGCAAAAGCCAACTCTCCTTAGCCCTGTGCTTATCACTCCCAGTGTACAAATAGAGGAGGAAGCTGAAACCTACTTTCAGAAAGCTCTGAGTGTCGCGGTCCAGCAACAAGCAAAATCTCTCGAGTTGCGAGCGGCAACAAGTCTGGCACGATTGTGGAAGCACCAACACAAGGAGACAGAAGCTCAGTTGTTACTATCAGGAGTATATAGCTGGTTTCATGAAGGATATGATACGCCAGACTTGCAAGAGGCACAGGCTTTACTCAATAGATCAGGGTAGGCAGCTACGGCTCCTGAACCAAGAAACGGCGTTTATGCGGTGATAAATGGAACGGGAGAAAAAATGGCAATGAGCGCTACGTATTGGAGGGAATACAGCCGCCACAGAAATGCGTAGAAAGGCTTAGCTCCAGACCCATCTGGTCGAAGCTCTGAGCGAAGTAGCCGAGTAAACTCCGCTATGAAGACCAGAAGCAAGAGAGCTTCGACTGCGAGCCCTTGTTGGACACGAAACATCTGAGGGAACGCAAGTATCCACAGTGCGAGTCCAAAGAACGCAATAATAAATGCGCCACAGCAGATAAGGGCGGTCTTGATAGCTCCTAGCGCCAAGGCGAAGCTGCGATAGCCGCCTTCCCGATCGCCTTGCATGTCAGGAATATCTTCGAAGGTATTCATCCCGACGCAAAAGAGCACGGCAAATGTGAGAATGAACGCCAGATATACCATCCCGAAAGACGAAGTCGGTGCCAGATTCCACACCGTTAGAAACGTTGTCGCAGGATAAACGATTCCTCTAAAAGTTACCCCAAGTAATTTTGTCAGCCATGGACTTTGGCGTACCGTGCGGCTGCCAAAACGTGGAACTGAGTACACAACCGAGGCGGAGGTCATGAACCCAAGAAAGCCTAGTGAGAGCCAGGCAGGCATAATCCACACCGCAAGGATTGAACCTAGTACGCCAGTGCCAAGGGTCATCACCCACGCTTGCATTATCGTCACGACGCCTGAAGGCAACGGAAAGTCGGGTTTGTTAATGCGGTCTACAGGTAAATCGTATATCTGATTAATACCGTGGCAAGCTACGGTCCATAACGCGAGCGATAGAACACACGCTGTGACCTTTGCAACAATGATCGAATCGTAAGGGATCGCTGGAAGTAAAGATAAGACAATGGCTACACACATGACGACACTTCCGAGTGTCGACTCCGGTCGACTGAAGCGATAGATCGCCCGAAGCCACTGACCAAACAGTGGACGAGGCGCTCGAGGGATTGGAGGCGCTGTAGACATATTCACACCAAGTGATAAATTTGAACGAGATCTAGATTTCCACACCCTTCTCGCTCAAGTAGCGCTATCGGCCTATCTGGATAATCTATACCTGAGTGACTTTTTGTTAGCCTAACAAAAACACTGAACTGCTGTGGCCGCAGCGGCACAAGGCTAGAGCGGCTTGCGAATGGGTGCGTCCTTTGTAGGGGCGATTCTCGTAATCGCCCATGCGCTGAGGGCGGAGGCCAGCTTCGCCCCTACGAGGAGGAAGTCGCACGCGAGTGAAAGCCGCTGTAAGGTCTGACAACTTGTTGCCGATGATCACAGAGAATGAGATGGGCGTAGGGAGATACGCATGCGATCAACTGCTTCGATTTTTTAACAAGAAAGGCTTTAGCGTATGATCACAATCCAGCCATTCCAGCCGCGTCAACAGCAGGCCGCGAGACAGGTTGTTCTCACTGTGTGTCAAGAACTCTGGGGTGCCTCAGAAGAGTTTGTGTTGCAGCATGATCCCCTATCGGACTTCGATGACATTGAGAATTACTATTTCAACCAAAACGGTGTGTTCTTTGTCCTCCTTGACGGCGAACGAGTTGTTGGTACCGGCGGTATACGACACTGGCGGGAAAACATTTGTGAATTGAAGCGCTTATGGTTTCTCAAAGACTATCGCGGCCAAGGTCTCGGCAGATTAATGGCGCAACATCTAATCGAATTTGCCAATACAAAAGGATACCAGCATATCAGGCTTGATGTTTACGATGCGGAGAAGCAAACGCAAGCGATCAAACTCTATCAGCAACTCGGTTTTTACTTCATCGAGCGTTATAACAATGGCCCATGCACCGTCTTCATGGAAAAAGTCCTTGAAGAAAACGCTTCTATACCCTTGCCGTCACTTAAACAGGCGGCGTGAGTGGTGAGAAGGGGAACGGTTGTCAGTCGTCAGTTATCAGTTGTCAGCGGAGAGAAGACCATGCAGAACTCCGAGACCTCAAAGTGTAGCAAAAATCTCATCAACTGACACTAAAAGTGTACCAGTCTACATCTACATTCCCCGCGAAGAACTCTATGGACTAACCAGTCAGATCCGTCGGGCAAGTTCCTCTATCCCTGCAAATATTGCCGAAGGTTGCGGACGTCATCGTTCTAACGAACTCCGGCGATTCCTGGAAATCGCGATGGGCTCCGCGAGCGAGCTTGAATATCACCTCCTCTTGGCACGCGCCCTTAACATGCTTGTGCGGGATCGCTACGAACTCCTAAACACGCAAACGTGCGCAGTCAAGCGGATGCTCGCAGCCTTCATCCAAAAACTGAAGACTGACAACTGATAACTGACGACCTCATCTGAACAACGCCCGCGCGATCACCATCCGATGAACTTCGGACGGTCCTTCGCCGATGCGACGGACACGCGCTTCGCGATACCACCGTTCCAGAGGAAATTCTTTGGTAACACCGTAGCCACCATGAATCTGTACGGCGCTGTCGATAACCCGCCCCAAGACTTCACTAGAGTACAATTTGGCGATAGATGCTTCGACGCGTGCGTCTTCGCCACGATCGGCTTTCCATGCGCCATCCCAAATCAAGTAGCGAGTTGCTCGCAGCTCAACTTCTGCATCAGCCAGCATCCATTGAATTGCTTGGCGTTGACTGAGAGGCACCCCAAAAGTTGAGCGTTGTTTGGCATGGGCGATCGCCAAGCGATGCGCCGCAACCGCGACTCCGAGATTGCAGGCAGAGTAGGGGAATCGTTGCTTGGTGAGGAGATCAAGGCATAGATCGAGCCCGTCTCCTTCCTTGCCGATCATATTGGCAGCCGGTACTTTGCAATCTTCAAAAGAAACTTCGTTCGGGAGTGAGACAGTACGAATGGTCCGGAATGGTCGTGCGGTAAAACCTGGAGTGCCTTGGTCGATGATGAAACAGCTAATACCTTTGCGTCCTTTGCTTGGATCAGTACGCACAAAGACGACGCCCCAGTTGGCTTCATGTGCATGTGAGATGAAAATCTTGCTGCCGTTGAGGCTCCAGTAATCTCCGTGCTTAACGGCACGACACTGGATCGCACCCGCTGGGTCTGAGCCGCCGCTAGCTTCGGTAATAGCGAAGAACGTATAACTACCATCACGAATTGTTGGTGCTGCATACTTCTGAATTTGCTCTTCACTGCCGCCATAGATTACAGGCGGTGGGTAACGACCAAAGACCCCACATCCTGGGTTGTACAATCCTTGGCGATGTTGCGACATTTCTTCTAACAGGACGCTCATGCCAAACGTACTCATCCCACCGCCGCCGTATTTTTCCGGCGCGGCAAGGGCCCACAGATGTGCAGCCTTCGTCTTTGCCGCGATACGATGGTAATCATCCTCTGCTAGGTCTTCCGCGTCAGGATCGACCCGTTTTTCCGCAGGAATGACTTCGTCGTGAATAATGCGCCGGACCTGATCGCGTAGAAGTGCGAGTTCAGGTTGGAGTGTGAAGCCGGGAAAAGGGACCATAAAAACCTCACAATGGGTTATCAGTAGTCAGGCAGAAGCGGTCAGCGATCAGCGGTCAGGCAGAAGCTTTCAGCGATCAGCAGTCAGCCGTCAGCTTCTGAACAAAAAATCGCACCGTGTGATAGCTGATAGCTGACTGCTTCATAAAGCTAATAGCTGCACTGAGGGTTTCATAAAGCCGATAGCTGAAAGCTGAGTGCTGATAGCTATTTCGCCTTACGAAACTTCGGCAAACTCACTTCTGGTGAAACATCATCGAAGACGACTTCAACAGGAAGATTAAGTTTGAGATCGCCTTCTGGCACATCAGTAAGCCACGAGATCATACGGACGCCTTCCTCCAGTTCAATCACCACGGGGCTGTAGGGAATATCGGCGGCGAACGGCGGTAACATGGGCTGCATAGCTGTCGTCCAGGAAAAAACTTTTCCTTTCCCTGAGGACTTTCCCCATTCCCAATTGAACGAGCCACACTTGGCGCACATGTCGCGTGGAACATGTCGCCAGGCGCTGCAATCCTTGCAGCGCTGAAAGCGCAACTCATGCTTTTTGCAAAATGCATAAAATTCCGCCGCCATGGGATTGCGACGGCGCGGAAGCGGTTTTTTATATGCTGTGTCTGCCATTGATCGTTCCTTTTCTATTTCCAGACTAATTTTCTTCGTATCCAGGCAAAGCCTGGGACGGAGCAGATAGGTTCTCTCTCCCGTTAGGGAGATAGACAGGGTGAGGTCGCAGTTATCTCCGCAGAATCGCCAAACTGCCATCGCCAAAGTCACCCCAGCCGGAGACGAGTCCGACTTGAGCATCTTTGACTTGTCGGTCGCCGCACTCACGCCGGAGTTGTCGCGTCGCTTCGACCACATGATTCATCCCCCAGACGTGCGCTTCTGAATGTAACCCACCGTGAGTGTTAATCGGTAACTCTCCGCCGAGTTCGAGGCGTCCGCCTTTAACAAAATCTGCAACTTCCCCGCGTTTACAGAAACCGATTGCTTCGAGTTGCAAGAGCACGACATACGAAAAGCAGTCGTAAATCTCGACGAAATCGAGATCCTTCAGATCGACCTGTGCCATGCGGAGCGCATTGGGAGCAGCAAAACTCAAACCAATTACGAAGGGATCTGGTCGTGCCGGAATGTCATCCGCGGGGTAGGGGTGGCCTTCAGCAACTCCTGACAGATACACGGGTGTATGCTTCAGGTCTTTCGCGCGTTCCGGGGAGGTGAGGACAACTGCGGCTGCACCATCGGTTTCTAAACAACAGTCAAACAAACGAAACGGTTTGGAAATCCATCGTGCGTTGAGATAGTCATCCATCGTCAGCGGGCGACCTCGCATATACGCCTTTTCGTTGAGCTGTGCATGTTTGCGTGAAGCGACGGCGATCGCGCCCATTGCTTCGTCTGGGACGTTGTACATCTGCTTGTGGCGATTGGCGATCCACGCATACCATTGGACCGGGACAGTAGCACCATAGGGGAGGTAATACTCACCAATTGTGGTGCCGAGCGCAGCAACCCCAGCGCCATTGTCGCTCTGTGGACTGCTGACGCGCATGCTGGAGTAGCCATTCCAGCCCAACGGAACGAGCACATTTTTCGCTACCCCGCAGGCGATAGCCATGGCCGCACTTTGCAGAGAGGTAACCGGACTGGCACCGCCCATATGGACAGTGACGGAGTAGCGCAGATCTTCGACACCGAGATTAGCAGCAAAATGCTCGGCCGTAGACGGCAGCGGCGGCGGGATAATGCCATCGATGTCATGCGGCTTAAGTCCTGCGTCGGTAATCGCTTTCATTGACGCTTCGAGCATTAAGGCAAGATCGGTTTTTCCTGAGCCGCGGGTGTAGGTGGTCTCCCCGACCCCGACGATACAAGCTTGATCTTTTAGTGAATACATACGACCCTCCTTCTCTTCATGCACTGACGGCGCGGATCGTACAATGGAAAAAGGATGATTGTAAGGGTAAGCACACACTTCCGTTCGGAAGTCTCGATAGCGTATACTGGGACAGGAAAGGAACCAGTACCCATGAAGATTCGTGACTTGTTTCCACTGCGATCCCCCACTTTTTCGTTTGAATTCTTTCCGCCGAAAACAGAGCAAGAGGTCGACGAGCTATTATTGCGCGCACGCGAACTCCAACCTCTCAGTCCCAGCTTTATCTCTGTCACTTATGGTGCTGGCGGCTCGACTCGTCGCAATACCATCGATCTCGTGTGTCGCTTTCAAGAAGAACTCGGTATTCTCGGAATGGCGCATATAACGTGTGTGGGACACAGTCAGGAGGAACTGCGCGAGGTCCTGACCGAACTAAAGGGGCGAGGCGTTGAAAACCTGATGTGTTTGCGAGGTGACCCGCCCAAAGGGCAAACGGACTTCGTGCCGGCACCTGACGGATTTGCGCATGCCGCAGAGTTAGTTGCTCTCGCGCGTTCGTTAGATGCTTTCTGTATCGGTGTTGCCGGTTATCCTGAGCCACATCCGGAATGTGGCGACAAGCAGCAAGATCTTGAGCATCTAAAGGCAAAAGTTGATCGCGGCGCCGATTTTATTACCACGCAACTCTTCTTCGATAATCGTGACTATTTTGATTTCTGTACTCGCGCGCGTGACCTCGGGATTAAGAAACGGATTATTCCTGGCATTATGCCGATTACCAACTATCGTCAGATCATACGTTTCGCCAAAATGTGTGGCTCTTCTATTCCCGAAGCATTGCGCAAACGTCTGGAGCCTGTGGCTGATGATCCTGACGCGACTTTAGCGATCGGCGTCGAATGGGCGTGGCGTCAGTGCGAGGAACTACTTGCGGGTGGTGCCCCTGGTATTCACTTCTATACCTTGAACCGGTCGCTCGCGACGCAGCGTATTTTTGAACGGTTACGGCGGAGTAGTGTGCGGACGTTGCTGCCATCGGCTGCGGCGTAGGTTTTCGGACTTTCGACTCCCATCCTGTCTGCTTCGACAGGCTCACCTGTGCCTGCGGCACTGGCGCAAGCAGGACAGGCTTCCCCTTTGCTAGGGGGAAGGGACTCTACATCGCAAGCCTCGATCGCCAATCCCTAATCCACATTGACCTGACTCCTTGATGAAGGATAAATGGATAAAGGAGAAGGGATAAAGGGACGACGGTCTTTTTTCGTCCGCCATTTTCCTTGTTTAATCGTTTCCCCTTATCCGTTATCCCTTCGATGAACTGCCAGAGGTGAGTATGGCACATGCAGCCGAACATCATAAAGCTGTTGATGATTACCTAGATGGTCTGTCACAGTTCAACGTCGGTCCGTTGTGGAAATTCTTACGTCAAGCGTTAACGCCGGAGCCACGAAGCCAAGCAAAGCCGCATCTGTGGCGTTGGCAAGAATTACGGCCTCAACTGTTACGAGCAGGCGAGCTGGTCTCAGCTACTGAGGCCGAACGTCGTGTGTTGATGTTACTGAATCCGGGAATCGAAGGACGCATTGCGACCACTCACACCTTGTATGGCGGGTTACAACTAATCTTACCTGGCGAGGTCGCAGCGACTCATCGTCATACACCCAATGCGTTACGCTTCATTATGGAGGGTGAGGGTGCGTACACGGTCGTCGATGGCGAGAAAATGACGATGTCGTTTGGCGATTTCGTGCTAACACCGAACTGGACCTGGCATGATCATGGCAGCGAAGCCAGTGGACCAGTTGTCTGGCTCGATGGTCTGGATATTCCGCTGATCGCAATGCTAGAAGGGATTTTCTTTGAGCCATTTGCGCAGGAAGCGCAACCACTAACCAAACCCCTGAACAATTCAGTGAATGAATATGGAAAAAGTGGCATCATGCCGTCGTGGCAACGTTCATCTGGTACCCTTTCGCCGCTCCTCAAGTATGCTTGGAAAGATGCTCGTGAAGCTGTTACTAGCCTGAGTCCTAGCGCGGAGAGTCCGTGTGACGGTGCGATTGTGGAATATGTGAATCCGGTGAATGGCGGGCCGTCTCTCCCGACAATGGCCAGTTTCCTTCAACGCCTCAAACCAGGGCAGAAAACTAATGCGCATCGTCACAGTGAGAGTGCGGTGTATCTTGCCGTCGAAGGGCACGGCTGCACAGTGATTGACAGCAAACGTTATGAATGGTCACCGGGAGACGTATTTGCCCTACCAACCTGGAGCACGCACTACCATGAGAACACTTCAGCTAGCCAGGATGCGATTTTGTTTTCGTTCACTGATAGGCCGGTCATGAAGGCGTTCAATTTGTTTCGGGAGCAGGCGGTGTAAGAAACACTACGTGATCGTAATACGGGATACGTGAAACATAGGGGAATCCAGAATTCAGAAGAGAAAGTAGTCATTGAAGATGTATGATGTTCTTTTTTCTTCTGGATTCTGACTCCTGACTCCTGAATTCTTGGCGTTTGTTTAACGCAACACGTTTGAAGGAGATTGAGCGATGCTCCAAACCATGATCGTTGGTAGTCTACCGCGACCCACATGGCTGGTGCCAACAGGGCAAATATACGTGCAATGGAAACTCGAAGGGGATACCCTCAATGAGGGGCAAGATGATGCTGTACTGCTGGCATTGGCCGATCAAGAAGCCGCTGGCCTCGATATTTTCACAGATGGTGAACAACGTCGTCGTCATTACATTTGGGGCTTCGTTGAAGGACTCGAAGGAGTTGACTTTAGTCGACTGGTGAAGATTTCCACGCGTGGTGGCCGCTACGGCTCTATGGTTGATGCTGCGCGCGTAGTCGCGCCAGTTCGTCGTCGTGGCGCGATTGTGAGTGACGCCGTACGTTTCCTGAAGCGCCATAGCAACAAACCGGTGAAAGTGACGCTTCCCGGACCGATGACGACGACGGACACGTTAGCGGATGAATATTACCGCAGTCGCCGCACCCTTGCGACTGAATTAGCAAAGTTGCTTAATGACGAGGCTCACGAGCTGGCTGAGGCTGGAGCGGACATCGTGCAGTTCGATGAACCCTGCTTCAATATCTATCTAGATGAAGTGGAAGAGTGGGGCGTACGGACATTGGAAGACGCCGCGAAAGGGCTACGAGCAAAGAAGGCAGTTCACATTTGTTACGGCTATGGGGTCGAGGTTGTTCTCAAATGGAAGAACAACAATACGGATTGGAGCCATTACTGGCGAACATTGCCTCTGTTACGTACAAGCGCGATCGACATGATTTCCATCGAATGTGCCGCTTCTGGAGTGGACCCAGGGGTGCTAGCACAAGCAAAAGGCAAGGATTTGATGGTTGGAGTAATTGATGTTGGTACTGAAGAGATTGAGACACCGGAAAAAGTCGCAGCCCGCATTCGGACAGCATTGCAGTACGTCGAGCCTGCGCATCTGTATCCCTGCACAGATTGTGGCATGATCCCGCGCTCACGCGCCGCTGCGCGTGGCAAGATGAAAGCGCTCGCCGATGGTGCGTGGTTGGTGCGGTCAGAACTGATCGCGCAACGACAGCAGGGGGCAGTGATGGGATATAAGCCAGGGGAAAAGTAAACACTGACGTACATTTTACATACTTGTATCCTGCTTTCGTAGGGGCACGGCGCCGCCGTGCCCCTACAACTCGTGCGCATAGCACACGCTACGTTTGAGGTCGCTTTGATAAAAATCGAAATCCCTCAAGATAAAGAGGCGTTCAACGACTTCCTCCGTTTGTACGAGCGAGTGCATACCGCTCGGAATGCATACTGGCAACCGGCAACACGATTTGAAATGGCTGTACTCTGCAAAGAGAGTGCGTTCAATAAAGAGCGTACGGTGCAACCCCTTGTTGCATGCGAGCGTGGACAAGTCGTGGCGCGTGTGCTTGCCGTTGTGGACGCACGATATCAGCGTCATTGGCACGAGCGACTTGGACATCTTTGCTGGTTTGAAGCACTTCCTGGAAAGCGCGAAGCTGTAAAACTGCTGATGAACGAAGCCTGCGACTGGTTACGTGGCAAGGGCGCTACTGCCGCGCGTGCGGGTCATGGCATGCTCGAATTTCCCTTCGTTATTGATGAATACGAAGCCTTACCACCTAATGTCCTGCGACTCAATCCGCCGTACTATCACTCGTTGTTAAAAGATGCTGGATTCGAGAGTGAGAAGGGATTTGTCGATTACAAAATTGAGGTGCGCCCAGAGTTACTCGCCCGCTGGGTGGGGATGCTCGAAGCTGCCCGCCGTGCCGGGTATGCCATCTTGCCCTTACGGGACGTGCCAGAGCAGAGACGAGTGCAGAATTTCGTCACGACATTCAACGATACATTCAAGTCCCATTGGGGGTGGAGTCCATACAGCGAGACAGAGATGGGTGGACTGCTGAAATCTCTCGCGCGGATAGGAGTGCTGGATACGTCCGTGTTGGCGTATCGTGATGATCAACCAGTTGGGATGTTATTGCTTGTCCCTGAGCACAACACAGAGGTTGTCCTCAAGCCAGAACGTACGGTTCGGGAAGACGAGCGCCTCAACGTGTTAGCGATCGGAGTGCGAGAATCAGACCGTGGACGTGGGGTAAACTTAGCGATGGCAAGTTATGGATATTTGGAGCTCGTCCGACGCGGAGCGAAGTATTTGAGCTATACTTTAGTGCTTGACGACAACTGGCCCTCTCGACGTACGGCGGAGAAACTTGGAGCCTCAGTATGCGCCAATTATGTGGCGTATCGAAGGAATTTTTCTAAGTAAGGATAAAGGAGGAAGAGAGAAAATCTTGTGAGCCTTGTCTTTCTTCCTTTATCCCTTATCCTGTTCTCTACTGACTACTGACTACTTTCGACGAGCTTTGGGCTATAGTTTCAGCTTTGTCCCCGCTGAACTGGGTCTGAAAACGAGTAGTTCCCACCGCCGGTAATGTCCGACGTGTTGCAATTCGGGACCCTTCTTTTATTGTCGTGCCAGTTTTGCTGGCTGCTTGGTGTAGAAAGGATAGGAAACGGGCCGGGGCGGCAAGTTGGTGATACAGGTGTATTCTATCCATACCTGTTGTGGCAAGAGGGTGTTCTTGGGTGTGCGTTGTTCCCGTCTCTGGTATGGTAGTAACTAATTGTTGATAGCGATGGCAGAGCTGAAACGCGAGATTGTGATAGAACCAATCGCGATGGCTAAGATAGCGCTGTTCTAAGCCACGTGCCTCACGTAGCAACTTGGTCGAGCAACTGGCCCAATGACGTAAAAGCTGGACGGCGGTATCAGCAGTCCTTTCTTTTTCTAGCGCCTGTAATAAGCGTAATAACCCCGGGGCGCGTGCGGCCTTAAGATGAGCGAAGCGCTGTACCGTGCTAGGCGATTGCCCCGCCAGTGGCAGCTCTTGTAATTGCCGCTTGGTGATTTCCAGTAGCTGATCCGCTTGTTTTTGCAGCGCACGTTTGTGATGCCATGAGGCAAGAATCGCTTCGGGGAGCAACAGTGCTTCTTCACGTCCGCTGGCATCTGTCAAAATAGCAAGACAGACGCGCTGCTCATCAGTCAAGGTACAGCAGACCTGTAATGCTGCTGTACCTTTGTGTTCCTGGGTTGGGAGTGGTAGAGGCGGAACTTCAAGCGTGAGTTGTAATGACCAGTCCCAGCGAGCGGGGGTGGGGTGGCCTGCCGTGCCGCTCCAGTGATAACCACGTGGGAAAATACGCCTGCCGACCAACGCTGCTACTTTCAGGTACGCGCCCGAGGGCAGGGGCCGATGCAAAATCGTGTGAAACTTTACGATACAACCATTGACTTGAAACGTCCCAGTGGTACGGGCCTGTCGTTTTTGTTGTCGCTGTGAAAGGGCAGGGGAGAAGGTCTCTGGAGCAACATGCGCAAGACACAGGCGCTGACTGCGGCCAAAGATTCGCTCAATCGGTAGTCCCCCCTCAGTAAAGCGGTGCTGAAAGTGCACCTCGCGAAACTCCCCGGTGTGCTGTCGCGGCGGGTCACCGTGTTTCTTAAAATAGCGAGCGAGCGCGGCGAAAAATTGGGTTGTCACGAATTGTTTGTTGGCCCACGTAACAGGAGATGCGTTACTCACTTCTTGAGTGTTTTGCAGAAATGTTTGTTGTAACTGACGTAATGCAAGCGACGGAGGCTTTACTGGAATAGTAGTGGACGAAGACGGCGATCCGGATTGTGAGGAAAGATTCGTGACCATGTTGTGATAAGCGGTTTGGCGCTGCGTAAAGGCAACGACGAGTTGATTCCACAATGTCCGCATGGCTTCGGCTTCTTGTTGGAGAGCCTGCGGCAGACATTCCCAGGTATCGTACTCAGGATCTACCCAGTACCGATAGACAAGCACTGGCCAATTCGCACGTTTGCGTAGGCGCATGGGCGGCAAAAAATGTTACGTGGTACGTTCGCGGTTATGCATGACGCAACATGTTCCACGTACCACGCATTCAGTTAGGAGTATCGTGAGGTAACGAACTCGCTACCCCACTGGTTCGCTGCTAGAGGATGTAATACGTAAACTCAAACCACACTTGGTCGCGGTCAGCAAAGTGCTGTAACCCAGTCCAGCCTTGGCTTATGCCACTGCTCGGATACCACGCCACGCCCATCGATAGCTCGATGTTCTCGTACCCCATCACATTGCGCCACCACCACTGTGAGTACAGCAGCCAATCCTGATCCCGCGGTTCAAGAACTACCGCGTTGCGGGTCTCTACCCGACTGGCAAATAACCCCTGGTTAGCAAATCCCAAGGTGAACAAATGGTTCCAATGATACCGGCGGCATTGGGAACTAGAGTAATGCTTGAAGCCCTTAGGATCTGCCGCCGTGCGCCTCGCCGCCTCCTGGGCGGTAATGCCAGTGCCCCCATTGTCGACCACGTAACACAAGGGGTTAGCGACCCGGTCCATCTGATTCATCATCAACCATTGCCCCGAGAGGAACCACGCCTGGTCCGAGAAGGAGTGATGCAGGAAGGGAATGTATCTGAAAAACGTATACGACCGCAGCAAGTCAAACCCCACCATCGACCGCCAGAACCGTGAGGTGTCATGATAATTCCCACTGTAGGTGAGGTTATCCAAGGGGTCGAGGTGACGCCGACCCGCGGATTCGCCAAACCCGCTCGGTAAGTGGCGGACATACTCCTTGGTGCTCAGACTTTCTTCTAAGCGGAAGACCATGCCGGTGTAGTCGAAGTCGTTATACGTGCCAGTGAATCCCACGACGTGGGTAAAGGTATTGTCAAACAACGCTGGAGCACAGAAGGTGAGAGGTGGACGGACAGCATTGTGCTTGCCGGGCTTGGCATTGCCGGCGGCATCCAAGGCGCCATTAGGACCAAAGCGCTTGGGGTTGTTGTAGCCAATGAGGTCGCCTCCGACCAGCAGCGTCGCCAAGGTTCCATGTCCCTTTTGCTCTTGGGTTTTGCCACTCTCGGAGAGACAGCGGCGCAGCCCTTGCTCAAATGTCCCCGCGGGAACACCAAAGCCAAACGCTTTCACCAGGTCTGCATCACCATAGATAATATCCGGGCGTAGCGCACCTTTCTGGGCCGGGCTTTGGACGATTTTATTGATGTCATAGGTGCCTTGGACACCGACAGGGATAAAGGCATAGTTGAGCGACCAGTCTACACCCCAGATGCTGGTACCGAAGACACGGACACCGCCAGCTTGCCCCTTGTTAAAGGCGCCGTTGAGTGGCCCCTTAAATGAGCCCTTGGCAACGTTGGCGATAAAGGACACACGGGCGTTGGCAATGTCAGGGTTACATTCGCGTTCGCCGCAGAAGGTGAAGTCAGGGGTCCCATTGCGTGGACCACTACCCCCTCGACCAAAGATGGCCCAGGGATGGCGCTGGCGACGTACCCCAAGCCATCCGGGATTGTAGGGCACGAATACCCGTGAGCCATCTGCCCGCCGGAACGAACAGTTCGTCGGGCTATAAGGGATCAAGTTGTTATTGTCGTCTAAACAGCCCTTCTCATGGAAGGGCACGCGGAAGATCTGATCCAAAATGAGATCAGAAACTGGAGTGCGATAACGTGGACTCCAGAACGGCTCAATCGACACGTTTGAGAATAACGTGCCCACGTCGCCAATGTTGTAGAGCCACTTCACCGCCCAAATCGGCGAGCGAAATTCATCGAATTTTTCGCCTGCCCCTTGGTTCTGGTCAATGCGCAGCGGATTGATGACATCGATGGAGCGATACAGGTCAGACTCGCCCCAGACGATCTGCTGGTTGCCTACCCGCATGGTGAGGCTGCCGGGGCCGACTCGGCCAAAGTCTAAATCGAGGAAGATATCGCGAAAGCCATTTTCGGGGAAGAGAAAACTCTCGCGGGTTTCGCGGTCATAGTGGTTGATGTAGCGTCGACGCAGTGACCACACGGGGTCGGCGCGAAAACGGTAGCGGGCGTTAAAGGTGGCGTTTTCAACCAACGGAACTTCGAGCTTATCTTGGCCTAAAACCTTGCCGTTATCGACGAACTTGTCATAGACGAGCCAGAAAAAGACCTCATTGCGCCACTGCACCCAATCGACATGGTCACCGCCGTCAGTGTGGAACGTATTGCGCATGCGGTACCACATTTGTAATTCCGCGTTGCCGATGCGGGTCGATGCCCAAGATGCTGCCGCTCCCCCAAGTAGGGTTGCGATGCCGAGCAAAGTGCTCATCACAATCCATTGTATCCTGCGTGTTGTTTTCCTCTGCATATGCCCTCCTTACCCCTAAAGAAGTCACTTCCAGTGCAATGAAATAGATGAATCCATTACCTGCTATTTTAGTGGAAACGCAGCGTTATTGTTTGCTTTGTGTGGTTTTCCCCCTTTCCTGGTAGATAACAGGCTCATGTCTGATACGATGGGTTCTACCCAATTTTGACCTAATACCCACCGAAGTCGTCGCTTGCCCCAAAAACGATGCCGCGGTGAGCTACACCACGGCAAAACCCTATCTGACGACTATTTCGGATGTCGCGCCTTATAGCCCAAAGAAAATAGAAGTGCAAGTTTTTTTACACGCTTTCGGCTATTAGCGCTCAGCTGTTAGTCACGACTTGCGTATGGCCTGCTCCCTTCAGTCGCTTGACGGCCCGCTTCGCTTTATAGCTCGCTTACTGCGTTTGTTTTATAATGTCTGGCGTATGGTCAGAGTGTGCTGCCATAGAACGAGCGGAGCGAGCGAGCCATAGGCCATTTGCTATCGCCAGAGTGAGCGCAGCGAGCGAGCCATTCGCTTACGGTTTATCCATGAATTCTTTCAATGCCTGTCTCACATCTTCTGGCCGTTCTTCTATTGGGTTGTGACCGGTTTTCAGAACGACGTACAACTCGGCAGTGGGAACCGTTTTTTTCATTTCTTTGCTCATTTCAAGTGGCACATAAGGGTCGGCATCGCCCCAGACAATCAGTGTTGGGACTTGCAGTTTTGACCAATTCGGTCCGCCTTCAGTTTTGAGAACCGAATCAAGGTTCAGTTCTTTCACTTGTTTTAACAGTGCGACTCGCGCGCCGGGGTCGCTCTGATACAGGGCAAGATATTGCGTCACTAACGAATCCGGCATCGACTGGGGCTTGACCACGCTGCTATGTAAGGTGCGTTGAAGAAACCAGTCTCTAGTCAGCAGGCCGCCCACGAGTGGAATTTTCAGCAGCCCAAGGCCAGGTGTGGAAGCCCCAGGATAGAGCGGGGCATTCATAACTATCAGTTTACGCACTTTGCCCGGGTTTCTCAGCGCGTATAAGGCGGCGATGGAACCGCCGATATCGTGCCCAGCAATAATTGGATTTTCAAGATGAAAGTTGGAGATGAAGGTGCTGAGCTGGTTCACGTAGGTATCAATACTATAGGTTTGATTCTGCGGCTTCTCTGAGATTCCTGAGCCCATGAGGTCAAGGCAGTAAATAGTGTTGCCATAGGTCAGACCTGGTGTGATACTGCGCCACAGGTAAGAGGAGGTCAGAAGACCATGGAGGAACACAACTGGTTTCCCCAAACCATCTTGTGTATAATGAAGTGTTACTCCGTTCACTTCAACATATTTGGCGTTCTTATTCTTCTCTTGCAATTGTTGTGCGGTGAGGCTGGTGCCCGACGGCCCACACCCGACCATTCCAATCAACAACAGAACGATCATGCTCGCGAAAACTTGCCTCTGTTTCATCTGTCCTCCTTGATTACCGACACAAGCTTGTCTCAGCGATTTGACAGGTGTATCAACGATCCGCACAATACACAGCCTGACAAACATAGCTACGCTGGGGCTTCTATATTATTGTGGCTGGCTACTCTAGTGCTGCCGTCCATCTTGCGTACAGTAAAGTATGGCTATTTCACTGTTGTCCTGTGCGTCATGCGCCCGAATGGAGGCGGCGGGGGTTCGCGCACAGCGAGCGCTGCGTGGAGGGTCCCAATATTGGGTGATTTGATTTGGATCATTAACTGTTGCTCGTGAAAGGAGACACGTATGGCTGAGCCTGGACTCTTTGAGGTAATGTACTCGACGCGCAGTCTGCGTCATTTGAAAACTGATCCTGTGCCTGATGAGGTGATTTACAAGATTCTTGATGCTGCGGTTCAGGCACCGAGTGGTGGCAATAATCAGCACTGGCGCTTTATGGTCGTGAAAGACCCTGAAGTGAAACGACAAATACAGAAGGTATACCAGAAGGGCTGGGGTGATGCGCAGGCGATGTATCGTAACCGTTCTGCCCCGGAGCATCTAGGAGAGCAAAAGCTGCGCGGTATTCTTGATGCGGCGACGCACTTAGCTGAGCATCTCGCCGAAGCGCCGGTGTTGCTGATTGCCTGCCTGAAGGAACGGGCAATTCCTCCCGCACTCGCGGCAAAGCTTGGGCGCTTGTCCGGGTCGAGTATTTATCCAGCGGTACAAAACATCTTGTTAGCGTGTCGGGCGCACGGGCTGGGCGCGACGTTGACGACGGTTGCATCCTTATACGAGGAGGAGCTTAAGCCCATTCTCAAACTTCCAGAAGACGTGAGTACCTATGCGCTCATCCCGATCGGTTATCCGCGTGGGAAATTTGGACCCGTGCAACGGATGGCGGTTGAGCAAGTGGCGTACGTTGATCAGTGGGGAACGGCGTTTAAGAAGTAGCCAGTGGTCAGCATTCAGTGGTCAGTAGGTCAAGGCGAATTAAGTAATGAAGAATTAAAAATTAAGCATTGAGAACAAGAAGGCAGTTAATTCATTCTTCATTTTGCATTCTTAATTCTTCATTGATTCCTTATGTTGACTACTGACTGCTGGCTACCTTACTCATGGTAAAAGATCTGCAACCACGATGCCTCCCTGCGATGCAGCCAATGGCGTAACTATATCTGCTACGAGATAATACGTACAGGTGCGGTAGCCAGAGCCGTATGGCTGCGTAACCGTTCACGGGTCAGACTAATAGAATATTGCCAGACAAATGCTAGGAAACAAGCGCAAAATCCAGTAAATTTGCCCTTTTGCCAGCCCATGGCCGCTCATCCTGAGCAAATTCAGGCGATTGTTGGACCACAAAATCATGCTGTGCGATCGACTGCTAGCGCAACAAGTCCCATTTGTCGCGGGTACCAGCAACAGTCCACCCCGTGAACAGTTACTATGGCTGCTCTGGCATTGCGATCGGATCGCGAGATACTTCTAACCGACGAGCGACCAAATTGAGCACCCAATACTCTGAAATGCCGGCACCGGCATAGAGGCTGGCTTTTTCGCCGCGGTCGAAAGCGAGGGTAGATTCTGCAACTTCGACAACCAGCAACGCCGTTGTTGGATGAGCTACTGCGTAATCACGAGCTGATCCTTTGACGACCGCGATATCGGGTTCTGGTTGCGAGACAGGAGTAAGGTTCAAAGGCAACTGTATCCGTAAGACATAACCAGAAGCAAAATAGTCCGTAAGGCGTTATACGCGAGTATCACGCCAGTTACGTGTGGGCTATTTTGCGGCTCATCTCGATAATCCTTCCCCCGATAAGTTCTACATGCTCCTCTGGTCGAAACACACCTCTCTCTGCCATCTTGTAATACTCCTCACAAGTCCACAGACGAGGCTGAGGTTCGGAGGGGGGATCGATGATCCTCGATGTTTGTACGACTGCCGTCATACGTTGGATTCTATTCCTTGTATGGCCCTCAACAAATAGAAAGCAGAAACTTTGAACCTTAAACTTTGACCTTTGACCTTTCCTTACCCGAGTACTTCCTCATACGCACCCGGTTCAAACCCGATTAGGAGCTTTTTCCCTTTGCGCACGCTCGGAGCCCGAAGATTACCCGAGGGACCAATCATCACTGCTAGTAACTCTTCTCGACTGGGTTTGTCTTTGTCGAGACGAAAGCGAACGATTTTTTTCCCTTTTGCTGCGATAACTTCTGACACATCTTGTATCAGTTTGAGTGCCGCGTCTGGGCCTATGCGGTCCTTCCGCGCATCAATTTGTGTCTTGGCTGACAGCCCTTTTTTTGCAAGAAACTCTTGCGTTTTTCCGCACGTCACTCAACCAGGACGATGATAGTACCAGTCAATAGTTTGGGCCATGATTTCTCCTTTTTAGCAGATAGCTCGTTCGCTGTACTCTCTCTTTGATTTATGGCTCGCTCCCTACGGTCGCTCTATGGCTGAACCCTCTTATCATAAGCTATACAGCGAATGGAGTGAGCGGGCCATAGAGCAAAGCGGGCTCTAAAGCGAGTGCAGCGAGCGAGCCATAGGTCAGTTAGGGTTTTTTCCGCAAACTATTGGTGATGATCCACTCATACCCGTCCACCAACGCCATCCAGGCTGAAGCGAGCAAATCACGCGACTTGCGCATCGTACTCCACTGATGATGGCCATCACTAAATTTCTGTACGGACATCACTTCGGCCGCGGTTCCTTCACCGCCGCGGTGAGTGTACGACTCCATCACACGAACTCCTTCAATGAAAGGAAAATGTTGGATCAGCACACGCTGCAAGGCTTTGTCGAGCGCGTTGACGCCGCCGACTCCTTGAGCTGCGCCGAAATCTTCGTGCCCGTCGACTTCAACGACGACAACCGCATCAATGGCACTACGCCCGTTCCATTCCTCATCGACCACACGCCAGCGAATGACGCGAAAAGGAGGATTGTATAGGGGATTTCGTCGCCACCGCTCGACCTCGTGCGATGCTTGTGGCGCGGTGGATTCATCGAAGAATTCTGTGGCAGGAATGTGTTTTTCTGACATGCTCACTCCGTTGCGCGATATCCATGGTCGTTCTCTCTATGAAAGATCGGAAGTAAGAGCAATTCCTAGAGCCGAGCCATGAATGGACTATCCCTCCGTCCGTAAGGTATTCCAATGAATCTCCCAGAACTGCGGGAGCGGAGGGGCAAACTCGAAATGGCCGCCAAAACATTCAAAGCTCGGTTTGTGGGAAAGCCGTTCACGTACTAAGTGGAGATATTCTTCCAGTTCGGTCTGTGGCGCAGTGCCGATATCGACCTCTTGCTGTTGGCCACATTTCTTGCAGCTGATAGTGACGCGCATAGATTCCTCTGGAGGTCTCGTTGTCAACACGTTACCTACGTTGCCTACATGACCATGCGAGCAGTCGCAAGCTCGGTTGTGGGCAACATGGAAACTCCATCGTACTACTACATCTTGTAGGCACGCTACGCTGCTTGTCAAATTAGTAGGGGTTTGATAAAAAGAGCTATGCAAGTCGCCGCCAACCAACAAAGAAACCACAAGCCCGTCTCTCGCACAGTAGATGGGCTTTTTTGCATCTGCCGTTGAGAGGACAGAAATATGCTCCCGACTGCAATTCCCGAAGGCCTCACCTTTGACGATGTCTTACTTGTGCCAGCGCTGTCGAACTTCATGCCAAAAGATGCCGACGTTTCGACGTTACTCAGCCGTAATATCCCGCTGAATGTCCCATTAGTAAGCGCAGCTATGGATACTGTGACTGAGGCCCGCACGGCGATTGTCATGGCACAAGCCGGCGGTATTGGGATTATCCATCGCAACCTCAGTATTATGGACCAAGCCGCAGAAGTCGAAAAGGTCAAAAAATTTGAAAGTGGTATGATCACTGACCCAGTTACGATCACGCCAGATCTGTCTATCGCCGAAGCGCGCGCGATCATGGAGCGCTATCGCATCTCCGGGCTGCCGGTCACGAAAGATGGAACACTCGTCGGCATTCTCACTAATCGTGATCTCCGCTTTGAGAAGCGTCCTGATCGCCGCGTGGCGGAAGTAATGACGAAGGAGCGGCTGGTGACCGCGCGTCCAGGAATTAGCCTCGAGGAAGCCAAGGACATCTTGCATCAAAATCGGATCGAAAAACTGCTCGTCGTCGATGATCGGCTGCGTCTCAAAGGACTGATTACGGTCAAAGATATTCAGAAGACGATTCAGTTTCCGCACGCCTGTAAGGACAGCCAAGGTCGTTTACGCGTCGGTGTCGCGATCGGTACTGGCGATGATCGGGAAGAACGGGTCGAGGCGCTGGTCCGGGCTGGTGCCGACGTCGTTGTCATTGACACTGCGCATGGCCATTCGGCGAGTGTGATTGAAACGATCCAGATCGTGAAGGGTGCCTTTCGTCAACTTGATGTGGTTGCAGGAAACGTTGCCACGTCGGAAGGTGCCGCTGCGTTAGTTGAGGCCGGAGCGGACGGCATTAAAGTGGGGATGGGGCCGGCGTCAATCTGCACGACGCGTGTGGTGTCTGGTGTTGGTGTGCCGCAACTCACGGCTATTGCAGACAGCGTGCGGGTTGCCTCAGCCGCTGGCGTGCCGGTGATTGCGGACGGCGGAGTGCGCTTTTCGGGAGACATCGTGAAAGCGCTTGCTGCAGGCGCACACTCTGTGATGATGGGGAGCTTATTTGCTGGAACTGCCGAAAGCCCAGGAGAAACGATTCTCTATCAAGGACGCACATACAAGGTCTATCGTGGCATGGGGTCACTCGAAGCAATGCGCGAGCGCGAAGGCAGTCGCAATCGCTATTTTCAAGATGATGAAGAGAATGCTGGAAAGCTCGTACCAGAAGGGATCGAAGGACGTGTGCCTTATAAAGGGAGTCTGGCCGCGATTGTCGATCAGATGGTGGGTGGTATCAAAGCCGGCATGGGATACACCGGATGTCCCACTCTAGCCGATCTGCGTACGAAAGCGAAGTTTATGCGTGTGACCTCTGCTGGATTGCGTGAGAACCATGTGCACGACGTGATTATTACGAAAGAAGCACCGAACTACAGGTTGGAGTGAGGAGAATGAAGAATTAAAAATGAAAAATGTTGAATGAAGAAGAAAATCAAAAAGTCTATTTGTTGTTATAATTTTTCATTTTTCATTCGCTATGATTCTCATCCTCGACTTCGGCAGCCAATACACCCAGCTAATCGCGCGTCGCGTACGCGAGACGAATGTGTACTGTGAAATCCATCCGTATAATCTCCCGCTCGAACGTATCAAACAGTTCCAACCGGAAGGGATCATCCTTTCTGGAGGACCGGCGAGCGTGTATGCCGAAGATGCGCCAATGCTGGATGTGCGGGTGCTGGATGTCCCGGTGCCATTCCTGGGTATCTGCTATGGGATGAACGTTCTGCACCAACTAGCGGGTGGGGTAGTGACGAAAGCCGATCGTCGGGAATTCGGTTCGGCTCGCTTGGTGATTGATGATACGAACGATCTCTTTGCCGGCTTCTCCCGTAGTATGGAGACCAGAGTATGGATGAGTCACGGCGATAGAATGGAATCGCTGCCGACGGGTTGGACGATTCTTGCCCATACGACGAATTCACCGATTGCTGCAGGACGTGATCATTCTGGACGATTTTTTGGACTGCAATTTCATCCTGAAGTTGTCCACTCCGAGCGCGGTCTCGATGTGCTGAAGAATTTCCTCTTTCGCATTTGTCAGTGCAAACCTGATTGGACGATGGAAGGATTCGTCGAGCGAGAAACTGACAAGATTCGCAAACGTATCGGAGATTGGCGGGTGATTTGTGGTCTCAGCGGCGGTGTGGATTCGGCTGTGGTTGCATTGCTCATTCATAGAGCGATTGGTAATCAACTAACGTGCGTGTTTGTCGATAACGGGTTGTTACGCCGAGGTGAAGCCGCGCAGGTTGTCTCTGTGTTCTCGAAACTTGGGTTGAACCTCCGTCATGTTGACGCAACGCAGCAATTCCTCAGCAAGCTTGCTGGGGTGGATGATCCTGAGCAGAAGCGACGGATTATCGGCCATACCTTTATTGAAGTGTTCGAAGAGGCAGCGAAGAGTTTGCCAAATGTCCGGTTCCTTGCTCAGGGAACATTATACCCGGACGTGATCGAGTCGGTTTCGTTCAAAGGGCCATCCGCGACCATTAAAAGTCATCACAACGTAGGTGGTCTTCCTGAGCGTATGCGGTTAGAACTTATCGAACCGCTACGTGAGCTGTTTAAGGATGAAGGACGTGTGCTGGGTCGATTACTTGGGCTCCCAGACGAGATCATCGGGCGCCATCCCTTTCCCGGGCCGGGGTTGGCTATTCGCATTCTTGGACCAGTTGAACCTGGACAGCTGACGATTTTGCGTGCTGCTGATGCGATCGTTGAAGAAGAAATTCGTGCGGCTGATCTGTATAATCGTGTGTGGCAGGCATTTGCCGTGTTGCTGCCGGTAAAAACGGTTGGCGTCATGGGTGACGAACGAACCTATGAAAATGTGATCGCTTTGCGAGCCGTAGAAAGTATCGATGGGATGACTGCCGACTGGGCACGACTGCCGTATGATGTACTCGGACGGATTTCAACGCGGATAGTGAATGAGGTACGTGGGGTGAACCGGGTGGTGTACGATATTTCGTCGAAGCCACCGGCGACGATTGAATGGGAATAGCGGTCAGCGGTCAGCCAAAATCTGAGAGCTGAAAGCTGACCGCTCCGTAAGCGGAGAGGGGAAGGTTATGGGGTTCGTTCATCTGCATCTGCATACACAGTTTAGCCTGTTAGATGGCGCGAATAAGATTAAAAATCTGATGCCCCAGGTGCAGAAGTGCGGCATGCCGGCAGTGGCCATGACCGACCACGGTAATATGTTTGGCGCGATTGAGTTCTATCGCACCGCCGCTCAGCATGGTATCAAACCGATTGTTGGCTGTGAGGTATACGTCGCGCCCAAGAGCCGACTCGATCACAGTGGCGGTTCCAGCGCCGATGAATACGAGCACGGTGGAAATTTTCATCTCATCCTGCTGGCGATGAATCTCGACGGCTACCGTAACCTCTGCCGTCTTGTCACTGCTGGTTTTACCGAAGGTTTCTACCGTAAGCCGCGTATCGATAAGGAACTGCTTCGAGAATACAATAAAGGTATTCTTGCGCTATCGGGCTGCTTGAGTGGAGAAGTCGCGCGTGCGATGCTGATCGGCAAAGAACAACTTGCCCGCCAAGCGGCGGAAGAGTATGCCGCGATTTTTGATGAGCGGTTCTACATTGAAATTCAAGCCAACCATCTTCCTGAACAAGAGAAGATCAATCCCGCGCTGATTGAACTCTCCCGTCAGTTAGCCTTGCCGTTGGTGGCGACCAACGATTGTCATTACCTGAAGGCTGAAGATGCTGAAGCCCATGAAGTGCTGCTGTGTGTACAGAGTGGCAAAGTGTGGTCAGATGAGAAGCGCTGGCGCTTCGGCACTAACCAACTGTATGTGAAGTCACCGGAAGAAATGATGGCAGAGTTCACACACTGCCCGGAAGCGATCTCGAACACCATAGAAGTTGCGAATCGCTGCAACTTAGAGCTGTCGTTCGGGAACTTCCTGTTTCCGGTGTACGACGTACCGAAGCAAGAGACGTTAGAGGAAACGTTAAAGAAGAAGGCTTATGTGGGGCTCGAAGAACGGTTCGGGCAGATCCGTGCCTACACACCGGACTGGACCGCCGAGAAAGAAAAAGAGTACTACGATCGCCTGCAGTTTGAACTGCAGGTGATCGAGAAGATGGGATTTTCGGGGTACTTTCTCATAGTTTCTGATTTTATCGGCTACGCGAAATCACAAGGTATTCCCGTCGGCCCGGGGCGTGGCTCGGCGGCAGGATGCTTGGTGGCGTATTGCACAAAAATTACCGATGTCGATCCGATTCGCTATCAACTCCTTTTTGAGCGTTTCTTGAATCCTGGGCGCAAGAGCATGCCGGATATCGACGTCGACTTTTGCTTTGAACGGCGGGACGAAGTCATCCGCTATATCAAAGAGAAGTATGGCTCAGATAAAGTCGCGCAGATTATCACCTTCGGAACGCTCAAAGGGAAGCAAGCGATTAAAGACGTTGGTCGCGTGCTGGAGTTCTCGTATGGCGACACTGATCGTATCGCGAAGCTGTACCCGGCTCCCAAGCAAGGGAAGGACTTTCCTCTTGAAGCCGCGCTGGAAATGGAACCGCGCCTACGCGAATTGCGTGAGAAGGGTGATCGCGAGAAAAAGCTCTTCGATTATGCGTTCAAACTGGAAGGATTACTGCGGCACGCCTCGAAACACGCCGCCGGCATCGTGATCTCGCCCGCACCACTGGTTGAGCACATTCCGCTGTTTGTTGACAAAGAGGGCAACGTCTTAACGCAGTATTCCGGGCCCGACGTCGATACTATCGGGCTGATTAAGTTTGACTTTCTCGGCCTCAAGACCCTGACGCTGCTGGATGACACCATCAAACGTATCAAGAAAAGTCGTGGTCTTGACGTCGATCTCAATAACCTCCGCATCGATGATAGATTGACGTATCAACATCTCACCCGTGGTGATACTGTGGGTGTCTTTCAGATGGAAGGCAGCGGTATTCGTAAGCTCATTACCCAGCTGAAACCCAGTAGTTTTGAGGACATCATCGCCGTGATTGCCCTGTTTCGCCCAGGCCCGCTCGATAGTGGTGCGGCCGAGCAGTTCATCAAACGTAAACACGGCAAAGAGCAGATTACCTATCCGCACCGATTACTCGAACCGGTGTTGAAAGAAACCTATGGGGTGACCATCTATCAAGAGCAGGTCATGCAGATTGCCCAGGTGCTCGCGGGCTTTAGTCTGGAAGACGCTGATAACCTCCGGCGCGCGATGGGCAAAAAGAAAAAGGAGGCGATGCAAGAGGAACGCACCCGTTTTCTCAAAGGCACAGCGCGGCAGAAGATTCCCGACAAACTCGCCGGTGAAATTTTCGACCAGATGGAGACGTTTGCTGCGTATGGCTTTAATAAGTCGCACGCCGCGGCTTATGCGTTAATCTCGTATCAGACCGCGTATCTGAAGACGCACTACCCACAGGAGTTCATGGCCGCACTCATGAGCCTGGAAATGGGCGATACCAACAAAACCTACAAAAATATCGCTGAGTGTCGCTTACAGAATATCCAGGTTTTACCACCGGATGTGAATGAGAGTGACGATGGCTTCACTGTCAGTGGCGAAACTATTCGTTTCGGTCTTGGCGCTGTCAAAGGCGTTGGGTCGAAGGCGATCGAAGCGATTCAAGCCGCGCGTCAAGAAGGGCCATTCACTGGTCTCTATGAGTTTTGTTCGCGTGTGCATGGCTCACAAGTGAACAAGCGTGTCCTAGAGAGCCTCACAAAATGTGGTGCACTGGACTCGTTCAAAAATTCCCGTGCTCAGCTCTTCGCTATCATCGAAGACGCGGTGAAGAAAGCAGAGCAAGAAGCCAGGGGGGAGAGCAATGCCAACCAACTGGGGCTCTTCGCCGGCTTGCCAATGAAGAACGGCAATGGTCGTCCCGAGCTCCCGCTGATTGAGGAATGGAACGATACCGACAAATTGAAAAACGAACGTGAGACCCTGGGATTTTTCATTACCGGTCACCCGCTCGATAAATATGTCGGTCGCTTGCACGGAGTGGTGTCGCTCACGACTGATTCGCTTAAGACGCGGCAACATCAGGAGAAGGTGAAGTTGGCTGGCGTCGTCCATTCGCTCAAGCTCAAGAACAACAAAAAAGGTGATCGCTATGCGACCTTTACCTTGGAAGACAAGGAGGGGGTCGTCGAAGTGATTGTCTGGCCGGAAGCCTATCGCCAACATGAAGCAGCGATACACGCCGATCAGCCCGTGTGTTTGAGTGGTACGCTTGATGTAGATGAAGATCGTTATCAAATTATTGCTAACGAGGTTGTGCCGCTTGAATCGGTGGCTACGAACGAGGTCAAACAAGTGCATATCCAGGTACCATCGGATGTTGCGACCAAAGAAGATATGGTCGCACTCAAGGATGTTTTGCGGCAGCATCTCGGTAACTGCCAGACGTTTTTGCATCTGATGCGCCCGGACTATACCGAAACGGTCATTGCACTACCACAGGATCTGAGCGTGGCTCCGACACGCGCGATGCTGATTGCCATAGAGCGACTCTTTGGCAGTGGCGTGGCGTCGTTTCGCTAGGAATGAAAGGACACAGGTTTTAGGTTGCAGGTAACAGACGAAGGGAATCCTCGAAAACACGCAAGATAGAGTTTCCGTCTACCGCTGGTACCTGTATCCTGTTCGCTGTAACCTATATGTATGGGCCAACAACGCGACTTTACTAATAGCATTGATCCGCAGCCGGGCTACTATTATACCGCACAGCTTGGTCCAGAGCGCGTGGTGTTGGTTGGTGTTGAGCGGTCACGCGCTGACACGCGCACGGCCGACGGCGTGCAGTTTCTTGCCGAGGATTCGCTGGCCGAGTTGGCGCGTCTCAGCAATACGGCTGGACTGGAAGTGATTGGTACGATTAGTCAATCACTGCGTGACGGTATTCATCCTGCCACTTTCATTGGCTCAGGCAAAGTTGATCAAGTAAAGGGCCACGTCGTCGAGGCCAAGGCTCAGGTAGTGATTTTTGACGATGACCTTTCACCGGCGCAGCAACGCAATCTCGAAAGGTCACTGGGAGTGAAAGTCATTGATCGCAGTCAACTGATCCTCGACATCTTTGCCCAACGTGCCCAGAGCTTGGCGGGAAAACTGCAAGTAGAGTTGGCTCAACTTGAGTATTTACAACCTCGACTCACGCGACAATGGACCCATCTCTCACGCTTGGGCGGCGGTGGCGTGGGCACCCGTGGTCCCGGGGAAACGCAGCTTGAAGTCGACCGCCGTCGTATTCGTGAACGCATCTCGACGCTCAAGCGACGTTTGCAAGATGTCGAACGCACCCGCTCGTTGCAGCGGCACGAACGTGCGCGGGTGCCGTTTCCCTGCATTGCCTTGGTCGGGTACACCAATGCTGGCAAGTCGACGTTAATGAACACGCTAACGCACGCCGGAGTGCTGGTCGAGGACAAGCTGTTTGCCACGCTCGACCCGACAAGTCGACGGCTTGATCTTCCTGGCGGCCAGCCGGTCCTGGTGACTGATACGGTCGGTTTCATTCACAAACTGCCGCATCAATTGGTGGATGCATTCAAGAGTACGCTGGAGGAGGTGCGTACGGCTGATGTGCTGTTGCATATCATCGATGCAACGCATCCGCGCTGGGAAGAACAGAAGAGTGCGGTAGAGCAGGTATTAGTAGAACTCGGCGCTGGCGAAAAGCCGACGGTGACTGTGTTCAATAAACTCGACCGTCTGTCCAACAACAACGAAGATGAAAACTCACCACTGTCGCTGTTGCGACGCGCTACTGACCACAAGGGAGAAGTGCCGTGCTTTGCTCTCTCGGCACGGACTGGCGAAGGGGTCGAGCCGCTTCTTTTGGCCCTTGACCAGTATTTCGAGCAAAACCAAGAAGTGATTCAATGTGAGTTGCCGTTGAGTGCCGGGCAATTAGTGGCATGGTTGCGCCGCAGTGGCAAAGTGGTAGAAGAAGCGTACTCTGAGACTGCCATCAGAGTGACTGCGCTGGTTTCTGGTAAGGTAGCGGGTCAGTTGCGGAAGCGCTTAGCAGCGGCAAGCTTGGTGGAGTCGTAACGTCGGCGTGGAAAGAGTACCATTGATTCCCTCAACCATTCTCAATGTGCCCAACTTTCTGACCCTACTACGTATTGGGGCCATTCCGATTTTTCTTATTCTGCTGACCGACGGACGCTATACAGAAGCCCTTATTGTCTTCGCTCTGGCTGGCGTTACGGATTCCCTTGACGGCGCGATTGCGCGACTGACGAACACGAGGACGACGTTAGGCTCTTACATCGACCCGCTTGCCGACAAGCTGCTGCTTGTCAGTTCGTTTGTGATCTTGACGTTTTTGAATTTTATTCCCCACTGGCTTGCTATTTTGGTCATTAGCCGTGACGTCATTATCCTGCTCGGATTCTTAGTGTTGTTTATGATTACGGGTCGGTCGATTGTGATCCGCCCAACCTTCATCGGTAAAGCGTGTACTTTTTTGCAACTGTTAACAGTGACGCAAACGTTAGTAGCATTGCATAATCCGGCCTGGCGGTCGGCGCTGTTATGGTACAGTACGTTAACGTTGGCTGGCGGAGCGACGGCGGTGTCGGGATTGCAGTATTTGGCGCGAGCCTTTCAATGGCTCCATGCTCAGGAAGAAGAGCCTCCCTTGCAGATTAAACCCGAGTCCCGCGCGGGCACTCCTGATCATCAGCCACGATATACCGTGCCGGAACGAAAGACTGAGGTAACTAGGGGATGAGAAAGCAGACTGCGTACTCCAGCAATTTGCGTCGGCGCAATCCGTGCGGTAACTAGTAGAGAGAGGGCGAAGTGGTGTGGTGAACGTACGCTGACAGTCGAGAGGGGTGGATTGTGATTCGGGTGTTTCCACGGGTTGAAGATACGAAGGTGATGGACCTCTTCCGTAAGGGAGTGGAAGGGCAATGGTCAGCTGCACAGCTGGAATGGGAACGCCCATTGCTATTGGATGTGAGTGAACAGCAAGCCTTAGCCCATGTGTTGACTCCCATCTACCTCGGTGAGCAGACGGCGATGCTGGGTGCAAGCTCGGTTATTCCGCAGTTCTTTGCCGCTCACCAAACTGAAGCACAATTATATTTGGCGACGTTTCTGCTGGACGAAGCCCGTCACTTCGAGATTCTGACGCAGTTCTACCGCAAGATGGACCAGCGTCCGCTGGAAGTGCGTGAGCTCAAGGAGATTTTTCGTTATCAAGCTCGCCTGTTCAAATCACGTGACAAAGTGGAGTGGTTATGGGGCATTTTGTTGAGTGACGTATTTTCTCGCCACTTTTATGGCATCCTGGCAAAACTCCACCCGGGGTCGTTATTTGCCCATATTGCCAGTCGTATTTTGCTGGATGAAGCACGCCACCTCGCATTTGCTGAATTGTCACTTAAGGCGACACTGGCACAGGAGCCTGAACGAGCGCCGAGTTTCCTCACTATGCGTGACGAGCTTCTTGGCTTGATGGGAGCAATGCAACGAGCGTTGAAGGAAAAAGCTGATACGATCGGGCTTGATAGTTCACTGCTGATCTCCATAGTGAGTGATGACATCGAAAAGAAAGCTCGGCGATTACATCTGGTCGAGCTGGAGCGGGATGTAGTGGAGTGAAAGCCGGGCGCCCATCCTCTCGACTCTTACCGCATTGGCCACGGGCTAATCGGCCTGAGCAATTGGCTGAACGTCAAAACCATTTACGTTCTCTCCCGCACTGGCAAAAGGCGCATCAGCATGTTCTCGACTGGCCAGTTCCTGCTAAGGTTCTAGCGAACTTCCAAGAATGTCTAACCGGACATATGGTGTTGCCGGTGGGTGTCGTTGGCCCACTTTCTCTCAATCTCGGACAGTATATATTGAGCGACAAAGGTGCTGTGTGCGAAGAGGGACGGAAAGATGATTACGTGAGCGTTCCCCTTGCTCATACCGAAGGTGGATTGTCCGCGTCAATTCAGCGCGGGGTCAGCGCTGTTGCTTTGGCCGGTGGCGTCAGAACGCACGTCCTGGCTGATCGTATGACACGTGATTCATGTTTTGTCTTCCGTTCGACTGAAGAGGCGATAGTATTAGCACGCTGGGTCGAAACGCGCGGCGCAGAGATGGCTCAGTGGCTCACAGCTGCTGCTGAGGCAGCACGCGATACGTACCGTGCAGAAAGGACAGAGACCGAGGTTCAGATCAGTCAAAAAAGACCCTCAGCGACGGTGATCAGCTCCCACGCGGTGTTACGTGAAGTGCAGACGCATGTTATCGGGCCGATGTGTCACGTATTGTACCGTTTCACAACCGGTGATGCCTGCGGGCCAAATATGATGACGCGCAACGCCTACGTGTTGAATCATGAATATGTGCTTGCTCGGTTTCGTCAAGATAAAGGGATAACGCCGTTGCATGTATTTCTCGAAACCAACATGGGTGGTGACAAGAAACCAAGCCATGCGTTCTTTCAGTTTCCCGGACATGGAAAGGTTGTGGTTGCTGAAGCAACCATCCCAGGGCCAGTGCTACGACGGGTGTTACATGTCAGTGCGGATGCAGTCGTTGCCTTAGCACACGCGGGCTTACATGGTGCGCACGCCAGCGGGATGCAGTCCTTTGCCTTTACTCCAGCATCTGCTGTGGCGGCGATCTTTGCCGCTACCGGGCAAGATCTCGGGATGGTCGGAACGAGTAGTATGACCCAGGCAACGGTCACCTGTGTCGATGACGGGATTCACCTCACTATTCGTTTTTCCGGACTTGAAGTAGGGACTATCGGCGGTGGGACAAGCTTGCCGCATGCGCAGTCGTATCTGCAACTCATGGATTGCCTTGGCGCAGGAAAAGTATATCGCTTTGCTCAGATTATTGCAGCGACGGCACTATGCCTAGAATTGTCCGCGGCGGCGAGCATGGCAACAACTGGGAGTGAGAATTTTCTCCAAGCCCACTTCGAACGGGGCGGCGTTCGCTAACTCTATCGAGTCATGGAACCATCGGGTGATTGAATCGACGAATACCTGACGCAACTCTGATGTTTTTCAATGGCTCAATGACCCGATCACTCAATTCCCCAATCCCCCAATGGCTCAAGCGCTCAATTCCCCGATTAAATTGATCGTGAACCCGGTGTCCGGACGCGGGCGTGGTGTCAAAGTGGCCGCGCAGGTGTGTCGCATCTTGAATGCTCGCGGGATTGACCACAATCTGTGTTATAGTACTACAACGCATGAGCCGACGGCTCTGGCACAGGCGGCTCTTAAAGAACAGTGTCCGCAGGTCGTTGCGATCGGCGGTGACGGCCTGGTGCATCAAGTGGCGAATGTCCTGGTTGGGACTGACACGACACTTGGGATCATTCCCGCCGGGACGGGAAACGACTTCGCTCGCGGTTTAGGGATTCCGCTTGAAATTGACCGTGCGGTCGATGTGCTTGCCGATGGTGTTAAACAAGCAGTGGATGTTGGACAAGCGAATGACCGCTATTTTTTCTCGGTTGCGGTTCTCGGGCTTGCCGCTGCGGTGAACCGCCGCGCCAATCAGTTCAAGCACTTCCGCATCAATGCGTTGTATACGGCCGCGACCGTTGCCTCGGTGTTTCTCGATCATCCCATAAAATTCACTGTGCAGTACGATGGGCAGACACGGTACTGTTACAGCTGGTTGATTGCTGTAGCGAACACCTGGAGTAGTGCCCGTGGGATGGCATTGGTACCAGCAGCGCGGCCCGATGACGGAATGCTCGATGCGTGCATCGTTCACGGCATGGGGAAATGGGAGCTGCTCTATACGTTCCCGCGAGTGTTTGCTGGAAGACACATTTATTCGACGGGAATCGAGACGTTACGAGGTCGTAAAATCACTATTAGTGCAGAAACGCCATGCGAGCTGTTTGCCGATGGCGAGTACATCGGCTCACTGCCGATGACCCTCAGTGTAGCTCCTCAAGCATTAAAAGTTACCCTGCCTCGCTACGGCGAGGATAGGAAAGGCTCTAGAGATGTGGTAGGGCAAAGCCAGAGCACGTAATGCGTAATTCGTAATACGTAAAAGAAGGAGGTGGGGTGGTTACGCATTACATGCGACGTGAACACTCAAAAGAAGTAGGATCGGTTATGAGCAATCCGTTTACCCCCGAAATGTTTGAACGTATGGATGACAGTAACGATGCCTTGTTTTATGCGTCGCCGCGAAAAGTTGTTCACATTGATGATGGCGCGATTGCCGCCGCAGGACAGGCGATTGCAACGACGTTACCGACGAACGGTGTGTTGCTTGACTTGATGAGTAGTTGGCGTTCGCATTTCCCGCCAGACTTTCCCAAACAGAAACTGATCGGACTTGGCCTCAATGCTGAAGAGATGGTAGATAATCCTGACCTCGACGAATATGTTGTTCATGATCTCAATACTATTCCACGTCTACCATTTGCCGACGAGACGTTTGACGGTGCAGTAGTGACCGTCTCTATTCAGTATATGATCCGTCCACTGGAAACGTTTGCCGACGTGTGTCGCGTGCTCAAACCAACCGCGCCATTTCTCGTGCTTTTCTCGAATCGGATGTTCCCGACGAAGGCTGTGCGAATTTGGCAATCTCTGCGCGATGGACAACGCGCGAGTCTGATCCGCGCCTATTTTCAGCATGCCGGCGGCTATGAGGAGCCGGAGTTTCGCGACTTCAGTCCACACCCTGGTATCGCTGACCCACTCTTCGCAGTGTGGGCACGAAAATCCGTGACCCGTTAAATGAGGCTTCTGTTGGCATCGCACGTAATACAACCACGGCTTGACGAAGAACGTGCTCTGTGGCGGCAAGGTCTCACGATGGTCGCTGGAGTCGACGAAGTTGGTATAGGGCCACTGGCCGGACCCGTAGTTGCGGCGGCGGTGATTCTTCCTCCCGACTTCTCAGAAGAAGTAGGGGTGCCGACGCACTTTCCGTGCGCTGTTCGTGATTCAAAAATGTTGACGGCAAAAGCCCGTGAGCGCTTAGAGCCGGAAATTCGTAGTGTCGCTCTGGGAGTTGGCGTCGGCGTGGTTGAGGTTGAGGAAATCGATCAGATCAATATCTATCAGGCCGGCATGAAGGCTATGCGTCTAGCGGTTGCCCAACTTCCTGTAAGTCCTGAACACGTACTGATTGACGGTCGCTCGCTCAAGGACCTTTTCTGTCCGCAGACAGCCTTCATCAAAGGTGATCGCGATGTCTATTCAATCGCAGCAGCATCAATTGTTGCCAAGGTCTATCGTGATAACCTGATGATCGAACTTGACCAACGCTACCCTGAATATGGCTTTGCGCGGCATAGGGGCTATGGAACACCGGCCCATCGAGAGGCGATTCGTCGAGTGGGGCCAAGCCCGGTGCATCGACGTTCGTTTCGCTTGTTATAGCTTGTAGCTCTCAGCTTTCAGTGTTCAGCTTTCTTCTAGTTACTCTTTTCCTCTTATCTACCTGACAGCTGAGGGCTGAATGCTGACAATCTCTTCCTGGGGTGTTTCCTCGTCACAACCGCGATATACTAGTCCGTGGGAGGACGTGGGAATGGCCATTGAAATCGTCATGCCGAAGCTGAGTGACACGATGGAGGAAGGGAAAATCCTCAAGTGGCTCAAGAACGTCGGCGACAAGATCGAAATCGGCGACATTATTGCTGAAGTCGAAACCGACAAAGCTGATATGGAAATGGAGGCCCTCGATGCGGGTGTTTTGGCAGAGCTCCGGGTGCAAGAAGGTGAGGCTGCTCCAGTTGGTGCGGTGATTGCCATTCTAAGTGAAGACGGAGCCGGTGTCGCCTCCGGAGCCCCTAAGAAAGAAAGCGTAGAAAAGCCAGCAGTAGTCGCACCACCAGCCGCGCGCAAAGAAGTTCAGGACGAAGAAAAGTCTGCTCCTAGGCCACCACTCGCTCAGATCGCACAGCCAGCGCCTCCGCCGGAACGCAAGATTCGCGAATTGCGCGAGTCACGCCCTCGGCGCGACTCCCAGGAAGCGACTGGCGATGGCGAGCGCGTTATCGCTTCTCCACTGGTGAAACGGATGGCGGAGGAGCAACATATTGATCTCCGACAGATTGAAGGCAGTGGCCCTGGTGGGCGCATTATCAAGCAGGACATTGAAGCCTACGTGGCGAAATCGCCAACCCCTGTTCCGCAGCCGACAGCCCCAGTCGCTCCCCAGCAACCACCACAGGTAGTGACGCCTGCTCCCGGACGGACGACTGGGAAAGAACCGTTCTCGCGTATGCGGGCGACGATAGCAAAGCGCATGGCTGACAGTATGCGCGAGGTACCGCACTTCTATGTGACGTGCGAGATCGACATGTCTGAAGCGGTACGATTACGGACGGCGTTGAAGGCCAGCGATCGAGTGGTGGCTGATGTCACTTACACACATTTTGTTGTTAAGGCTGTTGCTATTGCGCTCGAACGCCATCCACGTATCAATGCCTCATATGCTGAAGATGGCCGAGAGTTCAAAGCGGAGATCAACATTGGGATTGCTGTCTCTCTTGAAGATGGATTAATCGTTCCAGTGCTGCATGACTGTAACAAACTGTCACTTCTCGATATCGCGGCGCAAGCGAACGCGTTAGTAGAACGAGCGCGGGTGGGGAAGCCGACAGGCGAAGACCTTTCTGGCGGGACGTTTACGATCTCGAATATGGGAATGCTGCCCATTGAGCACTTCACGGCGATTATCAATCAACCGCAAGGAGCGATCTTAGCAGTTGGAGGAATTAAAGAGCGACCGGCGGTGCGGAACGGACAAATAGCAGTCGCCCACACGATGATGGTGACATTGTCGAGCGACCACCGCATTCTCGACGGGATGACTAGCGGACAATTTCTAGCTGAGGTCAAGAAGCTCTTGGAGAACCCGGTCGGATTGATGGTGTAGGCAATGCTCTCGGGAGCAGAGTGAAACACGAAGTGAGGAAGTTGCATGAATGGAAAGCTTTTGCATGGGGATCAAACTGACCACTATGATTTGGTCGTCATCGGGGCGGGACCAGGTGGCTACGTCGCGGCAATTCGTGCCGCCCAATTGGGTATGAAGACCGTCGTGGTGGAGAAAGATCGCCCTGGTGGAGTATGTCTCAATTGGGGATGTATTCCTTCAAAAGCGATTTTGACCTCAGCCGAACTGTACGAAGATCTGAAGGAAGGCGAACGCTACGGCATTAAGGCCCATGGTCTGTCCTTTGATTATGCGCAAGTGATCAAGCGCTCACGTGAAGTCGCCGACCGACTCGCGAAAGGGGTGGAGTTTTTGCTGCGAAAGAATAAGGTGCAACTCATTGCCGGCACTGGTCGGCTAGAAAATAAAAATCGCGTGGCGGTTGAGATGCCGGGGAAAACCGCCCATCAGCTTGATACCGCGCACATCCTTCTTGCCACCGGTTCAAAAGAGCGAACGCTACCGGGATTGGAAGTAGACGGTAAACAAATCATCACGAGCTACGAGGCGCTGGTCGATACCGAAATGCCGAAGGACATCCTCATTGTCGGCGGTGGTGCTATCGGCTGTGAGTTTGCGTACATCTACAGCGCGTTCGGCAGTCGCGTGACGGTGGTAGAAATGGAAAAGCAGTTGTTGCCGGGAGTTGATACGGAGGTCGCGCAAGAGTTGGAGAAGGCATTCAAGAAGCAAGGCATCGAAATTCTGACCGGGGCGAAGTACCACGGGATCGAGAAATTTCCTGGACGGGTAGAGGTTACCCTCGACGGTGGCGGCAACATTAAGACACGAACAGCAAACAAAGTGTTAGTTGCTGTGGGACGAGCGCCGCTGAGTGCGGACTTAGGACTAGAAGCGCTCGGCATCGAGTTGAACCGTGGCTTCATCAAAGTGAACGAGCACATGCAAACTTCGTGTGAGACGGTATATGCCATCGGCGATGTCAATGGACCACCGTTGTTAGCGCATGCGGCTTCGGAGGAAGGGATCGCCGCAGTCGAACATATGGCGGGCAAACGGGAGAAAGGGATAGATCACCTCAAAATTCCCGCCTGTGTGTATTGTCAGCCGGAGGTCGCCATGATCGGCCTGACTGAAGAACAAGCTAAGGCGAAAGGATATGAGGTGTCGATCGGCAAGTTCCCGTTCATGGCTTCAGGTAAGGCTATTGCTAAGGGGCATGATGAAGGCTTTGTGAAACTGGTGGTTGATAAGGAATACGGCGAGATCTTGGGTTGTCATATTATCGGTCATGGCGCTACGGACCTCATTGCTGAGATCGGCTTGGCGCGGACGCTCGAAGCGACAACCGCCGAGTTAACCGGAACGGTCCACGCCCACCCGACACTGTCAGAGGCGATTATGGAAGCGGCGCTCAGTGCGGAGGGGAGAGGAATAAATTTCTAAATGTAAAATGAAGAATGCAGAATGATGAATTGGAGAAAAGCTTCATTTTCTTGTTCTCATTTTTTAATTCTTCATTTTTAATTTTTCATTTGCATGGTTCTTCGTTGTATTGATCTTGGCCTCGTCGACTATGAACAGGCGTTACGGCTGCAGGAAGAACTCTTGATGCAGCGTTACCGCGGTGAGTGCGAGGACACGCTACTTCTGCTTGAGCATCCACCAGTGTTTACGTTGGGGCGTGGTGGCAATGCCGATAATCTTCTCTCGCCCCACGATATTCCAGTTCACCGTGTCGGACGTGGCGGTGATGTGACCTATCATGGCCCTGGTCAGCTCGTCGGCTATCCGATCGTCCATCTAGACGCGCACGGGCGCGATGTGCATGCCTATCTGCGCGGTATTGAAGCCGTCTTGATTGAGGCCCTGATTCACTATGCGATTACTGCCCAACGCAAGGCTGGCCTTACTGGAGTGTGGGTGGGACAAGAGAAAATTGCCTCAATCGGTATCGGCGTGCGCCATTGGGTGACGTACCACGGCTTTGCCTTGAACGTAGATACTGATCTGCACTATTTTGCTGATATTGTTCCGTGTGGGCTTGCTAGTGTGCAGATGACCTCGATGTCAAGTCTGCTTGCAGGTCCGGTTGCAGTTGATACGGTGAAACCGCTTATTGCTAAAGCTTTTGCTTGTTACTTCGGGTACAAGGAGATGGTATGGCCGAATCTGTAGAAATTGCCGAACATCGAGTGCCGAACGCTGAATTCGGGGAAAAGCGTGAGCCGATCGCCCGTCGGCACCCTGATTGGATCAAAGTGCGGATGCCGAGCGGTCCGATCTACACGAAGACAAAAGCAATCGTGTCGACATTTAAGCTTCACACTGTGTGCCAAGAAGCGCAGTGTCCGAATATCGGAGAATGCTGGGGACATGGCACCGCGACCTTTATGTTGATGGGTGATGTCTGCACGCGTAACTGCCGGTTTTGTGCAGTCTCGCATGGTCGCGTGGCAACGCTTGACGCTGAAGAGCCGCATCGCGTTGCTGAGGCGGCTTTGAAGATGGGACTGTCACATATTGTGGTAACCTCAGTGAATCGTGATGATCTTCTTGACGGAGGAGCAGAACATTTTGCTGTGACCGCACGGGAATTAAAACACCTCAATCCTCAGTGCACGATTGAAGTTTTGACCCCAGATTTTCAAGGCAATGAAGACGCGGTAGCAACTGTCGCCTTGTCACCAATTGAGATTTATAATCACAACACCGAAACAGTTCCACGATTGTATAAGCGTGTCCGCCCTGGAGCCAAGTATGAGCGTTCATTGCGCGTGCTGCAGAAGGCGAAGGAAACGCGTGCTGACCTCAAGACCAAGACCGGTTTGATGTTGGGACTTGGCGAAGCATACGAAGAGTTGTTGCAGGTCTTCGGTGATCTCCGCGCAGTCAACTGCGATATCCTCACGCTCGGGCAATACTTACGTCCCTCGAAAGATCAATTGCCGGTCGAGCGTTACGTTCATCCTGATGAATTTGCCGCATTACGCACCGAAGCGCTTGCGCTTGGTTTTCGGCACGTCGAAGCAGGCCCTTTGGTACGGAGCTCGTACCATGCATGGAAACATGTAGAGTGACAAGCGGGGTAGACTATTTCTCCGTTTCTGACAGCTTGTCTCCGGCTTTAGCGTCGGCCTCTGCTTGGACGAAAAATGCCTGTTGTCTTTGCGCTTGTCGATACAGCCACCATCCCACCCCACTAACCAACGCCAAAGGGAGAAGAGATAGTAAGACGCCAGTGCCCAAGAAAGCCATGAGGTTCTCTTTTTTTGCGGCAAAGCAGACCGAACAGGCAAGTAGCGGCTGTGCGGCAATGAAGCCTACGAGGCAGGAGAGTATCAGTGAGAAGCTGCGGATGAACATTGTTCCCTCTTGTGGCCAACCTCACAATAGATACACCAATACATATAAAATAGGCCAGAGAAGCACAACAAAATACCAAAAGAGCCGGGGAGCCGAGAAAGCCGTGCGCGAGAGTTCACCCCGGGTAAGTTGTACGCTACAGTACCCGAGCGCTAACAGTGCGGCGACGGCATGGAGGGCGTGTGCACCAACGATGAGATAGAAAAATGCGCCGTAGGTGCTTGATGTCACAGTCAGGCCGAAGCGAAGTAGCCGTAGCCATTCATACCCTTGCAGCAGGACGAAAAAAGCTCCGAGCCCTATCGCGAGAAAGAGAAGTTTCATCGTCTGCTCGCGATCAAAGTCACGAAAGGCGCGATCCGACTTGAGCAGGGTCAAGCCGCTAATGAGGAGAACAGCGGTGTTCAACGCCGTTGCTGCGACTGGTAAGCGCGGCTGTCCTGCGGGCGGCCACACCATGCCTGCTTTTGTGACAATAAAGGCGCTAATCAAACCAGCAAAGAACATCACTTCGGTCGCGATAAACAAGACCATCCCGATGACGCCGTTGGGCGCAAGTGCTTGTGGGTAAGCGGGTACATATTCAAGTTTCATACTTCTTTCATGCCTCAATCCTTAGAACGGCCGGTCAATGCCACTTTCCCATTCCATGAAACGCTCGAGCTCGGCTTTCACTGAGCGATAGACAAAGCGTACGATCATCGCATCATCGAGATAACCGACACCGGGGAGAAAGTCTGGAATCAAGTCCAATGGTGAGGCAAAATACGCGATCGCAACAATGATGGAAATCAAACTTTCCCAGGGAACGCGTTTATATTTCCCATTACAGAAGGCCCGAACCAAACGTAGCATAGCCAAAAGATACGGCCAGAGACCTTTAAACGCGGTCTTGTCAGCTTGCCCAGTCTTGGCTACCGCCGCGGCGAGCAAGCTCTTGAGCCTGCGAGGCTCTCGTGCGAAGATCTCCGCTTGTCCACGTCCATCTTTAATGACGGCTGCAACCTGCATCGCAGGGAGCGATTGCTCAGGAGATAGAACCACGGCCGGTTTAGCCTTTGCTGCTTGACGTATCTTCATTGTCTGCTCCTTCTGGCGAGACGGCGGCTCTCACGTCTATATCACTATGCGTGAATGAGCAAGTAGAACGAACGGCATAAGTGCCCTCCATCCGGGTGCGCGCGACCGGCAACAGGAAATATGCTACCATGCAAGATGTATTCGCGGGGAAGGAGGAGCGCATAATGGCGGAATCAGCATATGAGACAGCGCTACGGCAGTTTGATAATGCGATACGGCATTTAAGTCTACCACCTGGTATTACCGACTATCTGCGAGTGCCGAAGCGCGAGATCACCGTGAATTTTCCCGTCGAGATGGAAGATAAGTCGGTCCGAGTGTTCACCGGTTACCGCGTACATCATAACACGGCATTGGGACCAACGAAGGGGGGAATTCGCTATCATCCGGCCACAACCCTGGACGAAGTCCGTGCCTTGGCAATGTGGATGACCTGGAAATGTGCAGTTGTCGGCATTCCCTACGGCGGAGCGAAAGGCGGGGTGATCTGCGAGCCGAAGAAACTTTCGGTGCGCGAACTGGAAAAACTCACTCGACGTTATGCAACAGAAATCAGTGTATTGATGAGCCCGCAAGGCGACATTCCGGCTCCTGATGTGGGAACCGGGGAGCGCGAGATGGCGTGGATTATGGACACGTATTCCATGCATCATGGGTATTCGGTTCCGGCTGTAGTCACAGGAAAGCCTGTTGCGATTGGCGGCTCACTGGGACGAGCAGAAGCCACTGGCCGCGGGGTGGTGGTGACGATGCTTGAAGCGCTCAAGCGTAAGAACCTGGTTATTGAGGAATCGCGCGTCGTGGTACAAGGCTTCGGTAAAGTCGGCGCACCGGCTGCATACCTTGCCCAAGAGCGCGGAGCAAAGGTCATTGCCGTCAGCGACGTAAGTGGTGGAGTGTATAACCCACGCGGTCTCGATCTGACCGCCTTGCGGGCGTATGTCTCCACTCAAGGAGCGGTTGGCGGTTTCCCCCAAGGAGAACCGATCAGTAACGCCGATTTGCTTGAACTCGACTGTGACGTCCTCATGCCCTGCGCCATGGAAAATCAGATCACCGCTACCAACGCCGCACGAGTCAGGGCGAAAATCATCGCCGAAGGAGCTAATGGTCCGTTGACTCCTGAAGCTGATGAGGTCCTCAATAAAAAGGGCGTATTTGTTATTCCCGATATTCTGTGTAATGCCGGTGGCGTGACAGTTTCGTATTTTGAATGGGTGCAGGATTTGCAGTCGTTTTTCTGGGGGGAAGACGAAATCAACGAACGGCTGCGACAGATTATGGTACGGAGCTTCAATCAGGTTTTACGCGTTGCGCACGAGAAAAACATTGATCTGCGTACCGCCGGGCAGGTGTTAGCGATCCAACGCGTCGCTGAGGCCGTGCAGTTGCGCGGGATCTACCCATGAGTAGAAAGGACTAGCGCTAAGCTACGCGCGCCGAGGGACGAGAGATAAAGGGCGTGGCACTCGCTGTTATTTCTTCTCGAACCTCAAAGCTCGAACCTCGGCACTGCTGGGTCTCAGTCCTCACTGCTGCTTTGTAATCCCAGCCTGTGCCAAGTCAGCAACAATGACCTGGAGCAGATGATCTGGATGAAGGTACGTTTTCGCGGCAGCATGAACCTGCTCGCGGGTAATCTGTCCGATGATCATAGGATAGCGGTCGGGATAGTCGAGTCCGAGGTTGTGAAACTCGAGGACCGGCAGCAGCGCGGCCACATCGCGGTTGGAGACCAAACGGAGTGGAAAGCTATTAATCAAGTACGCTTTTGCTTCCGCGACCTCGGTATCTGTCGGCCCCTCCTCAACAAAACGGTTCGTCACTTTCAGTGACTCCTCCAGCGCTTGTTTCGTGCTGGCATTCTTGGTTTGGAGAACGACGGTGAAGGGCCCAGCATGTTTCCGTGCGCTAAAGCTGCTGCCGATAGAATACACGAGTCCCAGCTCTTCACGAATTTTGTCCATTAAGCGCGACCCAAACCCGCCCCCGCCAAGAATATAGTTCATGACTTGGATGTTGTAATAGTCGGGATTGGCGCGAGTAACACCGATATGCCCTATAATGACATTCGCCTGCGTGACTTTCTTGTCGAGGGGGACCTGTGTTGCCGTTGGTTGCTGTTCCTCTGGCCAAGCAACGTCGGGAATATCACCGCGTTGCCATTCTGCGAGATGGATACTGAGCAGTTTCTCGAACTTGCTTTGCGAGATGTCTCCCGCGACCGCGATAATCGCGTTATTGGGGCGATAATGAGTTTGATGGAACGCCACCACGTCGTCGCGTTTGAGTGCGGCCAGCGTTGCAGTTTGCCCTTCAACTAAGCGCCCATATGGATGCTGGGGATAGAGCTTTTCCAGAAACGCGCGCTGTGCGACCCAGCCAGGGTCCTCTTCGCGGCTCTGCAAACCGCCAGCAATTTCCACCCGTTTCTTTTCTAACTCGGCCACCGGGAAGGTTGGGGACGTCAGGACTTCGGCTAGTAGAGCCAGTGAAGCTGAGAGGTTCTTGGTCAGGGTTGTCAACGTTACTGAAGTCGTTTCGAGATCAGCATCCACTCCTAGGGATGCACCAAGAAAGTCCAACTCCTCTGCTAGTGCTTGTGCAGAGTGCCGCTTGGTTCCACGTGTGAGTAGTTCTGCTGTGAGGTTCGCAACGCCCTCTTTCCCGGTTGGGTCTGCAGCACCACCACTCTTAAGCAAAATGTGAATGACAACCATCGGAATACTCGGACGCTCTGCCACCAACAGAATGGCGCCATTGTCGAGCGCGATACGTGAGGCTAAGGGCGCCGCCTGCACCGTGCCCGTGCTAAGCAGCAGTAGGAATACAATATAAAATAGTCGGTGTTTCATCTTTGGTCTTTCGTGCATCCCGTGGCAAGGGTGCGTGGGGCTGTCGTCTTTAGTGTACCGGACCACTGGCTGCGTTTGATGGTCGCTCGCGAATTGGTTTGCCTTCTGGAATGAGGACGCCAACCGTACGATTCTCTTCACGCAGATAGGTCTTTGCGACGCGTTGAACATCGGCAGCGGAAACCGCACGGATTCCGGGAATGAACTTGAGAATCAGCTCCCAGTCGCCTAAGGAGGCATACTGACCGAGTTGCATCGCCCGATAGAAGATTGAATCTTGCCCGTAGACGAAAGATGATTCGACTAAATTCTTCGCGCGATCGAGTTCTTTAGCGCTGATGCGTTTATTTTTCAATTTTTCCACTTCTTGATACAGGGCCTTTTCCGCGTCTGCTACGCGTTTTCCCGGGGCGAGACGCATAGACAAGGTAAACAGCGGCGGGTCATATGAAGACCGGTCATAGTCGGCATCCGCACTGAGGACGAGGGCTTTCTGTTCCACCAGGGCCGTTTGCAAACGAGAACTGCGGCCACCAGCAAGGACGACAGACAGCAGAGCCAAGGGGAAGCTCTCTTCACTTTTGAGGTTCGGCACATGATAGGCGGCGATGTACAACGGCAAAGAGGCAGGCCGTTTGAGGGTCACGCGACGCTCGCCTCGCTGTGGTGGCTCTTCAGATGTCACTACTGGTGTTCCTGCTCCCGTAGGAATAGCGCCGAATGTCGTTTTGATTTTTGGCAACAACGTTTCCGGGGACACGTCTCCGGCGATGACGACAATGGCATTATTCGGTGCATAAAAAATCTGCCGGTAGGTTTTTACGTCAGCCAGCGTCATTTTCTCCAGGTCGTTCATCCAGCCGACGATGGGCCAGCCGTAGGGGTGGGCCGTATACGCAGCAGCATTTACTTGTTCGTATAAGTCTGCTGCTGGCTCGTCTGCCGTGCGCATGCGGCGCTCTTCCATGACAATCTTCCGTTCGGCGGTAAAGCTAGTGTCGTCGAGAGTAAGGTTGGCCATCCGATCGGCTTCAAGTTCAAGCAAAAGATCGAGATGAGGAGCGGCGACGTTCTCAAAATAGACGGTATGATCGTCGGCGGTGAAGGCGTTATGCGTGCCTCCCTTGCCCTGCACGAGGCGAGAAAATTCTCCTTGCCCATACTTTGGGGTACCGCGAAACATGAGATGTTCGAGCAAATGGGAAATACCGGTAATGCCGAGCCGTTCATTGCGCGAGCCGACTTTGTACCATACCTGTAAGGTGACGACGGGGGCGCGGTGGTCTTCAAGGAGAACGACCTGGAGACCGTTAGCCAGCGTTTCTTGCGTGACCTTCCAGTTTTTTTCTTCGGCGTAGAGAAGCGACGGAAGAACGCAGAGTACAGCCAACGTGGCGAAGAAGGTGAACAAATGCGGTCTATCCATGTGGTATATCATCGACATGCCTCGTACGCTTTTCCTCTAATACGCTAATACACCCATTTCCCCTTGGTAAAGCGAAAAATCTCGCGGACCGGAGAGGTTCCGACTTGTTCAAAGGGACCTTGTAAAGCTTCTTCCTGGGTTTTCCCTGAACACCGCAGCGTACGTTCGTAGTAGGTAAGGGTGCCGACGAAAGGGGTGTCTCGGTATTCCGTTTTCTTCACTTCGATGAATCGTTGCGGGAGATAGCCAAGATATTCAGCTGAAAATCCGTCGGGGGTTTGGGTCACCTTCACTAGCTGCGTGCGGTGATATTCTTCCGCCTCAGCGAGCTTCGCCATCCATTCTTGGGTGAAGGTATCAAAACTCGTGCGAACTGCCTCTTCGTCGAGCTTCACGCCAGCCTTGGCTACGGCCTTCGCTCGTGACGTAGCCGCCTTTGCTTTTGCCGGTTTGGGTTTTTTTTCAGCCGCGTGAGCAAGTACAGGAAGGACAAGTAGAAAGAAAAGCACAAAAAGTGATAAAGACCGCCTTCTGAGTGTGTGAACAAGCACCTGCATACAGTCCATTCTCTCTACGTCGACAGCACGCGAAAGACGCCAGAGGGTTGTTGACAAAAAAAACGCCAAGACAGGCTTCTGTCTTGGCGTCGAGTGGGTTGTACGATCATACCATGTCAGACTTAACGAACCTTCAACTCTGCGCGACGGTTCATGGCTCTGCCTTCAGGATTGTCTTTCCCACCTTTGGTGTTCGGCGCAATCGGTTCTGTCTCTCCCTTTCCGACCGTGTCAAGACGGCTCGCTGCGACGCCTTTTGAAACAAGGTACGCCTTGACGGCTTGCGCGCGACGCTCGGAGAGACGTTGGTTGTAGCTGTCAGAACCAATCGAGTCAGTGTGGCCTTCGATCGATACCCTGACATCCGGATTGTCTTTGAGCGTTTGCGCGGCTTCGTCGAGAATGGCACGCGCATCGCTACGAATATTGGACTTGTCATAATCGAAGTTCACACCACGTAACACGAACTTCTTAATTTCTTTTACCGGAGGAGGTGTTTCGCTCCGCGGCTCAGGAGCCGGGGGAGGAGTAGGACGTGGCGGAGCTGGGGCGGGAGCTGCTACGACTTCCTCTTTGGTCAAAAGACAGCCCAGCGCAGTACCAAGAACGGCCCCGACACCTGCACCGATAAGCGCATTTTCTCCATGTTCTTCACCATTGCCACCGGTTCCTGCGCCAACCGCAGCACCGATCCCTGCTCCGATGATACCACCAGCAATGCAATTGTTTACCCGCTTTGAAGCCGTACACCCTGTAATGAACGAGAGCAAAACCGCCCCTAATAAAAAACGAAATATAGAACCTCCACGATGCATCTTCCAACTCCTTTCCATACCACCCTATTCTCATGAGAGGGAGCGTTTTGTGTAGCAAAAAAGTATTAGCCAGAAAAGGGGGGCACTAGCTGTGAGTAAGGTCTCTTTTCGTATTCATGTGCGGAGAGCCGCGAGTCCGGGCAAGTCTCCTGCTTCTAAGAACTCAAGCGACGCCCCGCCACCAGTCGAGAGATGACTGACTTTGTCAGCCAGTCCAGCCTGCGTCAGTGCGGCTACGGTATCGCCACCTCCCGCGACACTAAAGCACGGTGTCGAGGCTACGGTCTCTGCTATTGCGCGTGTGCCGCGATCGAACGGTGACATCTCGAAGACGCCCATCGGGCCATTCCACAGGATTGTTCGCGCGGAACGCAGCGCCGCACAAAATGCCTCAATCGTGCGTGGCCCGATATCAACGCCAAGCTGGTCAGCGGGAATGCTCGCGTCCGAGGTGGTTGAAGAGGCAACCCCCGCCTGTAACTGGGCGGCGATCGCATGATCTTGTGGAACAAGGATACTCACTCCCTGTGCTTTGGCTTTGGTCAGCACGTGCTGAACTTCCTCGATTCGGTCAGGCTCAACTAACGACTTACCAGTTGTCACTCCCTGTGCTTGCAGAACCGTGTACGCCATAGCGCCGCCGATAATGATGGTGTTCGCGCGTGAGAGCAGGCTCCCGATCAGGCCGATCTTGTCGGAAACTTTTGCCCCGCCAAGAATAGCCACAAATGGTCGCTCCGGCGACTGGAGCAGGCGAGAAAGTGCAGCAATCTCTTTCTGCATCAAATAGCCGACCCCTTTGTGAGCACAGTACGGAACCATACCAACAACTGACGCATGCGTGCGATGGGAAGATCCAAACGCGTCGTTGACATAGACGTCAGCAAGGGCTGCGAGCGCGCGAGCAAAGCCGGCGTCGTTTTTTTCTTCCTCCGCGTGAAAGCGTAAATTTTCCAGTACAAGCACCTCACCGTTGGCGAGGTGCTTGACCGCGGTCTCTGCCGCGGGGCCAATGCAATCAGACGCCAATGGCACCGCCATGCCTAAGAGTGCGGCTAGTCGCGCTGCCGCCGGCTTGAGGCTGAAGGCCGAATCCACTTTTCCTTTGGGCCGACCAAGGTGCGAGGCGAGCAAGACTTTAGCTCCGTGCTCACGTGCGTAGCGGATAGTGGGGAGTGCTTCACGAATCCGTGTGTCGTCAGTCACTTCTCCGGCCTTGTTCAGCGGCACGTTAAAATCAACACGAATGAATACGCGTTTGCCCTGTAGCGGTAACTGTTCGATAGTCGTGAACTCCATGGCGGCTCCAACTCACAGAGGTAATTTGCCAGTGTGTGTGTTTACTCAGAGACCTCGGTGTATAATTCGCGAATCAGCGCGCGCATTTTGTCTTTTGTGGTCGGATTATTAAGCGCCAACCGCACGGTGGTTTCAAGGAATCCGGGAACAGTTCCCACGTCGTGGCGGCGACCGGTGAATTCGTAACCAAACAGCCCACGGCGTTGGCGGAGTACCTTGAGACCGTCAGTCAATTGAATTTCGCCACCAGCGCCAGGCTGCACGTGTTCGAGGATAGAGAAAATCTCGGCAGGAAGAACGTAGCGACCAATGATGGCCAGGTCTGAAGGCTCGGTACCACACGGTGGTTTTTCTATCATGTCTGAGATTTCATAGGTGCGCGGCGCGCGTTCGGCCCCTGCGATGACACCGTAACGATGGATGTCGCTGCGCGGAATACGCTCAAGGGCGACAACTCCTGTACCGGTGCGCTCGTATACACGTAAGAGTTGCACGGCGAGCGGTGGGTCTGCTTCCCCTAAGTCGTCGGGCAGGATTACGATACACGGTTCATTGCCGACGACTTCACGAGCGCAGAGCACGGCATGGCCGAGCCCACGCGGCTGATCCTGATAGACACAATGTGTGCGGATGCGTGACAGCAAGGCATTCAGATCATCTAATAATGACGCTTTTCCCTGCTCTGCGAGCCAGGTGTCGAGTGCTAGAGCCGGGGAAAAATAATGGCCGATACTTTCTTTGTTCTCGCTAATGATGAAAACGATCTCCTCGATGCCAGCAGCAACCGCTTCTTCAATGGCGTACTGGGTGGCGGGCCGATCTACCACGAGCAGAAGTTCTTTTGGGACGGTTTTAGTGACGGGTAGAAGGCGGGTACCGAGGCCGGCAGCGGGAATCACCGCTTTTCTCACCTTTTGTGTCATTCCTCTTTCCTTAAAAAAACGGGAGGCTCATACGCCTCCCGTTGCTCGGGTCAACACCAAGAGGGCACTCGGGTCGTCAACTCCTCCTTGGTGGTTTATGACGGTGCCACTGCGCTCTGAAAAGTCGACGGCTTGGCGTCAATCGGAATGGCTACCGGCTCCAGCGCTAAGTCAAGGACATCATCCATCGTCTCGACAAAGCGAAACTGCATCTCTTGCCGGACGTTGGCTGGCACATCTTCCATATCTTTTTCATTGCGCTTGGGGAGGATAACAGTGGTAATGCCTGCACGCCGAGCGGCCAATACCTTCTCCTTCACCCCACCGATGGGCATGACTTTGCCGCGCAAGGTGATTTCTCCAGTCATAGCAACATGCGAGTGTACCGGACGGCCAGTGAGTAAGGAGGCTAAGGACGTGGCAACGGTGATGCCCGCGGATGGACCATCTTTGGGAATAGCTCCCGCAGGCACGTGAATATGCAGGTCGCAATTTTCGAAGAAATCTGAAGAGAGGCCCAAACGGTCGGCTCGTGAGCGGACATATGACAGCGCTGCTTGTGCCGACTCTTTCATGACATCGCCCAAATGGCCGGTGATCGTCAACCCCTTTTTCCCCGCCATCCGCGTAGCCTCAATGAATAAGATATCTCCGCCGTTAGGTGTCCACGCGAGTCCTGTGGCAACCCCAGGCTCTTGGGTGCGCTCAGCAACTTCTGAGAAGAATTTCTCCGGGCCGAGCAGTTCACGGAGTTTGGCCTCCGTGACGATGGTCTTTTCGGTTTTTCCTTCAGTGACAGAACGAGCGACTTTGCGACACACACTACCCATCTCTCGTTCCAGATTTCGTACGCCGGCTTCATGGGTGTAACTTCGCGCGATACTTAGAATCGCGTCATCGAGCAACGAAATGTCATTGTCTGTGAGCCCATTCTCCTTGATTTGTTTGGGGAGAAGGTGACGTTTGGCAATCTCGAGCTTCTCCTCTTCGGTGTACCCTGCGAGTTCAATGACTTCCATACGGTCACGCAATGCTGGCGGCACCGGCTCCAAATAGTTAGCCGTAGTAATGAACATCACTTTAGAGAGATCGAACGGGACATCGAGGTAGTGGTCAGAGAATGAGAAGTTTTGCTCGGGGTCGAGGACCTCGAGTAATGCCGACGCCGGGTCGCCACGAAAGTCCATGCCCAACTTATCAATCTCGTCGAGCATGAACAGCGGGTTGTGCGAACCGACACTACGCAAGGATTGAATGATGCGCCCTGGCAGTGATCCGATGTAGGTGCGTCGATGCCCACGGATCTCGGCTTCGTCACGCACCCCGCCCAGAGAAATGCGAGCAAATTTCCGCCCCATGGCGCGCGCGATCGAACGGCCTAGGGACGTTTTACCAACACCCGGCGGGCCCACGAAGCACAAGATAGGACCTTTGGAATCATTTTTCAGTTTGCGCACTGCTAAGTATTCCAGGATGCGGTCTTTGATTTTTTCCAGGTCATAATGGTCTTCATCCAACACCTGCCGCGCATGATGAATATCCAAATTATCTTCGGTCGAGACCGACCAGGGTAGATTGACCAACCACTCGAGGTAAGTACGAACCATCGAGTGTTCGGCTGATTCCGGCGGAATCATACGCAGTCGTTCGAGTTCGTTATCTGCAGCCTTACGTGCCTCTTCTGGCATCTTGGCATCGTCGATCTTTTTGCGTAAGTCTTCAATCTCGTTGGAGCGCGTGTCGTTTTCGCCCAGTTCTTTCTGGATCGCACGCATCTGCTGGCGCAGATAGAACTCTTTCTGGTTTTTGTTGAGTTCACTTTGCACCTGCGACTGAATCTTGTTGCCCAACTCGACCAGTTCGACCTCACGGTTGAGAATCGACGATAACTTCTCCAGTCGACTTCGCACCTCTACGGTGTTCAACAAGTCTTGCTTCTCGTCGACCGAGATGTTGAGGTTCGAAGCGATCAAGTCTGAAACTCGCCCTGGGTCTTTGATATTCATGACCACACCCTGCAATTCATCTGGCAGGTAGGGCACCATCGAAACAAACTTAGCAAATTGGCTCACCACGTGTGCTTGCAATGCATCAAGGTCTTTCGATGGGACAAAGGTATCCTGTAAGTGAGCGACACGTGCGCGGAAATAGGGTTCGTATTGCACATACTCGCGTATCTCGATGCGCTTGACGCCTTGGACCAAGATGCGGACGCTGCCATCCGGGTATTTCAACATCTTCAAGATGCGTCCGGCACATCCACGGGCAAATAATGCATGCGGCGTTGGGTTCTCGTCATCGGGATTCTTTTGCGTGGCAAGGCCCAGGAGATTATCTCCTTTGCGGCAATCTTCCACGAGCTTAAGCGAGGACCCACGTGAAATTAACAGTGGAACAATTGCGGAGGGAAAAATGACCACTCCGCGTAACGGTAAAATAGCGAGCTCGGCGGGAACAACGACTCCGCTCAGGTCATCTTCGATGCCTGCGGCCCGCTGTTCTTGCATTTGCTCTTCTTCACTTGCACTAAATCTCGAGTCTGCCATCGAGGCGTCCTCCAGTTCTCAGTGATAACACTGTAAAAAAAGATAATACATGGTCTACGCTTGCACAAGGGGTAAAGAGTAGCTACAACCGTGGCGCTCTTCACCTGAGAACAATATATGCACGATCATTCGCGTGTGCATCTTTTTACGTTGTCAGAAGCCAACGCCTTGGTACCACGCCTGGAGTTGATTCTTGAGCGGATGCAACAGGCGAGCCTCAAGATTCGGGAGGCTCTCTCCACGATCGCACAGGAGCAAGGGGAGCGCAGTCTTGAACAGTTGTCGGTGCATCAGCTTTTGCAAATGAACCCGCTCCTACACCCGCTTTTTGAGCACCTTTCACAAAGTGTTGAGGAAATTGAAGAATATGGTTGCCTGTTTAAGGGGCTCGAATTAGGGCTGGTTGATTTTCCTGCAAGAATCGATGGTGATATTGTTGAGCTATGTTGGCAATACGGAGAAAAAGAGATCGGCTTTTATCATGGTCGCGAGGAAGGGTTTGTCGGAAGACGGCCTTTAGACCCACAGCAGAAGCGACCACTCTATCAATAGGTTAGTGGGGTGAAAAGATATCGCGCCGTTCTTTTTGATCTCTTTGGCACCGTCGCACTGTTTCGTCAGGAGAAATTGCCGATCTTTGACTGGGAAGGAAAATCTTCCCGTTCGACGATGGGAAAACTGCGTGCGGTGGTCGAACAAAAAGTGCCGACGGTACCGTTTGCCCAATTTTTTGCGGCCCATACAGAAGTCTCGCGTGAGTTAGGCGAAGCTCGGACGCGAGACCTGCGCGAGTTTCCCTCAGTGCATCGCTTTGCCTTAATTCTCGCGCGCGTTGGTTTCGGCGACTCTGTGAAGACTCAGCAGCTTGCCCAGGAACTTTCGCTTGCGCATATGCAACTGCTCGCCGATGCCACCGATATTCCTGTGTCGCATTGTCAACTTCTGGCAGACACGCGGCAACAGTATCGCATGGCGTTGGTCTCGAACTTTGATCACGGTGCCACGGCCCGTCACATCTTGCAGCGAGATGAGGCTGCGAATTACTTCGAACATATCGTGATTTCTGACGAACATGGATGGCGTAAACCGCACCCGCATATTTTCACAGATACCCTCGTCGCCCTTGGAATCGAACCCCAAGACGCGTTGTTTGTCGGTGATTCACCACAGGACGACATTCGGGGGGCCGCTGGGGTCGGAATGGACGTGGCATGGGTGAACGCTCAGGGCACCCTACTCCCAGAGGGTATCCCGACACCACAATATGTCATGCGCGCCATCCCGGAACTCCGTCATCTGCTCTTGCCTGAAGTGTAAGTATTGGAGGGACCAGCTATGGTACGAAAACTCCAGATTGCCGTCGTGGGCGACACGAACCCATCACCAGAAGTGACACAGTGGGCAGAGGAAATAGGGCAGCTATTGGCGAAGCGTGAAGCGGTCGTTGTGTGTGGTGGCCTTGGTGGGGTGATGGCTGCCGTGGCGCGCGGCGTGGCGGCTCAGGGCGGAACAACGGTGGGGATTCTTCCTACCTACGACGCCGCGACGGGAAATTCCTCTCTGTCGATTGTAATTCCCTCAGGGATCGGGCACGCACGGAATATGATAGTTGTTGCATCTGGGGATGCTGTGATTGCGCTGCCTGGCTTGTACGGAACGTTGTCAGAAGTTGCGCTCGCGCTAAAGCTAGGCAAACCCGTGATTGGCGTCAATGCGTGGGGCGATGTGAAGGGAGTGCAAGCGGCAAAGACGCCGGCTGAGGCGGTGACCCTCGCCCTTACCGCCGCGCATCGGTTGAGTAGCTAAGAATCGATAGTATGCAGTTGTTCTATCAGTCGTCAGCCAGGCAGAAAAGCATATAAGTTCTCAGTCATCAGCCAGACAAGAAAACACCACAGTTCTTGCTTCATTTCCGACACGAGACAAGGACCCGGAAGAAAATCTCCTTGTTGTGGCTGAATACTGATAACTGACGACTGAAAACTGCTTTTGCTGAAAGCTGATCGCTGACGGCTGAGCGGGTACGAGAGTTGTTGCGTCTTACTGTGCCTACCCTTGTCGTGTTCCCGTTCCTCCCTGACGCAAACGTTTACGGAGGATGGGAATCGTGTTGATCTTGATGTCGCGCAGTAAATCCCAGTAGATGCCACGGGGGCGGGGGTAGACTGCGCGGGTGGCGATCACTTCTGTCGGGGTAATCACAAAGTCAACTGGCAGGTCATGGGGGAACATGGGAATCTTGTGAAGAATGAGCTGTGACGGGTGGATGGTAGTGACAATCGGGGTGAGTTCGCGGACTTTGCCTTCTTCCCGGAGTAAGCCGTACTCTAGGTCGGAAAATCCTCCACCTTTGCCGAGTCGGGCGCCATCGCGGCTAGTAGCGACAGAACCCGTGACTATCAAATCGGTGTGACGCATCTCACGAGGAGTGACAAGGCGACCGTACTTGAGAGCGCCGCGAATACTCGAAACGAGGGGGATGCGGGAGCCGAGTCGCTGGGGGTCAAGCTCGACAAAACACTTCTCTGTGCGCAAACGTGGGACAGCCAAATAGAGAAGCTTGCCATCTGCTAAGGCCGCACGTCGCACTGCTAGCTGCGGAGCGTCTGGGCCGACCTTGACGACTTGTGCTTTCCGCCAGACAGTTAACTCGCGGAGGAGAAGGGCAGCTCGTTCGGCTCCAAGGAAATTAGGAACTCTCCCTACCGGGCCAGGAAAACGGGTTACACCCTGCTGTATCAAGAGATTCCAGATTGCCTTGCGGATTTCGGCCTTTAGCGTTGCAGCTTGGATATTGTTAGGATAACGCTCGCGCACGGCCATAATTTCACGCTAGGCAATTAGTCATTGATGTTTCCATACAGACCACAGAACGAACAAAAACACAATACGAGGGCACGAATGGTCGTCTGCGTGAGTTGAGAATTGTTGTCAGAAAATCTATACACAGGCACAGACCATAAACCATGTTCTGTAAAAGGCCGTCTTTTCTCGTTTGATGAAGCATGCTCTGAGAAGATTGTAGTCGAGAAGAACAGCGCAGTGCAAATGTTTCTATTGTTGGCGAAGTTGCACAGCAGGTCACGATCATTGCGAAAGGATACCTATGCCAATAAAGGAAAACCGTCCTGAACTTCCGGTAGTGAGTGGAGATTTGGTTCCACACGCAAAGAACATCGAGCGATTTCTCCGCCTGCTGACCTGGCAGATGTTTTTCTTATTAGCGCTTCTGCTGTATATCGCGCTGCGTCCACAACCTGGACGGTATCAGTTTACAGTCGCTGGAGAGGATGCCGGAGTATTTGATACCGCATATGGACGAGCACACTTGGTGAAACTACAGAAACAAGTGTTGAAACCAGGAGACCCCCCGCAGCCCGTTACGCCAGCGACTGGCGAGACCCCTGAGGCCAAATAATCGAACAAAAAGGAGGATGTATGAATCGTTTAGGAGTCGTACTTTCGACCGCCACCGAAGCGCCACCGAAAGAATTTGTCGAACTAGGGAAATTGGCTGAAGACAAAGGCTACGCGGCAGTGCTCGTGAACGAGGGCCGCGGGGACGCCCTTGCCTGTACTGAAGCCATCGCGCTGGGAACGTCGCGTATCCAAGTTGGCACTAACATCGCCAACATTTATTTTCGCCATCCGTTTCTTGCAGCCATGACCGCTGCCACGATCGATGAATTGTCAGATGGCCGCTTGCTGTTAGGTTTTGGTATCAGCCATCGCCCGTTGCTCGAATCCCTCGGCATCACGATGGATCAGCCGCGGCAGTACATGCGTCAGTATGCACAAACAGTGAAGAACGCCCTGACAGGAAAACCCATGGGGTCGTTCTTCCGGCCACGGCCCTCGCTTCATCCTGTGTCAGTGTACGTTGGGGCTGTGACGGTAGAGTCGGCGGAGGTCGGTGGCGAGGTGGCAGATGGCATCATGCCATTCTTACCAGCACGATCTTATCTGCCCAGTCTGGTTAAAGCCGCTAGGGATGCAGCGCAGCGGGTAGGAAAAGATCCCCAGGCCATCGATTGTATTGTCAGTATTCCTACCTTTATTTCCGACGACATCGAGCAAGCGCGTTCTGCTGCACGCTATAATCTCGCGTTTTTTGCCCAGCTGCCTTTCTATCGTAAGCAATGGCGGCGCTGTGGATTTGTTGATGAGGTGAATGCGATGCAAGAAACCTGGAAAAGAGGAGACCGACGGGCCGCGGCGGCGTTGGTTACGGACCGTATGGTTGATGAAGTGTGTGTGTTTGGTCCGCCAAGTATGTGTCGTGAACAACTCGCTGCATTTCACGCGGCTGGGGCTTCGATGCCAGTGATTGCCGTCAGTCCTGTCAATGAAGAGCGCTTAGCTGCGACACGAAAAGCGTTAAGTCTACTGGCCCCATAACGTTCCGATCCCGTCGCTCTTGCTGCGCGAACGTTCATCCCGTATAAATACTGATGAGGGTAATACTGAGACCTGCGAGTTGCCTCGCTCAATCTCTCAGATTGCACCAGTGGTATGAACAAAAACAAATCTGTTACGACGTGTGGAGAATCTTTGCGCGTTACCGCCTTTGTTATCGCCGGCCTTTTCATGACCGTGATGAACGGCGGTGCCTCCGAGACTTCCTCTTCTCCTGGCCGCACCTGGAAAACCGTCGAGGAACTCTCACCTGAAGAGTTACAGAACGTCGACTTGCGAACCGACACCCCGCGTGATCCGCAGCTTTCCTATGCTCCAGCTGAACCGTATCCGTTTACCGCGCCATACACAGCAGAAGAGATGGGCTATCGACTCATGGAATTTACCCAGCGGCCACGCTGGTCATGTGCGTTTGCTAATCTTTGGGGCTCAATCACGTCACAAGGTGTTTTACTGAATCCAGGAAAATCGGTTACCTTCATGGACTATCATGGCGGCGATGGCGTGAAAGCAGAATTGTTGCACAAGCCAGGCGAGGAACTCTATCGCTACATGAATCAGAATACCTTCCCGCCGGACGCGGAAGGCTCGCAACGCATGACCATCCGTTATCGCACGGACCAAACGTTCCCTAAGAAAGAAGAATCGTTCATGTATACGCCGGCGATACGGCGTGTGCGGCACCAAGCGCCGAACCGTCGTCAAGATAGATTTCCTAATCAGGCGCAAACGACGGATGACGCGAACGGTCGTGATGCCTGGGAGTTTTCCTGGCGTATCGTTGGCACCGATATTCTTTTTCAAACTGTGCGGTTTCCGGTGACGCGGCCGACGATCGTGATTGGGAACACCGGCGATGGAACGTTACGTGAAGTCTCTACCAGTGATCTAAAAATTATGGGGAGGGACTATCCATATTATCAGAACGGTCGTGGAGTAGAGTGCTACGTTGTTGAAGCACGTGCGCGCGAAGATTGGCTCCCAAACTACTACGCTCCACGTATTCTCTATTGGTTAGAAAAACACTCTTTTTATCCTCTCCGGGTTGAGCAGTACGGGCCAGATGGCAAGTTAACCTTTGTTGAAGTCCGCATAACGGAGATGTTCAATCCGAGTAAGGGGGAGCGGGGATATGGGCCAATGCTGATTGTGTATTGGCATATTCCCTCAGATATCCTCACGTACAACATCCGCGATAATCACCGACTCAGAACCTGGAGCGCTGAAGAGCAAGAAGTGTTCTTCAACCCCGACTTCATGCGGCGACAATGGTATCTGGATACCTCGGTGAAGAGCCAGATGGAAATATCACATCCTGATTTATTCTACTTGCGTCCCTCGCTTGAAGAAGGAAAGTTTCCTCAGCTCCGTTCTCTGCAATTGCCAGCAGAGGTTGCGGCAAGTGTGGCTGCGCAAGAGGCAGCAGGGCAACTGGTTTTTGAAACGAGCCCTGTGGCCCCTGCGCCCACAACTGTAGCCAAACCGATTCCAGCAGCCGACGTTAAACCGGAAGCTGCATCAACCACTGCTATAGGAGAAACTTCCAGCACCTATGCCCAGAGCCCCGAGCAAGCGACACCGGCAATGGTTCGATAAGTAATTTCTCTTGAATGCTGTAGTAACTGAAGCCCCTGCCCAAACCCACGCAGTCCGCACCGTTACAACCTTAAACAATTACTTGAAGTAGATGTATGGCTCATCCTAATTAATCAGTAACGACGAATACTTGGCTTCGATTTAATAAATTTTTTGTTAACAAAATAGATAGCGTGCATCCAGATGTTCAACCATTTCTTGAACAGAACGAGCTCTGCGCAGCGAGCGTAGAAAATTGCCACTTTATATAGGTCTTGCACGTGGTTGCGATATAATATCTGTCACCGTACTTTATCATACAAAAACATTACGCGTGATTTTCGCGAAAAACTTCGCGTGTATTGTGGTTTGTTTCAGCAAGGCTAAGAATTTGTTTAATTTTAACGACTATGTGAAGGAATTTCATGAACAAGCGGTGATTACTAGTGGTTTAGGATAGGTACGTGGAACTGATATGCTGCTGCTCAATCTAAATTGATTGGGTTCGATTGCGCGGATGTGCTTGCCCATAATCGTTAGGCTCTGGAACACAAACCGCAATATCCGGCTCCGGTTCACTCCAGTCATCAAGCACGATCGGAAGCTGACAGCGAACACAAGTCGTATTGCCGATGAGTTGTTCAAGCGTATGAGCAACGCGATATACGGTTGAGGCGTGGAGCGAGTTCTGCGGGCTCATGGTAATAATTCCCCCATCCAATAGCTCCACTCGTTTATTACGGAAAAACCCAGCGTCGGCCATCCGATAGTATTCGTCGCGGGTAAAACGATAAGGAGCCGGAGCACGCATCGCGATTGTTGCCATAAAAATACGCTATTCCACGCGAGAAAAGTGGTCAACTCTACTGGTTCTTATTTCTTTGCAACAATTCGTTCTATGCCATCAAGATACGGGCGCAACGCAGGGGGAATGACAACCGATCCATCCTCTTGTTGATAGTTCTCCAAAATCGCAATCCACAGACGTCCGATAGCAAGACCGGAACCGTTGAGTGTATGCACGAACTCGGGTTTCGCCTTCGGCTCACGGCGAAAGCGAATCTGTGCCCGCCGCGCCTGAAACGCCTCACAATTTGAGCAGGACGAAATCTCACGATAGGTATTCTGACTCGGCAACCACACTTCGATGTCGTACGTTTTCGCCGATTGGAAACCCATATCGCCGGTTGAGAGCACCACGGTTTGATAGGCAAGCTCCAATGTTTCCAGCACCGTTTCCGCGTTGCGCGTCAGACTTTCCAGTTCTTGGTACGAATCCTCAGGTCGTGTCAATTTGACCAGCTCAACCTTATCAAACTGATGCTGGCGGATCAGGCCACGGACATCTTTACCATAGCTCCCAGCTTCAGAGCGGAAACAGGGAGTGTAGGCCGTCATCTTCATAGGCAACTGACCGTTATCGAGAATTTCTCCGGCGTAGATATTGGTGACCGGCACTTCTGCCGTGGGAATGAGGTAGAAGTTACGCTCGTCGGTCAGCTTAAACAGATCGGCTTCAAACTTTGGCAACTGACCAGTACCATACAGTGCCTGACTGTTGACCATGAACGGCGGCAGGACTTCGGTGTAGCCATGTTTCCTCGTATGCAAATCGAGACAGAAGTTGATCAACGCACGTTCAAGGCGCGCACCGATGCCCGTCAGGATCGAGAATCGCGCGCCGGTAATTTTTGCCGCTCGTTCAAGATCAAGAATCCCTAAGTTTGTGGCAACATCAACATGGTCACGTGGAGTAAAGGAAAACTGCAGCGGCTCTCCCCAGTGTTTCACAACTTGATTCACCGACTCATCAAGTCCAACGGGAACGCTTTCATGAGGCAGATTAGGCAAGGTCGCTAACAAACTGTTCAGTTCGCTCTCGATCGCGGCAAGATCAGCTTCGATGGCTGGCATCCGCTCGCCCGTGGCGCGGACAGCAGCGCTACGCTTTTCGGCTTCCTCTTTTTGTCCGGCCTTCATCAGCTTGCCAATTTCCTGACTTTCGCGGTTGCGTGCAGCTTTAAGATCTTCGCCTTCACGGATGAGCGCACGTCGTCGTTCATCAAGTGTAGTAAAACTATCGAGCGCTGCGAGGGGAAAATTGCGTTGTTCGAGTTTGCTACGCACCACAGCCAAATTGGTACGCAGAAGATTCACATCGTGCATGGGGTTACCTGCTCCTCATAACTGGAGATCAGAACAGTAACGTAGCGGTCTGAGAGGCGCTGTCAACCGACCGGATCCCCGTGACTGTCTGAGGGTTTTGGAGGGGAGACTTTTTATCGAGTGAAGAAAGGCAGCGTCATTCCCGCGAAACTTGCGCTCAGTCCCTATCCCGGTAGAACCTGGGACAGGCTGGGTAGTAGGAACCCAGGTAGAAAACAACGGGAGAAGGAAGACAGAATCCACTCCACCCCTCTCTATCTCTGTCTCAAGGCTTGGTCTGCAGATGCTCGCCTCCGGTAGATCTAGGACAGGCTACGCAGCCATGACGGGCTAGCGTATTCAAATGGCAGCACACCAATCGCAGCTTGAACGAAAGCCCTGCTCTTATCAAAGATTGAGAAAGAGGAGCATTTAGCGTGGCAATGCTTCCAATAACGCTTTCGCCTCCTGCAGGTCTTGGGTCTCGAACCCCTCAGTGAACCAGTTATAGAGGTTGGATAACAGAGAGTGTGCTTCGTCGAGCTTCGCGCGTGTTACGTGCTGAGTATTATTTGATGCCTCTGACGTCGCTTGGTGTTGCCGCAATCGGACGAGACTCGTTGTTGCTCGTAACTCGAACGACTTCGCGCCTTGCTGACGGGAAATTTCGATGGCTTTGAGGAAATATCCCTCCGCCTCCTGCTCCGCACCACTTGGGTCTAGAGGCTTGAGACTTGGGGCTTGTGGGGAAGGGGAACTAGCCTCTAGCCTTCTTCGTGGTCGCACTCTCGTAGAGGAGGTTGCCGAGCTTGGGGCTTGTGGGGAAGGGGAACTAGCCTCTAGCCCCCAGTCCCTAGCCCCTTTTTGTAATGTGAGTTCTCCCTTGATCCGATATAACTCTGCCTCGTAGTATCGTCCGCCAGTACGCTGGGCTAACGCCAGTGCTTCGTCCACGGCTGCGAGACCTTTTGCTGCGTGTCCTATAGTGCCGCACGCGTCACCATAGAGCGCAAGATGCGCGGCGCGAAACGCATCTCCGCCACCGATCTGGTAGGTACTCATGTTCTGCTGCATCTCGTGCAGAGTTTCTTCTCGATGGCCATTTTGCGCTTGTGCCCAGCTACGATAGATCTTGGCCATTTCTACCATCCCTGAGAATCCGTGAGCTTTAGCAATAGTTATGGCAGTCATCGCTTGTTGTTGTAAAGGTTCTCTTTGCCCACAAAGAGCCGAAAGGAGTGCGGCGCAGTTCAACGTAAATGCTTCCATGTAGGGGAGACGTAAACTACGGCTGCGTAACAATGCCTGATCGATGAGTTGCTATGCCCGGTTTGCGTAGCCAAGCTGCCAAGCGGCAAAGGCGGCGTAGCAAAAACATGGCGGCCCATGTTCCCAGTCGAAAAAGAATGGATGTGGAGCCTGTGGATCGTACAGACGAATTGCGCGCTGGAGGTGTTTGTGCGCGGTTATGGGCTCCCCGAGGAAGAAACTGGCGATGCCAAGTTCAGTATAAGCCGCCATAGAGAAGAGTGGTGACGGAAAGCGACGTGCGAGGCGAATGCGTTGCCGCGCCAGGGCCTGTGCGGTCTGCAGCTCTTCTCGGATCAGATAAAAGAGATAGACGCCGGTGAATGCCCAAAAGAGTTGAGGCGTTGCTTCGACAGATTGGCTCAACTCTTGAATGCGTTCAACGACGGGTTTGAGTTCAGGGGTTGCTTCTCCTTGGAGTCGACCAAGTTGGACACGCAGCTGGAGTTGCAACCCAAGTTCCTGTTGCACGCGCGTCGGTGTGTCAGGTAACTCTTGTAACAAGACCAGAGCTCTCCGGAGATGGGTCACCGCCTCCTGTGGCGCGTATCGGCGCACGGCGGTTTCTGCTGCTTGCTGATAATATGGCAGAGCACGCTCATGATCATGACCCTGATCGAAATGCAACGCCAGTTCCGCGGCCAGTTTAGTCGCGCGCGGTCCGTAGGCAACCTCTTTCCACAGGCCAATCTGACGATGGAGTTGCCTCTGCTGTCCGGTTGTCAGTCGATCGAAGCACACTTCTCGTGAGAGTGCATGACGAAAGGTGAAGCGGTCTAGCCTGCGCCTGTTTGGACGTACATCTATACTCGCGGATTGGAGAAACTGCTGGTGCCGAACTAACGTTGAACATCGTCGATCGACTTCCTCGACTTCAGCATTTAGGACGCTTGCAATGAGCGCTGCTGAAAAATCGCCGCCGGCGACACTGGCAGCAAGAAGAATGTGTTGATCTTCAAGCGCAAGCTGGTCCAAGTATTTCTCGATAAGCTGTCTCAGTGTAGTAGGCACACCCTCAGTGACATCTTCGAAGGTAGTGGGAAGCATCCACTGTCCGCTGTTGTGAGCTATCACCCCTCGTGCGATGAGATCGTTCACCATGGTTACGAGCAAAAACGGATTGCCTTGTGTACGTTGGTAGAGCGCGTGTGTCAGCCTTTGTAGAAGGCCAGGCTTCTCCTCTTCTCTCCTAAAGCGTTGTGATAGATAAGTTGCCACTGCCATTTCACTCAGACCTGCGAGATGGAGCTCGACGCATTGTTGATGTGCTCGCAACTCCGGTTGGATACTCCGAAGCGCATGGTTGCTGGCGAGCACTTCGACGGGTCGATAAGTTACGAGCAAAAGAAACCGAGCTGGTTGTGGCCGTCGTGCCAGCGTCACCAGCAAATCAAGCGTCGACGGATCACTCCAATGGAGGTCTTCAAGACAAAGCACCAGAACCGCCGATTCACGGTCGTCTTTATCTGTTGTTAATGCTTCGACGAAGTTGGCAAACTCGCGCTGCATGCGTTCGCGGGACGCACTATGAATTTCCTTTTGCAACGCTGTACGTTGCTTAGGATTGAGGAGCGACGGCATCTGTGCCAGCCAGAGTGGCGCGTATTGACGAAGGCAAGAGATGAGGGGTTGGCATTCTGCTTGGTGACATAAGTGTTCTAACGCTTCCATCACCGGCTGGTATGGTTCTTCGACTCCATGGTGATCTGAGCATTGGCCCAATGCAACCAAGATGTGAGACGAAGCGGTGAGCTGAGAGACAAAGCTCTGGAGGAGTGTACTTTTGCCGATACCGGGCTCGCCACTGACAAAGACAATCTGCCGCTCGCCAGTCAGCGCTTTGTCTAACCAACCGTGCAGTTGGGCAAGTTCAACCTCACGGCCAACTACGTTGATTGCGGATTGCCCCCCGACAGAGGGGGCAGGCGGATTGCCCCCCAACGGAGGGGGCAGGCGGATTGCGGATTGTTGACTTTGAACTTTGAACCCTTCGACTAGGCTCACCTGTGCCCGCGGCACTGGCGCAGGCAGGACAGGCTTTGAACCTTGGACTTCGGACGGATTGAGGTTACTGACTACTCTCCCGATGAACCGGTACCCCCGCCCATGTACGGTTTCGATGAAACGAGGCGGCCGGTGGTTATCTTGCAATGCCTTGCGGATTTTTTCTGCACAGACTCTCACTGTCTCATTAGTAACGACAGCTCCTTGCCAGACTGCGGCCAGAAGTTCTTTCTTCGTAATCAATTGACCGGGATGGCGCAGCAAGTACAGTAAGAACGCAAATGGTCGCGGTTGCAGGTGCAGCTTGCGCTTTCCGTGCCAGAGCTGTGCCTCAATCGGATCAAGGCGAAACGGCGGAAAGTCGATCACACCACCAAGTGACATATCTCCTCCTGTGGCCACAATGATCGCGAGTGAACGAAAAAGAAACGGAAAATTTATGTTTTGTTTCCTACTCCCCTGCGTAGCCTGTGCTATAGCAAATCGCAGTGTGCAAGAGAAGAGGAAACAGGGAGATTCCGGTGTAAATATTCCACAGTCATTTCGCTCTTTTGTAAATCTATTGCTGTGGCATCCTAGTGCGAAACGGCAGTATGTGAAGTTGATGATAATGGCTGCCTTTACGTCGTTATTTCCCGCCTTCGTGGTCCCACGCGAGTCCACAACAGGCATAAGAATGTGACGAAGAGGGACAGTAAATAGTTAGTCAGGCAATCCGAATATATCGTGTCTCCGTAAGGGGTGTTGAGACGAGCGGTTTGGGGACACTCACTATAGCGATTCCTGGCGCTGTTCTGAGGCGACCAGAAGGGGGTATACACACATGGGGTCGAATCGCGGCGGAAATATCGTTGGCCTGTTCCGTTTTCTCGTCTTGAGTCTCAGCCTCCTTGTTACACCGCACATACTCTGGGCGTAGGGGCGATTGGAAACGCCGACCGCCGGCTCCTTTCAAAGTGGTATAGGCTTGATCCGCGGGTAGGTATGTAGCGCCAATCGCGTCGACATCGAAGTCGTTGGCCGTGGTTCGTTACAGGCAGTCTATGGTGAGCCGCGCGGAGATACCCAGAGCACATGCGGCGATAGCAACAATGGCTTCAGCATCCAATTCAACTGGAACGACCTCGGTGAAGGAACTCATACAGTACGAGCCTTGGCTGATGGCAACGAATTCGGCCGTGCCCAGGTTGTAGTGGCGACGTTGGGGCAATCGTTTCTCCGTGGCGCCCAGGGAGATTTTCCGGTGTCTCCCTTCCCTCAGGATGGGAAGCAGACCCGGTTACAATGGCAGGAGAGCCTCCAGTCTTTCGTTCTCTCTAATGGCGGCACACCAGCGAGCGGAGGTGGAAATCCCCGTACTGATGCGAGACTGGAGGACCCATCGCCAGGCACGTTTCAAAGTGGTGTTGGTCCCGTGCGTGGCTGGGTGTGCAATGCAAGCCGCGTCGAGATTGAACTTGATGGGCGTGCTTCTGTACCAGCAGTCTATGGTGAGCCGCGTGGCGACACCCAAGGGGCCTGTGGAGACACCAATAACGGCTTTAGTTTGCAGGTCAACTGGAACGATGTTGGCGACGGGTCACACACAATTCGGGTGTTAGCCGATGGTGTAGAAATGGGCTCAGCGACGTTTACCGTTGTCACCTTGGGCCTCGGCTCATTTCCTACAGGACTAAAGGGAGATTTCGTCCTTTCCGACTTTCCCAAGAACGCTCTGCAAACCGAAGTGCAATGGCAAGAGAGCCAGCAGAACTTTGTTATTACTGGTGCACGATTTCCTGGTGTCTCCGACGACCAATGCCTGCCGAAGACTGGGCAGGTTATCGATAGTAGCGGCAGAGTAGCAGTGTTGACATGGACAAACCCTTACTTATTGGCGGGGAACACTGCGGTGTTGCATTTTCAAGCAACAACGAATGCGACTCTCACCCAGGAAAAAGGAGCGCGGGAGCAACGCGCCGCAAGTGGTGGAGCATTTTTTGCCTGTGCGAGCAATCTTACTATCGACAAGGAGGAAAAGTCTTTGATTCACAGAGCTTTCGTCTGATTGACTTTGCTGGCAACGACGTCTGCCGTGACCTGGCATCCGGAGGTACACTAGATGCATTGCTTCAGGTAGTTGCGCGTACGGATCTGAATTTCAACGCGCCGTTTACCGTCAAGTATACCAATCAATTCGTGTTAGAGTTTCCGCTACTGCCGTCGGGATCTCAACTCACTGTTTCGCCCGAAGACGTCTCCTTCTCTTCTAATGTTGCAATCGGGGCTAGCGAAGACAAAACGTTTACGGTGACCAACACCGGCACTGCACCGCTCCTTGGCGGTATGACACTAATTGCCTCTGATTCAAGCGGAAATGTTTTTACTCTCGTCTCGGGAGATACGATCAACTTAGGCGCAGGCCAGAGTCAAACCGTCACTGTTCGATATAGTCCCGTGAGTCCAGACTCAGTGTCGGGAAGTGTCCGTATCTCTACTAATGGGGGGACAAAAACCATACTCTTAAAACAAGGGGGGCTGCAACTGTCGGTCGAACCACCGAATCTCGACTTTGGCAGTGTCCAACGACAGAGTACTACCGATCGTACCTTCACCGTGACAAATTCTGGTCAGGGGACTTTGACTGGCAGTGTGTCCACTACTGCACCATTCAGTATCGTTTCAGGAGGTAGTTTTAGTTTGACAGCGAGCCAGAGTCAGACGGTGACCGTGCGCTTTACTGCCCCAAATACAACAGGACCAGCTAATGGTACGGCGACGGTGACATCTAATGGCGGCTCGGCGACTGTGAGTCTTACAGCGACCGTCATAGGTGATCCGAAACTTTGCGTTGATCCTACCTCCCTTGATTTCGGACAAGCAGCTGCCGGTTCGACAAAAGACTTGTCCATAACAGCGAAGAATTGTGGGGGAGGAACCCTTACTGGGAGTGTCTCTACTACTGCACCGTTTAGCATTGTTTCAGGGGGTAGTTTCAGTTTAGCAGCGAACCAGAGTCAAACCGTGTCGGTTCGCTTTACTGCACCGAGTACAGCTGGATCGATCAGTGGTGCAGCAACGATCACGTCTAATGGCGGTTCGGCGACAGTAAGTTTGACGGCAACTGTTACCGACCCGAACCCGAAGCTTTGTGTCGATACCACTTCATTGGATTTCGGAACGGTATCGGTTGGTTCGACAAAGGACCTGCCCGTAACAGTCCGGAACTGTGGTGGACAAACTCTCACTGGAAGTGCTTCAGTAGGCGCTCCCTTCAGTATCGTTTCCGGGGGCAGTTTCAGCTTGGCGGCGAATCAGAGTCAGACGGTGACAGTGCGCTTCAGTCCCACGGCAAAGGGAGGTTTCACGGGTAGTGTCAGTGTGAGCTCCAATGGCGGCCCAGCCAGTGTGAATTTGAAGGGAACGGGTGAAGACTTACTACCACCGCCTCCATGCGGCTCAAACCAACAATTAGCATCAGGTGTGGTAACATCTTGTGAGATTAATCCGTTGGGAGAAATCGATAAATATAATTTCACTTTGGCGAGTAATGGGCATGTGGTGTTACAAGTCGACAGTCCAGGATTTGCGATTAACCCGTGCTTGGAGGTGTTCACGGCCCAGGGGACGGCGGTGGAAGGAGGAGCGGGGTGTAGCGGTGGGCCATCGACCCGGCTGGATTTGACCCTAACAGCAGGGACGTATTTCGTGTTGGTCTCGGACCAGAGCAACAACAACACTGGGGGGTACAACCTACAACTGACGGGTCTTTGAGGGATGAGTGTAAGAAAACGCAACGTACAGTTTGTTCCTTGCACTTAGATGCCCCAAGAAAGAGAAAGAGGGATCTAACCATTTAAGTAAAAAGAGGGGGAATTATACGACAGGAGAAATTTTCACTTAGTTTAAGTTTAGCAGCCGTCCATCGTCTTAGAGGCACTTTCATTGTAAGTCTTGCGCTACTCACAATGAGTGGATGCTCGGTGTACAAAGCAGTGAATCAGCCTGACAAGAAAAACATGTCTGTGCTTAGCGTCGGTACGCCGCGCAGTTATGTCATTGCCGAATTCGGTATACCTATGTGGTTAGGAGATAAAAGCGGTGAGAAGGCCGACCTGTTTGCCTTCAAGCAGGGATATAGCAAAGGAGCAAAAGTTGGGCGGGCCTTTTTCCACGCCTCCGCTGATGTCCTGACCGCAGGATTATGAGAAGTCGTTGGTACTCCAATTTACCGACGGTATGAACGGAAGAGAACGGGTCAAAGAGATGCTGAATGGGGTCGGGGCCAGAGCTGAGAAATGGGGGAAAAGGCCAAAGGCTGAAGGCTATAGGAGAAAAAGAAAAAAGGCGAAATGGGGAAGAGGCGAAACGGCGAAACGGAAAAATGGAGAAATGGAAAACTGAAGAAGTAGAGAACGATCGAGACAAGGTCATTGTTGAAGCAGCTCAAGGAACTGGGATGGCGAGACAATTTTGACACTACGGTAGGTCTTCAAAGGCAGCAAATGCTTTTTATCTCCGGTAACCAGATAGTCAGCTTGTGCGGCAAGTGCGCACTCGATGATGCGGTTATCATCGTCTTTGGCAGTGACAACGCTGATGCGTTCCGTGGGTATAACAAGCCGAGCAAGAGAACGAATAAGTCGCACTCGTGTGATGGTTTCTCTCGCGCTGAAACCGAACTTCTCCCGCAAGATGCGATCGAGTTCAGCGAGAATGAAAGCTGAGGTGTGGAGTTCGATTTCTCCGCGCCGGATACGAGAGAGGATGTGGTCCGGTTTGCTGCTAGGAAAAGCTAAGGCGGAAATCAGGACGTTGGTGTCCAAAACGATCCGCATAGGGTGGAAGCATCATTTGCGCAGATCATGGACGAGTTGCTCAACGTCGTCTTCCGTACGAATACCGAGCGCCTGCGCACGTGCGGCAGTCTTATGTTGCAGCTGCTTCCAGCGCCGGTCTTCCAGGTAAAAACGTAACGCCTCCCGGAGAACGTCGCTTTTAGATCGTCGTTCTTCTCTTGCGGTACGTTCAGCTGCACGCGCTAACTGCAACGGAAGCGAAACCGTCAGAGTTTTAGTGGTGGGCATCGCGTGAATTCCTCAGAAAGAAATGTAGCGAGTCCTTCTCCGCCTCGCAAGCTGTTGAGACCGTCGGGGTTGGGTGATGCGTCCCCACCGTTATCCACACAGACTTGGGCATGAGCCGAGGCGTCATGCCCAGAGGAAAAAGGAAAAGTCATGCGAGAAGTTCTTGGTCTAGTCGAGCATTGGTGCACTCGGGTACCGGTGGCTCTGGTGTTAGGACTGTTCGTGCCTGTGACTCTGTGGGCACAGGCGACATTGGAGAACCCACAGCCGGGATCGGTACAGAGCGGCATCGGTGTGATCTCTGGATGGGTATGCACTGCCAGCCGGATTGATATCGAGATCGATGGTACCACCACGTTGCAAGCCGCCTATGGCACGGCGCGGGGCGATACGGTTTCTGTGTGCGGTAAAGTTGACAACGGCTTTGGCTTATTGGTGAACTGGAATCTCTTACGAGATGGAACTCACACGTTGCGCGCCCTGAAGGATGGGGTCGAATTTGCCCGTGCGACCTTCACCGTAGCAACGTTGGGGTTAGGCGATTTTCCTCGTGGGCTCAGTGGAAGCTTTGTTGTGCAGAATTTCCCGCAGGCTGGGAGAAGCGTCCGTCTTCAGTGGCAAGAGAGTTTCCAGAACTTTGTCATGACCAATGCGACTGGTAGTAGTAGCACGGGCGGAGGCAGTGCCAGCCCAGGGACGGCACTGGAAAACCCACTGCCGGGCTCATTTCAGAGCGGAATTGGCGTCATTTCCGGCTGGGTGTGTTCCGCTGGCCGGGTTGATATCGAAATTGACAGTTCCCTCGCTCTGCAAGCGGCTTATGGGACCGCTCGTGGGGACACCGGCACGGCGTGTGGCGATGACGGCAACAATGGCTTTGGGCTGTTGGTCAACTGGAACTTGTTGAAAGACGGATCTCACACGATACGGGCTTTACGCGATGGCGTGGAGTTTGCCCGCGCGACCTTCACTGTCGCAACGTTGGGGTTGGGTGATTTCCCGCGCGGCCTCAGCGGGACATTTGAGCTTGCAGATTTCCCCCAAGCCGGAAAGACGACGCGTGTCCATTGGCAAGAGAGCTTACAGAATTTTGTCGTGACTGGCGTGACGAATACCCCAACCGGTGAGTGTGCGAATATCGCCGGAGTTTGGACTGATGAAGAAGAACTAGAGGTGACGTGTACCGTGAATGGAGAAAGTGACACGATCACTACAAGTGGGGAGACAGAAGTCACCATCACGCAAAACGGCTGTAATGTGAGTTTGCAATCAGACGAAAACACCGAATTAGACATCCCACCTAGGACAGGCGTCATTAAAGGCAACCAACTGCAAGGCTCGGGGCGGTTTGCCCTCCAAATGCCCGGAGGGCCTGAGCTAGACTTTACGAGCAACTTGGCGACCTACCAGGGGACGATCAACGGCAATCGAATTGATCTCACGGGTTCAGGAAAAGCGACGGGAAAGGTATGCCAGGATGGCGACTGTGCCAAGTTCTCTTGTACAGGCACGAGCACAGGGCTGTTCACGCGGTGAGGAAATGGCGACGAATCGAGACAGAATGAAGAAATGGCGAAAAAGTCTAACGCGTGAAAGTTTAGAGTGAGAAGACAAAGAAGCGAGGAACAAGGCTACAAGCCAAAGGCTGAACACTGTAGGCGAAACGAAAGGAATACGTTGGAAAGCTCTCCTGCTCTGGTGTAGATTGGCATGAAAGGACAACTCTTCTATGCGCACTGTAGAAGAGATTGTAGAAGACATTAAGTTGCCGTCGCCGCAAGCGCGTCTTCGTCTGGTTGACAAAATTGCAGTCCTTGGCCAAAGCGAAAGCTCTACTCAAGAGGCACAGGTGGTCGCGCTTGATGTGTTCCTCGCGCTCGCTGGAACGGTGGAAACTGATGACACGAATGTGTCAAGCGACAAATACAAGCATCTTGCCGACATTTACGCTGACGATCACGAACTCTCGTGAAACCTGTCTTTATTGATACCAGCGATTTCTTCGCTCATGTAGTCGCGACAAACCCCTCCCACGAGCGGGCAACCTTTCTTTAACAAAAGGTGAGCAATGCTCACCCTACATTACCGCGAACATATCTACAGAGAACGGTTCAGACTGCTACTGAAGAGACGATTTGAACATCAGGTGAATGGCAGAAAAGATACTTTATTTCTCCACTCTTCCGCTTGGCTGGATGACCAGATTAACAATCTTCAATGATGGTGCTCACTGGGGCAGTCTGCGGCACCATGAATAAGCTTGGAATGGTTTTGCCAGACGATAGGCGAGCGTACGCTTCGGCAGGCATGGTGTTGACATCGTGTGAGACAACAATCAAATCCTGCTGATTTGCATAGTCAAGGATCTCCGCATCCGGTCGGTCACTGAGTCCGAGGTCACGGACCCGTATGAATTCAAGGGTTGACTCACGCCGCTGAACACCGAGAACAATGTGTTCATTGAAATCATGATCCGCCAGAAACCTGGGACGACTCATGACGACCCCGACTCACGCGCTTTCTGTAAAGTACGAAGCCGTTGCAGGACTGGACTCGGCGATTTTGCTGCCTCCGATCGCCAGTGTTCCCACACCGCCTGCTGGCGTTTGCGATAGAGCGCGAGCTCATCTCTGTGTGCCAAGCACCAAGCAATCGCGCCGTAGACTTCTTCCAGACTCACATCTGGATATTGTTGCTGAATCGTTTCTGCAGAGTGGCCCTGCTCAAACCCGGCCACGACCGAGTCGAGCATGACCCGACTATTGCTGACACGAAGGACTCCATGCTCGTCAACTCGCACATACGATCTTGGCGTTTGTTGAGTGATACTGGTCAATGCATCTTTTCCAGGGGTATCCATGGCATGATGCTAACGTCGGTTGCCCGCATAGGCAAGCATGCTCTATTGGCAGTGACAATCACTCATACTTGCGAAAGGTGCTTTGTTGACTGTGGCAGCAAAAAGGTGGGCAATGCCCACCCTACGTTACTACTAAACCGAAGACTGAAGCGGTGGATAACGATTGATTGCAATCAATACTTGCCGATCCAGGAGTCGTTCTTCATCATTCAAACGCAGGAACGTAACGGTCGCACGGCCAATTGCTGTACGTCCCACAATCTGTACTCCAACCAACTCAAAATGATCGTGCCACCGTTGCGTCCGTGGATCAAATAATGAGACTGGGACTCGTTCCTCTGGGTCCAAGGTGGTAATGTCGCTTCCTTTGTGAAGATTGCAGTCCGTGCAGGCAAGGGCGAGATTACTACTCACATTCTGTCCGCCGTGTTTACGTGCGATGATGTGATCGATCTGGTGTAACTCCGGCTTTGTATCTTGCGGGATTAAGCAATACTCGCAACACTCGTGTGCCCGATTGATCACCAGTTGTCGCAACCTCTTGGGAATACAAGGGCGCGGCATAACATGAAGCAGGAGAGGTTAGCCAAGCACCGGTTGCCCACTGAGGGCGCGGACTTTGAGACGAGTCATCAAGTGACTCAACTGGAGATAGGTTTCCAGTTCCGCCCGTTCTTCAAGAGTCAACTCCTGCTCTCTGTTTTTATGCAGCAAATCTTCCAGCCGGTCTTGGGCCGCCGGAGAAATCTTGAAGTCCGTCACTTGCTGGGGTGTTGGACCTGAAGCCAGGAAATCGATGATTTCTCGATAGAGCTGTTCTAATGTGAGGGCGTGACTGGATAGGGGAGTAATCTTTTGGTGCTTCTTTGCGACTGTTTCGCGAATCAACGCAGATAGTATTTCTGAAGCCACCTTAAGCTGAGCGGCCAATTCATCTGGGATTTCCAGGGTGATCGTTGCCATAATGGGGCTCCTCGTCGATTCTAACCGCCATCAGTGTAGCACAGATGGAACAAAAGAAAGGTGGTGTTTCCTATTTGTTGATGGAAGAGAAGTCTGCTAGCGGAGGATGAGCAGGAGGAACGAGCGAGGGCAGAAGCCGCTGTAAAGTGTCCCCATTGTCAGAGTGAAGCGGTCGTGAGGGAGGGGACAAGACGAGTAACGGTAAAGAACGTTTTCGCTGTCAGCACCGCGAGCGGGGTGGACGGACATTCCTGCGAAGTTACGCCTATCCTGGCTGTTTGCCGACTGTGAAGCAGCAGCTCGTTGACCTGACGCTCAATGGCAGTGGGATGCGGGATCTCGTGCGTGTGCTCCAGGTGGGACCGAACACGGTGCTGAAGGAATTAAAAAAAAGGCGTCCGGTCTCTCGCAGGTCAACCAAAGCGGAGTGGAGGGCGGTTGTCTGGCCACGGTGGTGGTCGAAGTGCGCCGCGTGGAGGCAACAGAAGTGGAGGAGATGTGGAGTTTTGGGGGCCGCAAGGCGCCCCAGCGGGGGTTGTGGCATGCGATTGACCATTTGCGTGGCAGGGGTTTAGCCTCTGCGTTTGGGAGTCAAGCGGATACGGTCTTTGTCGAGTGGCAGAAGTTGCTCAAGCCGTTTGGCCTGGAGCACTTTTAGAGCGAGGCGGCTGGCGTCTATGCACGCTATCTGCCAGCGTCGGCCCATACTGTTGGCAAGCTTCACACCCAGCAGATGGAACGCACGCCTCTCACGCTACGAACACGGATCAAGCGCTGAGCACGGAAAACAATTTGTTTCTCCAAATCTGTGTTCATGCACGACCCTGTGAGGGGACTCTTTGTGAATCGCTATGAGTTTGGCACGCCAATCTAAGTGACACTATCAACACTTTGAGAACACGACCCCTGTTCTTGTATGGCTGGCGACAAAAGAAGCAGCCAACATCAGGCGCTTTCCCGTCAGCAGTGTAGGAATTGATCGTTTCCGTGTGACCACAAACCATAGAAAGGAAATGTTATATGTGGCAGAAAGTTTTCAGGATTACTTTTTTAGTCTTGACGTTGACTGTTCCATGTACGGCAGCTCATGCGATCACCTATAACTTAGGGGCTGACTGGAGCGATACAAATAACCCTAATGGTGTCTGGTCATATAATGATGGTGGTGGTGCGATCACGAATCACCTGGCTGATTGGACAGGAAGTCCAGATTTTTTTGTCAATGCACAACCAGCCTGGGCTGATGCTCCAAGTGGTCCAGGTCACGTTGTGAGCTGGTTCAAGAGCACAAATAACGTCTTTGATTGGCTAGTGGGAGACGTGATTACCCATAGCTGGGATGCTTTCAGCGGGCCGCCAACCTCGACACCAAACTCAAACGTCACTTGGACAAGCCCGGGGGCCGGGACGATAGACATTACCGGCGCGGTATGGCTCGCCCGCAATATCGGTCGCTCGGTGAACTGGAGCCTGGCAATCAACGGGGGAGCAGTTACGGGAGGATCGTTGTTCGATGGTGATGCGTTCAATCGGTCTAATCCCTTTAATCTTGCCGCGGGCTCCGGTGGTGCTGGGGTACTGAGCGACGTGTCGGTAGGAGCAGGCGACCTAATCCGATTATCCTTTCTGACTACAAGCACTTTTGGTGAGTTTACTGGGATAAACCTTAATGTTGATTTCACTCCAAGCACGACTCCCGTACCCGAGCCCTCTACGTTACTCCTACTGGGTTCTGGCCTGATTGGGCTACTTACTCGGTGGAGATTTCGGCAGAAGATTGAAGGAGAAAAACCAGGCCGAAAGCTTTAGGCCGTAGGCCGGGGGAGATGGGAAAGAGTCTGGAGTCTAGCGTCTAGGAGTCTAGCGTCAGAAGGCAAAGAAGCGAAGAGTTGCAGCAGGAGAGTTGTCAGTGGTCAGTGGCGTCCTTGGTAGATGGTTTAAGATCGAGATCACTATGGTTGAGCGGGTTCTCAGTAACAAACCGTTCAGTGGTAGCAGCAGTTAAGAGATTATTGTCGGCAGCAACAAAAAGAAGGGGCGCAAGATTTTGTCCTTGCAGCGTTTCGTTTGAGACCAAAGCAGTCGCCAGTTGCACGGCATCATAACCGCGCAGACGATAGCGTTGGGTAAGCTCAACGGCGCGATCAATAACTACACGGTCAACGGGGAGAAGCGAGAAGTGCTCTGCACAGTCTTGCAAGAAGCGACTCAGGATTCGGTCTCGTTGCTCTTGGGTGATGCCGTTGGGCATCCGGTGTTTTGCCGCGAGAGCTGCAGCAACTTCGGCAAGAGTGACCTCAGCTAACATGATGGTGTGTGACGCGTTAGCCTCGGTGATTTGCCGAACCCAGGTGCTCCCCGCTTCATCTGCATACCGTTTTACTACTGCGCTGGAGTCAAGATAGTAATCGGTCACGGCCGCGTGCCTCGTTGTTCATCGATCAGTTCACTGAGCGAAGGGCCGGTCGCATGGGAAAGAATCGTCCGGACTTCCTCAAGTGTCACACCGGGAATGATCTTGTTGCGTAGGGTCGGACTGAGCGGACGAAGGCGTCCTGCGCTCTGCAAAACCTCACGTGCTGTTCGTGAGTGAGACAGTTCGTCAGCCCGTAGCGCGCTTTCGAGGAGTTCTTTGCCTAGCACTTCTGGTGCTTGGCCAACTCGTTGTGCCTGTGCTTCAAGACGTTTGTAGGTCTCGGGCGGAAGCTCGATTGTGAGTGTGCTCATATGATGTCGTTCCTTTGGTGTAGTTGGCTGCGCTGAATAACCTTAGGGTTCTCATTGAGGACGAGACGATCATGCGGCGCGTCCTCGCTTCTTTGTACTCACGATGAGTGCTTCTCGGGCCAACTCAATCGCTTCATCAATGGCCTGACGACTGAGCCGTCCATCGTAAGCTTTCGATATCCAGCGCCAGTCCTTCCCTTGGGCCGCGTAGAAAAGAACATCTTTGACGAGAACTCGGGTGCCCTTAAATGTAAGGGCACCGCCGCAAATCTCGGGATCAGAGACGATATACTCGCCGTACTCTTTGCGTTTACGTGTTGCCATGAAGCACTCCTTACGCTCCTGAAGTCTAGACTCATGCTCGGCGGCTTTCAACGAGATGACGCTTGCGGCTCCACGTACGATTGAAGTATAGATAGAAAAAACTTGTAGCAGGCCTAATATCAAAGATAAGGTCCGTACCATAGTATTAAGGAGGGAACCAGAGATGGCAGACGTTGATCTTCATATTAAAGGCGGCACAGTTGTCGATGGCACACGGGCGCCGAGTTATCGGGCCGATGTGTGGATTAAGGACGGCAAGATCGCGCAAATTGGTGGACGGGCGCCAGGCTTTGCCAAGCGCACGATCGATGCCGATGGTCTGATCGTCGCACCGGGATTTGTCGACCTGCATACCCATTATGATGCGCAGATTCGCTGGGATCCGTATTGTACGATTTCTGGTTGGCATGGTGTGACCTCGGTCGTACTGGGCAATTGCGGTTTTGGCTTTGCCCCGGTCAAGCCTGACTTTCGTGAACGCTCGATGCTGACGATGACACGCACCGAAGCCATTCCCTACAATTCCATGAAAGAGGGCATGAAGTGGGACTGGGAGACGATTCCGCAATATCTGGATTCGCTCGATCGTTCTCCAAAAGGC